>Ga0208714_1000146_pt1 | contig 22164 bp, 15 predicted proteins | sample NGESurshal072012_3_FD_184461 | JGI IMG/M metagenome (GOLD analysis project Ga0208714, IMG submission 184461) | Arctic peat soil microbial communities from Barrow, Alaska - NGEE Surface sample 415-1 shallow-072012 (SPAdes) | ecosystem: Environmental > Terrestrial > Soil > Wetlands > Peat ... | reverse complement strand
TTATCGCAGACGGGATCGTGGCGATGGAAGGAAACGGGCCGCCTAACGGAACCGCTCGTCTTTTGGGAACGATCGTGCTGGCGGATAACCCGGTCGCTGCCGATGCAACCTGCGCGCGTTTGATGGGATTTGAACCCGACCGAATCGAGCACGTTCGCGACGGCTCGATATTCATGGGCAACGCCTCTCCTGCACTGATCGACCAGGTTGGACAGGTGCTCACGCCGCCCATTACTCCCTTCCATGTGGTGCCAGAGTTTCAATACCTTCGTGTAACATCACGCGCCTCTCTTGCACTCCAGAGAACCGTTCCGCAATGGCGCACCACGACCAGTCGATCCAGGCGATTACAGGTCGGATGAAGAAACGCTTCTAGCTGGACGAGGCGAGAATGCCGAAGAACCGTGACTTTGCTAAGCCGTAGCATGTGTTTCTGTGCAACCATCGACGAGTCGTCGCTGGCGTCTACTTCTTCACAACTCCGCCGCTGGCGCTCAGTTTCGGCATTGTTTCGTTGTCATCGGTAAAGGCCTGCTAATGATGATGTGGCTTTCTCAACGGTCACTACATTAGCTAGGGCTTGCGTCGGCCGTTTGTCCAAATCGAACAACCCGGTCTCGCTTCGAGCGAGTGTTGAGGCTAGTCTGCGGCCGACCGGGGCAAGACACCCGTAGGCGCAGCAGATCGGACAATGCCTACACAGGATCGCTCTTGCTCCCAGCCGCGAGATTGTGCATCTCCTGCTTTATCTCCTGCCGCCTCCGCTCGCGCTCCTTATAGGCTTCTTCCTCCGCTCGGCCCTTGAGGCCGGCTCCATAGTCTTCATCCATGGCCTTATAAACAGACAGTTCCTTCAAGAGGATCAGCATTGCTTCCGATCCTTCGCTGCTCATGCGTCCCACCTATTGTGGCTGTGTGGTTCCAAGAGCTGAGGCTGCGGTGCCTTGCGGATCGCCTGCTCAGCGTCCGAGAAGATAAAGATGATCGTAACCAGCCATCCGTAAGCGATGTAGATTCCCCATGCTCCCATTTGTTCGGCCTTTCTGTTTCGCGAGTGCAGGATGCTAGCATGTTTACACTCGGAAGTTCGTACCGAGATACGACTTGTCTCACTTCACAATCTTTACTTTCGGAAGCAACTCCTTGAAACCAACGAGAAGTGTTTTCGGAAGCCGCAGCGCCCGCTTCTTCGGCTCCTTGGCGGTCGTGACTTGGACCGCAATTCCATTACCGTCTGGAAAGGGATCGGAAACAATGTCAAAGCGTTGGCCATACATGCGAATGTGGTGGGAAGAACTGTAGCCGAGGTCTTTAATCCTGACACAATCGTCGGTAACGGATTTATCGGTTGGCTTGTTCATGACGGTGCCTATTCCTTGTGACTGTTGAGATACGTGAAGTGCAGAAATTCAGGAACCCGGCCGGTTCAGACTCGCTCTCGGTCGGCGAGATCGCGGGAAGCATTCTTTCTTGGCCGCCTTTCCATCCTTACAGGCGTTGCCCTTGCTGCCGAGGTGTCGATCACTTTCAGGATCGCCGCATTGTGATCCATGTGTGCTCTCTGTCTGGAGAATACACCCCAGCGGGCAGGGCCGAGTGAGCACAGTAGCTCAATAAACGGGCTGTACAAATGTTAATTTCTGGCACTTGCGACAACGGCAAGAGTTACAACAGAGGTGATGACCGTCGAGCTACCGCTGGAGACCAAGCGCAATGCAGGTTTGCATGCCGGCCCTACAGGTTTACGCGCGATAGGGATAGCCTAGTAGTTCTTTCGGCGTCAGTGTTCAATCATCGCCGATTCTGCCTTTGTGCCCTGGCCATAGATCCTGGAGTGTCGCCTCATAAGAATGAAGGGAGCTACTGTCGCGAAACCAAGCACTGGGGTGCCGATCAACTAAGCCAGCAAAATCGTTACCGTCTGAGTGAGACTGCAAGCCGACGTAACTTTCGAGACACTGGCATCGAATTTACCCACGATTTACTTCTGGTTTATCAAGCCGTTAACTCAGCAGCTCATACTTTGATCGCGCAGAAGATTTGTGAACGTGCCGCGGCAGGTCGTTACGAATGGCGATTCGCGATGAAGTATTAGTCAGACCGCCAAACTACCGATGTAAAACCAAGCTGGTACTTGAGGATTTGCCCTTCAGTCCAGGCGATGTCACTGCCGGCAGCGAGGACGAACTTCAGGCCGCAGTCGCTGGTGATTCTGTCGCTTGCGACCTGCCAATCACGATTCGCAATTCCCGCTTCCTGAGAAACATTGCCCGCCGTAGCTCCAGTGGTGAAGCTCCCCGAAAAACTTATCTCGAGCTGCAGGAGTTCCTCAGCGACTCCGAAGAAGTGTGGGAGAACAGTTGGATTCGCTTTCCTGAGCGGCGATTGAGCCCGCACGCCCTGAATACGTTTCTCGCCGATTTGAAGATTGGTGAACGAGGGCAGTTGAAGCGCCGTCGTGCAGACTCCGTGAAGTTCACCTTCGAACAAGGTGGGGAGACGTGGCTGCGAATTCCCATTAGCTACGCATTGAAGCTGGCACTGGCGGACCTGGTTGGAACGCAGCCCTACATGCCGGAGAAGATGAGCCTGGAGGCAAAACGGCTGCTGCAGAATTTCTCGAACGACAATACCTCGCCGGAGACGACGTCGTTTCACATCGTCGGGTCCCGGCAATGCAAGCTGGTCGGGGGACAAGTGGCGCGTGAATCTGCAAGGCGCTTTCTGTTCACGTCACTGTTGATGTCATGGGCGAATCATCGCTTCGGGTTGTTGGAGTCGGGACAGCGGGCGCTGGTATATCACGCGCCGCATCCGCCTGTGCGGCAAACGGAACTATCGTCGTGCATCTCCGATTCGTTCTACCGCGAGCTCTTCATGAGCCCGTGTCTGTCCGGCTGGGACGATGGCGAGGTTAAGGCTGATTACATGCACTTGTGTCACCAGGTTCTGAGCCGGAGCCAGTTAAACTCGGTGGCCAAACTGCGCGAGGCGGGAATCATTTCCAACAACCTCATCGTGCTTCCGAGCTTGTCGAATGTGAGCCTCGCCAACAACGGAATTCACATCACCATGGGTAGCCGCGCGCTTTCGCGAGCGATCGAGACACTAGGGAGTGTTGAAGTGGAGCAGGAAGAAAAGCGGTTGGGCGATCTTGCGATCAAGATCTTTGAGCATTTCCTGCCCTTGTTCGTGGGTACCTATTCCGCAGCGCCCTACCGCCTTGACTTCGCCGAATTTCATCCGGAGAAGCTGTTATCGTTCCTGCCTCACGAGCTGGACTTCACGCACCTGCGGCTGATGTGGCGTGAATGGAAAGAAAAAGCGCAAATGAGCGTGCTGGGTCGCGCAGTCACACCGTACGGCCCCTACGGGCTTGACAGCTTTTTTGCCCGCGTCTTCCGGCTTCGCGGGGACCTGGTTCCGGATTATCGGCTGATCAATTACCCCGTAGCATGGCTGGCTACCGAGCAGTCCTCGGCACTCGATGGCACGTTGGGAAATGTGGCGCGGCTGATTTCCGAATTGGACGAGCTGGGGATTGTGGACCGGCGGCTTTCCTTTTACATGCCACTGCGGTTGAGGGAATTCAGACGCATGGGGTTCTCCGGGTTCGAAGGTCGCTATTACAGCCTCTTCCCGAGTTATGGGCGCGACATGGCTCCCGCGGCGGACCTGCAGCAGTTACTGCTGATGATCTCCTACCGGATGGCGATGGAGGGGAGCATCACAGCGGCGGAAATCCCGGACGATCCGACCTCCGAGAGCGAGCGACGGCAGCCTCTCTTTTTCGCCGCAACGGGGCTGCCTGCCTTTTATGTCCACAAACAGTCCGGCAATGAGCTGCTTAAGAAAATCCTGCGGCACTGCAAAAGCGTTCGCTCGAGTTGGCGGCATCCGGATTACCTGCGGGTGTCGATTCGCGACTATCGTGAGGCGTTGTTGTCTTGGCTCGCTGAGACGGCGAGCGAGTTCATGGACCAATCGCAGGCTACGGACACGATCGAAGATTTGCGCGCGCGCCTGGCAGATAACACCCAAACGGCCAGCCAGCGCATCGTAAACGACGTCATGAGGCACTCGGGAGACAGCGATCCCCTGAAGCTGAGTGCGCGCGAATTCAACCGCATGGCCGAGGAGCATTATCGCGAGGACCTGCGACGCGAGAACCTCCGCGAGGCGTACCAGGAGCTGTGCGAAGACACAGTAACCGCACACAATTGCGACGCTCCCGAGTTGCGAGAGATGATGCGCTATGGGGTTCGCGTGCAGGACCCGTTGCGGTTCTTGGAGAGCATTGGAGAGCGGCTGGTGTCCGGCAACTTGACAGTTCAAGAAGTATCCACCCTGTTGAACTTGTTGCTGGTATTCAGCACGTTGAGTGAACAACGCACCTTGCAATCCTTCTCATGAGCGACCTGACCCATCAATACATCGACCGCGCCACCGGATCGGTAGCCAATGAGCGCTTGATGGCGGACAAGCTGCTCCGCACACTGTACTCGCCGAGACTGGAAGACGCTTCTCTGCTTTCAAAGCTGGCGTCGAGTCGCTACCTTTCGGAGATCCTCGGCTATCTGAATTACGACAACGCGTTGTCATCGCGCATGTCAGGCATGCAGCGCTTCCTTCGCAGTTGTGGCATCAATCCCTGCGAGCTGGTCGACGATGCGTCCAAACTGGACACTCCGCGCAAGGTGTTCGAGCGCAAGATCAAGTACTGGGAATGTCGGCCGCTGCCGAGACTGGACCGGTGCGTGGTGTGTCCTGCGGATTCGCGGGTCACCGTCGGCTCGCTCCGGGAAACGTCAATGCTCTTCATCAAAGGAAAGTTCTTTGAGTTTCCGGAACTGCTCGGCGGGAAATGTTCGCGATGGCAGCGAAAGTTTGTCCAGGGGGACTCCGCTATTTTTCGCCTGACTCCGGAGAAGTATCACTACACTCACACGCCGGTTGCTGGTTGCGTGGCCGATTTTTATGCGCTGCAGGGCCGCTACCACTCGTGTAATCCGAACGCTGCCGTACAGTTGCTGACGCCGTATTCGAAGAATCGCCGGGTGGTCACAATTCTCGACACCGACTGCGATGGCGGGACAAGAATTGGCTATGTGGCGATGATCGAAGTGGTCGCGCTCATGGTGGGGCAGATCGAGCAGGACTACAGCAAAGAACGGTACGACAATCCGCGCCCTATCGAGAAGGGAATGTTTCTGCAGCGGGGTGCGCCGAAAGCTCTGTTCCGGCCCGGAAGCAGCACCGTCGTTCTGCTGTTCGAGCCCGAGCGAATTCGTTTCGCGCACGACCTGGTAGCCAACCAAAGGAAGTCAGGGGTCCGCAGTCGGTACACGGCCGGGTTTGGGCATCCCGTGGTGGAAACCGACGTGATGGTGCGCTCAGCACTGGCGCATCCATTGGTGGTAGAGGAGACATGATCAACATCGTATTTCTGTCGGGACTTGCGGTTCTGTTGTTTGCCACGCTGATCTGGGGCATCAAGACGCTGCCCTCCGAACGGTGGCAGATGATCGCGGCGGTACCCGTTGCGAAAACTGTGGATGGCGCGTGGGAGGGGATCAACTTTACTTTCTACGGTTTCTTCAGCGCAAGCGCGAACGTTTTCGGCATTACGCTAATGATTGTGCTGTTGTCGTCGATGGGCACGCCACTCATCGCAGGGGTGGCTCTGATTGCCGGCGTAATGATGATCTGCGTGCCGGCGTCGAGAGTCGTTGCAAAAGTAATTGAGGGCAAGCCCAACACCTTCACGATTGCCGGAGCGGCGTTTGTGGCAGCGCTGGTGTTGCCGCCCGCGGTGTTAGTGGTGCAGCAGATATTGCGTTCGTGGTTCAACATCTCAATTTACGTTTTGCCGTTGCTGGCAGCAGCCTCGATCTCCTACGCACTTTCGGAATCGATTGGCAGGTTGGCGTGCCTGAGCTTCGGCTGCTGTTACGGTGTGCGCCTGCGCGATGCCAGCCCCAGGCTGGCTCGGTTGTTTCGGCGCTACAACCTCGTGTTTCATGGCAACACGAAGAAAGCGGCTTACGCTTCAGGATTCGCGGAGGAGCCTCTGATCCCTGTGCAGCCGATTACGTCGATTGTATTTGCGTTGGCTGGCCTAATCGGATTGGGTGCGTTTCTTGTTGGCCACTTCCGGCTAGCAGCGATCCTGCCGGCAGTTGCGACCTGGGGCTGGAGAGCCGTCTCAGAGTCACTGCGTGCCGACTATCGTGGCGCCTCGCGCATTTCGGCGTACCAGGTCATGGCCTTGATCGCGGTTGCGTACCTGGTGCTGACCTTGTGCTGGGTCTCCAATGAAGGGCCGCTACCCAGCCTGCTAGCGGGGCTCACGCAGGCTACGTCGACGTTGGTGGTCATACTTCTGCAGGTGTGTTGGGTTTTGCTGTTCCTGTATTACGGACGCAGCCGAGTAACGGCGTCAACGGTTTCGTTCCATGTGGTGCAGGGGCGAATCTAGTCGGCGCGCGGCGGCACTCCTCGCTCGCACCGCGCAACTCTCAATGACAATCTGGCTGCAACATGAACTGCACCGTACACAGCGTGCCTGTTTCGACCGCGGCTCTCTTGACCGAGCACACGACAAGACCACCTTCGCTGACAGAGACGTCGGCCTGCGGCGACCGTGCCGTGCAGAGTTGAATGCGTTGGACGCTTCGACCTCGAAATCAGTGACCGTTCCCCCGGCGGTGGTTATGGCACCTCGAACTCGAGGGACCTACTTCCCCCAACACGAGGGTGCGTGTTCTCCGAAGAAAGAAGTTACAAGGACGCACTCCACTCCGCCCTGCACACACGAAGAGACCCCCTACTCCTACATTGTCAGATACCGCCACGTCGAGGTGCGGTGCTTGGCAGCAATCGGCGTCGCGCCGATTCGACGCCGCTTTTCGCACCGCTTTTCACAAGAGTCAACGTTAGATCACTAAGATTTCATTCTGGGAAAGCCCGTTGATGTCACGAGTTGCCTGCACGGCAGTATCCCTTCGGCAATTTAATTCGTGCCAACCCGTTTGCAAGGCGATGATTGGAGGGGAGTTGGCCTTTGATTGCGATTTGGCGAAAAAACTACAAAAAAGGCCGACTTTCGGCGGTTTACTTCCAGCAGCGGACAGTCCATAATGCAGAGAGCAAACTTTTATCTACCGACTATCAAGCTCACAGTTCAGGCTCCTAATTTTTGTTTATCTGACAATGTGGGAGGAGTGCAATGCAAGTTGAATCTGGTAATACTGCAGACATTGACCACCGCGAGCGAATCTGGTTTTTCCCCGATAAGTTTTGGCAGGCCACGAAGGGCATGCCCAAAGATGAAGTCTCAAGGCTGATGGAAGAAGTCGAGCGGCTTGCGGAAGCGAAGGATGCGCAAGCGCTGAGCAAGTATCCCTTCGTTTTCGTCGGCGACCCCTACAAGAAGCAACACAACGCAGCATAAACCCAACCGCATCTGGATTCGACAGCCTGGGCCGGGACCGCAAGGCGATCCGGCAGGAGAGGTGCGACTGCACAGTCTTGTAGGCCGCCATACTATTTGTTGTCCCTTCGAATTGAAGAGCCGTTTGAGGAGCTGTGTTACCGACGGCAAGAGCGGTCAGGACAAACAAACGTATCAAATTGAGGTTGCCGGTCGCTGGTTTGTTGTTGGAGGCATTGCCAAGCAAGGTGAAGATGGGGCTGGAATTCTCGCCGGATATGGTCGCGAACAAACTCCTGTTAACGCCACGGTTTAAGACCAAGTTGTCTCCCAGGCAATTGGCTTCCAACGGGACAGTCGAGGAATACACATCGTAGTTTCCCTCGAGCACGACGCTCGAGCCGCCGAATGCGCCCGCAGCTAGTCGACTTGGTCGTCAGTGAGCGACCAACCCCAGCAGAATCGTCTGCACTGGCCAGTGCTCCTGATATCTTCAGAAACTGAGACGCAGCATGAATTGCATTTGCCGTGGTGTGTCGGTTCTGGTTGGCCCCGTGTTCACCGTGGTCAGGATCTGTCCGAAGGTGGAGGCGGAGATGTCGTTTTACGGCAGTCCCTACTGGGCGCGGCTGCCGCGATGGTGATAGTGGCGAACACGGGAATCCACACGTCCTGCGATTCGGGCTTGGGCCGGCCGGCCTTAGGCTCGCCTAGAAATCCCACTTCAACGAAAACTGGAAGACGCGCGGTCCGTAGAGCGAGTTAATGGTTTGCAGCGTGCCGAAGCCTTGCTCAGGGACCAAGTAGCAGGTTTGGTTGGTGGTCTGGCCGTCTCCGCAGGTACTGCCGACCGGCTGGTATTGGGTGGCGTTCACACCATTGCCATTCTGGACATACCAGTTGGGATGATTCAGCAGGTTGAAGGCCTGCGCCTGGAGCGTGATGCTTTGCCGCTCGGTGATGCGAACCTGGCGCGACAGGCCGAGATCGATTTGCTGGGTCCAGGGGCCGTAAAAGGAATCGAGCCCGACGGTGGGGCTGGGGCCGGCGCCGTTAATGCCTAGCGCCGAGTTGGCGGTGGTCTGGTTGACGGCCGTGTCGTTGAGCGTGCTGTTGGCTCCGGTGCAGCTCAACTCACCGGTGAGCAGGACAGGGCCGCCTGAGGTGGTGCACGCGTTGTCGAGCAGCGCCGCGTAGGGACGACCAGAGGCAAACAGCATCGAGGTACTGACGGTCCAATTCGACAACAGACCCGCGGCGAGCCTGGACTCGAAGTGCTTGCCGGCGAAGGGCTGGTAGACAGCGGAAATCACCAGGCGCTGGCGCTGATCGAGCAAATAGGGCGCGTGGGTGTTGCTAAAGTCGAACTGGTTGTTGAAGTCCACGCCGTTCGACATCATGTTCCTGCCAAAGGTGTAGGAGGCCTGCACGGCAAGGCCCGAGGTGAGGCTACGCTTCAACTGGGCGAAGAACGAATTGTAGTTGTTGACGCCTGGGCTGATGAGGGCGTTGATCTGGCCGAGGTGGGGGTTGATGCGCCCTTCCTGCAACATGGCGCTGTCTAGGTTCGGCAGCACGACTTGACGGCCATTGCAGGGAACCTGCACGGCGTCGGGCGGACAGACGATGTAGGTCGTGGTTCCGGTAGGCCGCACGAGGTTCAGGTCGTAGGCGCTCGAGCTGATCAAGTGCACACCGTGCGTCCACATCGTGCCGACGCTGACGGTGGTGTTGCGAACGATCTCGCGCTCGATTTGCAGGCTGGACTGGAGGACGTAGGGATAGCGAAAGCTGGGATCGACGAGCGAGATGTTGGGCGCGCTAAACAGTGTGGGATCGTTCACGCGATTAGGAAAGACCGCGACCTGCTGATTGGGAGCTAGCGTCGGGTCGTAGTTGAGCAGGGCGGATGACTGCTGCGTGCTGAGGCCGTTGGCGATGACGGAGTTTCGGTAGTTGAGGCCGTTGAAGTTCTCGTAGAACCAGCCGAAGCCGCCGCGCACGACGGTCTTGGTCAAGGGCTGCCAGGCGAAGCCGAAGCGCGGCGCGAGACGCTGATACTGGTTGGGAAACTGCCCGGTCAAGGGGAACTCGGGGTTTTCTTTGGGCTGGGGATAGATCTGGAAGTCGGCACGCAGACCAAACTCCAGCGTCAGATTGGCGCGCATCTGGTAGGTGTCTTGGGCGTAGAAGCCGATGTAGGGCACCTGAAACGAAAAAACCGGGTTGCCTGCGGCCTGGGCGAAGGAGTCGTAGATGCCCAGAGCGAAATTCGGGTAGGTGGAGAAGGCGTAGGTTCCGGCGAGCGTGCCGTTCTGGCGCTGCGCGTCGGGATCGAAGCCACCGAAGGCAGTGTCGGTGACGTGGGTGATGCTACCTTCCACGCCGAACTTGAAGTTATGCTTGCCGTGGGTGAAGTTAATCCGATTGGCCAGCTCCCACAGCCACTCGTTGGTCTGGCCGGCGGCAAAGCCGGCGTTGCCGAGCTCGAAGTTGGACGGGATCGAGAGCAGGACAGACGGCAATGTCGGGCTCACGATGCCGGTGGGCGTGGAGTACTGGTCATCGCGGGCGAAGCTGACGTGAAACTCGTTCAGCAGGTTGCCGGCGAAGGCGTGGGACCAACCCAGCGCGGCCTGGTAGTCGCGAAGATTTGCGCTCGCCAGCGTGCTGATGCCAAAGAGCGGCGTCGAAGAGCCGGTGATTTCGCCGTTGGGCGAGTCGAACCGATTGAAGTTCAGGCTGAGGTAGAGGCGATCCCGCTCGGTCGGGTTGTAGTCGAGCTTGGAAAACAGGGCGAAATCGTTGCGGTAGCGCGAGTGGGTACCGAGGTTCGACTGGATGGCATACAGCGCATTCGAAACCTGCTGGAGATAGACAGGATTGGTGGGGTCGGGCTGGCTGAGCGAGCTGGGAACCGGCAGCGGGCCGTTGGGAGCCGGCAGGACGACGTCGGACGGCACGCCGAAGTCGGCCTGGGAAACTCCCTGGTAGTCGGCGTTGATCACGGAGATGGGGTTCTTCTGCAACTGCTGCTCGTAGTCGGCGAAGAACCAGAGCTTCTTGTGCAGGATAGGGCCTCCGACGGAACCACCGAATTGCTGAAGGACGTCAACGGGCCGGGGAATGCCGTTCTGCAGGTTGATAGCGCTGTTGGCTCCGGTGCCGGAGTTGCGATTGTAGTAGAACGCGTTGCCGTGGTACTGGTCGGTGCCGGACTTGGTGACGGTGTTCACGAAGCCTGTGGCTCCTGCGCCGTACGCGGCTGAGTAGGGCGATACCACGACCTGAAATTCCTGGATGGCGTTCTGGCCGAAAACGTAGGGCACGCGCTCGCCGCCGCGGGCATTGCCAAAATAGTTGCTGGTGGCATTGGCGCCGTCAAGGGTAAAGAAGTTGGCGCCGTTACCGTTGGCATAGCCGGTATCTTCGCCGCCCTGTTCGCCCCCAAAGCTGACCAGGCCGGTCTGGCCGTCTTCGGTCGCGTTCGCCGTCAGCAAGCTGAAGTCGGTATAACGGCGGCCATTCAGCGGCAGGTCGCTGATCAGGGTGCGGTCAATGATGGTGCCGGCGCTGGAGTCGCTGGTGCGCAGGACAGGAGTGGTGGCGAAGACTTCCATGGTCTGCTCCACAGAACCCGGCTGCAGTTGGACGTTCACGGCGGCGGTCTGGCCGACCTGGACGGTGACGGCTTTGGCCTTCGCCGTACGGAATCCGGGAGCCGTGATCTTGAGCTGGTAGTTCCCCACGGCGACGGAGGGGAAAAGGAAAACGCCGTCGTGGTTGCTGAGCAGAACGGCGGATGTGGCGGTGGATTCACGCAGCAATTCGACGCGGGCCCCAGCAACGAGTGCGCCAGTCGAGTCGGTGAGAATTCCGCGAACCGCGCCGCTGGTGACGATGGTTTGGGCGTGCAGAAGGTATGTAGGTGCGACAAATAACAACAGCAGGCTGCCCAAAATCAAGAGCGGCTGCCTAAGAGACGATCGAATCAACGCAGTGATGCCGATTGGAGACACGCTTCCTGGGGAACGGACTATAGAAGAGACTGGCATAATACCTCCGCAAAGACTGCGGGGACACGCTTGACTCGACTCGGTGGTGACACGGCGCTCTCCCCAGGCAGTTTGTGTGGAACAGTGACTCACACTAGAAGTCGCTTAAATTCTGACGTCCTACGGAGAGGAAACCCTCCGCTCACTTGAATTCGTCAGCGGAGGACTTCCACTCGATCGCAATACAAACATCGTGTGACCAGGCTTGCCCTGGTCGTGGGTGTTGTCAGGATTCGATGTGCCACTCGCCGCGGATTCCACGGTTCCTGGCGCAAGCGACTTGCTGACGTTGGCCACCTCACTCACTTAGTCGTTCGTGCTGCCTGATGAGCGAATTGCACGAGCGATCCGCCGTCTGCGGAGCACCAGGCCCAGCCCTGAACCCAGTAACAACAAGCTGGTGGGCTCAGGAACATTGCTGTAAATCACAAACGTATCGGAGTAGATTGGCGTGATGCCCTCCTGCAGAGTGATGGACACCGGACCGTAGGTCCCCTCCGACCCTTCCGTTAGGGTGCCCAGCAAGGTCAGTCCCGTCACGTCAAACAGGTTCGGGGTGGAGTACAGAGTGACGGTGTCGGCAAAGCCGTTGTTAGTTTGCAGGAACACCAGGTAGTCGCTGATCGTAGTTCCGTCGTTCTCATAGATGGCGACGTAGCCGGGGATCCAATCGGCAGGTGGCGCGAACAAGCTGGTTGCGCTCAGCGGTACGTTGGTGTCGGGATTGGACTCGACAAACGTGCAAGTCTGAGTGATCGGGCTGGAATAGGCGCAGCTAGCCGTGCCGTTCGCGAAGGCCAACTGAGCCCCCAGGAGCATTACGGCCAACGTGCATGCAAAGAGTATGCGTTTCATCACAGTACCGTCCTTTCCTTGGCTAGCGAACCGACGGGATTCCCGAGCGGTTTGCGGCGTCTGAGTTCAGACGCTTGCACCGTTAGGGAACCCGCCCGCTCGGAGTTAATCTTCCTTCGAATCCGCAAGCACGCTGTGGCGTGGTGCGGGCATCTTCGAGTTCGGCCCCTTGACGGACTTCCAAAGGATCTGGTTCAGCTTTGCCGAAGGTGCGCTGTCCGGCAGATCGAAATTCATCTTGGCGGATTCAACTGCCGCCTTATGCATCGGGCTTCCGGGCTTCAGCGCCTTCAAAGCGGGGTTCACCCCGCACATGATGGCCTGTGCCGCTGGTGCGGCGGTGAACTGCGCGGTGTTGGAAGGCACAGTGTCAAACGGCCCCACGATGGCCGAGGCGACGGCATCGTACTGTGTCAGCGGATTCAGGCCGAGCAGCATCTCCATGGTCTTGAGAATGCTGTCAGTGTTGTAGAACGTGTGATCGACGTAGCTCTGCTTGATGTACGGGCTGATCACGTAGGCGGTTGAGCGGTGCGCGTCCACGTGGTCGGGGCCATCCTGAGAGTCGTCTTCGACCACGAAGATTGCGGTGTGCTGCCAGATGGAGCTCTTGCTGATTGCTTCCACCAACTGGCCTACGCCGTAGTCATTGTCGGCGACCTGAGCCTGCGGGCTCTTCACTTTGGCAGTGTATCCTTGCGTGTGATCGTGCATGAAACGCACGGTCATGAAGGCAGGAACAGAATTATTGGCGAGCATCGAATCGAACTCGCGCTTCCACTCGGAGTAGCGGCTCGGTTCGTTGTAGTGTCCGTATACCGCGGTTGGATAGGGGCAACTGTAAGCGGTGGGGGCGTCACTGTCGGCATAGGCTGCATCGTAGCGACGGTAGTCGTAGTCGCTGACACCTCCCAGGCTAACCCCGGCCGGCAACAGGCCGGTAGCGGTTGGAAAGTTGTCGGGGAAGACACCGCTTACGCCGAAGCTGTAAAAGAAACCGTAGTTGCGATACGAGAGCTTCGCAGCTCGAACGGCGTCCCAGATGTGACCGCCGGGAGCTTCCGCCACATCGGGAACTGGCGGGAGTCCGTTGGGGAAGGCTGGAGAGAGCGTGTTGCCGTAGGGATCCTTGGCTGGAAATCCGCCCGTAAGGTAGCCGTTGTTCTGGCCTTCGAAGTCGTAGTTCCGGCCGCGATTGCTGTAGTTATACGGCAGGTTCTTGATCACGTACTCATTAGCCATGGACTGCGTGCTCCACGGCCAGCCATCACCACTGGCTTCGCCCGCGTCGTAGAAATTATCGAGCAACACGAAGCGCTGCGCGAGGGCGTGCAAGTTCGGCGTGATACTGCTGCCGAACAGTACGAGACTGGGGTCGCCATTCCCCTGTGGCACGTCGCCGAGCACCTGATCGTACGTCCGGTTCTCCTTGACGATATAGATCACATGGGTGATCCCGCCAGACTGTAACCCGATGGCATCGAGGCTGTGGTTCGGAACGACCGGATTGTTCAGCCCATTGTTGACGAGAACCTGATTGGTGTAGCTGGCAAGCTGAGTAGAGTTCGGCACCGAAATCTTCGCGACGGTGCCCTTGATCGTATTCAGGTCATACCAGGCATTGTCGTTGAAGGTGAATAGCTGGTAGCCCGTCGAGGGGTTCTTGGCTTTAATCCCTTTCGCGTTGGTTACCAGCAGGGACTTGTTGTCGGAACTTGCTACCACCCCTGTTGGGTACCAGCCCACGGGAATGAATCCCTTCACGGTCAAGCCGTTCCCGCTAACACTGGCCACCGCGACGGCGTTCAAGTCGCCCATAGCGGCGTACAACGTTGTGCCGTCGGTTGAGAGTCCAAGCCCGATTGGCGTGGCTCCGTAATAGTTGGTGAGACGGCGGAAACGGAAGAGGGTCGTGCTTGCCACGGTGTCGGAACTCGTCGAAACCGCGGAGATGGTGTCGCTGTGCGCGTTGGCAACGTACAGCAGCGACTGGGAGGCGTTCAGCAGCAGCCCGGCGGGATGCGAACCGGTAGCAATCTTGGTCTTCAAGGTTGGATTGGTGGGATCGCTGGTGTCCAGCACGTAGACGGCGCCATCGCGCTGGCTCGTAACGTAGGTCTTGCTGCCGTCGTGCAGGGTGGCAACCGCCAGCGGGAAGTTCGGTGTGCCACCAAAGCTGGCGCTGAATGTGTATCGTCCGGCTGGCCTTCCGTCGGATTTGTAAATCGCTACGCTGCTCGGAATCCCGGGGTTGTCGGAATCGTTGTTAGCCACATAGATGTAGCCTTTGTCATCCGTGGCCAAACCGGAGGGGAAATCGTTGGCCCCGGTAGCGATCGAACTCACCGATGTGAGAGCGCCCGTCGAGGAGAGGCTCAGCACAGCGATGGTCTGATTCTGCCCTTGTGCGGCATACAGGGTGTAACTGCCATCCTGAGCGGGCGGCCCGGGTGCAAAAGCCAAGCCGTAATAGAGTCCGACGGAATCAGTTACCGCAGGGGGTTGTAAACCGTAGGGTACCTGCGATACCACGGCGCCCGTACTCAGATCGACTGACGACAAGTACTGGCTGAATCCCATGTCGGTCGTGATGGCAAACTTGCCATCCGGGGACTTGATGATGTTCATGGGCAGGTTACCAATGGTGGTGTTGGTGCCTGCCGGTGTGATCTTCTTGCCCGTCACCAAAGTGCTCTGCGCCAGCAGCGTCGTGGTAGCGAGCATCACAGATAATGCAACAGCCAACTTCCAGAGCGGGCGGTTGCGAAGCGGACCGAACTTCGCCAGGTTGCGCATGTGTTCTGCTCCTCGAAAGGTTAGGTGGTTGTAAGTTTTCCGTTCGAAGTAGGGAGAGCAAGCGGCGCCGCGGCCACGGCGCTTCCGTTTCTACGATGGTTCCATGACGAAGCTGTCACGAGCGCATGAATTCTGAGCAAGAAAGAGACGAACATCGCGCGCGCAATGCCACTTTTCTTCAGTTGATCCAGATCGTTCTTGATTGACACTCAAAGTTCGGTTGAAGCCACCACCGCCTGGATCATCGATCCCGTGAGAGTTTATCTAGTCAAAATCGGCGAAATCGGCTGAGCGCGAACCAGTGCAGAAAGATGGCGGTACCTAGTCCGGAGTACCAATGCGGCCAGGAATTCTTCCAAGTCTTCTTTGACACGATCATCGCCAGGACTCAGCCCATTTAGCTGTAGCTTAAGCTGGAGGCCTCCGCCCGCTGGGTTGAGCGGGCGGAGGCCTCACGGTTCGGGGTCACGATAGCCTAGTCGCCGTCGGCGTCGTGCGTCGCCGGGGCGGCCGTGTTCACCAGACGCACAGCCTGCTCGTACAGCTCAGCCTGTTCCTTCTGGTACCACTTGGTGTTAAGGCGTCCCTGCTTGGCAGCCTTCTTGTGCAGATCGTCGGCAGCCTGCGAGAGGCGTCCCAGGATTCCGAGGCGGATGCTGTCGCGATCGGGGGCTGAGGTATCCAACTGCGATACCAGCGACCAGATCTTGGTGCCTTCCGCCGAAGGAACGTAGTTGATCTTGAAGTTGAACTTCACGGTCGGGGCGGATACGCCGTTGTAGCTGGTCTGGAACATGTCGCGCAAATCGGTGGCCAGCAGGTCGCCGAGGTTGTTGGGCGGCAGTCCGAGCAGCAGCTCTTCGGTCTTGACGATCGAAGCCGTCGAGTAGTGCTTCTTGCCGAGGTATCCGGGCTTGGCAAACGGGCTCACCACGATCAGCGGAGTGCGGTGCGGGTGAATGTGGTCGAGGGTGGACTGGGCATCGTCGTAGGTCATGAAGATGGCAGCGCCGGTATTCTTCTGGCTGTTGTAGTACATCGGGCTGTTCATGACGTGCTGCACGATCATGCCGATGGCCACGTCGCCATCCGCCACCTGCTGCACGTTGCTGGCGGCGTTGCCGTATTGGTTCGAGCCGGTCTGGATGACCGAACCCTTGTTGGGCGCCTGTACGCCACCGGTGTGGTCGTTGGGCACGTAGATGTAGAGGAACTGCGGCAGGGTCCCGTTCTGCACCATGCGGTCGAAGTCCTGGATGAACTCCTGGGCGCGGCGCTGGTCAGAAATGTTGAAGTTGTAGCCGGGATAGTTGGCATCGAGTCGGGGCTCGCCACTAGCGTTCGGCTGTCCGAGGATGGCCAGCATGGGCAGGGTCATGAAGTAGGACTGTCCGAGACCCTGCGTGGCGGTGGTCACGTCGCCGGCGTTGACCAGAGGGTTGGTGATGTTGAATAGGTTCGCCTGCAGCTGGGGATAGCCAACGTTGCCGCTCAAGGGGTCGTTCAAGGTCGTCGGCGTGCTGGATCCGGTGTCGGTGCCTTCGATACGGGCCAGTTCGCCGTAGTCTTTGAACGAGATGCCGTTGCGGGCGGCGTTGTTGAAGATGTAGCCGGACTCCGGATAATCCTCGGGTTCGAAGTTCTTGTTGACCAGCAAGCCGCGGCCGGACTTCACCAACAGGGTCTTCTCGGTGTAGTCGGAAGCGGTGCCGGAGGAGCAGAACTGGTGGCCGGCGTCGCTCTCTTCCGACAGCGAGTAATAGTTCACGGCGGTGGCAAACTGCTGCGCCAGCGCCTGGGTGTTCAACGAAACGCCGGTGTACTGTCCGTTCTGGTAGTAGCTGCCGTCGACGTTGTTGTACCAGAGGCCGGAGAAGTATCCGAAGTGATTGCCCAGGTTGCCCAGCATCGAGTCGAAGGTCTTGTTCTCCTGCTCGATGAAGATGACGGTCCTGATCTGCGAGGAAGGACCGCCGCCGATCGGCACCGGAGATGCGGGGTACGACTTCTGGATGCGGTAGTTGTTGTTGGCCACCGTGAGGTTATTGGGCGAGGTCTTGGTGAGGTCGATCTTCTGCGCCGTGCCGAAAATGTAGTTGCTGTCAGTGGCGGGCGTGGAGACGACGCCGGTCGGCGGAGGAGCGCCCTGCGGCCGGTTGCTGATGTTGGTGTTGGGATTAATGTCTTCCCCTACACCCTTGGCGTTGAGAACGTAGAGCGAGTTGCCGTCCTTGCTTACGACCACAGTGGTGGGATACCAGCCGGTGGGAATGCGTCCGATAAAGCTGGGCGACAGAGGATTGGTGGTGTCGAGTACGGCGACCGAGTTGATGCCGGCTTCGGCGACGTACACGCGCTTGCCGTTGGGCGAAACCGCGATGGCGTTCGGGTAGGTCCCGTGGGGCCGGTGATCGAGTCCGTTGACTGACTGGAAGAGCGAGAGGTCAATCTCGTTCTGTTTTTTGCCCTGCAGATCGACGATAGCGACGCTATCGCTGTTGCTCTTGGTGACGTACAAAAGCTCCTGGCTGTGGCCGCGAACGATCACATTGGCGGAAGGATGCGTGTCGCCGATGTTGAGATTTGCGTCGAGGGCGTGCCCCAGGTAGGTCGAGCCCAGCAGCGTCAAGGTCGTCGGGTTACCGTTGGTCTCGGTGAGCACGGAAACGGATGAAGTCTGCGGATCTGGGCCCGACGTGCTGGTGACCGGCACAAAGAAACCCTGCGGGGTGTTGGCGCCCGTCGTGCCCAGGCTGGAAATCTTGCCGCTAGTGTAGGTGGGATCGGCGAACTTGTATTCGGTGACGCCCCAGTTGGAGACCAGCACGGTGTTGCCGTCCTCGCTGACGGACACGGCATAGGGGAAGTAGCCTACCGATAGCTGCTTCACTACCGTCTGGGACGTGGTGCCAATGACGGCGAGGCTGTTGTCGCCGTTGCAGGCGACGTAGAGATATTTTCCATCGGGGCTAAGGGCAGAGCCGGCCGGGAAAGTGATCTTGGCGCCGCCGGTGCTGAAGCCGCTGGGGCTGGGTCCGGTGAAGCCCTGGGTGGCGTAGTTGGACACGTAGCCCGCCGCCGACGGTTGGATCGGGGTGATGGGGATGGCGCTGGTATAGCTAATGGCGCCAGCCGTGGTCACGGTATACAACTTGATGTTGTTGTCGCCGCCTCCGGAAACCCACACAGTGTAAGGACCGCTACCGGTGGCCTGCATGCCCACGAAGTACTTCTGGCCTGAGACCGTGAGCTGGGAGACGACCTTCATGGTGCTCGCATCGACGACTGACAGCGAGTAGCCGCCGCTGTTGGTGGGGTTCACAAACGAGGGGTAGCCGCCTTCACGCTCGTCATTATTGCTGGTGATGAGGTACTTGCCGTCGGGCGTGAGGACTGCACCCAAGGGGTTCATGCCGATTTGGGCGCTGGTGCCGGCGGGCGTCAGGCGGCTTCCGTTGGGCACAACCCCGGAAAAATACTGATTACCCAGCTTGTTGGGACCGGCGAACAGTTCGGCGCCAGCGTAATATCCCGGCTCGGAAGTCCCGTACACCGAGGAGGTCACGAGGCCCCAGTTGGTCTTGTCCCACTGCGCAAATGCCGGGGACGCCGACATCGCCGTGAAAGACAAGCAGAGTGCGACGAACGACCTTACAACATTCGTGGAAAAGCGCGTTGTCATCGAATACCTCCTTGAACCGGCCATCGACGGCCGTGTCATCACACTTTGGTTGCGCCCGTACCGGCAAAACGGAAAGGCGACCACCGATAAGGCCCGGCCAGGCGGGACGTTGCAGGAACGCGTTCCCGGCACCAGGTGCCGAATCCGCAGAAGAGGCTTGCGCACAGCTGTTACCAGTGAGATGGATAAACTTCCAGAGGATTGTGCGCTTGGAAAATGAACCTACGATGAATGTTGGTTCAATTGACTCTGAATGGTTGATGAACAACGTGCGAACGAGTCGCGCGATTGCAGTGGAAGAAAAACGGCGTGCACGCCTGTGCACGCCATGAAAGAGCAACCGACAGAACCGCTATTGCAGCGGAGCCAACGGCAGCGGCTGAACGTTCTGGATGCGGTAGGCGTCCAGGTTATTCAGGTTCAGGCCCAGCACCTTGATGATGCTCGGCGCGACCTGGAAGTTGGTCACCGGGGTCTTGGTCTTGACCGCCCTGGTCCCTTTGCGGGCGACAATCAACAGGGTGTGCACGTCGTCCTCATTGTCGCCACCATGTTCCGCGATCTTCGAGCCTGTCGTGAACACCACGCCGGTGTTGACCTTTACCAGGATGTCCGGAATGTGGTCATCCTTCGTCGGGTCCCCGAACTTCGTCTTCAGCGATGGACCTGCGAAGATCTCCTGGATGCCCAGCGTCGCCATGTTCGCCGGGGTCGCCAGATTGGCTACCGCCGTGGCGGTCTGCGTCTGGTCGTTCAGCCAGATCAGCGATGCGTCATCGGAGATGTCGAAGGCGTAGCTTGATCCGACGATAGGCGCAATCAGGGCGGAGTCGATCGCCGTCAGCTTGCTGCGCTGTACCGCCGACTGCCCGTGCTTGGCGGCCACGATAATCATCGTGTTCGGCCACAGTCCCTGCTTGTTGATCTCGGCGATCATGGCGCCCAGCGAGGCATCCACGAAGTCGAGGTCCTGCGCCAGCCTGGCGCTGGGAGTGCCGACGGGGTCGGTGTAGCCGCCGGACTTGAGCTTCTGGCCCACGCTGACCGACTGGAAGTTCATGCCGAAGATCGCGGGGACGGGAGCGGTCTTAGTGCCGTCCGAGGTCTTGCCGTCGATCTGGTTGAGGGTGGCGTTGACCTTGATCTGGTCGTAACACTGAATGTTCTTGGTGCTCTTGGTCCAGTCGTCTCCCGTCGAAGGCGTGTCAGGCAGTGGATTGCAGCTTCCAAACGTCGGCGTCGTAATGCCGGGGAGGTTGATGGCGTAGGAATTGACCTCAGGAGTGAAGAGGTCGATCACACCATCGTCGGTGGGACCTTTCACCCACTCGTAGGCGCGATGCTTGTCGGACCACGCGGTGTACATCCTGGCGTTCTTGGCGACGTTGAAAATAGTGTTGACGCGCAGATACTGATGCGGATAGATCGGGGCGCAGGTATTCGGGTCACGGACCAGCTGGTTCGGGTCAATTCCCCCTCCCCCGTCAAGCCGAGTCATATCAATGTCAATTGCCTCTGTGAAAAGAACTTCGGTGCCGGGGGTTCCAGGGCACGAGGCATTCGTGGCGGCAGGCGCAATCAGGTTGCGGTTGTAGCTGTCGTCGTACCAGAGACCGGCTACCGAGGGCGTCGCACCAGTCACCAGCGCTGCGAGCCCGGGAAACGAATCCGACGGGTCCGAGGTGCTGGCGTTGTCGTAAGTGACGCCGGTGGACTGCAGCCACGCGAGGTTCGAGTTCGGATGGGCGGCGACGTAGTTGGTCAGATCGAGCGCGTGCATGCCGTCCACGCTGATCAAAAGGACATGCTTAATGTTGGTACCCTGGACAACGATACTGCTCGGCTGCTGGGCCGATGTGGTGAGCGGGGACATCATCAACGCTGCGGAAATCAGCCACGCCGAAAACGATTTCAGAATAGACATTCGTATTCCTCCCTTTGCGAGGTGACGCAAGAGGAATCTATCTGCACCGCGGTCCCACAACTTCAACATCCGGTGAATAATCGGTCGCAACTCCATGAAACTTTGTTCATCGGGAGGCACATTTCCTTGAGCGCATTGGGCATCCGCCGATGCGCATTGGTGCAACGCGATTTACTGCTCATTGTTGTTGCAATCATCTAGCACTACGATGAGGCGCTGCAATTTTACAGAACTTTCATCTGCGGAATGACGGCCTGCGTGTACGGTGGACATGCCGCTCGGACCTGGCTTCGTTACCCACTACGTTGCAGGGCTGCAGCCCCAGGAGGAGTCGAATGAAGAAGTTCTTTCTACTGATCGCAACGTTGAGCCTGCTGTCGGGCATGGCTCGTGCCAATAGCGCAGTCACCGTCAACTTTCCGAGCGACACGACTTGGTATTCCACCGCACGCAATGGCAGCGACTTCATGGGCAACAATGGAGGCTTCTCAGCGCCCATGTCAACGGCGGGCGACTCCATCACGGAGACCTTCGTCACTGGCCAAACGTACGTCAGTACGCTAATCGTCGACTGGACGGTGCAGGACTATTTCGGCAATAATCCCGGCGCAACTTACGAAAACGACATCTACATTAACGGCGCTTTCGTAGGCTACTTCCTTGTGGACGATTGTGGCTTCTGCGCCAACGTGACGCCGGTTACCGGCAGTGTGTCGTTTAACCCAATCTATGGATTTGGCACGTACAACATCAGCGTAGTCCTGGCGCAAACCGCGCCGGCGAATGGCGGCTCGGAGTCGTTCACCGAGTGGAATGCGGCCGGTGCTTCCGCAACCGTGGTTCTCGGAACTCCCGAGCCTGGCAGCCTCGTTCTGTTCGGATCGGGCTTATTAGGTTTCGCAGGCATGCTCCGCAGGAAGATTTGGTCATAGGCCCGACCGTCTCACAGTGTTGTGCAAGAATGCTGGAGCCCGAAGCTCCAGCATTTTCGTTTGGTAATCATCGGTAAATCCCTGAGCCCGGGAGCACTCCGTCAGCAATCGTCGCCGTTGAAAGTTCTGCATGCGATTTCACGCCATGCTTGACGGCCGATGGCGCTCGCGCGGGTCATGTCGACACTGATTGCCTACTGCCGGGTGGTTGGGGCGAGTCTGATTGGTGTTCGGCGGTACTCCCCACCCGCACTGCGGAACCTCCCACATTGTGAGATACAATTAAGCCACAGTACCTTGGATTGTGGCGACAAGCTTCTGTATCGGTTCGCGGCCACTTGTCGCGGCGCCTTTCACAAGAATCGGGTTCCGGCCACTTAAATATCCTACCAAGAAAGCCCGTGTTTCCGTCGGATTATCCCCATGGGACCGCAGCGCAGCGATCCTACCCGATCGAAACGTCGGCAACGTGAAGAAGGGACTGGAGT
>Ga0208714_1000145_pt1 | contig 22439 bp, 19 predicted proteins | sample NGESurshal072012_3_FD_184461 | JGI IMG/M metagenome (GOLD analysis project Ga0208714, IMG submission 184461) | Arctic peat soil microbial communities from Barrow, Alaska - NGEE Surface sample 415-1 shallow-072012 (SPAdes) | ecosystem: Environmental > Terrestrial > Soil > Wetlands > Peat ... | reverse complement strand
CCTCAAGGGTCTGGCCTGCTCTACCGGAGCAGCCTGCTCTTCCGGCGCCGTGGAACCCTCTCACGTCCTCACCGCGATCGGCCTCTCCGCACCCGATGCCCGCAGCAGCATTCGCTTCAGCCTTGGCCGCCACACCACCGAATCAGAAATCGACGCCGCCCTCCAAATCGTCCCCGCCGCCGTAGCCCAACTCCGCGAACTCTCCCCCACCTACCGCAAAGAAACGGCAGCTCACCCATGACCTCTCATTTCTTCCCCCGTCGGGACGTCTTTACGCCGCCCTCTTCGGTTTTTCAGCCGATTAGCTACAATAGAAGTACGAAATAAGAAATGTCCGAATCCATCCAACTCGATTCTCTTCCAACCGCCGCCGCCGAACTCACCCCCGGCCTCGTCGCCATCGCCATGTCCGGTGGTGTCGACTCCTCCACGGTCGCCGCCGTCCTGCAGCGCCAGGGCCGCCCCATCGTTGGCCTCACCATGCAACTCTGGAATCAGCGCCGCCTCCCCGAACTCCAGGGAGATGGCCCCGCCCAGCACCGCTGCTGCTCGCTCGACGATGTCTACGACGCCAAGCGCGTCGCTCAGCATCTAGAATTTCCGCACTACGTGGTCAACTTTGAAGACCAGTTCGAGGAGCGCGTCATCCGCCCCTTCGTCGAGCAATATCTTGCCGGACGCACTCCTATCGCCTGCACCAACTGCAACACTGACGTAAAGTTCGAGCCGCTCCTGCGCATGGCTCGCCAAATTGGCGCGGAAAAGCTCGCTACCGGCCACTACGCCCGCATGCGCTACAACGAAATTTCCGGCCGCTACCAACTACTCCGCGCGCGCGATGATTCGAAGGATCAATCCTACTTTTTGTGGGGCCTCACCCAGGAACAGCTTTCCCGCAGCGAGTTCCCTCTCGGTGAACTCTCCAAGGACGAAGTCCGTGCCCTCGCCCGCGAAGTAAATCTTCCCGTGGCCGAAAAGCCCGAAAGCATGGAGCTCTGCTTCGTGCCCAATGGCAATTACGTGCAATTTATCCAGGCCTATTCGCTGGAGCGCAAAATCCCCGTCAATAGCGCCGAAGGCGAAATCGTCACCGAAGACGGCACCGTCATCGGCCGCCACAACGGCGTGCACAACTTCACCATCGGCCAGCGCAAAGGCCTCGGCTTCGCTGCTGGTAAGCCCATCTACGTATTGTCCATTGATCCCGAAAAAAATCGTGTGGTCGTTGGCGAAGACGAAGCCCTGCGCGCCTCCACCTTTGAAATTGAAAACGTGAACTGGATCTCCATCGCGGAGCCAACCGCTCCGCTGCGCGCCGAAGTCAAAATCCGCCACAAGCACGAGCCTTCTCCGGCGACCGTCGAAGCCCTGCCCGATAATCGCGCCCGTATCACCTTCGATTCGCTGCAGCGCGCCATCACCCCCGGCCAAGCCGCCGCCATGTATTCCGGAGACATCGTGCTTGCAGGCGGCTGGATAAAATAAAAAAAACGCGGACCTGAAGGTCCGCGCCGCCGTTCTTTGAAAATTAATTTTGCCTTAGACGCTGATTTCCATCGTCAGATGAAAAGTTCGTCCTCTTGCTCAATCGTCTCGCGCACGTTTTCCCGGTTACCGCGGCGCGAACGCAGCACATCGAGTCCGATCTTGATTCCCTGTACAATCGCCGAAGCTTTCTGCACCGGCCCCAGGAAATTCTTGCGCACCGCAAACCCCGCATCTTCCACGGTTTCCAGTGCGCCCGTCAGAATCCGGTCCGCGCGCACCAACTGCCCTCGCACTCGGTCCGTCGCTTCCGTGAACACCTTGTCCATCTTCTGGGCCTGCCCGCGTGCCAGGTAGACAATCTGTGAAGCATCCTCCACCAGGTTCGCAATCTTCGGCTGCGTGTCATCCAGCAGCAATTGCGTGCGCGTCAGGATCGGCCCTATGCGCGTGTTCAGATCGACCACCGTTTTGTTGATCGATTCGCTGGTCTTTTTCAACTGCAGGAACAACGCAATCAGAATCCCGACCTGCACAACCAGCGCGATCGCCGCAACGATGCTGAAAAACTCCATCCAGAATTGCATTCACACACCGCCCTGTCCGCCATTCACGGACAACCCCAAATGCCTTTACCGCAAACTAGGACTTCGATTCGCGAAGAAACGCGTCGCGGCCCGCTTCCACTGCCGCGCTGATCGATTCGCGCTTCCGAGACGCCACTTCCTTACTGCGCTCGATAAGGTCATCCGCCCGGTCGCGCAATTCCCGCGCTTTCTTCTGGGCAAAATCCCGGCCGTCATCGGCCCGCTTGGAGAGATATTCCCGGGTATCTTCACCGGACTTCGGCGCGAATAGCACGCCCATCAGTGCTCCCACACCCAATCCCACCAGGAAATAAGAAACTTTGGAACTTACGTTGTCGGCCATAGCAACCTCCAGAGGGAAAGTAACATAGGAATCAAAGAGTTGCAATTGCCCCTAACCCTTATTGTGGCTCTAAACAGTTAATTCGCCGGCCTCCCCTTGATAAAGTATTCCACGATTTTCTCCGCACTTTTCCGGGTGACCATACGATTCAGTTCTTCGACGGAGGCCCTTTGCAGGTTCGCGATACTGCCATACCGTTGCAACAGTTTCTGCGAGGTCCGCGGGCCAATTCCGGGGATCTCTAGCAGGGCAGTCTTAGTCTGTTTCGCTCCGCGGCGCTGGCGGTGAAAGGTGATGGCGAAGCGGTGAGTCTCATCGCGGATCTGTTGAATCAGGTGAAGAACAGGAGAGTGGCGGTCCAGAATGCAGGGTTCATCTTCCTGCCCGAGAATGTAAAGGATCTCTTCCTTCTTCGCGATGCTGGCCATCGGTTGATTGATGATTTGCAGAGCGTCGAGCGCTTTGGCTGCGGCATGGAGTTGCCCAATTCCGCCGTCAATCAAGATAAAGCTGGGCAACAGTTTTTGTTCTTCCTGCAAACGGCGGTAACGGCGGGTGATGACTTCAAACATGCTGGCGAAATCGTCGTTCTGGCGAGTGCCTTGCGACAGTCCGCCGGTTTCATCGCCGCGAATGATGAACTTGCGGTAATCGGACTTTTTCATGCGGCCGTTTTCCCATACGACCATGGACGCGACCGTGTCGCTGCCCTGGATGTGGGAAATGTCGAAGCTTTCAATGCGCTTGGGAACTTCCGGAAGATTCAGCGCGTTTTGCAAAGCCTCCGCGATGGACTTGGAAGAGGGCTTCATGATCCGGAAGCGCTGTTCAAAGGAATGTTTGGCGTTGCTTTCCACCAGGTCGAGGAAGGAACTCTTGTTGCCGCGTTGTGGAGTGAAGATTTCCACTTTGTGGCCGGCTGTTTCCGAGAGCGTTTCTTCCAGAAGCTCGTTGTCTTCAAAATCGATGGGGACGTGAATTTGCCTGGGAAGAAATTCGGCTTCCAGATAGAACTGCTTAAGAAGCGAGGGAACAAATTCGTGGGGATCGAATTCGCCCAGTTCTTCCCAATAGAATTCGCGGCGATCCACCACGCGGCCGCCGCGAAGATGAAAAAGATTGGCGGCAACCAGCGGAGGCTCCGCGTAGTAGCCCAGCACGTCGGTGTCATCACCTTGCGCGGAAGCGATGCGTTGGCGCTCCTCGATATCTTCGAGCGTGCGTAGCAAGTCTCGGTAAGCAGCGGCCTGTTCGTACAATTCGCCTTCGGCCGCCGCGGACATGCGATCTTCGATGCTCTTGATCAGATCGCCGCGGCGCCCTTCCAGGAATAGCCGCGTGTCGCGAACGGCCTCGGCATAGCGGTCATCGGTGGTCAGTCCACTAACGCAAGGGCCGAGGCAGCGTTTGATGTGGAATTGCAGGCAAGGGCGCGGATGATTTTTGCCCAGGTCCACGAAACAGGAAGGGACCAGGAAACGTTTGTGAATGAAGTGCAAAATACGCCGCGCCAGGCTGGGCGGAAAATAGGGGCCGAAATAGAGAGCGCCATCTTTTTTAACTTTACGGGTGAAGTAAACACGGGGATATTTTTCATGAGCAGTGAGTTTGATGTAGGGATAGGTTTTGTCGTCACGCAGGAGGACGTTGAACTTGGGACGGTATTTCTTGATGAGGTTGTGTTCGAGAGCGAGAGCTTCGCGTTCGTTGCCCACCAGAATGGTTTCGAGGTCGGCAATTTCGCGCGCCAGCGAGCCGGTCTTGGCATTGATCCAACTGGATTCGAGAAAATAAGAGCGCACCCGGCTGCGAAGAGAAGCCGCTTTCCCCACGTACAGAACTTCGCCGCCGGCATCCTTAAACAGATAGACGCCGGGTTTCTCGGGCAGCGTGGCGGCTTTTTCGCGGGGTTCCATGAGAATTAGATGCGCCGGGGTTACGGGGAGCGCTTAGGACCTTAGTTTACGGCGTGTTATGGTGCAAAGCGAAGTGGGAGTACAGTTATGGTGGTTAGTCCAAGAGCACAGTCCGGAATGACTATGCCATATTGAGGCGGATATGAAGAAAATTACCCGGCGGGATTTATTGCGGCAGTCGATGGTTGCGGCTGGAACAGGAATCATCTGCACAAGCGCGCGTGCGGTTGAGGTCTTGGATGGGGCAACAAGGACGGTTGTGGGCCCGGAATTGAACTTTCCGGTTCTTGCGCGCGAACGATTGGCAGTAGCCAGCTATCCGTTTCGCGCGGTAATCGATAGCCCCACAAATGAAGATCGCGATAAGACGCAGCCCGGAATGAGCCTGAAGGATTTTGCGACTCGGGTCAAAACGGATTTCAATGTGCCCGGCGTGGAGCCGCTCAGCGCACACTTCTCCTCCACCGAGCACCGCTATCTGCATGAGTTTCGTGAGTCGATTGAAAAGGCTGGCGTGCACGTGGTGGACATTCCCGTGGACAACAGCAGCAGTTATTACGACGCAAATCCCGAGACGCGTAAGAAGGCGGTGGAAAACGGAAAAAAGTGGATCGATGTCGCGGCCGTCGTGGGCTCGCCGAGCGTGCGCACTTCCATTGCCCAAGCGGAAAACGCCAAGCCGGACGTAACCGTGGTGGCGGAGCAATTGAAGCAACTGGCGGACTATGGCGCGTCAAAAAACGTGGTGGTGAATCTCGAGAACGACAATCTGATAAGTGAAGATGCCTTCTTCCTGGTGAAAGTGCTTGAGAAGGTAAAGCATCCCTATTTGCACGCCTTGCCGGATTTTTGCAATTCCATGGGCGCCGGAAACGAGAAATTCAATTACGATGCGGTGTCGGCGCTGTTTCCGCTGGCCTATAACATTTGCCATGTAAAGGACTCGGAAGTCGGCGACGGCGGAAAAGTGTTTCGCGTGAATTTGCAGCGAACCTTTGGGATTTTGAAGGCTAGCGGTTATCGCGGCTACTGCTCCATGGAATGGGAGGGGCAGGGGGATTCATACGCCGGTACACGTTTTTTGATTCAGGCTGCACTTGAGAACCTCGGGTAGTCGGATGAATTCCACTGAAACGATTCTTCTGCTACTGCGTCTAAAAAATTATGGGTTGCCTGTAGCCAGCCATAGGTACGGCTCGTCATCTCCAAAACCGGCCATCCGGTTTCCGGTTTAGGGGAACCTTCCAACTTAGAAGTGTCGTATATACTGCTGTGGGGCTGTTTGCCGGGTGTGCAGACTGATCGAAAGAGGATAATTTCATGAACATGACAACTTTGTTTCGCCAGACTTCCGCAGCGCTGCTCGCCGCTGCGCTGTTTGTTCCGGCGGGATTCGCCGATGAAGGAATGTGGACATTCGACAATCCGCCTTTGAAGCTATTGAAAGAACGCTACAACTTTACACCCACGCAACAGTGGCTGGATCATTTGCGGCTATCGAGCGTCCGCCTGAATGATGGCGGCTCCGGGTCCTTTGTAAGCCCGCATGGCTTGTTGCTGACCAATCACCATGTGGCGTTGGGGCAATTGCAAAAAAACTCCACCGCCGAACACGACTATGTGAAGGACGGTTTCTACGCCGCGACGCCCGATCAGGAGATGAAGTCGCAGGATCTTGAGGTCAACGTACTGATGTCATTGGAAGACGTCACCGGGCAAGTGAATGCATCAACGAAGGGCGCGAAGAACTCCGAGGAAGAGTTTGCCAAGCGCAAAGCCGCGATCGCGGATATCGAGCGGCAGAGCACGGAAAAAACCGGCATGCGCTCGGATGTGGTGACGCTATATCAAGGCGGCGAATACTGGCTATACCGCTACAAGAAGTACACCGACGTGCGACTGGTGTTTGCAGTGGAGCAGCAGACCGCGTTCTTTGGCGGCGATCCGGACAACTTCACCTACCCACGCTACGACCTGGACATGGCCATTTATCGCGTCTACGAAAACGGCAAGCCCATCGACAGCAAGGAGTATCTGAAGTGGAACGCCAAGGGTGCCGATGATGGTGAACTGGTATTTGTTTCCGGACACCCCGGCTCGACGCAGCGCTCCGATACCTATGCACAATTGGAATTCGACCGCGACATCGTGACACCCTCGGTGATCCAGATCCTGAAGCGGCGCATTGCGTTGCTGAAAGACTATTCGGCTCGCGGGAAAGAACAAGAGCGGCAAGCGGCTTCGATGATTTTTGGACTGGAAAACGGCCGCAAAGTCTATGAAGGACGTCTTCTAGGCCTACAGGACAAGAACCTGATGGAGAAGAAACGCAAGGACGAGGCGGAGTTCAAAGCCAAGGTTGACGCGAACCCCGAATGGAAAAAGGAGTACGCCTCCGCGTGGGAGAAGGACGCAAAGGCTGTTGAAAAGGAAAAATCGCGTATCAAGCAGCAATTCTTCCGCGGTTTCGATTCGCAGTTGGCGGGCCTGGCGGTAAACGTGGTGACCTTTGTGGCGGAAATCAAGAAGCCGGACGGAGAGCGCTTGGCGGGCTACCATGAGTCGCAACTGGATTCGCTGAAGTTGCGCTTGTTTTCGCCCGCGCCAGTCTATCCGGAAATGGAAATCGCGCGGATGAGCAGCGCGCTGCAAGCGGATGTGCAAGGCATCGGCGCGGATGATCCGTGGGTAAAAGCAGTGCTCAATGGACGTACGCCCCAACAGACCGCGACGGAACTGGTGACTGGTACGAAAGTGGGCGATCCGGCATTCCGCAAGGCACTGGTGGACGGCGGGCAAGCGGCCGTCGATGCGTCGACGGATCCTATGATCGTGGTTGCACGGAAAATCGACCCCATCCGCCGCGAACAGATCAAGTGGTTTGAAGACAACGTTACCAGCGAACAGCAGCAGGCCGGCGAACAACTGGGCAAAGCGCGCTTCGCCGCTTACGGCAAGTCCACCTACCCAGACGCAACATTCACATTGCGCCTTTCCTACGGACAGGTGAAGGGCTATCCGATGAACGGAACGATTGCACCGCCGAAGACGACGCTGTTCGGTCTGTATGACCGTGCGGCCAGCTTCAACTACAAGTCGCCGTTTGATCTGCCGCAGCGCTACCTGGACGGGCGGAGCAAACTCGATTTAACCACGCCGATTAATTTTGTCACTACCAATGACATCATTGGCGGAAATTCCGGATCGCCGGTGGTAAATCGTGAAGGCGACATCGTCGGTCTGGTGTTTGACGGCAACATCGAGTCGCTGGTCGGTGATTTCGTCTACGACGGCACTGCGAACCGCACGGTAGCTGTACACACCGGCGGCATGACGGAAGCGATGGGCAAATTGTACGGGGCGCAAAAGCTCGTCGACGAATTGACCGGCAAATAAACAAGGCAACTTCTCCCCGTTGCGGCGAATCGCAACAGAGGGGAGAATCAGCGACGTGAACCTTAATCAACGATGGATGGTGAGGATTCTCCTCTGCACCGGCGGGCTTGTTCTTGCCGCCGGTTTGGCATGTGCACAAGACACGACGCCCGCTGCGGATGCTCCAGCGCCTGTGCCCGCGAAAAAGTCAGAGCCAGCCAAGCCAAAACCCAACACCGATTCAGCTACGCAATCCGCTCCCGACCAGCCGAAATGGGACCCTCTGCGCGCGGAGAAAGATCTCGACGTCGGCAAATACTACATGAAGAAGGGCGACCTCGACGCCGCCATTGATCGCTTTCAGGATGCGGCCGAATCGAAGCCGGGGTATGCGATTCCCTATCTCTATTTGGGCGAAGCGTATGAGAAAAAGGGCAAGAAAAAACTGGCGGTGAAGGCTTACCAGCGCTATCTGGATTTATACCCGCACGCGGAAGATGGCGAGAAGATACGGAAGAAGATTGAGAAGTTGCATTCCGAGATCGACAAGGAAAAAAGCAACCGAGAGTAAAGAGTAGTGGGCGGCTAGCGAGCCAGGCGGTCGAGGAATTTGCGGGCGGGATCGAACTGGGCGAAGCGTTTTTCTTCGGCGCGAAACTGTGGTGAGTGGGAGATCAGGCTGCAACCAGAGCGGCGAGTGGGATGCTTCACGTGCAGCATCTCGTGATACAGAACGTACTCCACCACAAATTGCGGAACGCCGGGAACGTCCATTCTGCGATTCAAGAGAATCTGATTGGGGCCCGGATCATAGCAACCGAATTGCCGCCGCCAACCGCGCGTGCTCCAGCCGATGTGCGGGCGCTGCAGCAAATTTTCAAAATATCTCTGGTTGAGTTCGTCGAACAGCGTGGCTAGATCGTAGTGCTTACCTTGCGGAGCAGTGTGTTTCAGGCGCACCCGGCTGCGGCGCATGCTGCTGATGCGCGTGCGCGTGCGATCGGAACGAGCGTACTCCAGATAGGGTTTCACCAGCGCGCGCGGGGTGCGGCGGCGATACACGCGCGCAAGCAACAGCGCCGCAGCGCCCTCCAGAACATTCTGCGGTGCGCGGCTCAGTAAATCGGAGAAGCGCACGAAGAACACGTCGCGGCGGCGGCGAATGGTAATGACCAGGCTGCTGTAGGGATAGAATTCTACGTGAAAATTCGGCGGCCGTTCTTCGCAACCGATGCGCGTGAACATGCGTTGAAAGATGGCTTCACCACCGGGGACATGCGTGGTGACGCGGGGCCGGGTGCTCAATTCTTGCGCCTCACCGGAGGCGGAGCGGCCTTCTTCTTGGCTTTCTCGGCTTCGTTCAAGGCGTCCTGGGTTCCTTCCACGGCATCGTCAAGATTTTCCTTGTACAACTCAAGCTCCGGTCCCCCGACCTGGTATTTTTGCAGCACGGGAAGAAATTCCTTGGCGCGCGTGGCCATCAGGTCGATTCCCTGCCGGATATTTTCCTGTTTTTCGAGTCCAACCTGAATGATGTCGGCGGCATCGTCCACGCAACCAATATACGAGTTCATCAGATAGTTGAGAAGTTCCGTGTGCTTCGTGGAGGAAGGGTGGTCGAGCTCATACCGAAATTTCTTCAGACGATCTTCGGCGTAGAGGAGAAACAGCTTGATGCGTTCATTCGGAGTTTCCGCGTCGCGGATTTGATCCGCCTCGATAGTGGAGAGATAGTCCTTTTCCGGGCGCTGAGCATGAACGAATCCAGCGGTGGCAAAAGAAATGATCACTAGAAAACCAAGACGAAGCACGAGTCGCGAGCGAATCAAGGCTTTGCCTCCTTCAGCGTTGGGGAATCGGGTTGATTGGTGTGGCGCGGGAAAATTGCACGGATCAGCTCGTCATCGATATGGACCAGGTCCTCGTGGACGATTTGCAGCGGTGGACGGACTTCCTCCGGCACGATGATCAGGATTTCCTCCACTTCGCGAATGCCTCGGCGGACTTGCAGTTCGAGATGCCGGTAACCCCCGGAATGTTTGTCGGAGTTGGGCTCCTGCTTCTTTAGAAGCTCGAAAGCGGTGCGCACGTTGTCCCGGTATTTCTCGAAAATGAAAGCGATGTCAACGAAATTGCTCTCTTTCTGAGCGTGCGTGGCGGCGGCAAACTGCGCCGCACCCAGCTTTTCCAGAATTTTAATTTTCGCCGTGGCATGAGGTTCGCGGTCGAACTGTGACTGAAATTCACTGACTTTGTCCGGGGCAGCATCGACGTCCGGGGCGTGAATCAGAAAAAGCAGGACGCAAGAGGTAAGCAGAGTCCTGTGGAGCAGTCCCTGGCGGCTACTTCTTTTTGTCGAGCATCTTTTGCAGAACATGGATGCGCTGATTCGCCTGCCAAACCTGATTCGAATCATGATTCTGGTCTAGTTCCAAAAATTTATGATACGCGTCAAGGGCGGGCTGGACTTGCATCAGTTTATCGTAACAGAGGGCGCGAATGAACCAGGCTCCTGCACCGGGCGTTTCCATCTTGTCAGTCACGTCAAGCCCGGCGAGAGCCAAGGGGTAGTTACCCCCCAGATAGTAAGTGGAGGTCAGGTCTTTCAAGTAGATGAGGTTGCCGCGGTCGAGGGTCAGAGCAATCTTCAGCTCTTTCTCAGCGTTCGGAAAATCCCGCTGCCCCAGATACAGCCGGCCGACACCGCCGTGGAGTCGCGCGTCTTGCGGAGTGAGTACGAGTGCCTGCCGCAAGGCGGCAATGGCGTCGTCGATTTTCTTCTGTGCGATGAGAATGTCGGCGCGAAGTCTCAGCGTGTCAACATTTGGCGGCTTGCCAGCAGAAGATTTATCCAATTCGGCCAGTGCGGAGTCGTATTCTTTTTGGTCGATCAAGCTGCGAACGACCTGACTGCGTGCTGCAGGATCGTCGGGATAAGCGGAGAGATATTGCCGATAGGCTTCGGCAGCGTCGGGCTTTTTTTGCGCGTCGAGGCTTTGCGCCAGGCCGAACAAGGCCTTGCGATCCTTGGGATCTATCTGCAGCGCATGGCGGAATTTTGCTTCGGCTTCGGCGGGCTTTTGCTGGCGCATGAAATACGCGCCCAGGTAGTTCAAGGCCGCGAGATCGTTGGGCTCCAGACTCAAGATCGTTTGAAATTGTTCCGCGGCTGCAGATTCCTCGCCGGAGCGCTCCAGAGCCACCGCCAGTAAATAGCGCGGATGATTTTGCGCGGGTTGCAACTCCACGGCCTTGCGGAGGGGTGAGACCGCGGCTTTGGGATCCGCTTCGACAAGCAGCGTTCCCAGATTCAGATAGGCTTCGAAGAATTTGGCATCCAGAGCGATGGCACGTTCGTATTCGGGGCGGGCGTCGGCGGGCCGTTTCAGATTTGTATACACATAGGCCAGTTGGAAATGCGCGAAGGCAACCTCGGGTTGCTCGGCGATAAATTTCTGTAGCGGTGGAATGGCGGCGGCGAAATCATTTTTGTCGATGGCGGCTTGGGCCTCGTCGAGAAGATCGTTGAGAGGATTGCGGACTCGCGTGGTCTTGGGATTTTGTGGTTTGGCGGATTGCGCGAAAGCGCCAGTTGCCGTGCAGAGCGAGATAGCGAAAATGAACGCACGAATTTTGGGCTCGATGAACACGGATTATCTTCCGCTCGCGGATTTATCTGGGACCGCTGCTGACAGTTTGGATGCGCCGTTGGCAGGCTGCTTTGCTTTGCCATTTCCGTTGGCCAGGACTTTGGCAAGGTAGCGCCCCGTGTGGGATTGTGTGTTGCGGGCGACCTGTTCGGGCGTGCCGGTGGCAATGATTTTGCCGCCCTGGTCGCCGCCCTCGGGGCCCATGTCGATCAGCCAGTCGGCGGATTTGATGACGTCGAGGTTGTGTTCAATGACCAAAAGCGATGCGCCGGATTCCAGAAGTTTGCGGAACGCGGCGAGAAGTTTGGCAATGTCGTCGAAATGCAGCCCAGTGGTGGGCTCGTCGAGAATGTACAGAATGCCCTTGTTTTCCGTGCGCGTGAGGTGCGAAGCCAGTTTAAGGCGCTGGGCTTCGCCGCCGGAAAGAGTGGTGGCAGATTGGCCGAGGCGGAGATAACCGAGACCGATTTCGTTCAGAACGCGAAGCTTCGAAATCACTTTGGGGAGATTGACGAAAAAAGCCAGGGCTTCGCGAACCGTCATATCCAGAACGTCGTGGATATTTTTGCCGTGATAGCGAACTTCGAGCACCGCGCTCTTGAACCGCTGGCCGCGGCACTCTTCGCAGACTAACTCGACGTCGGCCAGGAATTGCATCTCCACGGTGACGGTGCCATCTCCCTGGCAGGTTTCGCAGCGGCCCCCGGGAACGTTGAAGGAAAAATGGCCTGCGGTGTAGCCGCGGCGCTTGGCGTCCGGCGTATCCGAAAAGACTTCGCGAATAGCGTCAAAAGCCTTGAGATAGGTGGCCGGGTTAGAACGCGGAGTGCGGCCAATGGGCGATTGATCGACTATGACGAGGTCCTGAATCTCGCAGTCGCCCTCGATGCGGTCGCAGAATTCCTTGATGCTCGCGCCGCTGCGTTTGGCTTGCAGGGCTTTGTACAAGACGTTGTGAACCAGCGTGGATTTGCCGGAACCGCTCACGCCGGTAACGACGGTCAGCGTGCCAAGCGGCAGCATCAGATCGACGTTTTGCAGGTTGTGAAGCGTGGCCCCGATCAGGCGCAAAAATTTGCCGTTGGGCTTGTGACGCGTCGCGGGAATCGGAATTTTCAGTTCCCCGCTGAGGTAGCGTCCCGTGATGGACCTGGGGTCCACCAAAATTTCCTCGTAGGAGCCGGAGAACAGCAGCTTGCCGCCAAGCTCGCCCGCGCCGGGGCCAAGATCGATAATGCGGTCGGCGGCCTGGATGGTGTCGGGATCGTGCTCAACGACCAGTACGGTGTTGCCGAGGTCGCGCAGGGATTTCAGAATATCGATCAACCGCTGCGTATCGCGAGGATGAAGTCCAATGGAAGGCTCATCAAGCACGTACAGCGCGCCGACCAGATGAGAACCCAGCGAGGTGGCCAATTGGATGCGCTGCGATTCGCCGCCGGAGAGCGTGGAGGTGAGCCGGTCGAGCGTCAAATAATCGAGGCCCACTTCATCGAGGAATTGCAGGCGGTTGCGAACTTCTTCCAGAATTTTGTCCGCGACTTTGGCCTGCGCAGCGGTCAGCTTCAATTGTCCGAAATACGTTCTGGCGGCTTTGACGGTGAGTTTGGTCAGGTCGGTGATGTTTTGCCCGGTGATGCGCACGGCACGGGCCTCGGGGCGCAGGCGCGTGCCTCCGCAATCAGGGCAAGTAGCGTAGCCTCGATAGCGGCTAAGGAACACCCGAATGTGCAGCTTATATTTCTTGCGCTCGAGATAGGTGAAGAAACCCTTCACGCCTTCAAAATCGTTTTCCGGATCGCCTTCAAGAACCAAGCGGCGCTGCTCGGCGGTGAGCTGCCGCCATGAGACGTTGGTGGGAATGCCGCGGCCCTTGGCCCATTTGCGCGCGTCTTGCGATAGGACGCGGTAGCGAGGCTTGGTCCAAGGCTCGATCGCGCCGTCGTCAAGAGACTTGCTGTGATCCGGCACCACCAGGTTCAGGTCGAAATCGATGGTGTTGCCAAAGCCCTGGCAGCGAGGACAAGCCCCGAAGGGATTGTTGAACGAGAACAGCCGCGGCTCAGGCTCCTGATAGAGCGTGCCGTCGTTCTTGCACTCGAAGCGCTCATTGAAATTCAGCCGTTCGGCGGGATGGCCCGCGCTGTCGGCGACAAATTCCAGGATGGCTTCCCCGGCGCCTTCGCGATAGCAGATTTCGATGGAGTCCACCAGGCGCGAGCGGGATTCAGGACTTACGGCCAAGCGATCGACGAGCACGTAAACGGGCTTAACGAAATTTACGTCCAGCAGGGTCTCCGGCGATGAAAATTCGTGAACGCGTCCGTCCTGATAGAGGCGGTTGAAGCCGCGCTTTTGCAATTCGATGAGCGTCTGCCGGAGTGTGTCGGGAGGCGGCGCAGCGCCTGCGCCTTTTTTCTTAGCCACTCGCTTGCCTGCAGCGGTCGGCACTTCTGGTGCGGCAACGTGCAACGAATAGAGCACATAGAAACGGCGGCCTGGGGTAAGCGACAAAATTTTGTTGGCGATATCTTCGGGCGAATCGCGTTTTACTTCCGCGCCACATTCGATGCAGAAGGTGGTGCCGCATCGCGCGAAGAGCAAGCGCAAATAATCGTAAATTTCCGTGGAAGTGGCCACGGTGGAACGCGGATTGCGCGTGGAATTTTTCTGGCGGATAGCCACCGCCGGCGCGATGCCGGAGATTTCGTCCACATCGGGCTTTTCCATACGCTCCAGGAACTGTCGCGCATAGGCGGAGAGCGACTCGACATAACGGCGCTGCCCTTCGGCGTAAACCGTGTCAAAGGCTAGCGAAGACTTGCCCGACCCGCTGACTCCCGTCACCACGGTGATGGCGTTGTGCGGAATGTCCACGGAGACGTTCTTGAGGTTATGAACGCGCGCGCGAACTACACGGAGAACTTCCTGCTGTTGGGTGAGGGGAGCGATGGTTTCGATCGTAGCCAAAGGGAAGCTCAGACAGCGGGTTTCGCACCTACCGCCTAAACTCCAAATTATACGGGGAGAAGTCAGAGCGGGCAAATGTGGGGTGTATTCTAGGTTGGTGTCCCATTACCACACCACTCGCGCGCTCAACTAAGCGACCAGCCATAGAGTGTCAGCATGAGAAACAATGCCACCACGCCAAGGCTCACGAGCGAGAGCGTTCTCCCTTTGCCGAGGAGGCAATCGCGGGTCTCGGTTTTGACACAGAGAACAACCGCTACCAGCAGCACACCGCCCCAGGAAATGGCACACGGTAGACCGGGATACTGCGAGATCGCGGCAAGCGCTTTGTCCGACGGCTGATTGGCGGGGATCCACCACGGCAGAATGGGCGCAAAACCTGCCGCGAGGACAAAGGTAAGAATCTTGCGGCTGACCCAGCCCTTAATCTTTGGCACGGGCTTCGCCTTGCGAATCTTGCGCCATACCAGGTATTCCCAAAGCAGCAGCGCGGCGGCCAGCGGTATCCATCCGTACAAGGAACTTTCCCGGTCGGCCCACAACCAGCCCCGAAAAAAAGGAACGGACGGGTGCGTGGTAGATAATTTAGGCAAAAGAAACAGGCCCGCAACCGAATTGGCAATTACGGCTAGAGTGAGTATGACCAGACTGATGAGCTGAACCCATTCGTGAGACGGAATCCGGCCGCAGCGGGTGCATACAGGCCGTTCGGGAAGAATCTTCAGTCCGCAATTTTCGCAATACACGGCGACCTCACTTCGTTCTCCAGTGACGCACCGCCCAAGGACACAAAGGCTATCCCAAAGCAAGAGCACAGCCTACTGGTCCGAGGTGTAGGGCTTGCAGGCAAAAGGACAATGAACGATGGTAGAGCTACGGTCTTCTACAATCTCCTGAGCACAGCTGTGATCAGGAAGAGTGCGACGCTTTGCAGGCGCTTGGCAAAGCCTCAAAGGCATTTGTGGACTCATGCTGGGAGAGGGCCCCAAAAGCACAATCAGGAGTGACTGTGCCATGTGCTTCGACTAACTATTCTTGATCCAGTTTGATCTGCCCGATGCCGCCTTCCACCGTCAGGTGGATGGTGTTGGGAGATTTGCGGTACGCGGCGTTGACGTACTGGCCGTCTTCTTTTGTCAGGCCGTGGGTGTCGATCGACCCGAGGCCGCCGTGTACGGTGGCGATTACCCCTATGTTGCGCGGCAAGCGCACCGTGGCCTGGCCTACGCCGCCTTGGATCGTGGCTTGCAAATCTTTCGCTCGTTCACCGGTGAGGTCGACGTTCACCTGACCCGCGCCGATATTCAGTTCCAGTCGCGTTAGATCTACTTTCGCCAGATGGAATTCTCCGCGGCCCGCTCCAACGTCGACTTTAAGCTCCAGCGGTGTAGTGTCATCCACTTTGAGGTTCCAGGTGTTGTCGGTCTTGGTCACGAAGTGTGTGTTCCCCTGCTGACTGATTTTCAACTCGCCAAGGTGGTCGTTCACGGAATAATCGACTTGCGGGACCTCCCAGGAACCGTCCTGATAGAAATCGGCGGAAAGCAGATGAGTGCCACCGCCTTCGAAGTTGAGTTCACCGGCGGGCATCTCAACCGTTATGTGCACCGCTTGGGCGTCGCCTCGTTCGATAGTTTTTGTCTCGCGCGTGGAGGAGGCGGCGGCACCGTGGAGGCGGCGTGGATAAAAGGAGTGATCGCGATAGATGAGGAAACCGATGAGCGCCAGAAAAATAATTGTGCCGATGGCCGAACCGGCGGGAAACGGCCGCGGTTCGGTTGGATTTGCCGGGACGCGCGTGCGATCCCAGACCATGCCTGCTCCAATGCAGATGAACAGCAAGGGCCAATATTTGCCTAGAACTCCCCAAGGGTAAAAATTGGGCAGCCAGCGCCAGAGCAGCATGAGCGCGCCGAAACCAATCAGCAGCAGTGGGAACACCACGGAACTGCTGCCTACACGTTGCGGGCGATCGGACATGGCGGAGCCCTCCACACTAGATATACGCAGAAAAAGTAGAAAAGTTCCAGTCGGCGATATCATGCGCCAACCAAGAGATTGGCGTTACCGGCGGGTATGCTAAAGTGCGCGGAAGAAGTACGGGAGAGTATTGCTTGTTGCGATTTGATCGGGTGATCTGGGTAGTGCTGGACAGCGTGGGGATCGGAGCCCTGCCCGATGCCGGTGATTATGGCGACGTGGGACGGAACACTCTGGGCCACATCGCGGAGTCGCGCCCGCTGAAGCTGCCGACGCTGGTGGAGCTCGGGCTGGCGAACATTGCCCCGCTGGCCCACTTGCCAGCAGTCGACAAGCCCCGGGCTTCCTACGGCAAAGGTGCCACGCATTCGCCCGGAAAAGATACCACCACCGGACATTGGGAGATGGCTGGGATATGGCTGCAGCAGGCGTTTCCGGTCTATCCACACGGATTTCCGCCGGAAGTGATTGGGGAATTCGAGAACCAGATTGGGCGGAAGACCATTGGCAACAAACCGGCTTCCGGGACGGAAATAATCAAGGAGTTGGGCGAAGAACACGTTCGCACGGGAAAACCAATCGTCTACACATCCGGCGACAGTGTGTTCCAGATTGCGGCGCATGAAGATGTACTACCAATTGCGGAGCTGTACCGCATGTGCGAAATCGCGCGCAAGATTTTGGATGGGAAGCACAAAGTCGGCCGGGTGATCGCGCGGCCCTTCGCGGGAACACCCGGAAATTTTGTGCGCACTTCGCGGCGCCATGATTACGCCGTTGAGCCTCCGAAACCCATGCTATTGGACGTTTTGAAAGCACGCGGCGTGCCGGTGCTCGGCATTGGCAAGATTCACGATATTTACAATGGGCGCGGCGTGGAAGAATACGTCACGACGAAATCGAACGCGGATGGAATGGAGAACTTGGAAGCGGCCACGCGGGAACGGAAGAGTGGATTGATCTTTTGCAATTTGGTGGATTTCGACATGCTCTTTGGGCATCGCAAGGATGTCGAGGGATTTGCGAAGTGCTTGGAGGAATTTGATGCCTGGCTGGCCGGCTATTTGAAGATGTTGCGCGAAGGGGATTTGCTGCTGATAACCGCCGATCATGGGTGCGATCCTGATCCGCGTTGGACGACTACCGACCATTCACGGGAGTACGCGCCGATACTTGCCTATGCAGCGCGCTCGCCGCAAGGAAACGATTTGGGAATCAGGAAAACATTGGCAGATATGGGGCAAACCGTGGCGGACAATTTTGGGGGGAATATCTTGCGGGGAGAGAGCTTCATGGGATTGGTCTAGTTGGCAAAAGAAAAAACATACCACAGAGTTCGCAGAGGTCCACTTAGGACACGGAGAGTTCGAGGATGGCTCACTCTATTTGCCGGACACGGCGGATTGCCGGGCCGCTGGGGCGTAGTAGCCGTTGCGTGTGCGGGCCACCAGCTTGCCCTTGCCACGGGGCGGAATGACATCGACGTGGACCGAACGGAAGCTGCCATCGCGCGCAATATTGGACGGATAGTATCCCAGCGTGTATTGGTGCCGGATGTCGTGGGCGACTTGCTGGCAGATGGTGTGAACGTCGTCAATATTTTCCGGGAAGTAGGCCACGCCGCCAGAAGCGTTGGCGATTTCCGTTAAAGCTTTTCTGGCGTTCTTGGCGCTGCGCTTATTCTCTTGGCCAAGCAAACCGATGGTGTAGATCACCGTGTCGGTCTTTTGAATTTCGCGCACGGTTTTTTCCAGGGAATTACGGCTAGTGTTGTCTTCCCCGTCGGTGACGATCAGCAAAACTTTTTTCTCTTTCACGCCCTTCTTGAGGTGGTCGAGCGAGCCGATGATGGCGTCGTAAAGGGCCGTGCTGCCGCGGGCGTCGATGCGCTCGAGCGCTTCCTTGAGCTCCGGAATGCTGCTGCTGAAGTCCTTATCCAGGTCAAGATAGAAATCATCGTTGAAATTGACGACGAAGGCCTCATCTTGCGGGTTGCTGTTCTGCACCAGAGTCAGGGCCGCTTCATTCACGCGCGGGCGTTTGTCGCGCATCGAGCCGCTGTTATCGATGACCAGGCCCATGCTGACTGGGATATCTTCGCGTTTGAAGACGGAAAGTTTTTGTTCGACTTTATCCTCGAAGACGCGGAAATTATCCTGCGTCAAGCCTTCCACGAATTTGCCGCGATCGTCGGAGACTGTGGTATGCAAAACAACCAAGCTAACGTCGACCTGGATTTTACTGCCCGTCTGCGGCTTGCCCGTGTCTTGGCCCGGCGGCGGTGGCGGTGGCGCAGTGTTCACTGGGATTTGCGCGAACACAGGAAGCGAACTTACCAGCAGTACGGCCAGCAAACAAAATGCAGCGAACAAGGAAACACGGCGAAGACGATGCTGGCTAGTGCGCTGGAGCGTAATACCCAGTCTTGGAGTACGCAGAGAGCGGCGGCAGTCCCTTGGGAGCGCGCAACTTGACCTTGATTTTGCGCCAGCGGGCGTCATGCGTGTGATTGCTTGGTTTGTATCCGAGGACATATTGATTGCGCAGCTCCATGCCGATCTTGGATGCGACGTCCGGCAGATCATTTAGATGCTCGACGGCGAAGACGCGGCCACCGGTCAGCTCGGTAATATCTGCCAGCAACGAGGGGCCGTTCAGCTCTTCCGTCGTTCGATTGCGATAACCAAGCGGGTCGTAAAGGCCAATGGCATAGAGCTGAGTGTCTGCTTCCTTGACCAGCCGCTTGATATCGTTCTCGTTGTACCTGCTATGATTATCGCCTCCATCGGAAAGGATGAGCAAGGCACGCTTGGCGTTATGTGCACCCCTCATCTGGCTGAGCCCCAGGTAGATCGCGTCCAAAAGGGCGGTCCGGCCCTTTGGGGCAGTCAACATCATGCGGCTTTGCAAGTCTTCCACGCTGTTGGTGAAGGTGCTGGTTAGTTCCGCTCGCTCATTGAAGCTCACCAAAAAAAATTCATCCTGCGGATTCGCGGTCTTAAAGAATTGCAGCGCGGCTTCGCGGGCTTTATCGATCTTGTTGGCCATGCTGCCGCTGAAATCGAAGATCACCCCGATGGAGATGGGGACGTCCTCGGAGGAGAAGGTGACAATTTCTTGTTCGTTGTTGTCTTCATACACCCGGAAATTGTCCTGATCCAGGCCGGTAACCAGGCGGTTGAACGGATCGGTAACGGTTACGTTGACCAGGGCCAAATCCACATCGCTGCGGATGACTTTACCAGGGATGATTTTCACCGCGGGTGTATCGCGCTTTACATCAAGCAGCTTGGGAGGCGGCGGAGCTTCGGCCTGGCTGGAATCCCCGGGCGAATCCTGCGCCCAAACAGGCATACCCAAGCACAAGAAAAGGAAGCAAGCGAGCAGGTGGGAGAACGCAAGGTGACGGAATGCCAAACGTACCGAAGTGTGAAACCCAGGGCCTTTCACGGCTCCCCCAATCTTTCGGCTATCCGAAAGGGCCGCGCGGAGACCACATCATAGCACCGGTTGATGGGAAGGCAAGGCCCCTCACTGGAATTTACACGGAAGTTACAATCCGTGGCCTAACCTGCTGAGAGCCGCAATCCTTGTGCTAGTATCCGGGAAAGCGTGCATAAATTAAATTCGTGCAGGAGCTTTGGTGAACGATCCTCAGGTCATTGTTGTAATTCCCTCGCGATTTGCTTCGACACGGCTGCCGGGCAAGCCGCTGGTCTCGCTCTGCGGCAAGCCCATGGTCCAGCACGTTTATGAACGGGCCAAGCGGGCGCAGACCGTGCACCGCGTGATAGTCGCCACAGATGATCAGCGAATTATCGATGCGGTGAAAGGCTTCGGAGGCGAAGCGAGAATGACGCGCGCGGACCATCGCACCGGCACAGAGCGCATCGCCGAAGTGGCCGCCCACGAAGCGGGCGACGTCTTCGTGAATGTGCAAGGTGATGAGCCGCTGATCGATCCTGTGGCCATCGATACCGCCGTGGCTGCACTGCTGGAAGAACCCGCGGCGCAAATTGCCACGGTGGCCACGCCGATACGCCATGCCGGCGACATCATGGATCCGAATGTGGTCAAGACGGTGCTGGACTTCGATTCCAACGGCTTGTATTTTTCGCGCGCGCCGATTCCCTGGGTGCGGGACACGCAGCAGAAAATTCATGTGAACTACTGGAAGCATCTGGGGCTGTATGTTTTTCAGCGCGATGCGTTGCTGGAGTACCCGACGTTGCCGCAAGGAGAGTTGGAGAAGATCGAGCAGCTCGAGCAGTTGCGCTGGCTGGAGAATGGCTGGAAGATTCGCGTCGCGGAGGTGGAACACGACGCCGTTAGCGTGGATGTGCCAGAAGATGTGGCGCGCGTGGAGAAATTGTTAAAGGCAAATTCCTAAGCTCGCACGTTACGAGCCGCTACCCCAACTATTGGGTTTGTTGAGAAGCGATTCCTGCGGTGACTCTTGTTCGGTCGGTGCACAACACGTACGTGATGCTTGGGCTGACCACATAGGCCGCAAAATTAAATGTGCTGGACGATGGGCTGCCACTGACCACCTGCAACTTGTTGTTGGCCGAACCGTCGGTGTTGATCGTCAAATTGCCGGCCAGTCCAATGCTCGAATAAAGTGTGCTCCCTGTGGTGCCAGCTTCGGTGTAATCCATGATGCCCGTCAAATTACTGCTCGCGGCGCTGGAGAGAATGTATTGGCCAACAAAGTTTTCGTTCAGCGGGACGAAATTTTGCTGGCCGATATTAATGCCGCTCCAGTTGAAAGCGTAGTTCCCTGCCAGATTTGCGTTGGTGAACGGCGCGCCGGATTGCTCCAGCATGGGGCCATCGGCAACGATGCCGGAAGTGACGTCCTGAATGACGGCTTGGGTTGGAGAGAAAAGATAGAAGACGTAAGAGAGCGTGTGCAGGTTCGAATCGGTGAAACTGAAAGTGCCGCGGCCAGAGCCTGCGTGCGTCGTGTCTATGGCATAAGTGGCGTTGGTGATGTTGCTTCCCTGCGAAATGTGCGTCGCTGCGCCGTCGTTGTTCTCGTCATAGGAAATGGCGGCGATCCCACCGTTGCCATCGGCGGTGAAGCGCGCTACCCGTGCTAAGGCCCCCTGATTTCCCACCAAAGATGCTCCGCCAACCAGATACACAAAGCTTCCGGTGAAGCCGGAATTCTGCGTGGGGATACCACCGGATTGCCGCATGGCATCGCCCTGCGTTGCCGCCAGAAGATCTTCTTCCAGCAATTTGATGCGCGTGCCGTTCACGATATAGAAGGCAAAACTGCGGCCTTCGAACGTCATCGTGCCGCGTCCGAAGTTGGCTCCATTCCCAGTGGGATCAAGCTGATATGTTCCCGCTTGCGCGGCGACCGGTCCGCTGGGTGCTCCGTCATTTTCGTCCAGCGTGCCGCCCGTGACATTGCCATTTCCGTCTAGCGCGACACCGCCAATGATGGAAAGCGGAGCGGCCTTTGCTCCAGAGAATGAAATGCCGGAGAAATCGAGAACAAAATTTCCGATCAACGAATTGGCGCTGAAGGCGGCCGGAGTCTGCAGCGAAAAGCCGCCGCTGCTGACCGAAATGAGATCGGTTTGCACCAGGATCCCTTCACTGCTGGACAGCATGGACAGATTGAGCTGCAGTCCGTTCCCGTTTCCGGAATTGAGAACCAGCAGGCCGCGGCCATTCGCCTGAATAGTGTACGTTCCGCCGGTAAATGTGACTTCCGCGCCACCGGCTTTCCCCACCACCACATCTTCCAGGCCCGCGGTGATCGCGCCATTGCCGTCGGCGACAAAACTGCCAACCCGGGCAAGGTACGCTCCATTGGGGTCCACCCCGCTCATCGAGAAGGCGTACTGGCCATGCAGGCTGGCATTGGAAAAATTCCCCGCGGGCGGAGGCGGAGTGATGCTGGAACCGCCGCCACACGCTACCAGACCGAAAGAAAGTACCGCGAAAAGGGAAATTGTTCGGGCGCGGATCACAACACTCCCTCCTGTTTCTTACCGCTCGCGCCATTTTGTTGTGCGGCCGGCGCAATGGGGAAGCCATGCGTAGTCCGCACAGCGATCGCTTGTGTGCCCTTCTGCAGAATTCGCGCCACGAATTGCGTTCTGTTAGAGAAGTTCAC
>Ga0208714_1000144_pt1 | contig 22462 bp, 23 predicted proteins | sample NGESurshal072012_3_FD_184461 | JGI IMG/M metagenome (GOLD analysis project Ga0208714, IMG submission 184461) | Arctic peat soil microbial communities from Barrow, Alaska - NGEE Surface sample 415-1 shallow-072012 (SPAdes) | ecosystem: Environmental > Terrestrial > Soil > Wetlands > Peat ... | reverse complement strand
CCGCAGGACCCGCCCCACGAGACGGCTGGGCGATCAGGGTGACCGACAACCACCGCAGCGGCCCGGCGGCGGCGGGACAGACGATCACGATCCGCGGTGGAGGACTCGCCACCTCGAGCACGGCCGTGCGTCGCTGGAGCCATGCCGGGCACACGATGCACCACGTCATCGATCCCGCCACGGGGGTGCCGGCGAGCACGCCGTGGCGCACGGTCAGCGTCGCGGCGGCCGATTGCGCACAGGCGAACATCGCCGCCACGGCGGCGCTGCTGCGCTCAGATGCCGCGCCCGCATGGCTCGAGGACCGCGGACTCCCGGCGCGCCTGCAGCCCTGGCAGGGACCCGCGACGACGGTCGGCGACTGGCCGGCGCAGCGCCCTGTGGCACTCCGTGAGACGAGCCGCCAGGAGGTGCTCGCACAGTGAGCCTGACGCTGGCCGCATCGGGAGGCAGCGCGTACTGGTATCTGACCCGCTCGACGGGCGCCGTGGCGCTGCTGTTGCTGACCTTCGCCATCGTGCTCGGCGTGATCGACGTGCGCCGCTGGGCCACGCCTCGCTGGCCGCGCTTCGTCGTGGACTCGCTGCACCGCAACGTCTCGCTGCTGGCGATGGCCTTCCTCGGCCTGCACATCCTCACCTCGGTGCTCGACAGCTTCGCGCCGATCTCGCTGTTCGATGTGTTCATCCCCTTCGTCGGGTCCTACAGGCCGTTCTGGCTGGGGCTGGGCGCAGTCTCCCTCGACCTGCTGCTGGCGGTCACGATCACCAGCATGCTGCGCCAGCGGATGGGCTACTCGACGTGGCGCGCAATCCACTGGCTGACGTATGCGAGCTGGCCGATCGCGCTGCTGCACGGCTTCGGCACGGGCAGCGACGTGAAAGCGACGTGGCTGCTCGGCCTGAGCGTGGCCTGCCTGCTGGCGGTGCTCGCGGCCGTGCTCGTGCGCGTGATCTCGGGCTGGCCGGAGAACCAGCGCCTGCGCGGCGCGGCGCTCGGCGGAGCAGGGGTCTTCTCGCTGTTCTTGCTGCTGTGGCTGCCCGGCGGCCCGCTCGGCTCGGAATGGCCGCGGCGATCGGGCACCCCGTCGGCGCTGCTCGCGCACTCCGCCCACCCCTCGTCCCAGCAGGGAAAGAAGCCGTGAGCCGCCACCATGCCACCGTCGCCGAGGCTGCCCCAAGAGCCGGCGCCCCGGACGGGCGCAGCCTGCCGCGGCTGCTGGCCGAGGTGCCTTCGCGCGAGCCGATGAGCCTCGACCACCACCTCGCGGTCCACGGAGAGCTGCCGCACGAACACCGCCACGGACGACGCCACGAGTCCGCACTGATCGAGCGCGTCGAGCGCGCCGGCCTGCGCGGGCGCGGCGGCGCGGGCTTCCCGACGGCGGTGAAGCTGCGCGCGGTCGCGCACGGGCGCCGTCCGATCGTCGTGATCAACGCGGCCGAGGGCGAGCCGGCGAGCCTGAAGGACCGCACGCTGTCGGAGCTGCTTCCGCACCTGATGCTCGACGGCGGCGAGCTCGCCGCCCAGGCGGTCGGCGCCGAGGAAGTGATCGTCTGCGTTTGCGAGTCGGCGATCGCCGGCGTCGAGAGCGTCTCCGCGGCGATCGAAGAACGCAGCGGCGAATCGTCGGTGCGGATGCAGCTGAGCACGGTGCCGACCGGCTACGTCGCCGGCCAGGAGTCGGCGCTCGTGAACCACCTCAACGGCGGTCCGGCGCTACCGACGTTCACGCCGCCGATGCCCTTCGAGCAGGGCGTCAGACGCCGCCCGACGCTGATCAACAACGCCGAGACGCTGGCGCAGCTCGCGCTGATCGCCCGCTACGGCTCGACCTGGTTTCGTGAACTTGGCACCCCCAGCCAGCCGGGCTCGGCGCTGGTGACGCTGTCGGGCCCGGTCGCCTATCCGGGCGTCTATGAGATCGAGCACGGCGCTTCGCTGACTTCGCTGATCGACGCCGCCGGCGGCACCACCGCTGCGGCGCGTGCAGCGCTGCTCGGCGGCTACGCGGGAGCCTGGATCGACGGCTCGCTGCTGGGCGGCCTGAGCCTGTCAGACGAACACCTGGCCACACACGGCGCATCGCTCGGTGCGGGCGTCGTGCTACTGCTCTCCCAGGACGCCTGCCCGGTGGCCGAGACGGCGAGCGTCGCGCGCTGGCTGGCAGATCAAAGCGCTCGCCAGTGCGGGCCGTGCCTGAACGGGCTGGACGCGCTCGCGGCGACCGTCGAGGAGATCGCCGGCGGGACGGTCGAGGGCAATGCGAGCAAGCGAATCGAGCGCCTCGCGGCGCTGGTGCGCCGGCGCGGGGCCTGCGGCCACCCCGACGGCACCGTCAGGCTGATCCTCAGCGCAGTCGAGACCTTCGCCGCAGAGTTTGCCGATCACGCGCGCCATGGGCCGTGCGAGGCCTGCGACAGGGCCCCGGAGCTTCCCTTGCCCGCCAGATCGACCCGCGACGCTCGCCGACGCGAACCGGTCACGTTCTGATGAGCCACTCCAGCCACAAGCTGCGCCTGAACCCGATCGCCTGCGAGGCGCACGGCATGTGCGCCGAGCTGTTTCCCGAGCGGATCTCGCTCGACGAGTGGGGCTATCCGGTGATCGACGGCGAGCCGATCTCACCGTCGCTGCTGTCGCACGCCAGGCGTGCGGCCCAGGCCTGTCCGACGTTCGCGCTGCTCGTCGAAAAGGACAAGGCACCGGCCTGAGCGCTCCGTAGAAACCCCCTGGCGCGTCCGCGGCGCCACCACGTGGGGATGAGGCATCTCGCCGATCGTCCGCGCGCCGTAGCCGCGCGCCGTCACGGGTCTGAGTGTAATCAGTCGTTTTCCGCAATTTGACGGCGCCTTTTCCCGCTGGGCGCAGCTGCGCCGGTTTCCTAGCGTGACTGCGTGAATGGTGGACCCCGGTCCGAAACTGTTCGCGGATCCCACTACGCGCATCCCATGTCATCAGCGGACAACATCCATTGCCGGCACTGCGGCGACGTCATCGGCGTGTACGAGCCGCTGATCGTGATCGTCGAGGGCGAGGCCGTGCAAACGTCCTGGGCCGCCGCGCAGGGCGAGCTGGCGCTTGCCCGACCGTGCTACCACGCGTCTTGCTTCATGCGCGCACGCGACGCGACGGACGCGAGCTGAGCGGATGACGCCGGCAGACCCCGATGAGCAGGGGATCGGGCCCGATCCGAGCGCCGGCGAGCAGAGCGACCTCGGCGGCGGCGACTCGGCTGCCCCCGAGGCGATGTCCGGCGACTGGATCGAGGTAGACGCGACGCAGGGCGGGTTTGCCAGGCGCGGTCTGATCCTCGAGACCCTCGGCACGGGTGTGCACAGGCACTTCCGGGTGCGCTGGGACGAGCAGCACGAGTCGCTCTTCTACCCTGCCGAGAGAGGCTTCATCGTGCACCGCAAGGCCAGACAGCACGGCGCGCCCGAGCAGGCTGGAAGCTAGCTGCCCAACGAGGCGACGGCCCTGGATGCTCCGGACGGCTCGCGCCGTTGTGTGGGTATCCGCACGCGCAGCTCGGTCCCCCCCGTGCGCGGCGACTCTATCCGCAGCTCACCGCCGAGCAGCGCGGCGCGCTCGCGCATGCCGAGCAGACCGAACCCTGAGCTGCTCGCGCTCGGATCAAAGCCCTTGCCGTCGTCGCGGACGAGCAGGCAGATGGAGGTCAGGTCCTCGCGCAGCTCGACGACCGCGCGGGCGGCCTGTCCGTGCTTGCTCGCGTTGGTCAGCGCCTCCTGCACGATGCGGTACAGCGCCGTCTCGAGCTCGCTGGAGAGTCGCGTCGGCTGCAGACCGCTCTCGTGCGCGAGCTCGATGCTCAGGTCGACCTGTATCCCGTTGCGCCCACTGCGCTCGGACAGCGTCTCGATGGCCGCCTGCAAACCGAGCTCGTCGAGCGCCGCCGGACGCAGATCGCTGATCAGCGCCCGCAGATCGGCGATCGTTTCCTCGATCTGCTCGACGGCCCGCCCGACCGCCTCCTGCAGACCGCCCTGCTTGTCCGAGCGCCTCGCGGCGGACAGCCCGAAGCGCAGCGCGCTGAGTGTCTGCAACGTCTCGTCGTGCAGCTCTCGCGCCCAGCGATGGCGCTCGCCCTCGGCGGCAGCCAGGCGCTGGCGCTGGCGCTCGGAGGTGACCGACTGCGCGGTTGCCACCGCGGTCGCGGCGCTCGTAGCGAAGGACTCCAGCAGGCGCTCGTCCTCGGCAGAGAAGGTGGGCCCGTCCTCGAGGCGGTCGAGCGCGAGCAGCACGCCGTGGCTTCGCCCGCGGAAGATCAGCGGAACAACGAGTCCGCTTTCGGCCTGGAAGCCCAACCCGCCAAGCCCATGCTCTTCGAAGCGTGCGCGATTGAGCTGATCCTCCAGGCGCTGGACGCGACTGGTGCGCATGGCGTGCGCGGCGACCGTGTCGGCGAGCGCGACGCGCCGGCCGATCAGCTCCGCCGGCAGCTCGCCCGCGCCCGCGGCGACTTCCAGCTCAGAGCCGCGCTCGAGCTCGATCACCAGCGCGCGCGCCGAGACGAGGGCGCGACCGCGCTTGGCCACGAGCTCGAGGACCACCTCCGGGTCGGTCTCGCCTCCGACGGCTCGCGCGATCTGCGTCGTGGCCTCCAACGCCGCGACGGTGCGCTGCAGCTCGTCGCGGCGATCTGCTGCTCCCGTGTAGCGACGCGCGTGGTCGATCGCCACGCCGGCGAAGTCGGCCAGCACGACCAGCGCCTGCTCGTCCTCCTCGGTGAACTGCTCACCGCCGGCCTTCTCGGTCAGGTACAGGTTCCCGAACGGCACGCCTGCGGTGAGGATCGGCGCGCCGAGGAACGAGCGCATCGGCGGATGGCCGTGTGGGAATCCGTAGGAGTGCGGATGCTCGCCGACGTCGCCGACGCGCAGCGGGACCGGGTCGTTGATCAGAGCCCCCAGCACGCCGCGACCCCGGGGCAGGTTGCCGATCGCGCTGTGCGCCGCCTGGTCGATTCCCCGGGTCAAGAAGCGCGCCAGTTCGGTCCTCGACTCGTTCAATACGCCGACCGCCGCATAGCGCGCCTGCGTCAGCTCCTGCGCAGCCTCCAGCACGCGATCGAGGACGACATCGAGGTCCAGCTCGGAGAGAACGCTGCGGGCGACCTCGAGGATCCCCTGAGTCGGTCGGTCCATCGTCGGTCAGCTCCCAATAGTTACCCCGTCATGCCACGCTCCGAGGCGAGCATCCCGCCCTAACGCAGCTATGTGGATTGACCTCATTGAAGCACCTTGGGGCGGTCGGCGTGGGATCGATGGACGCGTTGAGCAGCCGCCCGGCCTGCGCGCGAGTTGGGCGTCCATCAGCGCCACGGCCACGTGGCCGCTCATCGTCCCCCGCCGGTCGCGCGAGCGCGCGCGAGCGCAAGCCACGGTTTCGGCGGCCTCTCCCCTCAGGCGGTCGCGGGCACCTGTGTGTGCGCGCCGCGGTCGCCCTGCTGTGAGGACCCGATCGGCGTGCGGGGGAACACGAGCAACGAGCAGCGGGCGTGACGCTCGAGGTAGTCGCACGTGCTGCCCGCGACCATGCGCCGGACCGGACCGTAGTTGCGCGAGCCGACGACGAGCAGGTCCAACTCGTCTCCGAACGCGGCCAGCTCTTCGCCCGGAATCCCGTACACCGCCCGCCCGGCGACATCGGGCAATCCCTGCATGCGTCCCGTCGCTTCTTCGAGCAGCGCGTCGATGCTCTCGCCCGCCAGCGGCGGCATCAGACCCGTGTACATGACGGGCGGAATCGTGACGACCTCCAGCGCGCTGACGGATGCCTTGCGCTCGCCCGCCAGCTCTCGCGCCCGCGCGAGGGCGGCCTCGCTCTCGCGCGATCCGTCGAGGCCGACGCCGATCCTGTCGATCGAGCGAACGCCGTCGGCATAACCGCGTGAGGCGATCGCGATCGTGCAGGGGGCGCCGTCCAGTGCTGCGCGCGCGTCGTCTCCGAGCATCGCGCGTCCGAGCAGACCGCGACTGCAGGATCCGACGACGAGCAGGTCCGCGCCCTGCCTCTCTGCCTGCTGGTGCAGCCCGCGTCCCGGGCTCGCGGCGACGACACCGACCAGCTCGGCATCGACGCCGGCGGCCGCGCGCTCGCGCTCGAGCAGCTCTCGCGAGGCTTTCGCCTCGTCGACCAGCAGCGCGGGACCGAGAGGCTGAAACGGGCGCAGCCCGCCGCCGCGCACGTGGGCGAGCGTGAGGCTTGCGTCGCGCGCGACAAGCTGTGAGGCGAGCGCGATCGCGTCGCGGCCGTTTGCGCGACCGTCGACACCCACCAGAACGTTCTTGAACATCGTGATCTCCTTGTTGTCGCCTGCCATCGAGGCTAATCGCCTGCGACGGGCGAACTTCCGTGCTCACCACTACTACGGATGCGGGCTTCTACGCATGCCTGCCCTTCTCGGTCCCCAGCAAGCCGCGCCGCAGCGCGTAGCGCACCAGTTCGGCGCGCGTGCTGAGACCGAGCTTGGCGTGGACTCGCGCCCGGTGAGACTCGACGGTGCGTGAGGAGATCTGCAAGATGCGGGCCACTTCGACGCTCGTGTGGCCGAGCGCGATCAGCCGCAGCACCTCCAGCTCGCGCCCCGTGAGCTTGTCGCTGGTCAGTCCCCGGCGCAGCTCGGAGAGCTTCGCGTCGATCTCCGGACTGACGTAGCGTCGACCTTCCGCCGCCGCGCGAACGGCCGGCGCAAGCTCCACGTCGGCCTGATCCTTGAGCACGAAGCCGAACGCGCCGGCGGCCAGCGCATGCTCGGCGTACAGCGGGTTGTCCTCGGCCGTGATGACCACGACTCTCGTCTCCGGGGCCTGTTCGCGCAACTCGCCGATCGCATCGATGCTCGAGCCGTCGTGCATGCGCAGGTCGAGAACGAGCACGTCGGGCCTGAGCTCGCGAACATTTCTCATCGCCAACGACAGCTGCTCGGCTTCGGCGATCACGTCGATCTGCTGCTCGGTGCTCAACAGCGCTCGCAAGGCGAACCGCATCAGCTCGTGATCGTCGGCGACGATCACGCGGATCGCGCTCGACGCCTTCTCAGTCGACCGCGGATCGGCCGGCGGCGGGACGACGTGCAGATCCGGGGTCATGAGCGCAAGCTAACCCCCGCCGACGGGCCTGTCCTCCGTGCAAACGACCGACTTGGACGGGGTCTAGCACTGACTAGGCCTGCGGGTTTGGAGCGCCCGGCGCCCGCGTGACGAAGTGGGCGTCGGGCAGCGACAGCGAGAAGCCCTCGGCCGGCCCGCAAGCCGTGGTGATCAGAAACGACGGGCGGCCCCAGCGCTCGTACTGCTCGCGGTCGACGTAGAAAGGGGCCCCCGCGATGCTTCCCAGCAGCAGGTCGTTGGCCCCGGGCGGCAGCTCGCCGTCGCACAGGCAGATCGGAGAGCTCCCGTCGCAGCAGCCGCCGGACTGAAAGAAGGCGAGCGGACCGTGCTTTGCCGACAGCGTCTTCGCCATCGCGACCGCCTCCGCGGAGGCGGTCACCCTGCTTTCCGGGGCGCTTGATCTGTCGGGGATCGCCACACCACGACTGAAACACGGCGCCAGGTGCGGGTGCATCCGTGTTTGTCCGTCGTCGGGCTTCGGTCGTTCAGCGCGCATGCGGCTCAGGGCAAACTACCTAGTGCGGCTGTGGGCCGTGCACGATGACCCGGCTCGACGGCGCCCGTAGCGTGCGCTGCAGATGAGACCGCCGGTCATGCGCACGTTGGACGAGCTGGATGTCGAGAACCGTCGCGTGCTGTTGCGCGCGGATCTCAACGTCCCGCTGCGGAGTGACGAGGACACCGTCAAGGTGGCGGATGACACGCGCATTCGCGCGGCGCTGGAGACGATCGAGCAGCTGCGTGCCCGCCACGCTCGGATCGTGCTGCTCTCACACCTCGGCCGACCGCACGGCCGCGATCCCGCACTATCGATGCGCCCGGTCGCCGATCGCCTGAGCGAGCTGCTGGGGTGCAGCGTGGGCCTTGCTCCCGCAGTGGTCGGAGACGAGGTCAAGGCCCTCAGCGAGCGTCTCGGCGACGGCGAGATCCTGCTGCTGGAGAACGTGCGCTACGAGCCGGGCGAGACCGACAACGATCCCGAGCTCGCACGCAGGCTGGCCGAGCTCGCCGACGTGTATGTCAACGACGCCTTCGGCACCGCGCACCGCGCCCACGCCAGCACCGAGGGAGTGGCCCATCTGCTTCCCTGCGCCGCCGGCCTGCTGATGGAGCGCGAGGTGCTCACCCTGACCGCCGTGACGGAGAACCCCGCGCGTCCGCTCGTCGCCGTGCTCGGAGGCGCCAAGGTCTCGGACAAGATCGCGCTTGTCCAGCGCTTCCTGGACATCGCCGACTCGGTGCTGATCGGGGGTGCGATGAGCTTCCCGTTCCTCGCGGCACAGGGCCACGCGACCGGGCTCTCGTTATGCTCGCCCGACGATGTCCAGGCCGCCCGACGTACGCTGGACCGAGCCGCCGCCGCAGGGCGCGAGCTCGAGTTGCCCGAGGATCTGATCGTGGCCCCCCAGCTCTCCGCAGAGGCGCCCTGGCACGACAGCGAGGGCCCGGACGTGCCGGGAAGCTGGCTCGCGGCCGACATCGGCCCGCGCACCGCGGCACGCTTTGCACGCGTGATCGCCGGCGCCGGGACGGTGTTCTGGAACGGGCCGATGGGCGTGTTCGAGTGCGAGCCGTTCGCGCACGGGACGCGCACGGTGGCCGAGGCGGTCGCGCAGACGAGCGGCATGAGCGTGGTCGGCGGAGGCGAGACCGTGGCTGCCGTCAGACAGCTCGGGCTCGCGGCCGAGATCGATCACCTCTCGACCGGCGGTGGCGCGACGCTGAAGCTGCTTCAGGGCGGTCTGCTTCCAGCGGTGCAGGCGCTGAGCGTCGACGCGTCTACAGCGCCGCCTCACACGAGGCAGACGCCCGCGTCTGCTGGCGCGTCCGGAGCGAGCGCGTGAGCCTTCTCACCGGCGCTGGAGCGCTGCCGAGCGGACACGTGTGCGTGATCGTCCTCGACGGCTGGGGCATCGCCGCGGCCGGACCGGGCAACGCGATCTCACTCGCTGCGACACCCGTCCTGGACGAGCTCTCCAGCACCTGTCCGCACAGCGCGCTGCAGGCCTCGGGGTCGAGCGTCGGGCTCCCCGAGGGCCAGATGGGCAATTCCGAGGTCGGGCACCTGACGCTCGGCGCCGGAGCGGTGGTCGCGCAGCCGCTCACGCGGCTCAACGAGGCCGCGGCGGATGGCGAGTTCGCGCGCAACGAGGTACTGCGAGACGCGCTCACGGGCGCGCGCCGCGTGCATCTGATCGGACTCACCTCCGACGGTGGCGTGCACTCCCAGTTCGAACACACGCGCGCCCTGATCGAGCTCGCCGGGGATCTGCACACCGAGGACCTCGTGCTGCACTGCATCACCGACGGGCGCGACACCTCCCCGACGGAGGGCATGCACTACCTGGAGACCGTCGAGCGCTGGTGCATGCAGGCGCGCGCCGGGCGCGTGGCAAGCGTCGTCGGTCGCTACTTCGCGATGGACCGCGACGCGCGCTGGGACCGCACGCAGTCCGCCTACGACCTGCTCGTGCACGGCCGCGCGGAGCATCGCGCCTCCGATGCCGGCTCGGCCGCGCGCGAGGCTTATCGCCGCGGAGAGACCGACGAGTTCATCGCCGCGACGCTCGTCGGCGAGGAGGGATGCATCCGTCCCGCAGACAGCGTGCTGTGCACGAACTTCAGACCCGATCGCATGCGCCAGCTCGTGCGCGCGCTCGCCGAGCCCGGCTTCGGCGCCGACGGCGACGCGCTGCCCGGCTGGCGTGGGCGCGGCGGTGCGCCGCCCGTGTCGAGACTGGCGACGCTGACCCCCTACCGCGAGGGCTGGCCCTACCCGGCGGCGTTCGAGACGGCCACGCCGGCGGACACGCTCGCGGCGGCGGTCTCGCGCGCGGGCGAGCGCCAGCTGCACGTCGCCGAGACGGAGAAGTACGCGCACGTCACCTACTTCTTCAACGGTGGAACCGAGTCGCCGCTGACCGGCGAACGTCGCGAGCTCGTGCCCTCCCAGCGCGACGTGCCCACCTACGATCACAAGCCGCAGATGAGCGCCCGGGAGATCGCCGAGGAGTTCATCGCGGCCTTCCGCGAGGACTCTCCGGCCTTCTCGGTCGTCAACTTCGCCAACGCCGACATGGTCGGCCACACCGGCGTGATCGCGGCGACCGTCGCCGCGGTCGAGACGGTCGACGAGTGCGTCGGCAAGATCGTCCACGAGGTCAGCCGCCAGGGCGGCGTGTGCGTGATCACCGCCGATCATGGCAATGCCGAGCAGATGCTCGCCGGCGACGGCGGCCCCAGCACCGCCCACAGCCTGAACCCGGTGCCGCTGATCGTCACTGCACGCGGCATCGAGCTGTCCGCGCAAGGCACGCTCGCCGACGTCGCACCGACCGTGCTTGCGCTGCTCGGCCTCCAGCAGCCCGCCGCGATGACCGGGCGTTCTCTGCTCAGCGCCGTCGGCAGCATCTCGCAAGCCACCTGAGCGTCGCGGCGCCCGGCGACCCCTCGGGCACGAGCAGGCCCAGGCGCTCGAGCGTCAACCGGTCGCCGATCGACCGGCCAGGCGCAGGGCTTCCTCCCCTGCCGCGTCGGCGAGCGCGGGTATCGCCGCGCGCACCTGCTCTGAGAGACCCTCGCCGGCGCTGAAGCAGCGCCCCTCTACGCCGAACACGACGACGCGCGCCGGCAGCCGATCGAGCGCGCGCGCGAGCTCGATCGCCTCGCCGATGCCCACCGCATGCGTGGAGGAGGAGCCGACGAGCTCAGCGGGCAGTGCCATCGCTGACGCGTCGAGGCGATCGATCGTGCCCGGCGCGCGACCGGAGTGGATCGCGTCGATGAGGACCACCGCCCCGGCGCCCTCCCACTGCGCCAGCAGCCCCAGGCACTCGCCCTGCTGCTCGCACACGACCACCCCCGCCCGCTCGGCGCGCGTGCGCAGCCGGCGCACCGCCTCGAGCCCGGCCGCGTCGTCGTGGCGCAGCGAGTTGCCGACGCCGATCACGACCGTCGCGCGCGCCCGCGCCTCAGCCACGGTCGACTGTCAGCTTCAGGAAGTGCGTCGCGCAGGAGATGCACGGATCGTGATTGCGAATCGCCTGCTCCAGGCGCAGCGAGAGCTCGTCGTCGGCCAGGTCCAGCTCCCGCTCGACGACGGCGCGCAGATCCTCCTCGATCGCCAGCTGGTTCTGCGATGTCGGCGGCACGATTCGGGCATCGAGGATCGTGCCGTCGTCGTCGATCTCATAGCGGTGGTAGAGCATGCCCCGCGGCGCCTCGGTGACGCCATGTCCGGTCGCCCGCCGCGGGATGACCTCGACGGCGGGCGCGTCGGGCAGCTCGTAGCGCTCGACGATCGCCAACGCTTCGTCGCAGGCCTGCACGAGCTCCACCGCGCGCACGACGATGCTCTGGAAGGGATTGCGACAGACCGGCCCGAGCCCGGCCTCGCGCGCGGCCTCGCCGGCGAGCGGTCGCAGCTGCGCCGAGCAGAGGCCGTAGCGCGCCAGCGGGCCCGTCAGGTAGCTGCCGCGCTCGCGGATGCGCGCGTGCAGGGCGTTTGAGTGCTCGACGTGTTCCTCGATGAAGTGCTCGTCGAACTCGGGTGCCGCGATGTCCAGGCCGGCGTCTGAGACGATCCGCCCGAGGTCGATCGGGTAGCCGCCGGGATCCGCCAGCGCGACCAGCTCAGGCGCGCGCTCGACCTCGGGAAACGGCAGCTGCGCCGTCCAGCGGACCGTCGCCAGCGCCGTCTCGCGCGCCCGCAGCAGCGGCTCGCGCAGCGATCGCAGCTGCGCGACGGTCGGGGCGCGATAGAAGCCGCCGACGCGGACGTTGATCGGATGGACCTCGCGTCCGCCGACCAGAGCCATCAGGGCGTTGCCGATCTTCTTCATCTGCAGGCCCTGTTCGACGATCTCGCGGTGGTCGCGAGCCATCTCGACGGCGCCCGCGTAGCCGAGGAAGTCCGGCGCGTGGAGCATGTACACGTGCAGGCTGTGGCTCTCGATCCACTCGCCGCAGTAGATCAGCCGGCGCAAGTCGCGCAGCGGACCGTCGTCGATCGCGACGCCGCACGCGTCCTCCATCGCCCGCACCGCGCTCATCTGGTAGGCGATCGGGCAGATCCCGCAGATCCTCGCCGTGATGTCGGGCGCCTCGGTGAACGCCCTGCCGCGCAGGAACGCCTCGAAGAAGCGCGGAGGCTCGTAGATGCGCAGCTTGACCTCGGCGACCTCGCGTCCGTCGATCCTCACGTACATCGCCCCCTCGCCCTCCACGCGCGCGAGCAGGTCGGTGCGGATCACTCGTCGCTGCCTACCCTCGCTCATGTGCCTCGCTTGCCCGCCGGAACGACTCGGCGTCGGCGTTGAAGGTGCGGTACACGCGCACCAGGTCCACTTCGTCGGAGCCCTGCTCGCTCATCTGTCGGCTCAGGGCCGCGGTGTTCGGAGCCTCCATCGGCCCGTAGCAGCCGTAGCAGCCGCGGTCATAGGCCGGGCAGATCGCACCGCAGCCGGCGTGGGTGACGGGGCCGAGGCACGGCGTGCCGTGGGCGACCATCACGCAGACGGTTCCGCGGCGCTTGCACTCCACGCACACGCTGTGCGCGCGCACGCGCGGCCGGCGGCGGGCGAGCTGGGCGGCGATCACCTCGAGCAGCTGATGCTTGTTGATCGGGCATCCGTGGAGCTCGAAGTCGACCGGCACGTGCGCGCTGATCGGCGTCGAGGTCGCCAGCGTCGAGATGTAGTCGGGCTCGGCGTAGACGATCTGCGTGAAGTCCTCCACGTCGGCGAAGTTGCGCAGCGCCTGGATGCCCCCGGCGGTCGCGCAGGCGCCGATCGTGATCAGCGCGCGCGAGCTGCGGCGAACCTCCTGGATGCGCTCGGCGTCGTGCGCTGTGGTGATCGATCCCTCGACGATCGAGATGTCGTAGGGACCCTCGACCGTCGCGCTGGTGGCCTCCAGGAAGTAGGCGATCTGCAGGCGATCGGCAAGCAGCAACAGCTCGTCCTCGCAGTCGAGCAGGCTCAGCTGACAGCCGTCGCAGGAGGCGAACTTCCACACGGCCAGCGTCTGCCTGCGCGGAGTGCTCATCACAGCTCCCTGATCGCCAGCCACGGCGCGAGCTCGCTCCACGGGTAGACCGGCCCGTCGCGGCACACCAGCGTGGGTCCGAGCTGGCAGTGCCCGCAATGCCCGATGCCGCACTGCATGTTGCGCTCCATCGACGCGTACACGCGCTCGCTGTCCACGCCGCGCGCGGCGAGCGCAGAGACGGTGAAGCGCATCATCACCTCGGGCCCGCAGAGCAGCGCCACAGCACGCGCGGCGTCGAAGCCGGCGCGGTGCACGAGCCGTGGCACGACGCCGACATGGCCGAGCCACTCCGGCCCGGCGCTGTCGACGGTCACGGCCGCGTCCAGCCCCAGCTCCGACCACCGTTCCAGCTCGCCGGGGTACAGCAGCTGATCGGGCGCCCGGCCGCCGTAGAGCAGCACGATGCGCCCGTAGCGCTCGCGATCGGCCAGCAGCGCGAGGATCGCCGGGCGCAGCGGCGCCAGACCGATCCCCCCAGCGACGACCAGCACGTCGGCGCCGGCGATCTCGGCCACCGGCCACGGCCGGCCGAACGGACCGCGCACGCCGAGCACCTCGCCGACCGGCGCCGCGCAGATCGCCTCGGTCGCCAGCCCGACCGACCTGACGGTGTGCACGAGCGGGCCGCTGGCGTTCGGATCGCCGCTGATCGAGATCGGCACCTCGCCGGCGCCGAAGGCCGACAGCATCGTGAACTGCCCCGGTGCGAACGCCAGCCCCTCTCCCCCGCTCGGCTGCAGCTCGAGCGTCCAGGTGTCGACGGTCTCGCGCCGCTTGGCCGCGACCACGAACGGCTGCGGCACCATCGGCCCGACCTCGGGACCGACGGCCTCAGTCGAGCCGAGCATGACCGTAGACGTCCAGCAGTTGCAGGCGCGTGGCCTGCAGGCGCTCGATTACAGAGGCGGCGAAACGCCGCATCAGCTGAAAGCCGAGCTCGTGGTCGGCCTCGCACTTGCCGCGCAGGCATGCGCCGTCGAAGGCGACGACGCGCGTCGGCGCGACCGCCCGGCCGTCGAACTGCCACAGGTATGGCTCAAACAGCCACGACCAGCCGACCACCTCGCCTCGCTGCAGCGTCTCGATCACCAGCGCGCCGCGACCTGGAGCGTCGACCTCCAGCGCGACCGCGCCCTCGCGGATCAGAAAGAAGCGATCGGCGGGAGCCCCCTCTGCAAACAGCCGCGCGCCGGCGTTGAAGTGCTCGTTGGCGCCGCACCCGGCGATCAGCTCCAGGTGCGCCGGGGATAGGCCGGCGAACACCGGCGAGGCCGCGATCAGCTCCTCAAGCCCCCGCATCGCCGGTCTCCTCGCTCGCACGGATCGCTCGAGCCTCCTCGGTGATGTCGATCGCCACCGGACACCACGTGATGCAGCGCCCGCAGCCGACGCAGCCCGAGCTGCCGAACTGATCGATCCAGGTGGCGAGCTTGTGCGTCATCCACTGCCGGTAGCGCGAGCGCGTGCTGGCGCGCACGGCGCCGCCGTGGATGTTCGAGTAGTCGATCGTGAAGCACGAGTCCCAGCGCTGATGGCGCTCGACGTGCTCGCCGGCGAGATCGGTGACGTCCTCGACGCTCGTGCAGAAGCACGTCGGACAGACCATCGTGCAGTTGCCGCACGACAGGCAGCGCTCGGCGACGTCGTCCCAGCGCGGGTTCTCGTAGTTGCGATAGAGCAGCTCGCGGATGTCGGTGACGTCGATCTCGCGACCCATCTGCGCGGCCGCGCGCGCATGAGCGCTCGCCGCCGCCTCGCGCTCGTCGTCCCGGGCACGCGCATGGCGAAGATCGCCGAGCACGTCTGCGCCACGCTCGCTGCCGACCTCGAGCACGAAGTAGTGACGGGCACCGTCGAGCACCTCGGTCAGGGCGATGTCAAAGCCGCTGTCGGCCGTTGGGCCCGTGCCCATCGAGACACAGAAGCACGTCCCGCCGGCCTGCGCGCACTGGACGGCGATGACCAGCACGTCCTCGCGCCGAGCGCGATCGGCGGGATCGGGATGAGCGCCGCCGACCAGCACGCGGTCGAGGATGCCCATCGCGTGCAGCTCGCAGGAGCGCGCGCCCAGGAAGGCGTAGCGCGGCGGCTCACGAGGAGCCTCGGCGAGCTCGCTCAGGCCGCCGTGCTCGTCGCGGCGCGCGCGCCACAGGCGCACCTCCGGCGGCAGCTGGTAGCGCTTCCACGAGTGCGGTCCGACGTTGTAGCCGAACAGCGCCTGATCGTCGCGGCGGCGCAGCCGGTAGTGCCCGCCGTCCTGCTCGTCGGTCCAGCCGAGCGGCAAGTCGGCGCTGCAGGCGATCTCGTCGTAGACGATCGCCTGATCGCGCACCGTCGGGCCGACGACCGTGTACCCGCGCCGAGCAAGCGCCGCGAACAGCTCGTCGAAGGCCTCCCGCTCCAGTGTGTAGCGGTCGGTCTCGCTCATCGGTGGAGTCTTGCGCTTGGCACGGATAAGCGCAAGCGGATTACGTCGAGGCCCCAGGGCGCATCTGGCCCCCCGGGGATCCTCGGCGGCTCCCGCCCGCCTTCCTAGAAGAAACCCAGCGCGTTCTTGTCGTAGCTGACCAGCAGGCACTTGGTCTGCGAGTAGTGGTCGAGCATCATCTTGTGGTTCTCGCGCCCGACGCCGGAGACCTTGTAGCCGCCGAAGGCCGCGTGCGCGGGGTACAGGTGGTAGCAGTTGGTCCACACCCTGCCCGCCTTGATCGCGCGGCCCATCCTGAACGCTCGACTGCCGTCGCGGGTCCACACGCCCGCGCCCAGCCCGTACAGCGTGTCGTTGGCGATCTGCAGGGCCTCCGCCTCGTCCTTGAACGTCGTGACAGCCAGGACGGGGCCGAAGATCTCCTCCTGGAAGATGCGCATCTCGTTGGTCCCCTTGAAGACCGTCGGCTCGTAGTAGTAGCCGCCTGCCAGCTCCCCCGCGAGCTCGTTGCGCTCACCGCCGATCAACAGCTCGGCGCCCTCGTCACGCCCGATCTGCACGTAGCTTTCGATCTTCTCGAGCTGCGCCTTGGACACCTGCGGTCCAATCTGCGTGCTCGGATCAAGCGGGTCGCCCTGGCGGATCGCCGCGATCCGCTCCAGGCAGCGCGCCATGAACTTCTCATAGATCGACTCCTGGATCAGCGCGCGCGAGGGACAGGTGCAGACCTCGCCCTTGTTGAAGGCGTACAGCACGAGCCCCTCGATCGCCTTGTCGAAGAACTCGTCATCCGCATCCATCACATCCTCGAAGAAGATGTTCGGCGACTTGCCACCGAGCTCGGTGGTCGAGGGGATGATGTTCTGCGCCGCGTACTGCATGATCAGACGGCCGGTCACCGTCTCGCCGGTGAAGGCGATCTTGGCGATGCGCTTGCTCGACGCCAGCGCCTTGCCGACCTCGGCGCCCGAGCCGTTGACGATGTTCAGGACGCCGGGCGGGATGATGTCTGCGACGATCTCCGCGAACTTGAGGATCGACCACGGCGTCGGGCTGGCCGGCTTGACGACAGTGCAGTTGCCGGCGGCCAGTGCCGGCGCGATCTTCCAGGCCGCCATCAAGATCGGGAAGTTGAATGGGATGATCTGCCCGACCACGCCGAGCGGCTCGGAGAAGTGGTAGGCGACGGTGTCCTTGTCGATCTCTGAGATGCGCCCCTCCTCGCCGCGGATCACGTCGGCGAAGTAGCGGAAGTGATCGGCCGCCAGCGGGATGTCGGCGGCCAGCGTCTCGCGCACCGGCTTGCCGTTCTCCCAGCTCTCGGCGACCGCCAGCATCTCGAGGTTCTCCTCGATCGCGTCGGCGACGGCGTTGAGCACCTTCGAGCGTTCCGTCGTCGAGGCCTCGCCCCAGGCGTCCTTGGCGGCGTGCGCGGCGTCGAGCGCGAGCTCGATGTCCCGGGGGCCCGAGTTCGCGACCTCGCAGATCGGCTGCCCGGTCGCCGGCGTGACGTTCTCGCGGTACTCCCCGTCGATCGGCGCCACCCAGTGCCCGCCGATGAAGTTCTCGTAACGGTCTTTGACCTGCACCGGGCTACCGGGCTGCCCCGGCGCCTCGAAGGTGGTGGGCTTCTCAACAGTTGCCATCTCGTGCATCTCCCGTCGTCGTCCTATGTGGTGAGCAGTTCACTTCACGACGCTAGAACCGGCGCACGATCGGGCCATCGGGATCTCTCCGCCGGGCGCCTGCGCGTTACTACGGACCGGATTTCGCCGCGCTGTCCTCGGCACGCACGGGCAGTGCGCGATCTACCGCAAGCGCGAGCTCGGCGACCTGCTCATCCAGGGACACCGACGTGTCCAGGCGCACCACGCCATCGCCCGCCGGCTCGTCGAAGTCGCGGTACTGGCGCTCGACGATCTCCGGCGTCGCATCGGACACGTGTCCCGGTTGCTTCATGCGTCGCCCGACACGGGCCAGCGCGATCTCCAGCGGTACCTCGCAGCGCACCAGCAGGACCGTTGCGCCGGCTGCCCGCAGGCCGCTCAGCAGCGGCTCGCGTGAGCGGCGCGTGCGGCAGGTCGCGTCGACGAGAACTCCACCGCAGTCCTGCAGCGCGTCCAGCGCATCGCGCGCGAGCCGCGCATAGGTCGCGCGCGTGAAGTCGTCGGTGTAGTGCTCCGGGCTCGCCGGCTGTGAAGGCTCGAGACCCGCCAGACGCTTGCGCACGGCATCGGAGGAGACGACCGGCAGCTCCGAGTGCCTGGCCAGCTCCCCGGCGAGCACCGACTTGCCGCTCGCGGCCGGCCCGCAGATCACGAGCGCCAGAGGCCTGCGCGCGCGCCAGCACAGGCGCTGGCTCAGCGACCACAGCTGCTGCGCCGCCTGCCACTGCGCCTCGCGCGCTGCGCCGGTGCGCTCAGACGCGGAGATCAGGGCCACCTTCGCGCGAACCAGCGCGCAGTGCGCGGCGTAGAAGGAGCGCAGCGCCTCGCTGGCGGGGTCGGTCCCGCAGTCGCGATATGCATCGACGAGCTCGTGGGCGGCCCAGCGGTGGCCCCGCGCCTCCAGATCCATTGTCAGGAATGCCAGGTCGGCGGCGACATCGATACGGCGCAGGCTCGGATCGAACTCGATGCGGTCGACCACGCTGACCGCCGGCCGGGCGAGCACGTGCTCGCAACGCAGGTCGCCGTGGCCGTCGCGCGCGAGTCCCATCAGCGCGCGCTGGCGCAGCTCCGATTGGCGCGCCTTGACGAAGGCTTCGCCGAAGACCTCGCAGGCCTCCAGCGACCATTCCGCCGGGTGCTCGGTTCGCGCCAGCTCATCGATGTTCTGCCGCCAGCGAGCGAGCGCTCGCTGCGGCCCCCAATCGCGCACGACCTCGGCCGAGCGATGAAAGTCGGCCAGCACACGGGCCACGGCGACGATGTCCTTGCGCTCCAGTGAGTCGGCCGCTATCAGGCCGGCGAACGTGTCCTGCTCGCGATAGGCATTCATCTCGACCGCGTACTCGACTGCCTCGGCGGCGTCGTCCGGCGCCAGGCGAAAACCGCCGACGTCCCTGACGATCGCCCGCACCCCCAGGTAGATGTCCGGAGCCAGCGCCTGGTTGACGCGCACCTCCTCGCGACAGGCGCGCAGCCGTCGCGACAGCGTGCTGTAGTCGAGGAAGCCGAGCGCGACGGGCTTCTTCACCTTCAGTGCGCGCCCGCCCGCCACGAACACCCACGACGCATGCGTCTCGTACACCGCGACGGAGCCGCCGCCGGGAAACAGCGCCGGGGTGACCAGCGCGCGCAGCAGGTCCGGATCGCCAAGCTCTTTTCGTTGCGGGCGCGCCCGACCGATCGATGAGCTGGTCATCGCCCTGCGCCTCGACCCGCGCGGCGTCAGCGCGGCGGGTCCTCGGGCGGCACGAGCAGCACCGAGCAGGGCGCATCGTGCACGACGCGCCTGCTGACGCTTCCCAGGGCGTGCTCGGAGCTGCGCCGGCGACTGCCGATCACGATCAACGAGGCCTCTCTGCTGCGCGCGGCGTCGAGGATCGCCTCTCGCGCCTCCGCGCGCTCGAGCAACGCCTCGCTTCTGGCGGGCAGCAGCAGCTCCAGCTCGTGCGCCTGCGCCTGCAGGCGAGCGGGCTGCTCCGGCGAGTCGGCGCCGCCATGCACCAGCACCACGGTCGAGCCCAGCTCGAACGCGAGCCGGCCGGCGAGCTCGACGACCCGGTCTGACTCCTCCAGCGCGTCGCTTGCCACGAGGATGCGCTCGGCAAACGGCCGCGCGGCCTCGGGCGGCCGGGCCATCAGCAGCGGAGTCGTAAACGACTTCATCGTCTCGAAGGCTACGTCGCCGACCAGCGCACCGCCGAGCCAGGACATCGCGGGCGCCCCGAGCGCCAGCAGCTCGTGCGCCGAGGCCGCCCGGAGAATCTCGGCGGACGGCGGACCGCCCGGATCGACGACTCGCTCGCAGTCGACGCCCGCGCGCTCGGCGATCTGCGCGGCGCGATCGAGAATCCAGTCGACCCGCTTGGGGTCGATCGCGGCCGACCGGTAGGCACCCGCCCCGGCGACGGCCGTCACGGCCATCAAGGTCAGCCTCCCTGTCGGACCCGCGAGCACCGCGGCCTGCTCGACGGCCGTGTAGCTGCGGCGGGTTCCGTCGACAGCGCAGAGGACGTCTGCGAGCGTCCGGCCGGACCCGGGAGCCCGCGCGTACGTCGTCTCGGGCCTGCTCATTCGCTCCCGCCCTGTCGGCATGCGCGACGAGCCGGTGCGCTGCCGGTCGTCGTCGGGAGATGCGAGCTGCACGGCCTGCGCCGCGTGCGCCCGGCTGCGCGACAGGTGGCTCGCCGCAGATCGGCTTGTATCCGCGTGCAGACGCGCGCGTGTAGACGTATCCGCGTCCGCACCCCGGTCGCATCGCAAACCAGGATCAGCACGAGTCCGTGCGGTGCACGATCTTCGACGCTGATCGTCAGAGGCTCGTGTATGAAATGACGCAGCACGCCGGCGTCGTTCTCATCGAGGGCACCCGAGGTGAGCTTCAGCACGTCGCGGTCGAGGTCATAGCTGATCTGTGAAAGGGTCCGCGGCATCCCGATTCGCTGCTCGGTCGGCCGCTTGCCGACGACCTCCACCGCGACCAGCGAGGGACCGTCGGTCGCGACCAGCCCGTCGAAGAAGTCCGCCCACGTCTCGCGTGCAAGGGATTGCCTGGTCCTGCACATGCGAAACCCCGTTTCATCGGTGGGCGATAGAGATCAAGCCCAATGATCCAGTCACGCACGGGCGAGCGCATCCGTGCTCTACGCGGATAAGCGCCGCGTGGTTCCGGTGTGCTCATGTGGAAAACCCGCTGACGCAGGGGGCGATCAGCGGATGGCACGGCGGCCGTCCGGCAGGACCATCTGCCTCCCCACCGATGTGCAATCAGGAGGAGGTGAGGAGTGTCACCGGAGGTCGAAGACCAGAGAGATCGCGAGCGCCTGCTCGATCGTCTGCACAGCTTGCGCACCATCGTGCCGGTCTTTGCCCAGGAGCTTGCCAGCGCCCGCCGGCAAGCCACGCGGCTGCGCACGGAGAACGGCCGATTGCTGGCGGAGGTGCGGCGTCTGCAACGCCAGCATGCCGGCCGGAATGAGGTTCGCGAGTTGAAGCTCGCGACGAAAGCCAGGCCTCAGACGAAGTCAATCGATCCAACGAGGGGAACCGGCGATATCCAATACGCTGATCAGGTGGCCCGGCTTGGGTGAGTATCCCTAGCTCCGTCACCGTATCGACCACTTCTTTGACGGCCAGTCGCCCTGGGAGCGCGTCCTGCGGTGTGCCGCGGGGCCAGCGATGTATCCATGTCCGAGGCCGTGCGACGAAGCTGCGGCGCAGTGCGCATGACAGCCAGTAGCCCACGCGGATGGCATCGCCCAGACGCGCGGCAAAGCTGCGAGCCTGGACGTGGTCGGAACCCTCGCAGGCTGACCACGCACAACCAGCGAGCCGAGTCCACTGGGGGGACCGACGACCGATGATCGATCTCCACTGCCACATCCTTCCCGCCCTCGACGACGGTGCCCGCGATCTCGACGACAGCTTGGCGATGGCTCGACAGGCCGAGCAGGACGGGATCGAGATCGTGTGTGCGACCCCCCACATCCGCGCCGATCACGCTGTTCAGATCGAGGAGATCGCCCCGCGCGTGGCCGCTCTGCAGCGAACGCTCGACGAGCATCGCGTGCGCGTCGCCGTCGTGCCCGGTGGCGAGCTCGCCCAGGAGCAGGCCGAGCGGCTGTCGGAGGCTGAGCTGCGTTCGGTGACGCTCGGCTCAGCCGGTCGCTGGCTGCTCGTCGAGCCGGCGTCAGGGCCGCTCGACGACGGCCTGCAGGCACTCGTCGAGCGGCTTGCCAAACGAGGGATGGGGAGCGTGATCGCCCATCCCGAGCGTCACGCGGGCGCCGACTTCCGCGAGCGCCTGCAGCGACTCGCCGCCCGCGGCTGCCTGATCCAATGGACCGCCGAGTTCGTCGCGCAGGCCACGCCCGGGGATCTGGTCTTCAGCCTCGCCAGAGAGGGCTTGGTGCACCTGCTCGGCAGTGACGCCCACTCCTCTCATGCGGGCCGGCCGGTGCGGCTCGGGCAGGGATATGCGCGCCTTGCCGCGACCTGCACCGCAGAGCAGCTCGCGTGGACGGCGGACTCGGCGCCACGCGCGATCCTGCGCGGCCACGCGGTCACCGCCCGGCCGTGAACGGCTCCAGCCGGACACTGCCGGCGAGTTGCTCGACGACCTCTTTGGAGGCGCTGCCCAGGCCGTGACGCAGGAAGTTGGCGGCACCTGCGCCCGCGCCGAGAGCAACGGAGCGCTCAAAGCTCTCTCCCTGGGCCAGGCTCGCCGCGAGCGCGCCCGCCATCGCGTCCCCGCACCCCTCGCGAAAGCCGCGCGTCAGGCGCGGCGGCGTGACCCACCACGCCCGCTCATCCTCGAGCACGAGCGCCGGCTGCTCACCACGCGTGACGATCACCGATCGCGCGCCGCGATCGCGAAGCTGTTGCGCGGCCGCGCGCAGCTGCGAGGGCTCAGACACAGGCCCGCAGACGAACTGCGCCAGCTCCCAGTCGTTCAGTTTGACGATGTCCGGCTCGCCCCGAAGCGCGCTGTCCAGGCGCGGCGATGAGAGATCGACGAGCGTGCGGCATCCCACCGCGCGAGAATCGGCGACCAGGTCGCCATAGGTCTCCAGCGCAAGCGCCTCGGGCGGCATCGGGTTGGTGATAACCAGCCAGCCGCCGGCGACCGCCTGCGAGCAGGTGAGCGAGAAGAGCGCGTCGAGCTCGTGGCGGGTGGGAGGATC
>Ga0208714_1000143_pt1 | contig 22507 bp, 23 predicted proteins | sample NGESurshal072012_3_FD_184461 | JGI IMG/M metagenome (GOLD analysis project Ga0208714, IMG submission 184461) | Arctic peat soil microbial communities from Barrow, Alaska - NGEE Surface sample 415-1 shallow-072012 (SPAdes) | ecosystem: Environmental > Terrestrial > Soil > Wetlands > Peat ... | reverse complement strand
GGTGGTTGGAAGGGTGCGCCGGCCCCGGAATATTGTGCTGCGCACGGAGCTACTGCGATTCATCGGCGCGGGAGGAGGCGCGAGCCACTTGCTCCCTGGAGAGATGAGTTTCCAGCCAGCGAAGGTACTCATCGCCGCGCTGGTCGCCTTTGAGCGAGGCGCGCTTTAGCCAAGCGTAGGCTGTTTCCATGTCGGTTGGTGTGCCGCGACCGTTCAGATACATGTAGCCGAGCTTGATCTGCGCGGCGGTGTTGCCCTGGACGGCGGATTCCCTGAAGAAGGTGAAGGCGATGGAGTCGTTTTGCGGAACGCCCTCGCCGCGGAGATAGAGATCGGCAAGATTGTTCTGGCCAAGGGCGTCGTCGTGGTCAGCGGCCTGGCGATACCAGGTGGCGGCTGCCGCCTGGTCTTGCAAGGTGCCGAGGCCGTGGTCATAGAGGTAGCCGAGATTGTCCATGGCCACGGCGTCGCCGGCCTCGGCAGCGCTTTGAAAATAGCGGCGGGCTTCGGCGAAATCCTGACGAACGCCCCATCCGTTGAGATAGAGAATGCCGAGATTGGTGCACGCGATGGTGTTGCGTTGCTTTGCAGCGGACTGTAGCCAATAGAGTGCGGCGCCATAGTTGCGAGGCGCGCCCCAGCCGGAAGCGTACATAACGCCGAGGTTTACTTCGGCGGATGGGTTGCCGGAGCGGGCGGCTTTCTCCGTGCGTTTGCGCAGAGCTTCCGCATTCTGGACGGGGACAACCATGGGAGAAGGAGCCACCGAAGGGTTGGCGATGTACGGGTTAATGGCCAGCGAGCTTGCCGCAAAGTTGGTTTGCGCCGAAGTGGAGGCTGGCGCTTGGGCGACGGCAGTGGGAAGGAGATTCGACGCTTGAGGCTCCATTGGGCGAGAGGGGGACGGTTGTTGGGCGAGAGCGGGTGAAGCGAAGTGCAGGCTGAGTAAGGCAAAGGCTAGTGCTAGCTTCCCTGTGTAGTGAGTCGAGCTTAAATGGCTTTGCATTTTTCCCTCAATCTGGCCTCCGGCATGGAACGAAGTGGCGACCGGTAAGTGCCGAAGTTCACCTGAGAGACGACCGGAGACAATGGAAGTCTCCTAGCTTTTGCATACAAGTCACCTCATCGTTCAACAAGTTGAAGAAAATGACTTTAGGTGGGGAACAGCAGAGGCGAAAAATTCGTATATAACTGGCGTGATGATAGAATCCGCCATCCGATGAACGAGCCCGGCAAAAATCGCGTGTTTTTTGGGAACTTTGAGGCGGATCTCCAGACCGAGGAGCTGTGGAAGTTTGGCCGGAAGCTCAAGCTCGGTGGGCAGCCATTCGGCATACTCGCGATGTTGTTAGAGCGCCCCGGGGAGTTGGTGACCCGCGAAGCCCTCCGGGCGAGGTTGTGGTCCGCCGATACGTTTGTGGATTTCGACCAAGGGTTGAATGCGGCGGTGAACAAGCTGAGGGATTGCCTGAGCGATTCAGCGGATGAACCTAAGTATATTGAGACGCTGCCGAGACGGGGCTACCGGTTCATCGCAGATCTGAAGCTTCCCGTCCGTGCCGCGCCGGTTGTGGTGGGCGAAGTGGAGAACGATTCGGCTGTGCCCGGTATTGCGGCGATGGCAGAGACCGTTGCACTTGGTCGAGCTGCGGCTAGCGCAGCCCCGGTGCTTGGAGCGATGCACCAGCCGAGCGATGGGACCCTGCGCTCGGAGAGCAGAGTTCCGATGGTCATCGGTTGGGTGTTGGCCGCCACACTAGTTTTTAGCTTGGGGAGTGTCGCGTACCGAAAACTCGCCACGGATCGCCCTCACGTTCCAACATCATTAGGGGGCCCAGCGCTTTTGGGGGGATCGCCGCGTCCGGCGAGCGATCCGGCATTTTCACCGGACGGCAATCGGATGGCGTACCGGCAAATCGAAAGCGCGTCGGGTTCTCCCCAGTTGAATATCCTCTACCTGCCGGCTGGAGCGAGGTCTGACGCTGCTGGAAGTGATCGCAGCCTCCAAGCGGACGGGGGTTCCGCGAACGCTCCGGGACTCTTCGTATCGAGTTTGGGTGGCGAGAAAGTAATCCAATTGACGCAGAGCGAATCGGATTGCTGCCCAGTCTGGTCTCCAGACGGCGAGAGAGTGGCGTTCAGCCGTATGGAGGGGGATGTTCAGAGCATTTACGTGATCTCGTCGCAAGGAGGGACGCCCAGCAAGCTGTATTCGGCGAGAAGATCGCATTTCCATGGTGAATTGGACTGGTCGCCGGATGGACAGTTCCTGCTCTTTTCCGCCGATGCGCCCAACGGTGGTGCGCAGATTTTCGCACTGGTCATGAAAGACAAACAGGTCGTTCCATTGACGGTGCCTGGGAAGGACGATATCGATTGGGGAGCTGCCTATTCGCCGGACGGAAACCAAATTTCGTTTGTAAGGGGGAAGAAGGCTGGTGCAGAAGATGACCTGTACACCATGCCGTCTCAGGGATTCGTGTTGGGAGGAGAAGAAAGGCAAATGACGAACATAAGGTCGCGAATTCTCGGGCCGCCGACCTGGACCACCGATAGCCGATCGCTCGTCTATGCTTCCAATCAGAGCGGCGAAGCTAGACTCTGGAGGATCCCGGGGAAGGGCGGGATACCAGAAGCCATGCCGAGCGCCGGAGTGCCCAGTTGGCACCCGACGATCCCGCGGCACGGAACCGGACTGGCCTACCAACATATTCTGAACGCCAGCAGTATCTGGTGCTTGGATCAAGCCACCAGGAACAAAAAAGATCCGCTGATGGTGGTGATATCGACTAACGGAAGAAATGAGGGGCCACAGCTTTCGCCGAATGGGAAGAAATTGGCGTTCATGTCTGACCGCGCGGGAAGCATGGAAATCTGGGTCAGCGATCCAGATGGATCTTATCCGCTGAAACTGACGAACCTGGGAGGAAGCGGTTCGCCCAGGTGGTCGCCCGATAGCCGCATAATTACGTTTGATGCGGTGCGTGATGGGCAGTCTAGCGTATATGTCGTGGACCTGGACGGAAGTGAGCCCACGGAGCTCAAGGGAGCCATGCCAGGAGATAAAGTGCCGAGTTGGTCAAGCGACGGCAGGTGGATTTACTTTGCTTCGGAACGCAGCGGCGAGGATCAGGTTTGGAGAATACCAGTGGCCGGTGGCGAACCAACGCGGGTGACGAAAGGAGGGGGCTTCGCCGCGACGGAATCGAAGGACGGGGAAATTTTGTATTACGCCAAAACGCGGTACGGTCACCCAGAAATCTGGCAGATTCCGACTGTCGGCGGCAAGGAAACTCTGCTGTCACCGCTGGTGCGGCCCGGGACGTGGGCAAACTGGACAGTTACCAGCAACGGGATTTTTTTCGTAGATGACATGGGCAACGATTTATCAAATCTGGAATATTTCGATTTCAAGACACGACAGGTGCAATTGCTGGTTTCGCTGAATGGCAATTCATTCTGGCTGTCTGCGTCACAGGATGGCGAAACACTTTGGTATGGGCAAGCGGCCCACGATCAAAGCAGCATTATGGTGCAGCCGGACTTCCAGTGAGGTTGGGGCTTCAGATGGCGGAGACCATGTGGGCTACGGCGTCTTCAAAGGTGATGCGGCCTTCGAGATAGGGTTGCCAGTAGACGGTGAGGACGTGGAGGTAATCTTCCCAGCCGCGTTGGGTGAGGATATCGCGGAGTTCGCCGGGAAGCGGAGCGAGCTTGGGTTTCTGCGTTGAGGATGTTGCGGAGGCTGGGTTTTCGGAGGCTTCCTGCAGGATGGGACGTAGGACTTCGCTGGTGGTGTAGAAAATCAAGGCGTGCCAGAGGTTGCGAGGGATGGGCTTGTTGCGCTGGCGGCATTCACGGGCGATGGCTTCCTGAACGGGGACGGCAATGCCGTGGGAAGACTCGTGGAAGAGCACGTCGAGGGCGCCAACAGCCTGGTTGCGCGGATCGGTGCTGGAGATGGTGACGTGGAGCGGGTCCAGGGTGGTGTAGGCGCCGGCGGTATTGGCAAACGCACAAACTTCCACGCGAATTTTTTCCTTCGGCCACTTCGATTGGTAAATTTCCGCCAGGCGTTCGGAAAGTCCCACGCCCTGCTCGCGAACCAGCGGGGCCACGCGAGCGACCCAGCGGCGATTGGCGCGATTTTGATCCGGCCACCAGTGCGCGCGATAGATGGCGGCGACGGATTCCAGCATGGCGCCTTCTTTGCCGGGCAGGCCTGCATCGCAGGAGGGCTTTTTCTTGCCGGTCAGTTCGTCGCAATCCTCAAAATCGCCGAGCTGATCTTTCAGAAGGATGAGATCGATGTTCACCTGCAAATCTTTCATGGAGTGATTTGCCTGGTAATAGGCTATGGCATCATCCCAGAGTTTTTGTTCCGCGGGGGAAAGCGTGACGGTCGAGCCGGGAGTCTGCTTAAGAATGGGCCCGGCGGATTTGCCGGAGGCGTCACGGGCAGCTTGGCGCGCGCGCGCTTCGTGGTAAAGGAAATGGTGAAGATTAACCCAGAAGCCGCTATGAAATTCAAAGACGGGTAGCGGACCATAAATGGAATCGATGGCTTGGCCGCTGCCTGGGGGAGGCGCGGCGGAAAGGGAAAATACCATCCCGATAACGATGAGAAGCCGTAGAAGCGCTGAACGCATGGCGAACCCGGAATGGTAGCGCAAAATGGCACGGGTTCAAATTGGCAGATGGAGAAAATTGCAGACGGCAGATTGGAAAGTGTGCGAGGGTTTTGGTGGAGATGCTTCGCGGTGCTCAGGATGACAAATGGTAGAGATTGTGTGTGGGGTCGGGCGCTGGAGAGAAAAACGTGTGTATGTGTGGGAGTGCGGGCTAGAACTCGCCTTCGGGATCGGCTAGCCAGCGATCAAGTTTGGTGAGCTCTTCGGGAGACACTTCACAGAAGGCGATACCCATGCCTAGGCTTTGGCTGACGTACACAACGATGCCAATGGCTTCGAAAACTTCGTCATGGTGGGTGAGGCGGAGGCGAACTTTAGTTCCGGGAGGGCTGGGATTCAGGGAGTCGATGTAGCCGCCCGTCCGGCTGATATCAGCGCTGCGCGCGGAGAGCTTGGCGCCACGCGGCAATTCCAGCACTTGCGCGGCGAGAACCATCGCGTATCGCGGCGCGCCTCGCCGCTCGACTGTGACACCCGGCATCCGCTTCTCCAGTCAAATCAATACACAACTGACTTGTCCGCCTGGAGAGGCAATGCGTTGACGGGCGAAGAAGTGCTCCGTGGGAAGCTGGATGCTCCCAACTAAACTTTCGCGCTGGCGAAGGGAATTGGCAATGGACCAAGGGTAGGGGGCGCGTATTGGCCAACGTTCCGGGGGTGGCAGCAAACGGAGGCTAGTCGACCTTGGGGTCGAGCTCGCTGCCGACAGAGCCCTGATGATCGGCGGCACGAATGACTCCGTTGGCATCACGGAAGAAAGAGATGCTTCCGCTGCGCTGGTAGTCGGCGGGAATGGCGGCCAATTCATATTTGGCGGGGGCGCCGGAATTATTGGCGCCGACAATGACGTAGCGAAAGATGTAGCCTTCTTTGCGTCCGGCCGAAAGCTCTTCGGACAATAGTGCAGCTTTGTCCATTTTGCCGGGACCTTTCGGAGGCGGGCCGAGAACGGAAAGAGTGTCTGGCAAATGGGTGTAGGTCTTGCGATAAAGTTCGACAGCGTCGGCAATCTCCTTGAGATAGCCAAGAGCAGCTTTTTCGTTGAGAGCAATTTCCGCGCGGTCCCACTCGACTTCGAGAGATGGGAGATCGAGGAGCAGCAGGCCAAGGGAGAGAAGTTTCCACTGACCGTTTTCGCGGACCATGCCGATAAGCGCGTGGCGAGCGGTTTGTCCGGAGGTATCGGTGGCTTCCTTAACGTCAAAGGGGAGGTAAGCGAGATTGTCGCGGAGTTCCGGCTTGCCAATGGTGAGCACGGTGGTCACATCCGGATTGCTGCAAGAGACAACGTAGGTATCGTTGGAAGTGTTCTGGCTATGCGGGTCGCCGGGGTTGTCGAGCAAGACGAAGCGCTTGAGGAATTTCGAGCGAGCTGCCGGAGTGATGCGAGAAAAGGCGGCGGCATTGCGGGCGGTGAGAGCCAGGCGAAAGTCATCGGCTTTCTGAGCGCAGGCGGCCATCATGGCGTCGCGAAGAACGCTGGCCGGAGTTGCAGGGGCGGGAGCTTGGGCGGCGGAGGAGGTGCGCAGAGACGAACAAGCCAGCAGGAGGAGTAAGGGACGGTAATGGGCGGTACGCGAAAGTAACAAACTGGATCCTCTCAATCCCTGGCAGCTTCCAAGATGGTGGCCAAATTCTGGGTGAACGCGGAACGCGGCATGACTTCGGTGCAACCCGCAGCCCGCGCCTGAGTGGCCAAATCGGTTTGCACATGAGACAAAAATGCGAGCACGCGCAGATGTTTGTGAGTTGCGCAGAGGCCGGCAAGGGTTGCAAGCGGGTTGTTGCGGGCGTTGAGATCGACGATGACCAGTTTGGTAGGCGGCTCAAGCAGGCCCGCCAGCCCGTCGGGATTAGAGGCGACCTTGAAGTCGACGCCGAGCTGCTTGGCGGTTTCCGCGATCTTCATTTGAAAGAAAAGATCGTCCATGTAGCCTACGGCTCTGGCCATGCGGTGGTCTCCGGGAAATGAGCTAATTGGATTTCGAGCAATACTTCGAGAGCTAAGTTCAGTGCCCCGTGCCGGTGGGATGGGCGCCGACGGTTTTGTCTGGCACGTCGCCGGCGCGGCCTTTTACGCGGTCGTAGACGCTGACCTGGCTGACGGAGCCGAGAGCTTCGTTGTAAAAAGTGGGGACGCCGAGGAGGGTGCGCAGCTCTTCATTGAACTTGCGAAGGTTTTCGAGGTGAATGGCCAGAGCAGGGAGCTTGAAACCCTCATCGGTGAGCAAAAATTTTTGATACCCAGCGTCCCAGAGGCGGGAGAATTGCCCTTTGAGCATGATGGTGGGAAGAACGGTCATTTGAAATTGGCCATCGGTATCCTGGCGGAGTTCCGCGCCACAGCCATATTTTTCGACGCGAACAACACCGCGGGTGCTGCCGACGGAGAAGCCCTTGGCGGTGAGTGTGTCTAAGGTTTTCTTTGCAAAGCGTTCATCAACGTTCCACATGATGAGACTAGGTTACGATTACGGGGAATTCCTGTAAAGGGTGAGAGGCAAAGGGAGATTGCCGGTGAGCAGGAGTTGGGGGGGCCGCAGAACGCAGAAAGGAAGTTAGCGGATGCGCTAGAAAGTTGTTAATTGTTAGGCGGACTGTGGCTGCGGATTCCAAGTTGGAACACACTAACCACGTATACTGTCGAAGTTCGCTGCGTGGGGGAACGGGACATGAAGAAGTTGCGGGTAGTGGTTTCACTTCCCAATGACAATGCGTACCAGCATCAACAAAGCGTCGTGGCAAAGGCCACGGGTGAACGGCTGGGGCTCGATTTGCAAGTCATTCACGCCAAGGATGACTCCATAACGCAAAGCCAGCAGTTATTGGAATTCATCCAGGCACAGCCGGAAGCGCGGCCCGATGCACTGATTGTGGAACCGGTGACCGCGACAGGACTGCCGCGGGTGGCAGAAGCGGCGGTGGGTGCGGGGATCGCGTGGGTGATCAGCAACAGCGATGTGGACTATGTGCACAAGCTTCGCAGTAAATCGCAAGTTCCGGTGTTCACGGTGACGCAAGGGCAACACGAGATTGGAAGAATTCAGGGGAAGCAGATGGCGGCGCTATTGCCGGCGGGCGGAGTGGTCTTATTCGTGGAAGGGCCAAGCATGAGTTCGGTGGCGGTGCAGCGGCAAGAGGGAATGGAGACCGCCAAGCCGCGGGACGTCCAGCTCACGGCGCTGCGAAGCAAATGGAGCGAAGAGAGCGCGTACCAAAGCGTGAACGCGTGGCTGCGTCTGGCGACTTCGCGTGCTGAGAAGATTGACCTGGTGGCGGGGCAAACGCATGAACTCGCGCAGGGGGCGCGCAAGGCTTTGCAGGGTGTAGATGATGCGGAACAAAAGAAACGATGGCAGGGAGTGCCGTTCATCGGGATTGGGATAGCCAATCAGGTGAAGCCTCTGGTGGAGGGCAAGCTGCTGGCGGCGGCGGTGATTACATCGGTCACGACGGAGCTGGCGCTGGGAATCTTGGTGCGAGCGCTAGAGTCAAAAGCGCAGCCACCGGAGCGAAGCATTGTGGAAGCATCGTCCTTTCCGGAGCTGGAGAAGCTGGCCGGGAAGCGGCCCGCCTGAACTACCCATTCATTCGTGGATAGCGGGTAATGCGGAAGAAGGTGCGGGCGATCAGCACATACCAGACTTGCATGCCGACGACGGAGAAAATGGAGATGTATACGCCGACCTTGGGCACGTACATTCCAAGACCAATGGCGCCCGCAAGGATTCCAGTGACGGCAGCGGCTTTGCTGAAGATTTGACTACGCAGCATCACCCAACCGACCAGCATCATGGCGATGGAACCCACGACGTTGCCGACCTGAAAGGGAGTACCCATGCAGGCGGAGAGCGCCGCTTGTCCGACGGCGAGAAATTCTTCTCGCTCGATGGAGGTGGAGACCGTGGCGTACTGCTGACTGAGGTACAGCATGTTCAGGGCGGGGGTAGCGATGAGGAAGCACATGGTTGCGGCGGCGGACAAGGCGGTGGCGATGAGCATCACCGACTCGTCGAAGCGGCGAAGACAAAGGTAGAGCGCGAGGAGCAACGGGATAGCCAGAACTTCGTCTACGATAATGAAGAAATCGAGACTGACCAGGCCAATGAAGGGGCGTGAATGCAGCAGGGTGAAGTGTTGAGCGACGGTGGCGGGCGGCGGCCAGAGGAAGAAGGAAATCATTTGAAATAAGAAGATCGCGACGCTGAGCAGCGCGACGACACCGGCGATGCGATAGAGGGAGCGCCAACGAGACTCGCCGGGTTGAAAAGGAAGAACAGTGGGCGGGACTAGCTGGGACATGCAGACCTCCCAAGTGCGGCGGTGAGTCGGGTGGACGTCGAGAGATTGCCGGGGAATTTCCGACTGATTATAGGAGAAAGGCGATAGTGCGTCCGTGACCCGAGTCACGGGGAGAGGGTTTCACACACAACAGCGGGATGGTTGCTGGTTATCCCGCCGGATGCTTGTTGTGTAGAATAATAGGTGGAGAAATTTTAATCATGGGCGATGAGAGCGCGAAGCGAGCTGCACAGGAGTATCTAGCGGGGAAACTCTCGGAAGAGAGCCAGAACTATGAGGAGCAGCAGAATCGTGAATCAGCGGTCAAGCTTGGGCCAACGGTGTGGAACAGGCTGGCCGAGACGGTATTCGCGCAATGCCGCGATTGGAATGGCGTGACCAATGAACAGACCTTGACGTGCAAGGAAACGCCGCTGGGGGATTTGCGGATTTTGTGCGCGGGGCGGTCGTACCAGATGCTGGTGCATTACAACTCGCGGCAGGGGCTGGTCACGATCAAGAACACGGCGCGTCTGGAAACGGAGCAGGACACGGTGATGAGCATCGAAGGGTATGCGAGTGGTGAGGGGCGCGATGCGCGGCTGATGCGGAACAACCAGCCGGTGAACGTCGAGATGCTGATACTGGGGCACATTCGGTTGCTGGCGGGGTTGAGCCGACGGGCGGAGTAGTTGTTCCTCGCGCAATCGGTGATGGGTGTGTGCCGGGGAATATGGAATGAGACTGACGGTTTGGCGCGAGGCGGGCGCTAGGCGTGTGGCAGGAATTCGGTGCGATATTTCTGGGCTAGCGCGGCGGCCTTGGAGCGGAACCCGGCTTGTGCTGTTTCATCCAAGGCCCGAGGAGGAGTGGTACGGGTCGCGACGGGGACGCCGAGCTCGATGAAGAATTCTTCCTGACCTGCAGGCGAACAGATGCAAAGCATTCTCGCCGGGTGGGCAGAAGAATTGTGGAACTGATGGGGAGCGTTTGCCGGGATATTGATGGTCTGGCCCGCCCGAACAACTTTTTTTTCGCCTCGAAATACAACGTCGAGTTCACCCTCCAGAAGACTGAACGTTTCCTCGAAATCGTGACGGTGGGGAGGCGGCCCGCCACCGGCAGGAACAAACATGTCGATGAGACTGAAGCGGCCGGCGGTATCCTTGCCGGTGAGAAGAATCGTGTAAGTATCACCGACGATGCCAACGTGAGGGAGATCCTGATCGGAATTCGGCTGCGCAGTGGCGAGCATGCGTGAAGGATCGTCCGGCGGGATGGCAACGGAGTGCTGCGCAGCGGAATTAGTATGGTCGGTCATTATCTTTCCTCGGAGATGCTTTCCGTTTGATGCATGGTCTCGCGACATGTGACACTGGGCGAGGCAGACTTGCCGCTGGAGTGAGGAAAGAATGCGCATAATCCGCACTTTGCTGGGTTTGGCGTTGCTGCTGGGGCTGCCGTGCGTGGCAAGTGCACAAGGCGTGCAGTTCCACCGTCTGATGCACGAAGGCAAGGTGCTTGAGTATGCGCTGATTCTGCCGGAGCCGTTCGACAAGACGGCCAGCTATCCGGTCTTGCTGGCGCTGCCGCCGGGTGATCAGTCCAAACAACTGGTGGTGAATGCACTTTTTCTGTACTGGGAAGCGCAAGCCAAAAGACGAGGATGGGTGGTGATCAGCCCGGCGGCTCCCGCAGGCACGACTTTTCATACCGGCGCGGAGAAGGAAATTCCGAATCTTCTCGACGAGGTTGCCAAGTCGGTGAATTTTGAGGGCGGTAAGGCGCACCTTGCAGGTCTTTCCAACGGCGGACGGTCCGCCTATCGGATGATCACGGAATATCCTGAACGCTTTCTGTCGCTCACGGTGCTGCCGGGAGTTCCGCCGGACGAGCGCGCGGTGAACGCGCTAGGGCGCATCAAGGGGATACCGGTGGCGGCGTTTGTTGGGGAGAATGATACGGAGTGGGTGCGCGAATCGCGGAAAACCAAGAAAAAGCTGGATGCCTTGGGAGTTGAGAACAAACTGACGGTCGTGCCCCTCGCAGGCCACGTGATTGCTATAGACCCCGCGAAGCTGTTTGATGTGATGGATAAGCGACGGCCCAAGAATGTAGCGTCCAACCCGCGCGGCGCGACATTAGGGCTTTTGGCGGACTGTGAGGAATACTAAGATACCCAAGGCCAGTACGATCAGCCCAGCAAGAACAAGAGCATATTGCCGTTGCGCAGTTTGACTCGATACTACTACCTCATCTTCCGGGGAAGCAAAGTGTATGAAAGCCTTCTTGTAGGTTCTCCAAAGCAGGAAGTAGGGGGCACCCACAACTACGGAATAAATTCCCAAGAAAATGGCCAGCGATCTATAAACATGCAGAGCCGGCCTTCCTAACGCATAGACGACGTCATGAGACCAGCCCGATGCAACGAGTATTCCTAACACGAGTATGGAGACGTGAGCGCAATAAAACATCTTTAGAAAAGAGCGAATTTTCAGTTCCTCAGCTTGAGATTTGATCTCGTAGCCGCAATGGCGACGATCCCCGGGAAAAACGACGACGCGGCCAGCTTTTTCACTTCTAAAGTTCGCATTTACGATAGAGTCGAGAAGGGTCATGTGGATTCCGTTCTCCTGGCGTATATTCCGCAGGTCCGGGTTACCTCCATCTTGTCACTAGAAAAAATGGCCTACCACGGAAACGATATCCATGTGCTCTTCTTGCCGCTAGTGATCGACTCTCTCGGTGATCGGTTCATTGAAATTGTCCAATCCAAGAGCGACCAGGTGTTTTGAAAGTGATTTGGCCAGGTTAGCCGCTGCGCTTTTCAGTGTGGGAAATAGCGGGTAAGATGGGATGAAGGAAGAAGCAGATTATGCCAACGAAAGAACAGACATTTGCTGGAGCCACGCCGGCGGCCAGCCTGACCAACGAAGAAATATTGCGCTACAGCAGGCATTTGATCATGCCGGAAGTTGGCATGGACGGCCAATTGAAGTTGAAGGGCGCGAGAGTGCTGCTGATCGGAACAGGCGGATTGGGCGCGCCGCTGGGTTTGTACCTGACGGCGGCGGGAGTGGGCAAGATCGGGCTGGTGGATTTCGATATCGTGGATTTCACCAACTTGCAGCGCCAGGTGACGTTCGGTAGCAGCGATGTGGGCAAGCCGAAGACGGAAGCGGCCAAGGCGCGGCTGACGAATCTGAACCCGGACGTGGAGATCACTTCGTACGAGACGAAGCTGACCAGCGAAAATGCGTTGGAAATTTTCAAGGACTATGACGTAATCGTCGACGGGACAGACAATTTTCCGACGCGCTACCTGGTGAATGACGCTTGTATCTTGCTGGGCAAGCCGAATGTGTACGGTTCGATTTTCCGGTTTGAGGGACAGTGCACGGTATTTGGCATGCCGGACGGACCGTGCTACCGGTGCTTGTATCCGGAACCGCCTCCGCCGGGATTGGTGCCGTCGTGCGCGGAAGGCGGCGTATTGGGCGTGCTGCCGGGAATCATCGGATCGCTGCAGGCGATGGAGACCATCAAGCTGCTGATCGGGCGCGGCGAATCGCTGGTGGGGAGACTGTTGCTGTTCGATGCTCTGGCATTGAAGTTTCGCGAGTTGAAGCTGCGCAAAAATCCGCATTGCCCGATGTGTGGCACTCCCCGGAAGATCAACCAGTTGATTGACTACTACGAATTCTGCGGCGTGCGTGGCGAAGAAGAGCCGGAAGTGGATCTGCACGTGCCGGAAATTACGCCGAGGGAATTGAAGGAACGGATGGACCGCGGCGACGAGTTGTTTATATTGGATGTGCGCGAGCCGCACGAATACCAAATCTGCAATTTGAAAGGCCACTTGATCCCGCTCGGCGAACTGCCGCGGCGAGTGCATGAGCTGGATTCGTCGAATGAGATTGTGGCGCACTGCCGCAGCGGGAAGAGGTCGGCTGAAGCGGTAGATTTTCTGCGCAAGGCGGGATTCCGCAAGGTACTGAATCTGCGTGGCGGGATATTGTCGTGGTCTACGGAGGTTGATCCTACGGTGCCGCGGTACTGAGGGAGTTTTCAGTTGTAAGTTATCAGTTTTAAGTGGAACGGATATCAGTAAACAGATGTCAGGAAACGAGAATTCGGAACCAGGAAAAAACTACGGAGGATTCTTTGTCATCGACCAAAATAACGGTGTTCAACAACGGACCAATTAAATTGGAAGGGGATTTTCAGCTTGTGGATCAGACCGGCAAGGCATTTGGATTGGGCGGACGCTCGGCGGTTTCGGTGTGCCGCTGCGGACATTCCGGCAACCAGCCGTTTTGCGACGGATCGCATAAGCGGGAGAATTTCACGAACTCGGTAGAGGCGCGGGATTTGCCTCCGCCTGCGCCGAAGCCGTAATAGACCGTAATAGAAAGGCGCTCGCGCTGTTTGCTGTTGAGGAGGGGTTTCTCCGCTCCGAACCGGCAAAAAGCGCCGGCTCTCCGGTCGAAATGACAGTGGCCCTGAGCGCGAGCAATTGACCCCGAAGGCAGCAATGCGGTGAGATTGAGGGCCAAATCTTAGGGTGAGACTGTCTCAATAAGAGATTATGCCCGGAATTGGGGCTGTTTTGTCCAATAGCCTGCTAACTGTCTGGATACATTCACGATAAGGCGTCAAAAGAGAACTGTGCAGAGGGCCAGGGCGTCTCGTCTCCGGTCTCACGTGGGATAGCGGTTTGCGCACGTTTTAGTAACCCCTTAAAAATCAGTAGATTGTAGCGTCGTCTGGGCCGCGAAAGAAAGGCATGGGACGTGCATTCCCCTGTAGTTGCCGGGTATCTCAGGCAATTGGGGGTTATGTTGGGCGATTGGGGCAAAATCACCGGGTTTCTCCGCAAGGATCGCGGAAACCTGCCTGCCATTGGATATGGCATGCTGGTGACCCTGTTTCTCGCCACGGTCTTCTACTCCCGCTATTCACACGTTTCGGGTTCACCCAATACCTATCTATTTCTCGAAGTGGGCGGCGCGCTACTGAGTTTCTGCTACGCGGCGAATGCGCTGGTGCGCTTCCGCGGTACACATGACCGCGTGGCGCTGATTCTGGCGTTCGGGTTCGTACTGTCGGGAACGATTGAGACATTGAGTTATTTCGGATTGAGCAGTTTGCTGCATGCGGGACCTGTAGTGCTCTCGAAGGTGCCGATGGGTTGGATGGTCGGGCGCACGCTTTTGGCGGTTCTGTTGCTTGCCGCGCTGGGAGTGGAGCGGTTCCTGCCCACGGCGCGCCAGCCGAGTCGAGAGACTGCGGGTGTGCTGTTCGTGGTTGCGGGTGCGGCGTATGTAACGAGTGCCGCGTTTCTGGCGGCGCCTGCCACGCCGGTGGCGAAAGCAGGAGCGTTTCTATCGCGTCCGTGGGAATTGTTGCCGGGTGGATTGTTCGTTCTGGCAGCGATCTTCTTTTATCGCCGGTATAAATCCGGGAAGAAGAATGAGAGCGACGCATCGATTTATGACTATTCGCTTTTTCTGGTGGCTCTGCTGAACGGCGCTTGCCATGTGGCCGCGCTGTTTTCCCGCCACTTGTTTGACGGACCATTTTTCCTGGCGGAGCTGAGCAAAGTGGCAAGCTACGCGATCATTCTGGGTGGAGCGCTGATCGACCAGGCACGATTGTTCGATCAGGTCCGCAGCATGGCGGTAAGCGACTCGCTGACCGGGCTGGCAAATTATCGCCGGCTGATCGCGGTGCTGGAATCGGAACTGGACCGCTCTCGCCGGACGCATCGTCCGTTCAGCGTGGTGCTGCTGGACATGGACGGGTTGAAAATCATAAACGACAAATACGGACATCTGGTGGGCAGCCGTTCGCTGGTGCGCCTGGCAAAAATTTTGCGCAACCATTCGCGGGCGATTGATACCCCGGCGCGTTATGGCGGAGACGAATTTGCGCTGGTGCTTCCCGAAGCGCAGAAAGAGATTGCCACGCGCGTGGCTTCGCGGATTCGAGAACGATTGGCGGCCGAGCCAGAAGATCCCGGATTGTCGGTCAGCGCGGGGATCGCGGCGTATCCCGAAGACGGGGATACACCGGAAAAGCTATTGGGCGCGGCAGACCGCATGTTGTACCGCATGAAGCATCGCGGCGGCGCCATGAATTCCATCGCACGCATTGCCGCGTGCCTCTGAGGAGATGCAAATGCCTCCCAGAGAAATGCACCCATTTCCACGGCGCGAAAATCGCATCCCGATGGAAATTCCGGTGATGCTGGATGGACACCGGCAGGTGCCGGGTATGGAATCGACGTTTACGGAAAACGTCAGCGTGAAGGGCGCGCGAGTGGTCAGCGTCCGCCGGTGGGAGAAGGGCTCCCCGGTTGGGTTTGCTTCACGCACAGGAGAGTTTCGTTCGGCGGCTCGAGTCGCTTACTGCCAGCCATTGCGAGGCGATGGCTTCGCGATCGGGGTGGAGTTCCTCGAGACCAAAGGACGATGGGTAGTTGAATCTACGAATTAGCTTGACCAATTCTGGCGAGTGGACAGGAGGGAACTACTGGAGAATTCTTTAGGAAGAAGTTACTAGCGCAAGAAAGCGCCGCACGGGTCTAAAAGCCCATCGGCGCTTTCTTATTTTTGGAGGTAAATATTGCGGAGAGTGGACGGGTTCAGCTAAGTTGCGCCGCCAATTCGGCGGGTGTGAGGAGGGTGCGCGGCACGCGAGAACGAACCAGTTTGTAGGCCATCTTTCGCAGCCCCTGCACTGCTTTACCGCCAGCGACGAAGGGCACGAGACGAGAGGCGCGGCGCTCCAGGTTAGCGCGCTGTTTCTTCACGGATGGATCGAGAGCCGGACGGAATTGGCTCCAGGCAATGGATTGCACGAATCCCGCGGCGCCAAATTTTTCATTTCGCAAGACGTCTTTTACAAAAACGGTGATGGGTCCTTCATAGGCGTTCAAGGAATCGTGGAAGGCGATGATCGCTCCGGGAGAGAGATAGGGAGAAAAGCCGTCAAAATCCTGCTTGGCGCCTCGATAGGTGTGGTCGCCATCAATCCACAACAAGCGGATGGGACGATTCCACTGCTTGGCAACGTCCTGGGAAAAGGCGCGGTGGATTTCCAAGTGTGAATCGACTCCGGAAGTGCGGATGGAGTTGAGGAAGTCATCGAACGTGGAGCCATTTCTTATGGCAGGGTCGGTGACCGCCGGTGAGGTGTGTGGATCAATGGCTACCACCGGACCAAGCGCATAGTGTGCAGCGACCGATGCCAGCATGACCGTGGACTTGCCTTTGAGGCTGCCGATCTCAACGATTACGCCGTTGGCGGGAGAACAAGCAGCCAAAATGCCGAGAAGACGCGCTTCATTTTCGCCGAGGTGACCGGGGATCTGGCCGGTTTTTTGCCATGAGTCCTCGATGACGCGGTCAATGTCGGCGGGAAGTGGAACCATGCGAGTAAGTTTCTCACAGACAAAATGCGAACGCGACACGCGAGCCGAAAGATTCCGGGCGAGAGTCGAAGTCGCTTATTTGCCACCGGGGTTTTAGGTGTTACAAAGAAAGCAGCGTCAATTTGGAATCGGCGTTTCTCCACGCGGTTTTATATTGCTTTTCCACCCAAATGGCATCGTCGTCGCGATGCTGCGCGCGCAGGGATTCCATCAAGCCGAAGAGCGAGCGGGGATTACGCGGATTCTGCAGCAGGTCAGCGCGAAAGACCTGTTCGGCTTCAGCGGGTTTGCCGGCGGAGAGCAACGCGGCGCCCAGGGATTCACGGACGGGGTAATACCAGTCGGCGGGCTCAGAGTAGTTGAGAGTGTCCTGGAGTTCAGCGGCTTTCTGCCAGTGGGTGACGGCTTCGTCTTTATTGCCTTTGGCGGCGGCGATGCGCGCATCGATGGCGTGGGCGGGGACTCCCAGAACATCTTTGGCCTTGTTTTGTTCGCCGAACATGGCCTCGGCGGGAAACGCAGTGCTCTCTGCGTTAAATAAATCGCGTTCTTTTTCCGCTTCGGAAATCTTGCCGGTGGCGGCGAACGCGGAAGCGCGCGAATAGCGCCACACAGCGTGAGTAGCGAGCAAATCCTTTGCGGGTTCAGGGCGCGCGAGGATTTCGGTCCATTTGTTGAAACGCGCGTCGACCCAGATGGGCGTCATCAAGAAACTATCAAGCATAGGCATCATCTTGGCGTGAGGGAGCAAGCGCGCGGCCATTTTGTCGGCGACAAGTTTTGCTTCCGAGTAGCGGCCCTCCATGCAGGCGGCCATGGCTTCGAAATGCTCGTTGTGGCTGTGATACATCAAGTCGTAAATGCTGCCGGTCTTGCCGGCTTGCTCCGCATAGACCTGATCAACTTTGGCGGCCTCGGCGTTGTTGTGGGCGGCCTCCTGGAAATTTCCGACGCGTTCGTAGATGTGCGCGGGCATGTGCACCAAATGACCGGCTTGCGGAACCATGGTGTCGAGGCGCTGGGCGCTGGGCAGGGCGCGCGCGGGATTGTTCGAAGCTTCGACGGCGTGAATGTAGTAATGGTTGGCGCCGACATGATTCGGGTCGCGCGCCAGCACCGACTCCAGAATGGTGACAATTTCATCCGTGTTTTCGCCCGGCTTGCCGTCGTGCGTCCACAGCTTCCAGGGATTTAAGTTCATGAGGCTTTCGGCGTAAAGCGTAGCGGCGTCGAGATCATCGGGATATTTTGCCGAGAGGGATTTCATAGCGGAGGCGTAATCGCGGGAAAGTTTCTTGTAATCGGGATCCGGATCGCCGGAATACCGCGTCAGCAGCGCGGCAACATAATCTTTCTCCATCTGCGGGGAATTATCGGCCAGCTTCTCAGCCTTCCGAATGGATTCGTATCCGAGTTTTTCGCGTGCCGCGTCCACGTCCATGTTGTAATTCGGACCGACGGCGAGAGCGATGCCCCACCGTGGCATCGGCGAGGCAGGATCGAGATCGGCGGCACGCTGAAAGGAGCGAGCGGCTTCTTCATGATTGAAGCCGTAGATCAGCGTGATGCCCTGATCGAAATATTCCTGCGCGGCGTGGCTTTTAGTTTGAATCGGGTGGTGCTGACGCCCGACGGCAGTGAGTGAAAGATTGGGTTGTTTGGGGGCAGAAGTTTTTTCCTGCGAGGATATAACTGTATTGCATAGCAAGCAGACGAAAAGGCCTGCAAGGATTGAGCGCATCGTTAGCTCCTTCTGGTTTGCCGGGAAGAATCGTTGGACTGGTTCCGAAACCGCCTTGATTTCCAGTCTTATAGCATAGGAAGTCTGACCGGAACAGAATTTTGGCAATGCGGGCAAAGTTTCCCGCGTGCCGGTTTTCCCCGGCATGAAATTGCATGCGAAGCCCGTTGTATACTTGAAGTGAATCGGCGCGCTTGGTTTTATTAAATTGCAACAAGGAGCAGGACTTTGAATATTCTCGTGACTGGCGGGGCTGGGTATATCGGAAGCATCTGTTCGGAAGTTCTGCTGACTCGCGGATATGGCGTGATCGCGCTGGATAATCTGGTAGAGGGACACCGCGCGGCAGTGCCGCCGGAGGCAAAATTTTGCCAAGCGGACCTGTTGATACGCGCGGAGCTCGAGGAAGTGTTCGCGAAAAATAAGATTGATGCGGTGATGCACTTTGCGGGAGAAACGCTGGTGGCGAAGTCGGTGCGCGAGCCGAGCGCATTTTACGCCGCGAACGTTGCCGGGGGGATCAATCTGCTGGATGCGATGGTGCGGCACGGCGTCGGCAAGATTATTTTTTCTTCCACGGCGGCAACTTACGGAGAGCCGGATTCAGTGCCCATACCCGAGGATCACCGCAAGGCGCCGATTAATCCTTACGGAAAATCGAAGCTGACGTTCGAGCAAGTGCTTGCCGATTACCGGGCCTACACCGGGTTGAGATATGTGACGGTGCGTTATTTCAATGCGGCGGGGGCGAGCGTGGAGCGAGGCGAGGCGCACCGCACGGAATCGCACCTGATTCCACGAGTGCTGGACACGGCGTTGGGGGCTTATCCGCTGCTGGAAATTTTTGGATCGGATTTCGCGACTCCGGATGGCACCTGCGTTCGCGATTACATTCACGTGCTGGATATTGCCGATTCGCATTTGCGGACGCTGGAAGAGATTGATCGTGTATCGGGAGAAGCGTTTAACGTTGGAACAAGCAAGGGCTACTCCAACCTGGAAGTAGTGCAAACGGCGGAACACATCACCGGGCGCAAAATACCGCACAAGCTTTCGGGACGGAGGCCGGGCGATCCGGCGGTGCTGGTGGCGAGCAACGAGAAGTTGAACAAGACATTGGGATGGGAGGCGAAGCATTCTTCGCTGGAAGAGATCATTCGATCGGCTTGGGACTGGCGGAGGAAGTTTCCGAAGGGGTATGCGGACTGAGGGAAGATTTCGGTTTTAGGTGAAGAATGAAGATAGAAGGAAAGGATTTCCACTGAAGGAACAGAAGTCCGCAGAGAGAACGGGGAATGAGGAGGCAGTTTTAAGGAAGACCCCCCATCTCGGGATTCGAGAGCTAGTTGACGGCACCGTCAAGAGTGACGGTGCCAAGATTTTTTCAGACCACTTGTTGGTAGAGGGCCAGGGTGTTATCGACCATGAGATCGACGGAGAAGCAATTCTTCACTTCTTCGCGGGCGGCCGCCCCTAACTTTCTTTGCAAGTCGGGGTCGGCGATGAGACGGAGCATGGCGGCGGCAAAAGCCTGGGCACTAGGCTCGGCGACGATGGCGGTGCGGCCGTCTTGGACGACTTCGCCGAGGGCGCCGCGGGTGGTGGAGATTACTGGGAGGGCGTAGGCCATGGCGGCTTGCAGCGCGGTACCGAGGCCCTCGAATTCCGAGGGAAAGGCAAAGGCATCCAGCGCAGCATAAAATTCCCGCATGTTCGCGACGAACCCTGGAGCGAGCACCCCGCCGCCTAAACCCAAACTCATAGCCAGTTGCTGGACTTCCGCGAGGCAGCGGCCTTCGCCGACCAGTAACAGCCGCGCCATGGGAAATTTTTCGCGCACTGCGGGGAGAGCTTTGACGAGATGGCGCTGACCTTTTTCCGGCACGAAGGCGCTTGCACAACCGATCAGATATTCATCCTCGGCCACACCCCAACGTTTTCTGGCGAGTTGCCGTTCTCCCGCAGACACCAGGCTGGGAATCTCCACGCCTTCGTTTACGATCGAGATGCGATCGGGAGGGAAACCGCTATCGATCAGGCTTTGCGCCACAGCTTTGCTGTTGGCGACAAACCTTTCGAGCGAGTCGTAGCGCGCTCTGGAGATCCAATTCTTGTGGAGAGGGAAGCCGATTCGCCGGGACGAGACTACTGGCACACGCCGGTGGGCTCCCGCGAGCCACGCCGCGGTTAAGGCGTGCGCTTCATTGACGTGAACCAAATCAATGCGTCCGTCGACGAGAACGGATCTGATTTGCAAAGCGGCGCGCAATCGCGTCAAGTTCGGGCGCACGGTATGCACATAAATGCCTTCCTTGCGAGCGCGATGGCCCAGCGGTGAGCCTTTGACGGCGATCAATTCCGCAGCGTGGCCGCGTTCATACAAGCCCTTGAGGAGCAGCAACATCTGACTCTGCCCGCCGCGCCATTCCGTCTCGAGATCCACGATCAGTGGAATCATTGCGAACCGCCCCGGGATTTAATATTTTCGGCTTCGATCAGCTTGCCAAGCTTCGAGAACTTCAGGCGTACGCCGCGCGCGGACAATTGGGCAATCAGGGCTCCGCGATATCCATCTAGAAACCCGGCTCCGAGAAAAAAGTAGCGGAACCACGTCCAGGGTGTGGCGAACCACAGAGCGGGGCGCCAACTGCGGCGGCCTTGGTCGAACATCTCCCGGGCGACAACGGAGGTGTACTTGTCGATCTTGGCTTCGTGTTCGGCAAAATTGCGGATGGTGTAGTGCAGCAGGTCACCCTGCAAGCGGCCGGGTTTGCCGGCGAAGCGCAGGCCGGAGTGCATGGCGCCGGAGTAGCTGGCTTTTTCGCGGCGGTAAATACGCGGCTGCCAATCGGGATACCAGCGGGAGTGATGAATCCAAGCGCCTAAATACCAAGTCAGCCGGGCCATTTCATATACATCGAATTGCGGAGGGCCTTGTTTCCACTGTTGCACGGACGCTATTAATTCGGGGCTGAGTTCCTCGTCGGCATCCAGCACGAAGACCCAGTCATTCGCGGCCAACGATACGGAGTAATTTTTCTGATCGGACATATCGGTGTACGTCCGGAGGAAAACTTTGGCGCCGAATGAGCGGGCGATTTCCTGGGTGCGGTCGGTGCTGCCGCCATCGACCACAACGATTTCGTCGGCAATGGATTGAATGGATTGCAGGACGCGGGCAAGGTTGTGCTCTTCGTTTTGCGCGATGATGCAGATACTCAGGCGGTTCATCTCTTAGCAGGAAACTACCACGGCGGCGGGTGTATCTCAAACTGAGTTAAGTGGATTCTGGAACCTTGCGGTACAAATTGAGACGGATAGTGCTGGTGCCAACGCGAAATTCAGCGCCATCTTGCAGGAAAGCGGCGCGCACGCGCTCTCCCTCGAAGAAAGTGCCGTTGGTGGAATCCATGTCTTTGAGGTTCAGGAACTTGCCGCGAACTTCCAAGAGGCAGTGGTGGCGGGAAATTTCGGGATCGTTGAGGCCGAAATCGGTGCCTTTGCGGCCAATGACGGTGCGCCCGGTGGTTACGGGATATTCGAGGCCTAGATCGGGGCCAGAGGTGACGGTGAGGACGATGGAAACGTCCGCGGGGAGTTGCAAGCCCTCATCGACGGGGGGCAAAGCTGCAGTAACGGTTGGGGAGTTGCCTCTGCCGAAGGATGGCATGGGAGAGATGACCATGGTCTCATCGACCACGCGTTTCACCTGCACGACGGTGGTCTGGCCGCAGCGGGTGCATCGGAACTGCACTTTCGCGTGCTTAGCGAGCAGGTCGTCTTTCAACAGGTGCTGCTGTCCGCAATGGCTGCAGCCGGTCTGCATACCCCTAATTTATCACGCTGCTGAGGCCTGTTTTGCCGCTGACTTGGAGCGGTTGCGGCACTCGTTACTTGGCCGGATGGCCCCGGCGAACGGTCCAGATGTGCTACGATTAACGATTCGAAACCAAGCAGGAGAGCGTACGTGTCTGAACATATTTCGCGTAAAGAGCTGAAGCAGGACAAGGTCCGCGAGACTTTTGAGCATGGAGCCGAGGCGGTTCTATCGCACACACGGCTGGCGTCGATTGCCTTGCTGGTGCTGATCGTCGTGGCGGCGGGGTACTTTGGCTGGAAGATCTACTCCAACCAACAAAACGAGCAGGCGCAAGCGGCATTTGACGAGGGATTCAAGATTTACAACGCGCAAATCCCGACGCCCGGCCAGCCGACCTTGCCGGGTGAATTGACCTATGCCGATCCGCAGAAGCGGTCGGAGGATGCCGAAGTGAAATTCGCGGCCGCGGCAAACAAGTATCCGAGTGCGCGGTGGGGGAAATTTGCGCGCTATTATTCCGCGCTTTGCCTGATGGACCT
>Ga0208714_1000142_pt1 | contig 22566 bp, 23 predicted proteins | sample NGESurshal072012_3_FD_184461 | JGI IMG/M metagenome (GOLD analysis project Ga0208714, IMG submission 184461) | Arctic peat soil microbial communities from Barrow, Alaska - NGEE Surface sample 415-1 shallow-072012 (SPAdes) | ecosystem: Environmental > Terrestrial > Soil > Wetlands > Peat ... | reverse complement strand
CGCTCGATCCGCGCCTCTCGACGCGCTTCGACTACGACGGTGTGTTCGGCACCGTGCTCAACCGCATGGTCATCCAGGCGGTGCTCGGCCATCCGCTCACGGTCTACGGCAACGGCAGCCAGACGCGGGGGCTGATCAACCTCGTGGACACGGTCGAGTGCATCAGGATCAGCGTCGAGAACCCGGCCGGCGCAGGCGAGTTCCGCGTCTTCAACCAGTTCACCGAACAGATGTCGGTCCGTCAGATTGCAGACACGATCGCCGCCCATTATCCCGGCACGTGCACGATCGAGCAGATCGACAACCCACGGGTCGAGGCCTACGACCACTACTACAACGCCAAGCACACGGCGCTCGTGGATCTCGGCCTCGTGCCGACGCTCCTCAGCGACACGCTGATCGATCACCTGTTCGCGGTCGTCGAGCGCCACCAGGAGCGTGTCGATCAGGCCGCGATCCTGCCGGCGGTCCGCTGGCGTGAAACATCCAACGAACTGGCCCGAAGCAATGAGCCCAGCGGCTCCGGGTAGGGGAGAGGCCGGAAAGGTCCTCGTCACCGGAGGGTCGGGCTTCATCGGGCGCAACGTCGTCGCGTCGTTGCGTGCGGCGGGCGTTCCGGTGCGCGTGATCGACCTCGAGCCGCACCCCGACCCCGACGTGGAGATCGTGCTCGGCGACCTGGCCGAGCCCGGCGTCGTGCGGGCGTCGCTGGCCGGCGGGATCTCCGCCATCGTGCACCTCGCGGCCGTGACCTCGGTGCTCCGCTCGGTGAAGCAGCCGGAGCTCACGTATCGGACCAACGTCGCGGCCACCGCCGGGCTGCTCGAGGCGGCGCGCACGGCCGGCGTGCGCTCGCTCGTGTTCGCCTCGACCAACGCCGTCGTCGGACCGATGGACGGGCCCGCGATCGCCGAGTCCTCGGTACCGCGGCCGCTGACGCCATACGGCGCCACGAAGGCCGCGGGCGAGATGCTGATGTCCGCCTACACGTCCTCCTACGGCCTGCGCTGCGCGTGCCTGAGGCTCACGAACGTGTACGGACCGGGCATGGCGCTCAAGGACAGCATCGTCGCTCGCCTGATGCGGGCCATCCGCACCGGGTCGACCTTCGAGATCTACGGCGATGGGCGCCAGGTGCGCGACTACGTGCATGTCGCCGACGTCGTCGCTGCGGCTCGGCTCGCCCTGGGCGCGGAGGACTGGCGCGGGCCGGTCGTGATCGGGAGCGGCAGCTCATTGTCGGTCCTCGAGGTCATCGACGCCGTCCGCGAGGTCACCGCGGCTGCGGTCGAGGTCCGCCACGGGCCGGCGCGGCCGGGCGAGATGCCCGCGGTCGTGGTCGATAACAGCGTCGCGATCGGCCGCGGCTGGTCGCCCGGCTACAGCCTGGCGGAGGGATTGGCCGGGGTGTGGGAGGAGTGGTCGGGCGCGGACGTCCCCGTGGCCGTGTCGCAGGCCGGTGCGAGCACCCGTGGGACAGAGTGAGCATCGCGCCGGCACGCCCGTTCGTGCTCGAGGACGAGATCGTCGGCCTGGCTCCCGAGGAGCGCGGTGCGGTGGCGGCGTTCCTGCAGGAGCACCCGCCGGGCGAAGGCGCGCCACTGGCCGTCGTCGTCCCGGCCTTCAACGAGGAGCCGACCGTAGCCGCGGTGGTGGCCGAGGTCCCGTCGGAGGCGGCCGGGCTTCTCACCGAGGTGATCGTGGTGGTCGACGGTGCTACGGATGCGACCGCGTCCGAAGCCGCGGCGGCGGGCGCGCTCGTGTGCGACGTACCCATCAATCGCGGCCAGGGGGCGGCGCTGCGGCTCGGCTACTGGCTGGCCCGTGCGCGCGGCGCGACCGTGATCGCCACGCTCGACGGCGACGGCCAGTACGACCCGACCGAACTCGCGCGGGTCGTGCGGCCGATCGTCGACGGCGAGGCCGACTGGGTCACGGGATCCCGCCGGCTCGGGACCGAATTGACCACCGATTCGGTCCGGCACGCCGGCGTGCGCGTGTTCGCCGTACTCATCAGCCTCCTGATCGGCCAGCGGATCACCGACCCCGCGTGCGGCCTGCGGGCGATGCGCTCCGAGGTGACGGTGGCAGTGACGCTCGAACAGCCGCAGTATCAGGCGTCCGAGCTGATGATCAGCGCCGCGCTGGCGGGCTATCGACTCGCGGAGGTGCCGACCACGATGCGCGACCGCGGCGCCGATGCCACTGCCACCAAGAAGGGCGGCAACTTCGGCTACGGGGTGCGGTTCGCGCGGGCGGTCCTCAGGACCTGGACGCGCGATCGCAGCGCGGCGCGCACCCGGCCGTGTTCCGAGAAGACCCAGAACTCGTAGACCGCGAACTTGGCGAAGAACAGCAGGGCGAAGACGGCCAGGTAGGACGCTGTCACCAGCGCCACGCGAATCCCGTGGCCGGCGGGAATGCTCTGCACCTGCGCCTTGGTCCACGCGGTCGCCGCCGAGGCCAGTACGAGGGCCACGATCGAGGTGGCCACGTAGCCCACCACCTCACGCCCGATCGCCAGGCGCCCGCTCCGGCGCCAGGCCCAGCGTCGATTGAGGAACCAATTGGGGATCGCGCCGGCGACGAACGCCGTCACCGAGCAGGTGGTCGTGCCGGCGCCGAGCACGTAGAGCACGGCGAAGACGATCGCGCTCACCCCGGCGGCAACGACCGATCCGATCGTGTATCGGGTGACGCGACCTGCGAGCGGTGAACCGCGAAAAGTCGCGTAACGATCGGCAAGCACGTCTCACTAGGGTATCTGTCCGGAAGGATCGGCCGAGTTGGGCGCTAGCTTGCTTGACGGTGCGCTTACATCCCGCCGCCGACCCGATCGTGCTCGACGATGATCTGATCGTCGCCGGCGACTGCATGGACGTGATGGCGGAGCTCCCCCGGACAGGTTTCGATCTCGTCTACATGGACCCACCGTTCAACACCGGACGGGCCCGGGCGCGAGCGACGCTGGCGGTGACGGGGGACGAGGACGGCGATCGCACCGGGTTCGGCGGCCGGCGCTACCGCTCGCGCCTGCTCCAGACCCTCAGCTACGACGATGCGTTCGGCGACTACCTCGGCTTCCTGGAGCCTCGCCTGACCCTGGCCCGGGGCCTGCTCGCCGTGCACGGCACCCTGTACTTCCACATCGACTATCGCGAGGCGCACTACTGCAAGCTCCTGCTCGACGAGATCTTCGGCCGTGACGCGTTCCTGAACGAGATCATCTGGGCCTACGACTACGGCGCCAAGCCCCGCCGGCGCTGGCCGGCCAAGCACGACACGATCCTCGTTTACGCGCGCACGCCGGGCGCTCACCACTTCGACGCGGATGCGGTCGAGCGCGAGCCCTACATGGCGCCGGGGTTGGTGACTCCGGAGAAGGCCGCGCGCGGCAAGCGCCCCACCGACGTCTGGTTCCACACCATCGTTCCCACCAACGGCCGCGAGAAGACCGGCTACCCGACGCAGAAGCCCGAGGGCGTGCTGCGCCGGATCGTCGCCGCCTCCTCGCGGGCCGACGGTTGGTGCCTGGACCCGTTCGCCGGGTCGGGCACGCTCGGCGCCGTCTGCCGCGGCCTCGGCCGCCGGTATGTGCTGATCGACGAGAGCCCGGTCGCGCTCGAGGTGATGCGGGCGCGGCTGACCGAGCCGGGCCCGGCGGCAGCAGAGCCCTGAGCTGAGCGCCTGAGCGGCGCTACCCCGCGTCGTGCACGAGGGGCACGAACCGGACCGGGTCGAGCGTCACGCGCGTCAGGGCGCCGGGTGTGCGCGTGACCAGTGTGAGGTATTGGTAATCGCCGCCCACGGGTGCGACCAGCCGCCCGCCCGGGGCAAGCTGATCCTCGAGTGCCTCGGGCAGCAGGACGCCTGCGGCCGCGACGTTGATGGCGTCGAACGGAGCTGCCTCGGGAAGACCGAGGCAGCCGTCCCCGGCAATGCAGGTGACGTTGCCGAAGCCATGCTCGGACAGCGTGCGCCGGGCGATCTCGGTCAGCTCGGGGTGGCGCTCGATCGTCGACACCTGACCGCCGAGCGCGGCCAGCAGCGCCGCGTGGTATCCGGATCCCGTGCCGACGTCGAGCACGCGGTCACCCGGCCTCACGTCGAGGAGGTCGAGCATCCGCGCGACGACCAGCGGCTGCGAGATGGTCTGGCCACAGGCGATCGGGAGCGCCACGTTCTCGTACGCCCGGAAGCGCTGACGCGTGGGGACGAACCACTCCCGCGGGATCGCCGCGATCGCCTCGAGCGTCCGCTCATTCCGGATCATCGGGCGCAGGCGCGCCGCGAGCTCAATGGAGTGGCGCAGCGCGTCGCCCGCGGGACCGGCCTGGGATCGACTCATGTGTACGACTCTAGGAGCCTCGCGAGATTGTCGATTAGGGTCGGGTTGTGGCTGTCACCGGACGCGCATCCTCTGACAACATGGGGCTCAAATGTTCGGTGAATCCTCGGTGGCCGGTAGGCGCGTTCTACTGCTCTGCGCAGCATGCGAGCTGGGCGTCCTGCGGCCCGGCAGCGATGTGGATCCCTCACAGCGGCATCGATGTCAGCGCAGCCGCAGGGCCGACCGGCGCACCTAAGCTCTATCTTATGCCGCCATTCTGACGTTGCGCGGCCGGTAGGGTCGCCCGCGGTCGACGGTGGGTCGGAAGCCACCGCCCGATTCGAATGAGCCAAACACAGATGAGATCCGTGCCGTCGGGGCGCCCCCGGCGCCCCTGGCCGCCCTTTGCGGGGGTGCTGCTGCTTGCCCTGGTGGCCGCGCTCGGAACGGCGCCGGCCGCGAGCGCTCTCGGCAATTGCTCCACCGCGCCGGTGCCCGGTGGCCACGGGTCGCGCGTCCTCTTCGACGGCAAGCTCCGCTACGTGCTCGTCCACGTCCCGTCCGGGATCGGCCGGGGCCGGCGGGTGCCGCTGCTGTTCGCGCTGCACGGAGCGGGTGGCAATGGCGGCGCGATGGAGCGCTACAGCGGCTTCTCCCACCAGGCCGACCTGCACAAGTTCATCGCCGTGTATCCCAATTCCGACGGTCCGACCTGGAACATCACCGCCGCCCGCAACCGGCCCGACGACGTCGCCTTCATCGGCGGGCTGATCACCTCGATCCAGCGGCAGATGTGCATCGACCCCCATCGCATCTACGCCGCTGGCATCTCCAACGGCGCCGGCATGGTCGCGCTGCTCGGGTGCGCCCTCTCGAACGAGCTCGCGGCGATCGCGCCGGTGTCCGGGATCTACGACGGCCAGCCGTCCTGCCGTATCCGCCGCCCGGTGTCGATCCTCGAGATCCACGGCATTGCCGACCAGATCGCCCCGTACTTCGGGACGTTGGGCCGGGCCCCGGCGAGCGGCCTGCCGCCGTATGTGACCGGCTGGGTCCACCGGGACGCGTGCTCGCGCTCCGCCGCCGAGCACCCGATCGCGACGCGCACCAGCCTGTACCGTTGGGGTGGGTGCTCGGATGACACCGAGGTCGAGCACATCAGGATCCAGGGCGGCGCCCACCAGTGGCCCGGCGCGCTCCCACCCGATCCCGGACCTCCTTCCACGATCTGCGGCGCCTGCACGATCTGGAGCTTCTTCTCCAGTCTCCCGGTCCTCGCCCGGTCATACAGCGGTGGTTCGGGCCTGCCGGGCTGATCCGGTCGCGCGGAAGCTGAAGCTCGCGGGGGCGGTGCTACGGGCCATGGCCGCGGGAGCGTGTTCCGCTGACATCCTGGGGACCGCGGGCGTGCAAGAATCGGCACCGATGACCGCGAGCCCCAATCTGCAGCGGGCCCTGCTCGCGGTGCTGGCCGTCCTGCTCGCCGCGATCGGCGTGGTGCTGGTCACCGGTTCGCGTCATTCGTCGGGCGCGACCGCGGCCGCGTCCAAGTTCGCCGGCCCCACCATGCCCCCGGGGCTGCGCGCGGCGAACTTCACCCTCACCGATCAATACGGCCACCGGGTCACCCTGTCGTCCTATCGCGGCCACGTCGTCGTGCTGACCTTCATCCACTCGCTGTGCAAGGACGCCTGTCCGTTCATGGTCGAGCAGATCAAGGGCGCGCTGAACGGCCTGCCGGCGAACGGGAGCGCCCTGCCGACGATCGGTGTCAGCGTGGCCCCCGCCGAGGACACGCCGGCCAACCGCCGCGCCTTCCTGGCCAAGCACCGCATGACCGGCCGAATCGAGTTCGTCAGCGGCCCCCAGAGCGCCCTGCGCCCGGTCTGGCACGACTACGCGATCCAGCCCGTGGAAGGGCCGATCGACCACTCCACCTTCGTGCTGTTGATCGACAAGCGCGGCATCGAGCGCGTCGGCTTCCCCGCCGACGAGCTCACGCCCGAGGGCTTGGCCCACGACATCCGGGTGCTGGAGGGCGAGCGGGCATAGGGGCCGGTGGTGGACAGTGATCGGTGCGGACCCGTCGGAACCGGCAAAACGTGGCATCTCGCCCGTCGCCGAGCGCGCCGGGCAACGTTCGGCCCTAAGAGCGCGGCGCCAGGGCTGCCGCCCCGCCCACGATCTCGGCCGCGCCGCTGGCGTACACCAGCTCGCGCTTGGCGGGCAGGTAATCGGGCACGATCGCCTCATAGGTGCGCGGGATCACGAAGTGCAGGATCCCGGCGACGATGAAGACTGGTCCGAACAGGCGCTTCACGGTCGCGCAGTCTACGCAAGGCGTGGCGCTGCTCGCGCGACTCCGGGCGTGAGCCCCGCAAGCCGGGTTCAGTCCTCGGTCTCCCGATCCATCAGCTCCCGCTTGAGCACCTTGCCGGTGGTATTGCGCGGCAGCTCGTCCACGAACTCGACATCGCGGGGGATCTTGTAGCGGGCGAGGTTGTCCCTGACGTATTCCCTGACCTCCGCCTCGCTCAGCTTCGCGCCGTTGCGCGCAACCACGATCGCCTTCAGCCGGGCGCCGAACTTCTCGTCAGGGACTCCGATCACGGCCGCCTCGGTGATCTTCTCGTGCCTCATCAGCAGCTCCTCGATCTCGGCCGGGAATACGTTCTCGCCGCCCGAGACGATCATGTCGTCGTCGCGGCCCTCGACGAACATGCGACCGTCCTTGTCGAAGTAGCCCACGTCGCCGGTGGCCATCAGGCCGTCGATCATGTCCTTGTTGCCGCCGCCTGTGTAGCCGTCGAACAGCATCTCGTTGCCGACGAAGATGCGGCCCCGCTCGCCCGGTGCCACCTCCGTGCCGTGCTCGTCGAACAGCTTCACGACCGTCCCGCGCGGCGGCCTGCCGGTGGTGCCGGGCGCCGCGCGCAGGTCCTTCGGCGTGGCGATCGTCGCCCATGCGACCTCGGTCGAGCCGTACAGGTTGTAGAGCACGTCGCCGAACGCGTCGAGGCCGTGGCGGGCCAGCGGCGCCGGCAGCGCCGAGCCCGACAGCGCCAGCACGCGCAGCGAGGAGTGGTCGTGGCGGCGGATCTCCTCCGGGCCGAGATCGAGCATTCGCTGCAGCATCACCGGGACCACGATCAGCGTGTCGACCTTGTGCGTCTCGATGTCCTCGAGCGTCGTCAGCGGATCGAACCGTCGCCGCAGGACAAGAGTGCTCGAGAGCGCGAGGGCGAGCAGGAGGTGGGAATAGCCCCAGCTGTGAAACAGCGGTGCCGCGTCCGCGGTCACACCCCGGGCCCGGAGCGGGATCTTGGACAGGATCGCTCCGAGCGGATCCAGCCCCGTCGGAGCGCCGCGCGACGCTCCCCTCGGCGTCCCGGTCGTGCCCGAGGTGAGGATCGTCTGGCGCCCGTGCTGCGCCGGTGCGATGACGTCGCTCGCATCGCCCTTCGCGATCAGGTCCTCGAGCGTCGGGTCGCTCGGTGGCTCCTCGGCGTCGCCCACCCAGGCCACGAACCGCCGGTCCTTCTCGACGGCGTCGCCGATCAGGCCGGTGAATTCGTCGTCGCAGATCACGCAGGCGGCCTGCTCGCGCTTGACCACGTCGGCGATCTGCGGACCGGCGAACCCGGTGTTGAGATAGAGCATGTTGGCGCCGAGCTTGGAGCAGGCGACCGTGGCCTCGACGAACCCGCGGTGGTTGCGGGCCAGCAGGGCGACGTTGTCGCCCTCGTTGACGCCGCGGTCCGAGAGCGCGTGGGCGAGTGCGTTGGTACGCAGGTGCAGCTCGGCGAACGTGACCTGGCCGCGCTCGTCGACGATCGCCCGCGCTTCGGGGTAGCGGGCGGCGGAGGCCGCACAGGCTGCAGCGGGGGTGGCCCCGAAGCGCCATAGCGCGATCCCGGCCTTGAGCAGCCGGTCGGGCATCGCGGGTCCGAGCAGGCCGGACTCGGCAATGCGCCGGAGCGTGTCGAACTTGTATGCGACGGGCTCGAGGCGCATCTCAGCCGACCCTATTCGCGGGCTCAGGTTCCGTCAACGAACGCGGATCCCGCGGCGTAGCGGGCATCGGCCGAGCGTCTTTCGTCATAACCCCTCCGGGGCCTCCAGCAGCGCTCTGATGTGGACGAGGAACCGAGCGGCGGGTTCGCCGAACAGGATCCGGTGGTCACACGCGAGCGTGATCGCCATCGCGTGTCCGGGCACGATAACCCCGTCGCGCACGATCGGCGCTGCCCGCACGGCTCCGGCCGCGAGCGCCGCCGCCTGCCCCGGGTTGATCACCGCGGTCGCGTCCGCCACGCCGTAGCGGCCGAGGTTCGTGATCGTGAACGTGGCGCCCGAGGACTCGGGCGGGGTGATCTCGCCGCTGCGGACGCGTGCGCTCAGCCGCTCGAGCTCGGACTCGAGCTCGCTCGCGGGCTTGCGTTCGGCGTCGAACAGGGTCACCGCCACGTAGCCCTCCGGTGTGTCGACCGTGAGCCCGACGTTGACCCGCGAGTACAGCTCGTAGCGTCCGTCGCGGTAGGCGGCGTTGGCCCGCGGGGTCTGTCGCAGCGCGAGCGCGCACGCTCGCGCGAGGACCGCGTCGAGGGATGGGCCGCCGCCGGCCGAGGTCAGCCTGACGAAGGCGGACATGTCGGCCTCGGCCCGTAGCTCGGTGTCGGGTACGGTGGCCCGTGCCTCGGCCGTGCGCCGGGCGATCGTGCGCTCGGTGCGGGTCGGCTCCTGCACCCGCGTCTCGCCCCGGCCGGTGGCGGACCGGGGAGCGGCGGTCCCAGAATCGGTAGCAGCGGTCCCGGAGTCGGGAGCGGGGGCGGGCGGATCGGTCATGCGAGCAACGGTGGCATTAATCGCGTTCCGGCGCGCCCGCGTCGCGGCCTTCCCACGTGCTCATGAACTCCTCGGCGCTGAGGCCGACAAGGTCGGCGCGGAGCTCGCTCAGCAGTCCTTTGGCCTCTTTGACCGGGAGATCCCAGAACAGGACGACCTCGCCGTCATCGATCGAGACCACCTCGATCCGATCGAGCCGGTTGGGGTCGCCGAGGAAGGACGGCTCGTGGCTCGATCGCGACACGATCAACTCGAAATACCGGTTGGCCTTCACGGCTCGCTCGCACCGAGCGCGGCCGCGGCCGCGCTCACGGCGTCCTCGCCGTCGAACAGCCGGTCTCCGACCTCGATCGCCGGGAGCGAGACCACGCCCGCGCCGCGGGCGCGCTCGTTCGCGGTGTCGAGGCCCGCACGCACCGAGCGCAGGCCGACCCCCTTGAGCACGGCGGCGGGGTGCATCTCGCAGGCGGCGGCGGCGATCAGCAGCGTGTCCTGATCACCCAGGTCGCGACCGCCGGCAAAGGCCTGCCGGAACGCCGCCAGCGAGAAGGCGACCGCGCGGCCGACGTGCTTGGCGTAGGTGGCGGTGAGCATCGCGAGCTCCGTGTCCGGCGGCCACCGACCGGGCCAGCGGAGCGGCTGCAGCCGCTGCTCGCGGACGAGCCGCTCGACCTCGTCGCGGTCGGGCTCGGTCCTGTCATCGGCGCCGCCGAGGGCCGCGCCGAGCACCGGCTCCCACTCCGGGGCCACCGGCAGCTCACCCATGATCCGCTCGGCGGCCAGGTAGCACGCCGGGCTGCCGAGGTCGTAGAAGAAGATCGGCTGCGCCGGTTGCGGCACGCCGGTCACGTCAACCGTGGATCAGCCACCCGTCGGCGGCCCGCGCGGCTTCCATGACTCCCTCGGAGAGGGTGGGATGGCCGTGGATCGTGCGCGCGATCTCGGGGTAACCGCCCTCGAGCGCTTTCGCGTTGACGAGCTCCTGGATCAGCTCGGTCGCCTTGCTGCCGACGATGTGGGCGCCGAGCAGCTCGCCGTACTTCTTGTCGCCGACGATCTTGATCATGCCGGTGCGGTCGCCGTACACGGTGCCGGCGCCGACGGCGCCGTATTGGACCTTGCCCACCGCCACGTCGTAGCCCTGCTCCTTCGCCTGCGCCTCGGTGAGCCCGAAGCTGGCCACGTTGGGCGTGCAGAAGGTGGCGCGCGGGATGTCGATGTACTCGATCGGGTGGGTGGCGAGTCCGGCCGCGTCCTCGACGGCGATCACGCCCTCGTCGGAGGCCTTGTGGGCGAGCGCCGGACCGTGAACGAGATCGCCGATCGCGTAGATCTTCTCCGCGCTCGTGCGCATCGCGCCGTCGACGGCGATCAGTCCCTGCTCGTCGAGCTTGACCCCGGCCGCCTCGAGCCCGAGCGCGTCCACGTCGGGTCCGCGCCCGGCCGCGATCACCAGCCAGTCGGCCTCGCCGGACTCCTCGCCGTAGCAGAAGGTGACGCTCGAGTCGCCCGACTTCACGTTCTGCACCAGGGTGCCGGTGTGGATCGTCATGCCCTGCTTCTTGAGCCCACGCTCGGCCAGCTTGGAGATGTCGGCATCCTCGGTCGGGAGGACGCGGTCGAGCGCCTCGAACAGGAGCACCTCGACGCCCAGGCGAGCATAGGCCGAGGCGATCTCGGCTCCCGAGGCGCCGGCCCCGACCACGGCCAATGTGCGCGGCAACTGCTCGAACGCCCACGCCTCCTCGGTGCCGATCACGCGGCCGCCGAAGCTCGTGCCGGGGATCGGCCGCTTCACCGATCCGGTGGCCAGCACGATGGCCTTCGCCTCGATCGTCTGTCCGCCGACGCTGACCTTGTGATCGGCGGTGAGCGATCCCTCGCCCTCGATCAGCTCGATCGAGTTCTTCTTGAACAGGCCGGAGACGCCACCGGTGAGCGTCGAGACGACCTTCCTGCGCCGCTCGCTGACGGCGTCGTAGTCGACCTTCGGCTCACCCACGGTGATCCCGAAGTCGCCCGCCTCGCGGATCTCGGACAGCACGTCGGCGACGCGGAGCACCGCCTTGGCCGGGATGCACGCGTAGTTCAGGCAGCGACCGCCGACCTGGTCCTTCTCGACCACGGCGGTCTTCATCCCGAGCTGCGCCGCCCGGATCGCGGCCACGTAACCACCGGGGCCCGAACCGATGACGACGCAGTCGTAAGCAGAGTCAGCCATCCGGGCGCGGAGCCTAGCTGATAGCCAACCACTAGCGCCGCGGTGGCGCCGGTAGCTGCAGGCGGCCGAGGATCCGCACGAGCTTGTAGAACAGCCACCCGCCCGGAATGATCACGGCCAGGCAGATGGCGGCGCCGAGCAGGCTCGAGGCTTTGATCAGGGCGAGTGAGAAGCCGAGCAGGCCGATTGCCAGCAGCGTCTGAAAGCCGAGCACGGCCCAGTAGCGCATGCGCCACATGCCCGCGGCGCAGGCGAGCATCAGTCCACAGAAGATCAGGATCTCGGCCAGGTGCGGTTGCTGGCCTCCGAGCCTGGGCTTGGTGCCCACGACGAAGAGGATGAAGTTGACCGCGGCGAGCAGGAACGCGACCGCGACGCTGATCTTGATCGACCACGGACGCTCGCCGTCGGCGAACGGCTTCAGCGCCGCCCGCACGGCGGCGTTGCGCTCCTCCGAGCGGCTCGGCCGTTCCGGCGCATCGCCGGCAGCCGGCAACGGCGCTGTCCTGACCGCGGCGGGGGGAGGCTCGCGGCGCCCGCGCTTGCGGCTACGTTGTCCCAACGATCTCCTCGCTGGGCGGCGCCGACGCGGCGATGGCCGACCGCAGCGCCCGCGCCGTGGACTCCGGGTCCTCGGTGTCGGTGAGCGCCCGGACCACGGCAACCCGGGTGGCACCGGCGGCACGGACGGCGGCCACGTTCTCGGGCGCGATCCCACCGATCGCGAAGTACGGGGTCCGCGCATGGGCCGCGGCGTAGGAGACCAGCTCCAGGCCGACCGCTGGTCGCCCCGGCTTGGTCGGGGTGGCGTGCACGGGGCCGACGCCGATGTAATCGACCTCGTCGCCGGCGCCGTCGATCTGCGCCGCGGAGTGGGTCGAGAGGCCGATCAGTCGCTCCGGGCCGACCAGCTCCCGTGCTGTCCGCGGGGCGGCGTCGTCCTGCCCGACGTGGACTCCGTCGGCGCCGGCTCGCGCGACGAGGTCAGGGCGGTCGTTGAGGATGAACAGGGCATCGTGCTCGGCGCAGGCCCGGGCGAAGATCGTCGCGGCGGCGAGGATGCGCTCGTCACCGGCGTGCTTGCACCGGAGCTGGATCACGTCCACGCCGCCGTCGAGCGCGGCCTGCAGGAAGCTCTCGGGTTGCTCGTCGCAGACGAGGTAGAGCCGTGAGTCGGCGAGGCGCTGGCGGCGGTGCTCCACGCCGTCAGTCTGGCATGAGTGCCGCGCTAGCATTGGCGGTACGGGAGCCCGACCACTGGGCTGAGAGGGCGGATACGAGGTCCGCCGACCGTCTGAACCTGACCCGGGTAATGCCGGCGCAGGGAGGAGGCAAGTGACGAACCGCAGCACATCAGTCGACGTCGCCGTCATCGGCGGCGGCGTGATCGGTCTCGGAGTCGCGTGGCGAGCGGCCCAACGGGGCATGCGCGTGGTGCTGCTCGAACGGGACCGGGCCGGCTCCGGCACCTCGCGGGTGGCGGCCGGGATGCTGGCCCCGATCACCGAGGCCGATCCGCGTGAGCAGCCGCTGCTCGCGCTCGGCCAGGCGAGCGCGGCCGCCTACCCGCGCTTTGTCGAAGAGCTGTCGGAGGCCAGCGGCATGAACCCGGGCTACCTCCCCTGCGGGACGCTGATGGTCGCCCGCGACGCCGATGAGAGCGAGGCGCTCGAGCGTGAGCTGGCGATGCGCGAAGGCTTGGGGCTCCCGGTGCAGCGGCTGCGAGCGAGCGAGGCGCGCCGACTCGAGCCGGCGCTGGCGCCGTCGCTGCGTCTCGCGCTGGAGATCCCCGGCGATCATGTGATCGAGCCCGACAGGCTGATCGCCGCGCTGGCCGCCGGCCTGGTTCGGGCGGGCGGAGAGCTGCGCGATCGCACCGTCGTCGCCGACGTGCTGGTCGAGGCACGGCGGGTCACCGGTGTGCGGCTGCGCGACGGATCGGAGCTGCGCGCCGAGCACGTCGTCATCGCCGCCGGGATCTGGTCGGGCCAGATCGGTGGCCTGCCGGCGGACGCGCGCGTGCCCCTGCGCCCGGTCAAGGGACAGGTGCTGCGGCTGCACGACCCGGCCGGGCCGGGGCTGCTGACCCGGATCATCCGGATGCCGCCCGGGTACATCGCGCCCCGCGGGGACGGTCGCTACGCGCTCGGCGCGACGATGGAGGAGCGCGGTTTCGACACCACCGTGACGGCGGGTGCCGTGTTCGAGCTGCTGCGCGATGCGCTCGAGCTGGTGCCGGGCGCCTCCGAGCTGGTCATCGACGAGCTGTGCGCCGGGCTGCGCCCCGGAACTCCGGACAACCTGCCGGCGATCGGGACCGGTGCACTGGCCGGCCTGCACTGGGCGGTTGGTCACCACCGCAACGGGATTCTGCTGACGCCGGTGACGGCGGAGCTCCTCGCCGCCGAGCTGGCCGGGGAATCCGCCCCGGCGCTCGCCGCGGCCTTCGACCCAGGGCGCTTCGCCGCCACCCCCGCGACCGTCGGCGGTGGCGCGTGACGGTGACCGTCAACGGCGAGCGCCGCGAGCTGCCCTCGGGCGCGACCGTCGCTCAGCTGGTGGCGCTCCTGTCGGGCGCCGAGGACGCTCGCGGGGTGGCGGTGGCGCTGGAGGGCGAGGTGGTTCCGCGCACGACGTGGTCGAGCACGCGGCTGTCCGAGGGCGCCCGGGTTGAGGTCGTGGCGGCGATTCAGGGAGGATGAGGGGGATGGACGAGAACCTGACGATCGCCGGACGCGAGTTTCGCTCGCGGCTGGTCCTCGGCACCGGCGGGTTCAAGAGCCACGACGTGCTTGCCCGCGCGCTCGAGGTCTCGGGCGCGGAGATGTGCACGGTCGCGCTCAGGCGGCTCGACCCCGACGCGCGCGGCTCGATCCTGGACGTGCTCGACGCCTCCGGCGTGCAGGTGCTGCCGAACACCGCTGGTTGCTTCACCGCCCGCGATGCCGTCGTCACCGCCCGCCTCGCCCGCGAGGCGTTCGCGACCGATTGGGTCAAGCTCGAAGTGATCGGGGACGATCGCACGCTGCTGCCCGATGCCGTCGAGCTCCTGGCTGCCGCCGAGCAGCTGGTCGACGAGGGCTTCGTCGTGCTCCCCTATACGACCGACGATCCCGTCCTGGCCCGCCGGCTCGAGGACGTGGGCTGTGCGGCGGTGATGCCGCTGGGCTCCCCGATCGGCAGCGGGATGGGAATCCGCAACGCGTACAACCTGGCGATCATCGTCGACCGCGCCCGGGTGCCGGTCGTGCTCGACGCCGGCGTCGGGACGGCCTCGGACGCGGCGCTCGCGATGGAGCTGGGCTGCGACGCGGTGCTGTGCGCGAGCGCCATCTCCCGCGCCCACGACCCGGTGGCGATGGCCGAGGCGATCCGGCTCTCGGTCCAGGCCGGCCGGCTCGCGCTCCGCGCGGGGCGGATTCCGCGCCGCCGCTACGCCGAGGCGTCAACTCCGGAGGAGGGCATGCCCGAGCTCGGGCAGCCCGCGCACGCCGAATGACCGTTGACGAGCTGTTCGACGCGTGGGAGGCGGCGTGGTCGGGCAAGGATGCGAGTGCGTTCGAGGCCGTGATCGCGCCCGACCTGCATTACGAGGACCCGCTCACCGACGAGCCGCTGGAGGGATTCGACAACCTGGCCCGCCACGCCGAGCGCCTATGGAGCGCGTTCCCCGATGTCCGCCTCGAGCGGGCCGGCGCGCGGTTGGACGACGGGCACTTCGTGGCCGCTCCGGCCAAGCTGCTCGGTACCCACCGAGCGCCACTCGAGGGCCTGCCGGCCACCAACAGGTTCGTTGTGGTGCACTGCGTCTCCTACTGCGAGCTCGAGCACGGGCGCCTGTTCCGCGTCCGCGCGTTCTTCGACCTCTACGACGCCGCCACACAGCTCGGCGTGCTGCCGGCGCGCGGGACGCTGGGCGAGAAGGCGCTGCTGATGCTGCGCGGCTTTGGGCTGCGGGCCGGCCGGCCGTCGTAGCGCGACCTGGCTCGCTCCGTGGACGGACGCTGCTGATCGCGCTCGGGCGCACGCTCTGTCAAGTCCCCGGCTCGATCTGCCGATGACGGCAGATGGACCCACGATGGTGACGCTGATCGAGATAGCCCGCCGGCTCTGCTATCGGGCCGATGCGACCTACCGCAGATTCGCTGCCCGGCTGCTCCGCCGCGACCAGCTCCTGCTCGGGTCCGAGCGGCGCTTCCGGGCCCTGCTCGAGTCGGCGCCGGACGCGATGGTGATCGTCAACTCGCACGGTCATCTGGTCCTGGTCAATGCCCAGGCGGAGAAGCTGTTCGGATACGACCGGGCCGAGCTGATCGGCCAGCGGATCGAGGTGCTGATCCCGCCTCGCCTGCGCCGGCACCCCCGCGATCACGTGCGCAGCTACCTGCGCGAAGCCCCGGCGCGGCCCATGGGCGGTGGCCTTGAGCTGTTCGGAGCCCATCGGGACGGGACCGAGTTCCCGGTCGAGATCAGCCTCACCCCGCTGGAGACGGATGCCGGGACACTGGTCTCGGCCGCGATCCGCGACGTCACCGGGCGAAAGGCGGCCGAGCGCGAGCTGCAGGAGGCCGAGGAGCGCTTCCGGCTCGCGTTTGACAACGCGCCGATCGGGATGGCCCTGGTGGCCCCCGAGGGACACTGGCTGCGGGTCAATCGCGCGCTGTGCGAGATGACCGGCTACAGCGAGGAGCAGCTGCTCGGCCGCACCCACCAAGAGATCACCCACCCGGACGATCTCGATGCCGACCTCGAGCAGGTCCGACGGATCCTGGCCGGAGAGATCCGCAGTTACGAGATCGACAAGCGCTACCTGTGTGCCGACGGGTCGGCGCTGTGGACGTTGTTGTCCGTGTCGTTGGTGCGCGACGGCCACGGCGAGCCGCGCTACTTCATCAGCCAGATCCAGGACATCAGCGAGCGGCACCGGATCGAGGCGGCCAACGCGCGCGCTCGCCGTTCGCTCGTGGAGGCACAGGCCATTGCCGGCATGGGGAGCTGGGACTACGAGCTGACCGGCGGCCGGTCGGGCTCCTGGTCGCCCGAGCTGTGGCGGATCTGCGGCCTCGAGCCGCGCGAGAGCGCCCGCCAGCTCGAGGATCTGGTCGAGCTTTTCGATCCCGGGGATCGCCCCCGCGTGCTGGCGGCAATCAGTGGTGTCGCCCCGGGCGAGCAGATCGAGGATGAGCTGTGGATCACCCAGCCCTCGGGCACGCGCGTCCGGGCCGCCTTCCGGGCCCGAGTCGATCGCGACCGTGACGGCCGCCCCATGCACGTGCGCGGAACGATCCAGGACATCACTCGCGAGCACGCGGCTCGGCAGGAGCTCGGGCACCGGGCCGAGCAGCTCAGGACGCTGGCGCGGAGCTTCCCGCGCGGCTGCATCGTGCTGTTCGACACCGAGCTTCGGTATCTGATCGCCGACGGCCCGGCGCTGGCCGACTTCGGACACTCGCCCGGGGATCTCGAAGGCAAGACGGTCGATGAGGTGTACTCGCCGGGAACGGCGGGACCACTCAAGGCCCGCTATCGCAGCGCGCTCGCGGGGGAGGAGCAGAGGTTCGAGACCGTGCTCGACGACCGCCGGGTGTACGACTCACGGATCGCTCCCGTGCGCGACCACCACGGAAACGTGATCGGCGGCTCGGTGGTCACGACCGACGTGACCGAGCGGGCGGAGCACGAGGCCGAGCAGACGGCGATCGGCCACATCGCGACGCTCGTCGCGCACGGCGCCGGGCCGGCCGCGGTGTTCCAGGACGTCGCCGAGCAGGTGGCAAAGCTGTTCGCGGCCACCTGCGGCAGCATCATCCGATACGACCGTGCGGCTGGTGTCGGGGTCATCGTCGGCAACTGGACCGGCGACGGCGACGACGTGGGCGGGCAGACGTTTGCCCTCGACGGGCCGAGCGCGGCTGCCACCGTGTTCCGGACCGGCGAGACGGTGCGAATCGAGAGGTATCCCGAGGCGGGCAAGGACGAGGTGCTGCGCCGGCTCGAGCTCGAGGGGGCCCTGAGCGCGCCGGTCACGGTGGGCGGGACGCTCTGGGGGGCGGTCAGCGCCGGCTTCGGAGGTGTCCCGGTTCCGGTCGGGGCCGAGCCCCGGCTGGCCCGGTTCGCGGAGCTCGTGGCCGTTGCGATCGCCAACGCCGAGACGTGGAGCACGCTCGCCCACCAAGCGGCGACGGACCCCGTCACCGGGCTCGCCAATCACCGGGCGTTCCATCAGCGGTTGCGCGCCGAGGCCGAGCGCGCGCGCCGCTACAAGCGCCCGCTGAGCCTGGTGCTGTTCGACCTCGACCACTTCAAGCAGATCAACGACACGCACGGTCATCAGGCCGGCGACGAGGTGCTGGCCGAGACCGCGCACCGGATCGCCGCCGAGGCCAGGGAGGGCGAGCTGGTGGCCCGGATCGGCGGTGAGGAGTTCGCCTGGCTGATGCCCGAGACCGGGCAGGAGGGTGCCTACGCCGCCGCCGACCGCGCCCGTCAGGCGATCCAGAGCGAGCCGTTCGACGTGGTCGGAGCGGTGACGATCTCCGCCGGGGTGTGCTCGAGCGACTACGCCACCGGCGCCGAGGATCTGGTGCGGCTCGCCGATCGGGCGCTGTACTGGGCCAAGGAGGGCGGGCGCAACTCGACCTTCATCTACACCGAGGGCGCGCGGATCGCTTTCGCCGAGGCGCCCCCGGCGCCTGAGCGGGTGCAGACGATGTCGAGCGTCAGGGCGCTTGCGCGGGCGATCGACTCCAAGGACTCCTCCACGCACAGCCATTCCGAGCGCGTGGCCAGGCTCGCGGAGATGCTGGCCTTGGAGCTCGGCTGGACGCGTAAGCGCGCGCAGCTGCTGCACCTCGCCGCCCTATTGCACGATGTCGGCAAGATCGGGATCCCCGACTCGATCCTGCTCAAGCCGGGGCCGCTGACGAGCGTCGAGCACGAGGAGATAAAGCGCCACGCGAGCCTCGGCGGCTACATCTCGGCCGAGGTGCTGGAGAGCGAGCAGGTGGCGTGGATCCGTGGCCATCACGAGCGCTGGGACGGGACCGGTTATCCCGACCGGCTGGCCGGCGAACAGCTCCCCGATGGGGCGCAGCTGCTGGCGCTCGCCGACGCCTGGGACGTGATGACCGAGAGCCGCAGCTACAAGCCGACCAAGACGATCCGCGAGGCGCTCAGCGAGTGCGCGCGGGAGAGCGGCGCCCAGTTCGCCCCGCAGGCGATCACCGCACTGGTGCGGCTCGCGCGCCGCGGGGGGCTGAGCACGCACTTGGCAGAAATCGTCCGCCCGTAGTCATTGCGGCCAAGCTGCGGCGGCGCCATGATCGCGTCATGGACCCCCTCGTCACGCCGCAGCGGACCCGCCGGATCGTGCTCGTCGCGTTCCCAGACGTCCAATCGCTCGACGTCACCGGTCCCAGCGAGGTGTTCTCGCTCGCCGAGCGCGCCGCGCCGGGCGCCTACGCGATCGAGCTGGTGAGCATCGACGGTGGGCCGGTCCCCGCCTCCAGCGGTCTCACGCTGCTGGCCCACTCCTCCACCGCGGCCTGCCGCGGCGCGATCGACACGCTGGTCGTGGCGGGTGGCCTCGGCGCGCGCGATGCCGCGCGCGACGAGCGGCTGGTGTCGTGGATCAGGCTCGCGGCGCGCCGCTCGCGCCGTGTGAGCTCGGTCTGCACGGGCGCATTCCTGCTCGCGCGGGCGGGCCTGCTCGACGGGCGCCGCGCCACCACGCACTGGGCCGCGTTCGACGCCCTCAGGCGCAACCACCCCTCGATCGAGGTCCAGTCCGACCCGATCTTCGTCCGCGACGGCAACGTGTACACGTCGGCCGGAGTCACGGCCGGGATCGATCTGTCGCTGGCCCTGGTCGAGGAGGACCTCGGCCGCCGCGCTGCGCTCGACGTGGCTCGAGCGCTGGTCCTGTTCGTCCGCCGCCCGGGCGGCCAGGCGCAGTTCAGCGCCGGGCTCGCCGGCCAGGCCGCCGACCGCCCGTCGCTGCGCGACCTGCAGGACTGGATCGCCGACAACCTCGATCGGGACCTGTCGGTGACCGCGCTGGCGGCGCGCGCCTTCATGAGTCCGCGCAACTTCGCCCGCGTGTTCGCCCGCGAGGTCGGCGTGACGCCGGGGGCGTACGTCGAGTCGGTGCGAATCGAGCGCGCCCGGGTCCTGCTCGAGACGACAGCGCTGCCCCTCGAGGAGGTGGCGGCGAGGGACCCCCGAGACGTTGCGGCGCAGCTTCGCGCGGCGCCTGCGCGTCAGCCCGAGCGAGTACCGCCGCCGATTCCCCGGCGCACCCGTGGCCGCGCCGCCGGCGGGGCGCGAGAACGTGATCCCGATCCGGAGGGCAGTCCCATGAACATCGCGATTCCCATCTTCGACCAGATCACGGCGCTCGATGCCGTCGGCCCGTACGAGGTCCTCTCGCGCCTGCCCGGGGCGCGGGTGATGTTCGTGGCCGCCGAGCCGGGGCCAAAGCGGACCGAGACCGGAATGCTGGCTCTGATGGCCGATCACCGGCTCGACGACGTGCCCGATCCCGAGGTGATCGTCGTGCCCGGCGGCTACGGCACCCGCCCGCTGACCGGCGACGCGACGATGCTCGAGTGGCTGGTGCGTGCGCACGAGACCTCGCAGTGGACCACCTCGGTGTGCACCGGATCGCTCGTGCTCGGCGCCGCCGGCATTCTCGAGGGCCTCGAGGCGACCACACACTGGCTCGAGCTCGAGTCGCTCAAACAGTACGGCGCCACGCCCGTGGCCCGCCGGATCGTCGAGCAGGGCAAGGTGTTCACCGCGGCGGGCGTGTCGTCGGGGATTGACATGGCGCTCACCCTGGCCGCTCGGCTCGCCGGCGAGCAGTACGCGCAGGCCATCCAGCTGGGGATCGAGTACGACCCCGAGCCGCCGTTCGTCGGCGGATCCACGGCGACGGCCCCGCCCGAGATCATCGAGCTGGTGCGATCGGCGGCGGCGACCCTCGCCTGAGCGTCAGGGCGCCGCAAGACCGACGCGGACGGGAGCGTGGTCGGAGAGACGACCGCGCTCCAGCACCTCGGCCACGCCGGTCGGGACCAGGCCGCCGGCGAAGACGTGATCGACGTCGTGCCCGCCCGCGAGCCGCAGGCCAGGATCGCGTTGGCGCCGCCCCCGTTTGACTTGATCACGTCCGGCCGACGGGTGGCGATCGCACGGCGCAGCGGGAGCAGGAAGTTCCGGGAGGTGAGCACCGAGCGTGACTCCGCGCCGGCGGCCCGCGCGAGCTCCGGCGGCCACCAGGGCGGCACCTCCTGCAGGAGCGCCACATCCCAGTCCCATCCCGCCACAGCGGCGGCGTACCGAGCGAGCAGGTCCCGGCGGCACGGCGGCACCGAGCGGCCGTGGTACAGGTTCCAGGTCAGAACGTGCAGCCGCACCGGGCCAACGTACACTGCTGCGCTTGCCGCGCCACCTGCTCACCGGCGAGGAGCTGACCTCGACCGAGGTCGAGGGTCTGCTCGAGCGCGCCCTCGAGCTCAAGGCCGCGCCGGCGGCCTCGCAGGTCCTGGCCGGCCGCACCGTCGCGCTGCTGTTCGAGAAGCCCTCAACGCGCACTCGGATCTCGTTCGAGGTCGGCATCGTCGAGATGGGCGGCCACCCGACGGTGCTGCGCTCCGACGACCTCCAGATCAGCCGCGGAGAGTCGCTGCGCGACACCGCGCTCGTGCTCTCCCGCCACGTCGCGGCGATCGGGATCCGCACCGGACCCGATCGGATCGCGCGCGGGCTGGCCGACGACGCCACGGTGCCGGTGATCAACATGCTCACCGATGGGCATCACCCCTGTCAGGCGCTGGCCGACATGCTGACCCTGCGCGAGGCCTTCGGCCGCCTGGCGGGCCTCACGCTCGCCTACGTCGGCGACGGCAACAACGTCGCGCGCTCGCTGGCCATCGTCGGTGCTCTCGCCGGTGTCGAAGTGCGGATCGCCTCGCCGGTCGGCTACCAGCTCGAGCCGACCGCCGGCGCTGTCGTCACCGACGATCCGGTGGCGGCGGTCACGGGCGCCGACGCCGTGTACACGGACGTGTGGGCGAGCATGGGCGACGATCCGAGCACGGCCGAGGCCCGGCGCCAGGCGCTGGCGCCATACCGCCTCGACGGCGCGCTGCTCGACCGCGCCGGCCCGCGGGCGATCGCGTTGCATTGCCTGCCCGCTCACCCCGGCGACGAGATCACGGCCGACGTGCTGTACGGCGATCGCCAGCGCATCTGGGATCAGGCCGAGAATCGCCGCCACGCGCAGAAGGCCCTGCTCGAGCTGCTCGTCGCCGGATAGTGCCCGGAAAACGATCACAGGCCGACCGGTTCGGGTAGCCTCGAAGCAAGCGTCTCCGAGGAGGAACACACCGGCATGCCTGCACCGAAATCGTCATCTTCGTCCGACGGCCCCAACGGGTCCGAGCGCGGCCCGAGCGGCGCCGGCAAGCGCGGCTCGGGCGGCGCCGCCAAGCGCGGCTCGGGCGGCGCCGCCAAGCGCGGCTCGGGCGGCGGTGCGAAGAAGGCGGCGGCGGCCGCCGGCAGCGGCGCCAAAGCGACCGCGACCAGCGCTCGCAAGGGCGCCTCCCGCACCGCCACGCAGGCCAAGTCGGCTGCCACCAAGACGGCTAGGACGGCCGGGGTTCCGCAAGGCGCGACCAGCTTCGGCGAGCAGCTCACGAATCGCATCCTCAACCCGCTCGATCTCGTGATGATCACCCGCGAGCGGATCCAGGACACGCTCGACGAGGCGGCCGAGCGCGGCCGCGTCACCCGCGATGACGCCAACGAGCTCGTGGCCGAGCTGTTCAGGCGCGGCCGCGCGCAGACCGACGACGTGCTGGCCGACATCGAGGGTCTGCTCGACCGCGGCCGCTCGCAGCTCGAGACCGCGACCAAGCGCGCCCGCCGGACCGAGCCCGTCGATCGCATCGTGCGCACCGCCGACCAGGCCCGCCGCAAGGTCGGCGTCGGCCCGGCGTTTCCGATCCTCGGCTACGACGACCTCACCGCCGGCCAGGTCGACGACCGGCTCGGCGGCCTATCGCCGGCGCAGCTGCGCAAGGTGCGCGACTACGAGCGCCGGCACGCGAACCGGAAGTCGGTGCTGGCGGCGATCGAGCGGGAGTTGGGGTAGCCGGCGGGCTGTGCG
>Ga0208714_1000141_pt1 | contig 22604 bp, 22 predicted proteins | sample NGESurshal072012_3_FD_184461 | JGI IMG/M metagenome (GOLD analysis project Ga0208714, IMG submission 184461) | Arctic peat soil microbial communities from Barrow, Alaska - NGEE Surface sample 415-1 shallow-072012 (SPAdes) | ecosystem: Environmental > Terrestrial > Soil > Wetlands > Peat ... | reverse complement strand
ATCATCTTCGGCGCGATGGTCGACGAGAAGCTCGACGATCAGGTCTGGGTCACCGTCGTCGCCACCGGCTACGGCGACGAGGGCCGGCGCAAGAGCGTGCAGATGCTCAACGAACCCGCCGGCGAGCCGCGCGTGCAGCGGGCTTCGTCCTCGCGCCCGCGTCGCGGCGGGCTCTCCGTCGACGAACTAGACGTACCCGAGTTCCTCCCAAGCCGCTGACGCGCGTCAGCGCTTCGCCATACTGCGTCCTTACCGATCGAAGATCGGCCAGCACATGTACCGATAGAAGATCGACGAGATCTCCTATCGGCCAGCACATTTCGCTCCCTGCGTCCTTGACCAACGGCTTCGCCGTCGGTGCCCGCTCGACTGACGCACATCAGGATCTAGCCGCGATGCCCACTGTGCTATCGCTCTGGCATGACTGAGGGCGAGCACGGGATCGTCGCTGCGGGGCATCCGCTGACGGCGCAGGCGGGGGTGCGGGTGCTGCGCGAGGGCGGCAACGCGGTCGACGCGGCGGTGGCGGCGATGCTGACCTCGTTCGCCGCCGAGCCGCTGCTGACGGGGCTGGGCGCGGGCGGGTATATGCTCGTGGCCGGTGGCGGGCAGGAGCCGGCGCTGCTGGACTTCTTCGTGGCGGCGCCGAGCGGGCGGCCCGTCTCCGGTGCGCCCGCGGGGTCCGATCGGCCCGCCGGCGCGGTGGCTGAGCTGCAGGCGGTCGACGTGTCCTTCGGCGATGCCGCTCAGGTCTTTCACATCGGTCCGGCGTCGTGCGGGGCATATGGCGCGCCGGCCGGCGTGTGCGAGGCTGCACGGCGATGGGGGACGGTTCCGCTGCAACAACTCGCGGCGCCGGCAGCGCGGCTCGCGCACGACGGTGTCGCGCTCAATCACGGGCAGGCCTACGTCGCCGAGATCCTCAGCGATCTGCTCACATCGACGCCGGAGTGCGCCGCGCTGTGGGCCCCCGGCGGGCGCATCCTGCGCGAGGGCGAGGTGCTGCGCAACGACGATCTCGGCGACGCGCTCGAGCGTCTCGGCACGGAGGGCGCGGAGCCGTTCTATCGCGGCGACGTGGCGGCGAACGTGTGCGAGTGGCTCGATGCCCGAGGCGGCTCGCTGTCGGCGTCTGATCTGGCCGGCTATCGCGCGATCGACCGCGAGCCCGTGCGGATGGCCTACCGCGACCGCGAGTTGCTGACCAACCCGCCGCCGTCCGCCGGCGGCACGCTGCTGGCCTACGCGCTCGCCCTGCTCGACCGCGGTCCCGCGCCGCCGACGCTTGGCGCTGTGGTCGAGGCGATGCGCGCCGCGCAGGCCGAGCGCACGCCGGATTTCCTGGAGGGTCTAAGCGAGGACCGCTTCCTCGAGCGCTTCCTGTCGACGCGGCTCGGCGCGACGACCCACATCTCCGTGCTCGATGCCGAGGGCCGGGCGTGCAGCGCCACGTGCACCAACGGCGAGGGCTCGGGCGTCGTCGTGCCCGGCACCGGCCTGCACCTGAACAACGTCATGGGCGAGGAGGATCTCAACCCGTTCGGCTTTCACCGCCATCCGCCCGGACGGCGCATGCCGAGCATGATGGCGCCGTCGATCGTCATGCGCGAAGGCGAAGTCGAGCTCGTGCTCGGAAGCGCCGGCTCCAACCGCATTCGCTCGGCGTTGCTGCAGACGATCGTCGGGGCGGTCGACCACGACCTCGACGCGCGCGAGGCCGTCGACGCACCGCGCGTGCACTTCGAATCGGGCGTGATCTACGCCGAGCCGGGCGTTGCGCTGGACGAGCTCGAGCAGCGCGGGGCGCAGGTCGTGCGCTTCTCCGACCTGAACCTGTTCTTCGGCGGCGTGCAGGCGGTGCGCCGACGCGGGACAGAGCTCACCGGCGCAGGAGACCCGCGCCGCGGTGGCGTGGCCGTAAGCGCGTGAGCCGCGTATCCCGAGGGCGCCGCGGGCCGGTGACGCGCCGTTGTGCGGCGCTCGGCCTGCTGGCGGCTGCCGCGACGCTGGGCGGCTGCGGGGGAGTCACCGCGCCGGACCTGTTCATCGTGCAGCGCAGCGGGAGCGGGGCGGGCGCGAAGCTGACGCTGCTGGTCAACGAAGAAGGGCGCGTGAGCTGCAACGGCGTCACCAGCGTTTCCGGGCGCAAGCTCAAACTGAGCGATCCCCAGCTCGTGGAAGCTCGTGCGATCCAGGAAGACCTGCGCGACGCGGCCTCCAAGCACAGCTCGCTCGCGCCGGCGGCCAAATCTGTGCTCAGCTACCGCGTACGCGACGAAAACGGCTCGGTGAGCTTCAGCGACAACTCCGCCGGGCAGCCGCAGGTCTTCCGGCGCCTGGCATTGTTCGTGCTGCGGACCGCGCAGGGCGTCTGCCACCTGTCCGAGTAGCGCCGGTCGCCGGCGTCGGCAGACCGGCGAGCGGCGCCGTCGCGGCGCTGCTAGCCGAAGCGAACCTTGCCGTTGGACTGCGCGCGCTCCTGTGCGCGGTCGATCAGCTGCACCCGCTTGATCGCCGCGCGCAGCAGCATTCCCAGCAGCCGCAGACGCGCGCTCTCAGAGCGCAGCTCGAGCAGCTCCTGCTTGGCGTCCTTGTCGAACTCGACCGTGGCCGCCATCTGGTAGGCGCCCATCAGCGCCAGCTCGTCCTCGCCCAGCTGGCGATCGGTGGCCTGCTCGACGAGCTCGCGATACAGCTCGCGCGCGCTCGTCGCGGCCAGCTCGTCGATCTGCTCGTGGCGCTCGTCGAGGAACTCGACCACGCCTGCCGGGTATGGCAGATCGTCCTGGCGCTCGAGCAGGCGAAACGGCCGCGTTCCGCGGGCGACGATGTTCAACCGGCCGTCATCCAGGCGCTCGAGCACGCGCTCGACCTCGCACGCGCAGCCGACCTGCTTGAGCTCCTCGTCCGACAGCCAGACGATGCCGAACTCGCGCTGAGGCGACCCCGGCTCGGCCTGCAGGCACTGCTCGATCATGCGCCGGTAACGATCCTCGAAGACGTGCAGCGGGACGCTCTCGCTGGGGAGCGCGACCATCCCCAGCGGGAACAGCGGGAAGCCTCGGGAGGCCTGCGCGGGCATGCCCGCAGTCTAAGCGCCCTGCTGGGGTCCGCTCGTGGCGTGCGGCCCCATCCCCGAGCCCGAGGGCAGCTAGTCAGCTGAGTCGCTGATCCGCTGGCAGCAGCCGGCGAGGCTGGCGCGGAGCTCTCGGGCCGGTGGGGCGCGTCGGTGCTGGCGAGGCTCCCGCCGGACCGCTCGATCGAGCCCTCAGCTCTGCGATCTCCCCGACCCGCTCCTACGTGTCTGCAGGTAGTTGCGTACGCCGGCGCGCACGCGCGAGTGATCCATGAGAGCGGCGAGCGCGAGCTGGAATCCGCCCCGCAAGCGCCGGCTGTTGACGAAGTTCATCGCGCCGACACGGTTGTAGTAGGCGCCAAGCGTCCGGCGTCGCCGCCGCAGCCGCCGCACGAGCGGCTCGGACGCGAGCAGGGCGTCGAGCTGCTCTGCGCTGATTGGTGGTTCGCCAGCCGCGCGACGACGCTCGTTCTCTCCGACGAGCAGCGAGCTGCTCTGTTTCTCCCAGAACTGCGCGATCTGGATCGAGTCGGCGCGCTTGCGGTAGTGGATAAGCGGCTCAGGCAGGCTCATGGCCACGCCGAGGTCAGACATCTTGCGAAAGAAGTCGCCGTCGTCGGCAGACCCGTACTCGGTCGTGTAGCCGCCCACGGCGAGGTAGTCCGCCCGTGAGTACATCACGGAGGAATGCATCAGGATCACGCGCCTGCCGGCCCGCCTGGCCTGCTCGTACTTCTCTTCACTGGGCGGGCCCACGCTCGCGAGCGAGATGATCTCTCCCGCCTCGTTCACGTTGTAGCCGTAAGTGCCCAACAAGACCAGGCGCGGCTTGCCGGTCCACGACCTGAAGAACAAGACCTGGCGCTCGAGCTTCGTCGGCGCCCACGTATCGTCGGAGTCGCAGGTCGCGATCCATGCTCCGTGAGCCTGGGCGATGCCCTCGTTGCGAGCCGCGACCACGCCCGAGCGGGCCGGGAGCCTTATGTAGCGAATGATCGGGGCGCCGCCCTGCTGCGCCGCGAGCTCCTGGACGACATCCTCGGTTTCGTCGTCCGAGTCGTCGTCGACGACGACTATCTCTGCAGGCGCGAGCGTTTGTCCCACGATAGAGAGGATCGTCGCCCCGATGTGCGCAACGTCATTGTAGGTCGGCACAATGACCGATATGGAAGCGCCGTTGGGAGCGCTCATGGGCGCTAGCTTACCTTGCGGACAGCGGCTTAGGTAGAGCCCGACGATGTCGCGCACCTTGTCGATGAACTTCGAGGTCGGGCGAGAGCTTGAACGACTCGGTCTGGTGGGGCTTCAGGCTGAAGGCCGCCCGCCAGATGTGGCCGATGGCGGTCTGGCTCATGCCGTCGCGGCCGTCATCGAGCGCGTCGAACACTGAGTGGCGTTAGCTCCTGCGGGGCTTGCGCGCGGAGATCAGCAGGTTGTAGAAGATCGCCGGCGGCAGTCGCGACTCGAGCAGCCGGCGGTCGAGCCCCTGCAGGATCAGGTAGCCGCGGTAGGCGTACTGGCGCCAGGCCCACGGTACGTCGGCAGGGTCCGCGGTCGCCTCGAGCGTGCGGTTGGCCCAGCCGAACCAGTTGGCCAGCAGCTCCTCGCCGGTGATGCGCACATCGGCGAAGCCGGCTGCAGTCGCGGCGCGCTGCAACTCGCCGGGCGCGAACGCGTGCACGTCGACAAAGCCCTCCAGGGCGGCGTCGGGCTCGCCGTCGCTGCCCGATCGGGCGGGGCGCGCGCCGATCGCGCGGCGCCACAGCGGCGCCAGCGCGCCGGCCGCGCGCTTGGGCACGCACGCCAGGCGATCGCCGTAGCGGGAGGGCTCGCCGGCGAACAGCACGCTGCCACCCGGCGCGAGCACCCGTGCGAACTCGTCAAAGGCACGGCGCAGGTCGGGAATGTGGTGCAGGACCGCGTGGCCGAGCACGAGGTCGAAGCTCTCGTCGGCGAACGGCAGGCGCTCGGCATCGACCTGCTCGGTGTGCACATCGAGCCCGAGCCGCTGCGCGTTGGCGCGCAGCGCCGCGAGCATGCCCGGCGAGATGTCCGTGCACGTCGCCTCGCCGATCAGGCCGGCGCGCAGCAGGTTCAGCGTGAAGTAGCCCGTCCCGGCGCCGATCTCCAGCGAGCGCGCCCAGCCGTCCGGGCGGTGGCCGACGGCCTTGTCGACCTTGACGAGCACCTGCTCGCGGCCGATGTCTCCGAAGTCGATGCCCCACTTGGCGTCGTAGTGCTCCGCGGCCACGTCGTGGTAGCGCGTATTGACGTCGCGGATCTCCTCGGCGCTCAGGGCTGGCGGCACGGTGGGGCACCATATACTCGCGCGCCGAGCGCCTGCCTCTATCCCTGGGCTTGACCGGCGTGACCGAGGGCATCTCTTGACATCAGTCCACTACGAGCAGCGCGACCAGCCCGACGGCGTCCCCGCGCTCGCTCTGACGGGCGAGCGCACGCTCCCGGACGTGCCCGAGGAGAACTACTGGTTTCGCCGGCACCTGGTCGTCTACGAATGGATCGCCGCGCGCGTGGCGGGCATGAGGGTCGTCGACATGGCCTGCGGCGAGGGCTACGGCGCCGACGTGCTTGCGCGCTCGGCCGCGAGCGTGGTCGGCGTCGATGCCAACCCGGAGGCGCACGAGCACGCACGCCTGCGCTACCGGCGCGCGAACCTGCGCTTCGAGCGCGATCTCGTGGACACCTTCCCCGAGCCCGCCGACGCAGTGGTGTTCCTGCAGACGGTCGAGCACCTGACCGACCCGGGCGCCACGCTCGCGCATTTCCGCACGCTCGTCGCCGACTCGCACGCGGGTGGGGACGGCGGCACGGTCTTCGTCTCGACCCCGAACGTGCTCACGCTCGCGCCGAAGGGTGCGCAGCGCTCGGGCAACCCGTGGCACGTGCACGAGTACCGCGCGCAGGAGTTCGAGCGGCTGTGCTGCGCGTGCTTCTCCGACGTGCGCATATACGGCCTGTTTCACGCGCGCAAGCTGCGCGCGCACGAGCTGGCGCTGCGTCTGGGCTGGGACGCCGTGCATCCGCGCCTGCACCTCACCAAGCGCTTCTATGACCGGTTCACGCCGGCGATCGCCGTTTCGGACTTCGCCGTGCGCCCCGCCGGCGAGGCACGACTGGACTCGGCGCTCGACCTGCTCGCCGTGTGCCGGCCGTGAGCACTGGCCGCGACCGCGGCGCGCTGGCGATCGTCCTGCACACGCACATGCCCTACGTCGAGGGCTTCGGCACGTGGCCGTTCGGCGAGGAGTGGCTGTGGGAGGCGATCGCCGGCAGCTACCTGCCGCTGCTGGATCTGCTGGACTCCGGCGCGCCGCTGAGCGTGTCGCTGACGCCGGTTCTCTGCGACCAGCTGCAGGCGCCGGGCTGGCAGCAGCGCTTCGCGAGCTTCGTCGAGGAGGTGCGCCGCGACACGCACGAGGACGACGCGGCGGGGATGCGCCGCTCGGGTCACGAGGATCTGGCGCGCGAGCTGGAACGCTCTTGGCGCGACTACGAGCTCGCGCTGGCAGCCCTGCAGCGGCGCGGCGACGACCTGATCGGGGCATTCGCCCCGTACGCCCAGTGGACCTCCGCGGCGACGCACGCCGTGCTGCCGCTGCTGGCGACCGACGCCGGCGTGCGCGCGCAAGTGCAGAGCGGCATCGACTCCCACCGCGCGCGCTTCGGCGAGGGTTGGCGGGGGGGATTCTGGCTGCCCGAGTGCGCGCACGAGCGGCGGCTGGAGCCGCAGCTGGCCGACGCGGGAGTGCACAGCACGTGCGTCGAGCTGACGGCGCGCTTCGGCCTGGGCGCACGCGAGCACCTTCGCCCGCTGATCGGCGACGCAGGCGTCGTGCTCGTGCCGATCGACCGCGCGACGATAGACCTGGTGTGGAGCGACCGTGGCTACCCGGCCGACGGCGCCTACCGCGACTATCACCGCCACACGATCCATCACCACACCCCGTGGAGCAACGACGGCGCTCCCTACGACCACGCGCGCGCGCTCGTCAGGACCAAGCAGCACGCCGCCGACTTCGTCGCCCGCACGATCGCGCGGCTGCGCGATGCCGGCACCGGCCTGCCGGGCGGCGGGCTGGCGGTCTGTGCGCTGGACACCGAGCTGCTCGGCCACTGGTGGTATGAGGGGATCGCCTGGCTGAGCGCCGTCGTGCAGGAGTGCTCGCGCCAGGGACTGGAGCTGGTGGCGCTCGACGACGCGCTGGCGCGCCTGGAGCCGGCGCCGACCAGCCAGTGGCGCGACATCGACGGCGAGGGCGCTGCTCGCTACGGGCGCTTCGGCGAGGAGCGCAAGGCGACGTCATGGGGGGCGCACGGCGACCTCTCGACGTGGTCGGGGCCGGCGGTCGCCGAGGTGGCCTTCACGCTGCGCCGCGCCGAGCTCGAGGTGATGGCGGCGGGAGCGCGCGCCGACCGCACGGCGCTGCGCGAGCTGCTGGCGCTGCAGTCCAGCGATTGGGCGTTCATGATCGCCCGTGGGATCGCCGCGCCCTACGCCCGCGAGCGCATCGCCGGGCATCGCCAGGCCCTGCGCCGCGCGCTGGTGCAGCCGGGAGACGTCGGGGCACCGGCCCTGCGCAACCTCGCCCCGTACGCGATCACTCCCTGACCGCAGAGGAGCGCGCGCCTCGAGGGGTGCGCTGCGCCTCACTCCCAGCGCATCGACTGCGGCGCCTGTCGCATGCGGATCACACGCGCAGGCACGCCGCCGACGACGGCGTTCTCGGGCACGTCCTTGGTGAGCACGGCGTTGGTGCCGACGACGCTGTTGTCGCCGACGCTGACGCCGCGCAGGACGCAGGCGCCGTAGCCGATCCAGACGTTGTGGCCGACGTGCACGTCGCGCTTGTAGATCCCCTGCAGGCGGATCGGGCGGTCGACTTCGGTGACGCCGTGGTCGAAGTCGATCAGCATCACGCGATCGGCGAGGATGCACTCGCGGCCGATCGACACGTGCTGGAAGGCCGAGACAGTGCACTCCTGTCCGATGACGGTCTTCGCGCCGATCTCCATCTCGCCCTCGTGCACGCGGATCTTGCAGCCGTGCCCGATCCATGCCCAGCGTCCGACGCGCAGGGTTGCGCCGCGGCCGATCTCCAGCTGCACGCGCGGGCAGATGAAGCACAGCCCGTCGGTCTTCAGCCGCCCGCGGTAGCGCAGCTTGAGCGCCAGGAAGCGCACGATCAGGTGCGCGTAGCGGCGGTCGAGCATGTGGTTGGCGCGCATGAAGCGCAACAGTGCGAGCGGGCCGCCGTGCAGCGGATCGGGCGCACGGCGCAGCGTGTCGGCGATCGCCTCCGGGGTGTCGCGCGCTGGTGAGTCGGCGAGCAGCTCCATCGCGGTCGAATCGTATTGCCCTGCGATGATTGCGCCCGCGATGGCCGACTCGACCCTTGCCCAGCGCCTGCTCGACGGCGACCGCCGCGCGCTGGCTCGTGCGATCTCGCTGGTCGAGGACGACCGCCCGGAGGGCTGGGAGCTGGTCAAGCAGGTGTATCCGCACACGGGTAAAGCCGCTGTCGTCGGCTTCACAGGTCCGCCGGGCGTGGGCAAGTCGACGCTGATCGGCGCGCTGACGAAGCTGCGCCGCGAGGCCGGGCGCAGCGTCGGCGTGCTGTCGATCGACCCGTCGTCGCCGTTCACGCAGGGCGCGCTGCTCGGTGACCGCATCCGCCTGTCAGAGCACTTTCTCGACCAGGGCGTGTTCATCCGCTCGATGGCCAATCGCGGCGCGCTGGGCGGGCTCTCAGAGGCCGCGCTGCAGGCCGCGCTGCTGCTCGACGCGGCCGGACGACAGGACGTGTTCGTGGAGACGGTCGGCGTCGGCCAGGCGGAGATCGACATCATCGACCACGCGGACACGATCGTGCTCGTGCTGATGCCCGGCTCGGGCGACTCGATCCAGGCGCTGAAGGCCGGCGTGATGGAGATCCCGGACGTGATCGTGATCAACAAGGCCGATCACCCGCTGACGGACACGATGGTGCGCGAGATCCGCGGCGTGCTGTCGCTGGCGAACCTCGACCGCACGCCCGAGGAAGCGCGCGGTCGCTGGCGCGTGCCGATCGTCAAGACGGAGGCCGGTCGCGGCACCGGCGTGAAGGAGCTGGTCGAGCGCCTGGAGGAGCACCGCTCGCACATCCTCGCCGAGGGTCAGCTGGCCGAGCGGCGCCGGCGCAACCTGCGCAACGAGGTGCTCGCGATCACCACCGCCCGCATGCGGCGGCGCTTGGAGGAGGATCTGCACGAGGACCCGGAGTTCAAGCGCCTGATCGAACAGGTCGTGGAGCGCCGATTGGACCCGGCGAGCGCCGCAGCAGCGCTGCTCGAACGCGCGCCCGGCGGCTGAGGGGTAGGCTCGCGGCGATGAACCCGCTGAGCTGGGCAGATCGCAACTGGCCGCTGCTGCGCCGGATCATGGGCGGTCACACGGCGATCTATCGCGCCAGCCATGGCCTGATCGGCCACCGCATTCCCGGCCAACCGCCGGTGCTGCTGCTCGATCACGTTGGCGCCAAGAGCGGCACGAGGCGCACGAGCCCGCTGGTCTACGGCCGCGACGGCGAGAACCTCGTTCTGGTTGCCTCCAAGGGCGGCTATCCGAAGCACCCCGCGTGGTTTCACAATCTGCGCGCGAACCCGGACACGACGGTGCAGGTCGGATCGCGCACTTTGAACGTCCGCGCACGCGTTGCCGAGGGCGACGAGCGCACGCGTCTGTGGTCGCTGATGGTCGGCGTCTACGGCGGCTACGAAGGCTATCGCCGGCGAACCGAGCGGGAGATCCCGCTCGTCGTGCTCGAGCCGCGCTAGCTTTAGTTCCCAGGAACGTTCGTCAGTCGTGGGCGACGCAACCTGAGCAACGAGGTGCTCGTATCAATGCTCTCGCCGCCAGTGGATTGCGTTCCAGTCGGCCTCTTTTATCGGCTCAGTTATGTCGTGGTCCGCTCGGTAGTCGCGGATCGCCTGCCCGCAAGCCTTCGACCACGTCGGAGAGTTGTAGTCATCAACGATCAGGTAGCCGCCGACCGACAGTTTTGGATAGAGAATGGTGATCGAGTCAATCGTCGACTCGTATAGGTCACTGTCGAGGCGTACCACCGCAAGCTGTCCCAATGGCGCCGCAGGCAAAGTGTCGGCAAAGAGGCCGACGAGAAATTGCACATTGTCGTCGAGCAGGCCGTACCGGCTGAAGTTGGACTTGACTCGCTCGACGCCAATTGCATTTGGGTCGTGACCGGTTAGCTGCGGGTATCCGGCGTCAGCTGGATACCTGTCAGGGTTTGGGACCGGCATGCCCGTGAAAGTGTCTGCGAGCCAAACCTTACGGTCGCGTACGCCATGAGCGGCTAGCACCGCTCGCGTGAAAATCGCTGCACCGCCGCGCTGGACGCCGGCTTCGACCAGATCACCTGGAATTTCGTCTTCTAGAACACTGGTGATGCAGTACTGAATGCTCTTTAGGCGGTCGTGGCTGATCGACGTTTCAAAGTTCTTGGAGTAGTGTCCCTTGCCATCTACACGGGCGCGGCGAGCCTCGGTGGTTGCCAAGGCCGGTTCGACCATCCGCAGCTCGGGGCGTTTTGAGTAACGTCTGAAGGCGTCCCAGATCGTGGACCTCCAGCCGGCGGCGCCAACCTCGCGAACTTCCTCGTCCTGAAACAGTGTGCGCGTCAGGCACCCCCGCAGGAGCTCGAGGTAGAGGTCGACGGCGTCCACGGCGCCGGATGCTAGCCGCTTCCGGCGAGCTCCCCGCCTTCCAGCCGGTCGGCCCGCTCCATCTGAACCGGGTCATCACGCGCCGAGCGCGCGTGCGATGACCATCTGCTGCACCTCGTCGGTGCCCTCGCCGATTGTGAGGATCTTCGCGTCGCGGTAGAAGCGGCAGACGGGGTACTCCTCGATGAAGCCGTAGCCGCCATGTATCTGCACGGCCTCCTCGGCGCAGCGAACGGCCAGGCGGCCGGTCTTCAGCTTGGCCTGCGCCGCGGTCAGCGTGAAGTTGCGCTTGGCGTCCTTCTCCAGCGCGGCCTTGTAGACGAGTAGCCGCGCCGCCTCGATCTCGGTGGACATGTCGGCGAGCTTGGACTGAATCGCCTGGAACTTGGAGATCGGCTTGCCGAAGGCGCGGCGCTGCTTGGCGTACTTCAGCGCCTCGTCGAGGGCCCCCTGGGCGAGGCCGACGCCCATCGCGGCGACGCCGATGCGCCCGATGTCGAGGATGTGCAGGAACTGCTTGAAGCCGGCACCGCGCGGCCCGAGCAGGTTCTCCTGCGGCACGCGGCAGTCGTCGAAGGACAGCGGGCGCGTGTCCGATGCGTTCCAGCCCATCTTGCGGTACGGCTCTCCCTGCGCGTAGCCGGGTGTGCCGTTGGCGACGATTATGTTCGATATCTCCCGGGTCGCGCCGTTGCTCTCGCCGTCGCTGGACTCGCCGGTCACGGCCGTGATGCAGACGACGCCGGAGATATCGGTGCCGGCGTTGGTGATGAACTGCTTGGCGCCGTCGATCACCCATTCGCCGTCGTCCAGGCGTGCACGCGTGCGCGTGTTTCCGGCGTCTGAGCCGGCGTCGGGCTCGGTCAGCCCGAACGCGCCGAGCCGCTCTCCGGCGCACAGGCGCGGCAGCCACTCGCGCTTCTGCTCCTCTGAGCCGAACAGGTAGATCGGCTGCGTGCCCAGCGAGGTGTGCGCGCACAGCGTGATCGCCACCGAGGAGTCCACGCGCGTGAGCTCCTCGACGGCGAGCGCGTACGCCAGCGTGTCGCCGCCGCCGCCGCCGTACTCCTCGGGGAAGGGGATGCCCATCAGGTTCAGCGCGCCGAGCTTGGCGACGATCTCATAGGGAAAGGACTTCGTGCGATCGAGCTCCTCGGCGACCGGCGCGACCTCGCCCTCGGCGAATTCGCGCACCGTGCGGCGGATCAGCTCGTGGTCGTCTGACAGGTCGAAGTCCATCGGCGTGAGCATTCTCACAGCTCGCGCTCGGCCGCGCCCGGATCGTGCGCGCGCCGGCCCGGCCTACGATGGCCGCGCATGAGCCGAGCCCGCTGGATCCAGCATTTCCTGTTCACGCGCGGGCGCACGCATCGCTATGGCCCCGATCGCTCCCAGCGCGGCGACCTGCACCTGCCGTCGGGCGCGGGCCCGCATCCGGTGGTCGTGCTCATCCACGGCGGCTCGTGGCGCAAGCGCTACGGCCGCGCGGTGATGCGTGCGCTGGCCGCCGACTTGGTCAAGCGCGGCTCGGCGGTGTGGAATATCGAGTACCGCCGCGTCGGCAACGGCGGTGGCTTCCCGCAGACGTTCGCCGACGTCGCCGCCGCGATCGACCGCCTGCATGGCCTGCACCCGGCGCTCGACCTCAGCCGCGTAGACGTGCTCGGGCACTCCGCCGGCGGCCACCTCGCGCTGTGGGCGGCCGGGCGCGAGGCGCTGCCGACCGGCACGCCGGGGGCGATCGCCGGGCGCCCGCGCGTGCCGATCGCCCGCGCGATCTCGCTGGCCGGCGTGTGCGACCTGGCCGGCGCCTACCGAGACTGGCATGGAGGCGCGGTGAGGGAGCTGATGGGCGGCTCGCCCGACCGCCTGCCCGAGCGCTACGAGGTCGGCGACCCGCTGCGCCGCGTTCCCTTGGCGATGCCCGTGCTGCTGGTGCACGGCGTGCTGGACGAGACGGTCTCGGTGCGGCTGAGCCGGGCTTACGCCAGCGCAGCGCGTGCGGCCGGCGCAGACGTGGAGCTGGTGGAGATCGAGGGCGAGGCCGGAGGCCACCGGGCGTTCGTCTATCCGCGCGGAGCGGCGTGGGCGCCGGTGGTGGGCTGGCTGGAGCGCGACACCGCCGGCGCGGCGCGCGGCCGCTAAGAGCTGAAGGAGCGAGCGAGCTCGACGAGCAGGCGCACGCCGTAGCCTGAGGCGCCCTTGCCGGCGTAGGTGCGCCCGAGACCCCAAGCCGAGCCGGCGATGTCGAGGTGCGCCCACGGCACGTCGCCGACGAAGTTTGCGAGGAACGACGCGCCGACGATCGTGCCCGCCTTGCGCGCTTCGGGCGCGTTGTCGAGGTCGCCGTAGGTGCCCTTGATCAGCTCGTCGTACTCCTCGTGCAGCGGCAGGCGCCAGACGATCTCGCCGGTGGCCTCGCCCGCCTCGGCGATCTGCGCCGCGAGCGCGTCGTCGTTTGACATCAGCCCTGCGTAGGTCGAGCCGAGCGCGACGATCACCGCGCCGGTGAGCGTCGCCAGATCGACGATCCGCTCGGCTCCCTCGCCGACGGCGTGACAGAGGCAGTCGGCGAGCACCAGCCGGCCCTCGGCATCGGTGTTGTTGACCTCGATCGTCTTGCCGTTGGATGCCGTGACGATGTCGCCCGGCTTGACCGAGCGGCCGCTCGGCAGGTTCTCGGTCGCGCCGACGACGGCGACGAGCTTGACCGGCAGATGCAGGCGGGCGATCGCCGCGACCGCCTCGATCACGGCGGCGCCGCCGGACATGTCGAACTTCATCTCGGCCATTTTCGCCCCGGGCTTCAGCGAGATGCCGCCGCTGTCGAAGGTCACGGCCTTGCCGACGAAGCCGAGCACCGGCCCGCTTGCGCCTTCGCTCTCGTAGCGGAGCGTGATCAGCGCCGGCTCCTCATAGGAGCCCTGGGCGACGGCGGCAAACGCGCCCATGCCGCGCCCGACGATCTCCTGCCGGCCCTCGACCTCGACCGACAGGCCGTCGATGTCGCGCGCGAGCGCCTCGGCATAGGAGGCGAGCGCCGTCGGCGTCAGGTCGTTGGCCGGCCGGTTCTGCAGGTCGCGCGCGGCGTTGACCGCCTCGGCCACGAGCGCCGACGCGCTGACGACGTCGGTCAAGTCCTCGTCCGCGGAGACGATCAGTCGGGCCAGGCTCTTGGGCTTGGCGTCGGCGTCCTGCGCGGAGGCCGACTTGTGGCGCTCGAAGCGGTAGTCGGAGAGGATCGTCCCCTCGACGAGCGCTCCGGCGACGTCCGCGCCGGTTTGCGGGGGGAGCTCCCAGCAGAGCGCCTCGGCGGAGAGCTCGCGCGCACGATCGCGCGCCACGGCGGCGGCCACGCGTGCGCGCTCGGCGCTGAACTCGCCGCGCTTGCCCAGGCCGACGAGCAGCCAGCGGGCGTCCGGCGTGTGCGTGAGCGCGAGCGACTGAAACGCGCTGCGCGCCTCGCCGCTGGAGAGCAGGCGGCCGACCTCCGCCGGCGCCTGAGCGCCGGGCTGCTCGCCGTCGAACACGCCGAGCACGATCGTGTCAGCGCCGCTGGCGCTGCCGGGCTGCGTCGTGGCCGAGACCTCCATTCGGTCGAGCACGATAGCCGGATCGCTAGGATTGCCCTCCTCTCAAAGCTTTTTCGATCGAGTCCCCCTAGACACTGGAGAGCCCTGTTCTCATGCCAAAGACCGTGATTCTCGCCAGCGCGCGCACCCCGATCGGCAAGATGGGCGGTGGGCTCGCGACGCTGGAAGCGACCGAGCTGGGCAGCGCGGCGATCGAGGCGGCGCTGGAACGCGCCGGCGTCGAGCCCGAGCAGGTCGAGCACGTGGTGATGGGCCAGGTGCTGCAGGCCGGCCAGGGGCAGATCCCCTCGCGCCAGGCGCAGATCAAAGCGGGCATCCCCAAGGAGGTCTCCTCGGAGACGATCAACAAGGTCTGCGCCTCGGGGCTGCGCGCCTCGGTGATCATCGACCAGGCGATCCGCGCGGGCGACATGCAGGTCGGCGTCGGCGGCGGCATGGAGTCGATGTCCAAGGCGCCCTACCTGCTGCCCCAAGCGCGCTTCGGCTACCGCATGGGCGACGCGAAGATGCTCGACGCGATGGTGCACGACGGGTTGACCAACCCGTTCTCGGGCAAGCAGATGTTCGTCGAGGCGACGGAGATCGGCGACGAACTGGAGATCACGCGCGCGGACCTCGACCGCTGGGCGCTGCGCTCGCACGAGCGCGCGCTGGCGGCGATCGACGAGGGGCGGATGTCCGACGAGACCGTCTCGGTGACGATCAAGGGACGCAAGGGCGACACGGTCGTCGACGTCGACGAGGGCCCACGCCGCGACACCTCGCTGGAGCGCCTGGCCGCGCTGCCCGGTCTCCTCGGCAAGGAGGGATCGCACACCGCCGGCAACTCGCCCGGCGTCAACGACGGCGGCGGCGCGCTGGTGCTGTGCTCGCAGGAGTGGGCGCAGGCCAACGGCAAGGAGGCGCTGGCGGAGATCGTCGCGCACGCGCAGAGCGCCAACGACTTCGCCTACCTCGCGACGACGCCCGCGAGCGCCGCGAAGAAGGCGCTGGAGAAGGCCGGCTTGCAGCCGGGCGACATCGACCTGTGGGAGATCAACGAGGCGTTCGCCTCGGTCACGCTGAACTCGATCCGCATGCTCGGCATCGACGAGGAGCGCGTCAACGTCAACGGCGGCGCAGTCGCGCTGGGGCACCCGATCGGCGCCTCCGGCGCGCGCATCCTCGGCAGCCTCGTGCACGAGCTGCGCAGGCGCGGCGGCGGCTACGGCTGTGCGGCGATCTGCTCGGGCGGTGGCCAGGGCGACGCGGTCATCCTGAAGGTCGGGGAGTAGCTCCCCAGCCCGCGGGAGATCGCCGGTGCAACGCTCCGACGCCGCTCACACGCAGACGACCGAGGATCAGCTGGGCTCGGCCCGCCCCGATCGCAACCCGATCGCAGAGGAACGGGCACGGCACAACGGGCAACCCCGCCCGGCGGCCTTCTTCGATCTCGACAAGACGCTGATGGCCGGGTCGTCGGGCATCTTCTTCGCTCGCGCCGCGTATGAGACGGGCATGATCACGCGCACGCGCCTGGCTCGCGACGCTTACGAAAACCTGCGCTTTCGCCTGCGCGGCTCGACCGACGATCGCGCCGACGACGTGCGCAAGCGCGTCGGCGCGATGATCGCCGGGGTGGCGGTGCGCGACCTGCAGCGCCTGTCGCCGCGCGTGCTCGCAGGCGTGCTGCCGCGGCTGTATCCGCAGATGCTCGAGCGCGCCTATGCGCATCAGGACGCCGGCGTGCCCGTCTACATACTCACCGCCGCGTCGCAGGAGATGGCCGATCTGCTCGCGCACGTGCTCGCCTTCGACGGCGGCCTGGGCTCACGCTCGGAGATCGTCGACGGGCGCTACACGGGCAGGCCGGCGGGGCCGTTCAACTACCGCGAGGGCAAGGTCCTCTCGATGCGCGAGCTGGCTCAGTACGAGCGGATCGACCTGCAAGCGTCGTTCGCCTACTCCGACTCGGAGTCCGACCTGCCGATGCTGCGCGCTGTCGGCCAGCCGATCGTCGTCAATCCCGACGCCGAGCTGCGACGCATCGCCGCAGAGGAAGGCTGGGAGATGCTGCGCCTGGACCGGCTCGGACAGCGCCTGAAGGTGATCGCGGCGCTCGGCGCCTTCGCGGCGCTCGGCGGCCTCGGCGGGCGGGCGCGAGAGCACGTGGCAGCGCGCGCCGCGCGCCGCGCATAGGCTGAGGGCCAGATGCCCACGCAGACACAAGGCAAGATCCGCGTCGTCGTGGCCAAGCCCGGCCTCGACGGCCACGACCGTGGCGCGAAGATCATCGCGCGCGCTCTGCGCGACGCGGGCATGGAGGTGATCTACACGGGCCTGCACCAGACGCCCGAGCAGATCGTCGAGACGGTGATCCAGGAGGACGCCGACGCGGTCGGTCTGTCGATTCTCTCCGGCGCGCACATGACGCTCGTGCCACGCGTGGTCGAGCTGCTGCGCGCGCAGGACATCGATGACGTGGTCGTGACCGTCGGCGGGACGATTCCCGCCGAGGACATTCCCGAGCTCAAGGATCTCGGCGTGGCCGAGGTCTTCACGCCTGGCGCGCCGACGCAGGCGATCGTCGATTTCATCCGCCAAGCAACCGCCGCGCGCGACTGATTGACTCGTCAGTCAACCGGGCAAACAAGTAGAATCCCCCTCAACAGAACCCAAGGAGTTAGCTGAGAATGAAGATATGCGTCCTGGTGAAGGAGGTTCCGGACGCCGCCGTCGAGAAGAAGATCAACCCCTCGACGGGGCGCATGGACCGAAACGGGGAGAAGAACCTCAACCCGTATGACACGCACGCCATCGAGGCTGCAATGCAGATCAAGGAGGGCGGCGTGGTGCCGGTCGAGGAGATCGTCGCCGTGACGATGGGCCCCGACAGCGCAGTGCGCGCGCTGCACAAGGCGGTGTCGCTCGGCGCCGACCGCTCGGTCCATTTGTCAGACGAGATCGTCGCCGGCTCCGACGTGGCCGCGACCGGCTACGCGCTGGCCAGGACGCTGCAGCGGGAGAGTCCCGACCTGGTCCTGCTGGGACAGCAGTCCGACGACGGCGAGTGCTACACGATCGGCGCCGTCGTGGCCGAGCACCTGGGCATGCCGTCGCTGACGCAGGTGATCAAGATGGACATCGAGTCAGAGGCACTGCGCTGCGAGCGCCAGGCCGAGTACGGCTACGACACCGTGCAGATCAAGCTGCCGGCCGTGATCTCGGTCGGCGACGCGATCAACGAGCCGCGCTATCCGTCGCTGAAGGCGATCATGGGCGCGAAGAAGAAGCCACTGGACAGCGTCACCGCCGGCGACGTGGAGATCGACGCGAGCAAAGTGGGCGGCGAGAACTCCGCCGCCCAATGGGTCGCCGCGAAGGCCCCGCCGGCGAAGGCCGCCGGCGAGATCATCGAGGACGAGGACACCGGCGAGACGGTCGAGAAGATCGTCGCCTGGCTCGACGAGCGCAAGCTCATCTAGTCGTGGATGAGCGAAAGGAACTGAACTGACATGGCAAACATCCTGGTCTACGCGCTGCACTACGACGGCGCGATCAACAAGAACTCACTCGGCGCCGTCTCCGAGGGCGCCAAGCTGGCCGCCGAACTGGGCGGCGAGGCACACGCGCTGCTGCTCGGCGAGAACGTGCCGCAGGAGCTCGCGGCGACGCTGGGCAACTACGGCGCCAAGAAGGTGCTCGTCGCCGAGGGCCCGGAGGGCCTGGCACAGCCGCTCGTCGACGCGATGGCCAAGGCGATCACCGACGGTGGCTACTCCTACGCGCTGTTCGGCGGCGGACTGCTGGGCTTTGAGATCGGCGCCGGCCTGGCCGCCCGTCTCGGCGCGGGCGTGGCGATGGAGGTCACCGCCGTGCGCGCGGAGGGCGGCGAGCTGATCGCCGAGCGCCCGATCCTTGGCGACTCGGCGATCTCGGAGATCAAATACCGCTCCGACGTCGGCATCATCATCGGCCGCCTCAACGCGTTTGAGATCAAGCAGAGCGGCGACGGCGACGCGCCGGTGGAGAAGCTCGACTTCGAGCTCAGCCCGCACGCCTCGCAGGCGACGATGGTCACGCGCGGCGAGCAGCGCGGAGCGGACGTCGACATCGAGGGCGCGGACATCCTCGTCGCCGGCGGCCGCGGCCTCGGCAAGGCCGAGGGCTTCGAGCTGGCCGAGGAGCTGGCCAAGGCGTTCGGCGGCAACAGCGCCGTCGCGGCGACGCGTGCCGTCGTCGACGCCGGCTGGTACCCCTACGCGGCGCAGATCGGCCAGACCGGCAAGACGGTCGCGCCGAAGCTGTACCTCGCGGCGGGCATCTCCGGCGCGATCCAGCACAAGGTCGGCATGCAGGCCTCGGAGAACATCGTCGCGATCAACAAGGACGCCAACGCGCCGATCTTCGAATTCTCCGACCTCGGCATCGTCGGCGATCTGAACAAGATCCTGCCCAAGCTGACCGAGGCCGTGAAGGCGAAGAAGGCCAGCTAACGATGTCAACGCACAACGGCAAGGTCGCACCGGACGCGTTCCCGCCGCCGGTGGACTCGCAGAAGGAGTTCATCAAGCGCGGGCTGGACGACGAGGACGAGCTGATCGAGGTTGGCGTCGCGATCGTCGGCGGCGGGACGGCCGGCCTGGCCTGCGCGAACCGGCTGCTGGCGCTGCTCGGCGACGACCCCGAGACGATGGAGCGCCTGGGCGAAGTGCCCGTCGCAGTGGTCGAGAAGGCCAAGACGTGCGGCGGGCACAACCTGTCCGGCGCCGTCATGCGCCCGGGCCCTTTGCAGGAGCTGTTTGCAGACCTGACCCGCGAGCAGTGGCGCGAGGAGGGCTTCGCCTTCGGCGAGGTCACCAAGGAGGCGGTGTACCTGACGCCAACCTCCAAGCTCTCCGTGCGCATTCCCACGCCGCCGCCGTTCAAGAACCACGGCAACGAGGTCGTCTCGGTCTCGGCGCTGGCGCGCTATCAGCAGCGCCAGGCCGAGGAGGCGGGCGCGTACATCCTCACCGAGACCTCTGCGACACAGCTCGTCGTGGAGGATGGGCGCGTGGTCGGCGTGCGCTCGGGCGACAAGGGCCGCGGCAAGGACGGCGAGCCGCTGGGCAACTTTGAGCCGGGCACCGACATCAAGGCTCGCGCGACGGTCCTCGCCGAGGGCTGCTGGGGCCATCTGACCGGCGCGGCGATCCGCGAGTTCGACCTCGCCAGGGACCGCGAGCCGCAGGTCTGGGAGCTCGGCGTCAAGGAGGTCTGGAAGGTTCCCCAGCCACTGGACCGCCTGATTCACACGATGGGCCCGTGGCCGCTGAAGATCTCCTCCAAGTACGGCCAGATCGGCGGCACGTGGATCTACCCGATGAAGGACGAGAAGACCGGCGACGACCTGGTCAGCATCGGCTTCGTCGTCGAGCTCGAGTACGCCGACGCGACGACCTCCGCTCACGACCTCCTGCAGACGTTCAAGACTCACCCGCTCGTGCGCAAGATCCTGCAGGGCGGCGAGCGCATCGCCTGGGGCGCCAAGGCACTGCCCGGCGGCGGCTACTGGTCGATGCCCAAGCTGTCGATGCCCGGCGCGCTGCTCGTGGGCGATTCCGGCGGGATGGTCGACACGATGGCGCTGAAGGGCGTGCACCACTGCATCAAGTCGGGCATGATCGCCGCCGAGACGATCTACGCCGCGCTCAAGCACGGCAGCAGCGACCTCTCCGAGTACGAGCAGGCGATCGACGACTCCTCGGTGGGACGCGAGCTGTGGGAGGTCCGCAACGCGCGCCAGCCGCTGCAGAAGGGGCTGCTGATCGGTGGCGCGCTCAGCGGGCTTCAGCAGATCAGCAAGGGCAAGCTGCCCGGCCGCGCGGACTGGCACCGCAACGATGCCAAGCCGATGTTCATCGGCAACACCAAGGACGCCTACGTCAAGCCCGACGGCAAATACACCTTCGACAAGCTCTCCTCGGTGTTCATCACCGGCAACGCCACGCGCGACGACGCCCCGAACCACATCCGCGTGCAGAAGCACGTCCCGCGCGAGATCGCCGAGACGTGGCGCTGGATGTGCCCGGCGGGCGTGTACGAGATCCCCGAGGACGCGCCCGAGCACGGCGACGTGGACGTGATCGTCAACTACACCAACTGCGTGCAGTGCGGGGCGATCACCGCCAAGGGCGGTCGGCTGACGACGCCCGAGGGCGGCGACGGGCCGCTCTACCAGATCCTCTAGGCACGGTCTGGGGCGGCTCGGCGTCCGTGCGCGAAACATCGGCGCCGAGCCCGTGTTAGGGGGATGCATGAAGTTGACGTTCCCCAGCCCGCCCACCCGTCGCCACGCTCTGCGAGCGGTCGCCTCGGGCGCGTGCGCGCTGGTGCTGGTCGGTGCGGCCTCGGCGAGCGCGCAGAGTGGCGAGTCGGTCGCTCAGACGCCGCCGCCGAGCACTCCAAGCGGTGTCACGGCGACGCTCGAACAGTGCGTCACCTCGGCGGTTCAGGCCGAACGCTCGGCGACGTTCACCGGCGAAATGACGGCCGTCGCGGGCGCGGCGCGGATGGCGATGCGGATCGACGTCGAGGAGCGCCTGCCCGGCGAAACGGAATTTCACGCCGTCAGCGCCCCCGGCCTCGGCGTGTGGCGCTGGGCCGATCCGAAGGTGAAGATCTACAAGTACCTCAAGCAGGTCACGGACCTGTCCTCGCCGGCCTCATACCGCGGCTTCGTGCGCTTTCGCTGGATGAGCGCCAAGGGCCACGTGATCAAGCGCGCGGAACGTCTGACGGCGCGTTGCCTGCAGCCGGCCTCGCCGGCGGCGCCGACGACTACCGGAGCGCCTTCGCCGATCCCGGCGGGCGCAACGCCGACCACGCCGAGCGCGTGAGAGCGGATGCGCGTGACCGCACGGCGCCGGGCCGCTAGAATGAAGCAACGATGAAGGCCAAGATCCACCCCACGTACAGCCGGGCACGCGTGCACTGCACGTGCGGCAACGAGTTCATCACCCGCGCCACGCAGGACGAGCTACGCGTGGAGGTCTGCTCCAACTGCCACCCGTTCTACACAGGACGCCAGAAGCTCGTGGACAGCGGCGGTCGCGTCGAGCGCTTCCAGCGCCGCGTGGCCAAGGGCCGCATGCACTCGGCGCAGACTCGGTCCGCCTAGCAGTCCGATGTCCTCGCGCGTGGCCGCCCGTTCTACGACGCCGGTCGCGCCCGAGCGCCCGATCGAGGACCTCCTCGAGCCCGACGTCTGCGGCACGGTCGACGAAGCGCCGATAGCCGCGCCGGGCGGCGTCGACGCCGATGCCGACGGCCAGCTGAACGCTCGCCGCGACGCCCCCGTGGGCGGGCAGGCCGTGCTCGAGGGCGTGATGATGCGCGGTGTCTCCAATTGGGCGGTCGCGGTGCGCAAGCCGACCGACGAGCAGCTGGCCGAAGGCGGGCGCTCGCCGGAGGAGGCGGCGCTCGGGGAGATCGAGGTCACGGCCTTTCCGCTGGAGTCGGCGCTCAGGCGCCACCGCCTGCTGCGCCTGCCGATCGTGCGCGGGGTCGTCGCCTTGGGCGGGTCGCTGGCGATCGGCTTTCGCGCGCTGGAGGTCTCCGCCAACGCCCAGCTCCCGCCCGACGAGAAGGACGGCTCTGCCGAAGAGATTCCCAAGACCGTGTGGGCGGGCACCGTAGTCGTCGCGCTGGTCGTCGCGATCGTGCTGTTCTTCTTGATTCCCGTCGGGCTGACGAGCCTGATCAAGGATCAGCTGGGGTCCTCGTTCTTGTTCTGGTTGATCGAGGGCGTCGTGCGCACGAGCATCTTCCTCGGCTACATGCTGCTGCTCTCGCGCCTGCGCGACCTGCGCCGCGTGTTCGAGTACCACGGCGCCGAGCACAAGACGATCTCCTGCTTCGAGGCCCGCCTGCCGCTGACGCCGACCAATGCCCAGCGCTTCTCGCGGCTGCACCCCCGCTGCGGCACGAGCTTCCTGCTGGTGGTGATGATCGTCGCGATCTTCGTCTTCGCGCCGATCGGCCTGCCGGCCTGGTACTGGCTGGTGGCGACGCGCATCCTCGGCGTGCCGCTGATCGCCGGCATCTCCTTCGAGCTGATCAAGTTCGCCGGGCGCAATCGCAGCCGCCGCTGGGTGCGCGCGGTGATGTGGCCGGGCCTGAAGCTGCAGCTGCTGACCACGCGCGAGCCCGACCTCGACCAGCTCGCGGTGGCG
>Ga0208714_1000137_pt1 | contig 22908 bp, 20 predicted proteins | sample NGESurshal072012_3_FD_184461 | JGI IMG/M metagenome (GOLD analysis project Ga0208714, IMG submission 184461) | Arctic peat soil microbial communities from Barrow, Alaska - NGEE Surface sample 415-1 shallow-072012 (SPAdes) | ecosystem: Environmental > Terrestrial > Soil > Wetlands > Peat ... | reverse complement strand
GACCTCAGCGGCTGACTGAACTTAGCAACGTGACTCAGATGGCGTCACGCACGCTTGCCGGAAACTCACGGTGTACCCCATGAGACTGTAGATAGAAATGTAGATACAGAGAGCACCGAAGAACCACAGATTTCCATATCTTTCAATCAGCGGCGCACAACAGGTTCAATATGAAGCAGTTAGAAACTGCACAACTCAGCAGATTTCAATAGGGTCTCAAATCTGGTTCGGGACCAGGGGGTCGGAGGTTCAAATCCTCTCTCCCCGACCAATTCTTTCAATAAGATACAGCCGTTTTGAAATCTCCGAAAGTATCTGTGGTTCATCAAAACTAAACGTTGCCCTTTTTTTCGATGCGAGAGGCGGTTGTCTTAGACAGCAGCGCTTTGCATGGCGTGGTCTGCGACCGTTAGGAGCGTCCCGGAAGCGAGCGGGAGAGCTCGACTGCCAAGATCCGGGCGTGAATCTCCCTCCGATCCTGACAGCGAGGAGTTTTAGCTTGGAGCTGAAAATTGTTAGGCCGCGACCGTATATCGGTGATGTAGCCCACCGAGTCGTGGCAACGAGATAACCTTGTGACCACTCGAAGGGGCTGACGCCGCAACTCGACCACCAGGAGTGTTCTTCCCAAGTCCGAGATGAGTCCGGTCCTCGTGGTACACAGCGGGGGCTGAAGCCAGGAATTGTGCGGACTGCCTTCACGCGGGCCTGAAGAGCGTGTGTGAGAACTCAATTTTTACGCAACCCCTTGTGCGGCCTCAAATTGGTAAACACAATACGTTGCGGAAATTCCTAGTTCTCACACACCCTCTGAAGGCCCGCACTATCCAAGCTACAGCCACGCTGGAAGTGCACTAGAAAATCTTGGGACCGTACGCAAACGCGCCGACCACTGCACCACCTAGGACGAGCAAGGCTGGATTGATCTTGACCCGGAGCAAGATGACGAACACGAGGAATGCAATCGCCGCCGTAGTGGCTCCGGTCACTGCCCCTTTTGCCAGGGTGAAGCAGCCGGCAAGGAGCAGACCGATCGATACGGGCGCAAGTCCCTTCTGAATCGAATCCCTCCAGGGCCACTTGGCGAGCTTGATCCAAAGGCGCCCTACCAGAAACGCAAGCACAGCCGTAGGCCCGAAGAAGGCGAGCAAGACGACCACAGCCCCCAGTGTCCCGGCCGCCCAGTCGCCGATCGCGACGATCATCATCATGTTGGGCCCGGGAGCCATCTGCCCCATACTGTAAAGATGGATGAGCTGCGTGAAGGTGAGCCAATGGTGGACATCCACGGTCAGAATCTTGAGTTCGGGAAAGGCCGCCATGCCGCCCCCGACCGTAAGGATCGACAGATAGGAAAAAACGCGAATAAGCGCGGGTATCTGATTCATCGTGCCGCCCCCTCTTTGTCAGACTTCCGCGGGTGGTACCACAGGATTGCGATTAACCCCACGGCGATCAGTACACGCGGTACCGACTGGTGAAGGTAGTTAACTCCGAGGACGGTGATCGCAATGAATATCACGTCGTAGGTATGGGCGAGCGACTTCCTGCCGAGTTGCCAGGTTGTCGCAAGAATGAGCCCTACCGCCGCCGCCGCTACACCTTTAAGCGCGGCTGTCACCATGGGCCGATCGCCATGTACGTGGTACGCCATGCCTACTGCATACATCAGCAGCGCGCCCGGTAGACAGATGCCGACCACGGCTGCTATGGCCCCAAGCGCTCCTCGCAACTCATCCCCTACGAGGATCGCCATGTTGGTGGCATTGAGGCCAGGCAAGGTCTGGCTGATGGCCAGAAACTCGACGAATTCCTTATCGTTGATCCAGCGACGCTTGCTCACGAGGCCGTTCCGCAGATAGGCGACAACGCCGCCGCCAAAGCTGGTGGCCCCGATGAGCAGGAACTCGATGAATATATCGCCGACGGAAATCTCTCGTGGTGCCGCGGAAGTGCCCAGCGCGGCTTTAGGGTCAGGTGCTGGTACCGCAGCAGTGTCATTCATGGCTTTGGGGTGCGTTGCCTTTCAGCCGGTAAACCATTCCTGTCTTGGTTGTGCCCAGCGAAATCCACTCCTTCACGTCCTGCTGCAGCGTGATGAAGAACTGTTCGCACAGCTTCTTTGCCTTGTCGCTGACTTCTTCTTTGCGGTTGAATCTGACCTGGTAGGCGAATTCTCCCACCAGCGGTAAATGCTCGCCTCGGGTGCGCCACAGCGCCACGTTGCACTTGGCCACGAATCCTTTGCCAAAGTCGAGTTGCCCGAGTTCCAGCAGCACTTCCTCGACGATCCCTTCGTTTACCAAGCCGATCCTCTCGTCTTTCGACGTTTGCAGGACGGAGAGCGCTGGGAACACGTGGGCCAGAGTCGACATCGCGAGACGGTCCGCACCCTCGTGCAACTGGCTCAAGCCGAAAACGCAGTTGTGCGAGTACAGGATGCGAAATCCGCCGATCTGGTCCTTCAGCGGTAATGCCTCCGCTTTGAACTTGATCCGATAGGCGCCTGAGATATTTGGCCGCACGTCCAACGCGGCCGTCGTCTGCTCGTCCGGATGACGGAACTTGAAGACGATTTCCGGATCGCCGACGGGGAAACCGTCGACGTAGCTTATGCGCCGCCGAAGGATAAAGGCGTGGTTGTAGAGGCGAAAATCAGGGGTGTCACCAAAAATGATTTCCCTTACATCTGGCCTCAGGCCGATCTTAGGGTCGGTGATATACCCAACCTTCAAACCCTTTGCCGTGCGCTGCACTAGCTTGCCGAAGTCACGGAAGCTCTCGACCGAGGTGAAGCGATCAGGTTTCAGGATGAGCTTGGCTTCAAGATATTGCACCCGATCTTGAGGATGACCGTCACTGTAGATCGCCGCGCCAGCTGCAACGTTGTTCTTGGATTGCTTATCTTTCTTTTTTTTCTTGTCCTCTTTTGCCACTTGGATACCTCCATGTGCATGGCCGCCCGGTCCAGGGAAACGCGAGTCGGACACGTGCCCTACATACTTACTCCCCCAAACGCGGGAGCGCCACTGGAAAAAGTCCTAGTTTGGGCTATGCAATTCAGTCATAAGGGGGCGGTGATTGAGCCCAGAGGCCCGCCCAAAGGTGGGTCTGTGGGGAGGAGCCTCCGGGAAACTGCCGGACGATTACTTGGCGCGGGCGAGCGCTTCCGCCTTGCGAATGGCGGCCTCATGCAAATCGTAGGCTTCGAGGGCCTTGCGGGCTGCTTCGCGGGCCCTACTGGTACTCATTCGCTTCTCCGCTTCGGCGAAGAGATCTTCCGCGTCCTCATGGGCGTTGTATGCATCGTCATCCGCTTCCTTCACCCGCTTGACTGCGGCCATGACTTGGGAATCGATCTTCGGCGCTGCTTCCTTTTTCCCGAGCTTCGCTTTCTGCCGCGCTTGTTTAACGTCGCCGTCTTGCGAGACTAGCTGATTGTAAGCAATCTTCAGATCGTCGCTCCAGGTCGCCTTGACCTTCATTTCGAATTGATCGAGGGCGGCCCTGGCTACGTCGGCGATCTCCCGCACTCGCTTCTTTTCCAGCAGCCACTTCCAGACACCCCATTGCGTTCCTTCCGTCATGATTGCCCTGGCATCTTCGACAGCGGGAAGTTTTCGCATGGCAGACCTCGCGTACAAAGAATAGTTCGTGGACTGAGTGTAATCCCAGAGTGGTGTAGCTCGGGTAGTGCGGGCCTGAACCTGGATTATTCATGAGCCACGCAGTTTTTGGGTGTCATCCCGAGCGACGAGCCCAGCGAGGAGTCGAGGGACCTCTTTGGCCGCCAGCAAGCTCAAACTTGTTGCTGCGCCGCGCGGCCACACCGGGATTTCTCGCAGCGATAGGAGTCCTTCGACTCCGCGCCCGCCCGACCCGCAAAAGAGGCGGGTCGGAAATCCTTTGCGGGCAGTACAGAACACACCCCCGGACTTGTCCGCGCAGCCTCGCCGGCCGCGCGGAACAATTGTTTGCTAATGTTGCGGCCCAGGGTCAGCTGCGGTTTCGAAAGCGCAGCACTCGATTCCAACGAAGTGCGGCAGCCGGCCACTATCCTTCAGCTACTTCTGCAAAATGTTCTTGCCAAACGAGAACTTCGTTCCCACCACGAAACGCACGCTGTTACGACCGCCATTCAATAAATTCGAGAAAAAGTTATAGTGAACAACGTCGGTGGCTACACGAAGACCAAAGTTCGGCGTGATCTCCCAGGTCGCCCCACCTCCAAAGCCGTAAAACACTACCGTGTCAGATCTCGACGGATTCGATCCCAGCAGGCCGGCGACAATCAGTTTGGCGATTGGGTCGCCCGGCTTGACCGTGACGTTCGCGTGCAATGCCCCGAGCGCCGGACGCACGAAGAGAGTCACCTTTTTCATTCCGCGATAATTGAATTGCGGACCGGCCTCATACGTATAGGTCGAAGAGTTGTAAGGGACCGATATTACGTACCCGGGCGGGAGAAACGGCAGAAACGGCGCTAATTTCGCCTGTGTTGCCGCATTAAGATCGTTCGGCACCAGCGAACTGTGGCCACCGGCGTAGCTGAAATCGCCACCGAGCGTCAGCCAACTGCGAAGGTTGACGCCAAAGTCACCATCGAATCCGCGCTGGGTCAGATTCAACGACGGCGTGCTGAGATAGGAATAGGCGCCAAAAGCGCTGAACTGCCTGATGTCGGTTTGTTGTGAGAAACAGGTGAGAGTGGTTAGAAGAACGAATAAGAGCACGACGGAGAGAGTCCGAGGCCGCATGCTAAATCTCCTTTTGCTCGCCCTCAAGTTGAGCAGGGCGGCCAATTACAAGTTTTCAGCGGGACGTAAACCGTGGGCGTTCCTTCGCCTCACTGGCTCCGTCCCAACTGTGCCTGCATCCAGTTTGCCCTATGCGAGTGTTGGGATCAGTAACAAAATGAAATGTTTGTGGTCGTATTCCCAAATTGGAACAGGGAGGGGGTGGAGTTGGATTCTGGCTCTTATCACAACCGTTGTGTGATGGCGCTCGTTGGCAAATTTGAAGGGATGTGCTGTGGACCTGGCGTTGAACTGCTCATAGCTGGAGAATTATTGCCGGTGTCTCGCACCATCTCCGCCTAATCGCTCGTCTGCGCTTCGGCCAGGCGATTCGCCATGATGGTGTAAACGGATGCGTTAAATGCCAACCCAATGTGGGTCCCTGAAACTTCAAAATCGCTGTTGAGATTGCCGGTGATGCAGTACCGCCAATCAACCACGCCATCCTGGCGCGTGTAGATTGCGGTTTCAAACATCGAGCGCGGCATCTTGCGGCGCAGGGAAGCCAGAAAGTTGCACGTGCAGCGTCCGGTGTAGCAGGTGGACAGCACTCGAGGGCCGTGCTCTTTCAAAATTTGCTTGCGCACGGAGTCGGCGGCATGGAGGACGGTACGATGAGCCACCGTGCCACGGAAGGGTGAACCTAAGGTGATTACCGATGCGATATCGTCCGGCCTCTGGTTGGCCACCGAGCGGGCGATAACGCCGCCCAGGCTGTGGCCTATGAGATGAATCTTGCGCTCCGTTTCGAGCAGCGCCTTTTCGATGTTCTCATTGAGGCGATGCTGGATGAGCAGGTTCGGACATTCCGCATTCAGGCCAATGCCCGAAAAATAAGGACGGTACCCAATGCGCGCCAGCCAGGAATGCAATTGCTTCAGATAAGAGTCAGTACCCAGAAATCCCGGGACCAAGACAACTCCGGAACCGTCGCCATGCGGTACGCCTAGACCATAGTAAGCAGGTGAGCCGTGCAGTAAGAGCACCTCTGCTCCAAACAAAGCTTCCTTCCAAATTGTAACGTCAGCCTCTGCATGGTCTAGTTGATAGCCGTTGTTGGGCGTTGCCATAGGCGGTTAGGTGCTCTCCCTTGGTCTTTGAGTTTCCGCTTGCGGTCCCAGTGCGCCATCCCCGGAGCATTAGTGTAGCTGGAGCAGTCAAGAGTTGCCAGGGAATTGTAGGATTTTGTGAAGAGGGAAGGCCCCGGGCACGGCCAGTGTGATTTCTCATTCAGGCACGTGCGGATATTGTAAAGCGAAGTGCCGCAGCATCGTGCTGCGGCACTTCGAACAACTTCCTCCAAGTCACACGTTAAAGACCTACATCTTTACAGCATCAACTCATGTTTCAGGCTGTAGCGTGGGCCGGCGTCATCTTGATTGTCCGCCGTGGGCGCTTCGCGCGGTGGTGTGTCTTGGCAACCGGTTTGTGCTCGGGATGAGGTTTGATGACGGTATCCATCAGGGCCTTCTCCGCATCCACGAAATTCTTAACACCTTGCCGGGTAAAATCCGGCAGTTGCGTGAACGTATCTGGAGCGATCATGTTCAGCGTACGGCCAGTCGCCTTCAGATCTGCGTTCACCTGACGGCCTGCGACATCCATCAGCTTCTTCTGCGCGTCAATGAAGGTGTCCGTGGCATGGCGGGCCAACGTTAATACTTCTGTCGTCTTCATCTTCCTGGTTGTCCCGTTCTTGCCGTTCGTAGCGTTGGTGGCTTCGTCCGCAATTACGTTCAGGAACTTCTTCTGCGACCGGACGAAAGTGTCGAAGCTCTCGCGGGCGAGTTCGACCAGGCCCTCGCCATCATAGGGCTTGCCGGCCTTTACCGCCGTGAGCCAGGTATGCGTCTGTTTGCTGGCGATCTTAAGAAAGTCCTGCTGCATCTCGACAAAGGTATCGAAACCGCGGCGCATGACATCGGTCAGGGCTGTGGCTGCAGGCGAACCGCCAACTCGTTCCTTAACTCCGTTGGTTACCAGCTCATATTCCTGCTGGACCAGGTTGAGGAGCAACTTCTGTCCTTCAATGAAGTTCGTCATTCCCTCGCCGGTCAGCTCGGTCAAAATCTCAGTCGGGCAATACGCGGGGTCGGCCAGCCGCTCCCGCAGCATGTGCATCGCGCTCGCATTCTGACGCGTGGCCAGATCGACCAGGATTCGTTGCGTGGCAAAGAAGTTTTCGACACCCTGCTGCACCCATCCAGACAGCAAGGAAACAAAGGACGACTCTCGAGAGATGGCCGTGTTCAACTCGTGCTTAACTGTTCTACGCATAATGACCTCCTATTTGCTGCATCGCAGCATCAACTTAAACCTAGTATTCCTTGCGCTCGTTGTCAATATAAAAGTACAATTATTTTGCGCTGCAACAAGGAGGCGACCCGTGGACCCCGACAAGGTAGTCATCAAGAAGTACGCAAACCGCAGACTCTACGACACTTCTGGGAGCCGCTACATCAATCTGGTGGACATCGCCGCCTTGGTCCGAAATGGGACAGACGTGCAGGTGGTGGACGCAAAAACCGGTGAGGACATCACCCGTGTGACCCTGACCCAGATTATCGTGGAAGACGCGAAGGAGCAGCCAACCGGATTGCCGCTGGAGCTGCTGCGGCAACTCATCGTCGCGTCGGACCGCGTCGGCCAGGAGTTCATCATGTGGTATCTGAAATCCGCGTTCGATGCTTATAAGAAAGTGCAGAACACGTTGGAAAGCCGTTTGACCGATGTGCAATCCGTGGCGCTGTCTCCCCTGCAAATGATGAAGAAGTTCATCCCTGGATCGGCGACGGAAACGGCAAGCGAGCCAGGTACAGAATTGCAAGAGCTCCAAAAACTGCGTAAGCGCATCTCGGAGATGGAAGCCCGTCAAGAGAAACCTAAACGGCCGAAAAAGCGCCGCCGCGCCACGGCGTAGACGATGGTGACACAGCCGCATTGTCCCAACGCTCGCGCCCGTCCTTGACAATCGCATCCTGGCGGCTCACGATTCGCAATAGGCCAGACACTTATGCCGCAGACTGCAAACATCGTGCAGTTGAAGCCGCGCACGCTGGAGGCGTTCGAAGCGTACATCCGCGAGGCCGAAGCAGCCATGGAGCCCTCATTGCACGGGCACGGCGCATTCTTATGGTCGGACACCGATCCCCAGATAGCGCAGCAAGTGCGGCATGGAGACATTGCCGCGCAACTGTGGTCGGGCGACGCGTCCGTCAAAGTGCCGAATGGCCTGATTCACGACTGGATCGGGGCCGCATTCATTCCGAGCACCACCGTCGCTGACACCCTGGCCCTGATTCAGAATTACGACAACCACAAAAATGTTTACCAGCCCGAAGTGATGGACTCCAAACTGATCAGTCATCATGGCCACGATTTCAAGATCTTCCTGCGGCTTCTGAAAAAGAAAATCATTACCGTGGTGCTCGACACCGACCACGACGTGCATTATTCGTCGGTGGACGATGCTCGCTGGTGCTGCCGCTCCCATACCACGCGAATCGCTGAAGTAGAGGATCCGGGCACGGAAAAAGAAAAGGTGCTGCCGCCCGACACAGGTTACGGCTTCCTGTGGCGTCTGTATTCCTATTGGCGTTTCCAGGAGCGGGACGACGGCGTGTGCGTCGAGTGCCGGGCCATTTCGCTGACGCGCGACATCCCCATTGGCCTGGGATGGGTGATCGAACCGATTATCCGTAAGCTGCCGAAGGAATCGCTGATCCACACGCTGAAAGCCACGCGCGACGCGCTGAGTGCAGCGTAGCGGCTTGCGGAAAACTCGCTTCATAGCGCGGCGGGTGCGAAAGGACTTTTTCGCCAACGGAGTTGCAGGCAGCCTGCTTGATGCGGTCCCGGGGCTACAATCGCCTGTCCGTGTATCCAATTACTGAGTCTGCGCCACTGTGATGATTCCGCTCGCTCTCTTCGTCTCACTCCTCTTTCTCTACAGCCTCGCGTCGCGACGACTCGAGCAGACAATCATCACAGCGCCCATCGTCTTCACAGCCGCAGGAATGCTGGCGTATCCTGCCTTGCAACGGATTCTCGGAACGGTGGTCAATTCGGAGATCTTCCTCGGTCTTGCCGAAGTCGGTTTGGTGATGCTGCTCTTTACGGATGCCAGCCGCACCGACCTGAATGTCTTACGTAGCATTCGCAACCTGCCGGCGCGGTTATTGAGCACAGGGTTGCTGCTGTCCCTCCTTTTGGGCGCGGTCGTCGCGCGGCTCATATTTCCACGTCTCTCCATCTGGGAAGCGGGAATCCTGAGCGCCATCCTCGCGCCGACCGACGCTGGCCTGGGGCAGATCATCGTGAACAGTCCTCGCGTGCCCATGCGTATTCGCCAGGCACTCAACGTGGAAGCCGGTCTGAACGACGGACTGTCCGTCCCGTTTCTCCTATTCTTCATCGCCCTCGCTGCGGCTGGGACAACAGTGGGTCACGCCACGCACCTGCCACGGTTCATCCTGGAACAGTTGGGTATTGGCGCACTCGTCGGTGCCGCGATTGGCCTCGCTGGCGGGTGGTTGCTGGGCCTCGCGCGCCGCAGGGAGTGGATCTCAGAATCGTTCCAGCAAATTGGCGTGGTCGCGCTGCCGCTGCTCTGCCTGGTGGCGTCTGAGATGCTTGGCGCGAGCATGTTCATTGCGGCCTTTGTCGCCGGCTTGGCGGTGCAGATCGGATTCAAGGAAGCCGGCAAGCACAGTGTCGAGTTCGCGGAGGAATGGGGACAACTGCTCAACCTCTCCGTGTTCTTCCTCTTTGGGCTTATCGTAGTGCGCAATTGGCCGCAGTTCAGCCGGGCAGCATGGCTGTATGCGGTGTTCAGCTTGACGGCGGTGCGGATGCTGCCGGTAGCGATCGCGCTCATCAGTACGCGCCTAAGCACAGCCAGCGTGATTTTCATGGGCTGGTTTGGTCCGCGCGGTCTGGCGTCTATTGTTCTCGGACTGGTCTACCTTGAGCAGGAAATGCATTTACCCGGCGAGACAACGATCAAGCTCGCGGTAATGGTTACCGTGCTGCTCAGCATCTTTGCCCACGGGCTGAGCGCCATGCCTGGCATCGGCCTTTACGAGCGCAAGATTGCATCGCTCGGCGCCGCTGCGCCTGAGCATCAGGAGGTCAAAGTATGAGGGCGATATGTACCCCCAAAAAAAGGCAGAGATCAGTTCGGCTTCGTGCTACTTGTCCCCTTCTTCGGCGGCACCTTGGAAGACTTCGAAGCCGGCTTGGGATGGGCATCCTCGGCAATCTGCTGGTCGACCCTGTCGGACTCCATTACGAACGTCGTCGTAACTGCATCGACGCCGAACTGGCTGGCGTCGGCCGCCAGAGGTAGCTCCTTGAGTTCGGGGAGCGGCTTGCCCACTTTGTACAAGGTCACAACGGTCAAGGCCTCGAACTTGGCCGGATCGAGTATCACGCTTTTGGGTAGAGAAGCCGGTGGCAGCCCGCCGCTGTTCGGCTCCTTCACCTGAGTGGGAACGGTGTAGAGGATGTAGTCACACTGCTTAGAGCGGGCCTCGCTCTCCACGTCCGGATGCGGCCCTTCGGTGTCCAGCGGCACGGCTTCATGTTGGTGGCGGGCGATCTCGCTGATCAAGTTGAGGCGCAGGCTGTCGGTCGGCAGCGATTGGCCGCTCATGTCCTTGATCTTCACCACACCGATGCGCACCACGCCAGCGCTCTTGGGCGCGACGACGGGCGCGGAAGGCGGCGCAGGTGGAGTTGCTACCGGCTTCGTCGGAGGTGATGCCGGCTCAGGGGCCGTCTCCGAATGCGTTGTTGCCGGCGCGCCGCCCATCATGGCGGACATGTCCATGACCTTGCAGCCGGGCGGCATGTCGAACAGCGGCGCCTCCAGGGTTGTGTTGGTCAGCTCCACTACTTCCGTTGTGGTGGTGAACGTTCCCTGGTCTGACGCGATGGTGGTGGTCAGCTTAAGCGGATAGCCCAGTGCGCCGCCACCGCCGCCCTTCATCACGATGCGGTCGCTGCAACCGCGCTTGCCCGTGCCGCCGCAGGCCAGAGCGCGGTACGACTCGTCGGCGCAGGAAAATCCCGCCGACAAATCGGCGTACCAGCCATCCATTTCCATCTTCATGTGGGATTGATTGCAGGCGTCGGGGCTGGACTCCATCATCATCGAAGTCTTGATGTGGCGCGCCTTGTAGCCGAACATGTCCTGGCGCTCGCCAGTATCGTTTGAGGTGCGGGTGATGGTTACAACGCCACCCTTAGGGGTAGGTGTGGACTCGCCGCCTGCCATCTCTCGTGCCATGGCGCCCATGTTCGGCGTCGCGGGACAAGAGCCTTCGCCGCCGCCCATGGGCATCACCATGCATTGGTTGCCGCTGATGGTGATCATGCGCTTCTGGTCGCATTGGATGATACTGACAGAGCCGTCGTGACCTCCGAAGCTCATCTCGCTGCGCTGGCGGGCCCCCTTGATGTACACCGTGCTCTCCGAGGTGTGGCCCATCACCGTGGTGCGGGTCTTGATCTTCAGGTCGGCTGAGGCGATGGTGGAAAAGCAGACTACGGCGATCGCAAGAGCACAGGAATGACGTAACAGGCGAGTCACGAGAGGCCTCCTCAAAGGAAACACGAACATTTTTACGTTGCAATGAGTACGGCGCAATTCTAAACAAACCGTGCGGAATACGACAGGTGTGTATTTCAGTGCCCGAGATGGATCATTGATTCCATCTTCCATGAGCCGCCGTCAGCGAGTTGCCCATCAGTACCCTTAGAGCCACGCGCGATATGCTTTGGGGTGGAAGCGCCGGGCTTCAGAGGCTGCTCAAGAACTCTGTGGGGGCCTTTTGGTGGAAGCCCCCTGCTTTAGCAGGGGGAGCTAGACTTTAGTCTAGCGGAGAAGGAGACGATTTTGAAATGGGCTTTAGCCCCGGGATTTCTCGATCCCGGCGCTAAAGCGCGTGATCAAAGCCGAACTTTTCCCGGAGCGCTGAAGCGCTCCTTCCCCCGCATAAATGCGGGGGCTTCCACCAAGAAGTACACTCCACGGGTTTGGCACAGAGTTTTTCCGTAGCCTCTTCAGCCAGGTGAACCTCTCATGATAGTCAGCTGTGGCTTTAGCCACGGAGGTTCGCCATCGGTCTCAAATCCGCCCGTGGCTGAACCGTACGGATAGGCGATCGCGTTCTCCGCAAGATGCGCACGTACGGGATTCTCGCGAATGTAAATCGCATGCTGCTGAAAGTCGTCCCAGTCCCGTACTCGGTGTTCCGTAAACCCCGTCTGCCAAATTTCCACATTCGACCGCAGCTCCCGTTTGACGCGAAAGGAGAACCCTCCTTTGAGGAACTGCAGCGCCTTTTCCAGTGAAACGTCGGGCGCGGGCGTTAGCAGGAGGTGAAAGTGGTCTGGCATGAGGACAAATTCGTGCAACAGAAATCGTCCTTGCTTGCGATACCGTTTGAGCGTGTCCAAGAAGAGGTGCGCCATCGGCTCAGCGCGAAATATTGGCCGTCTTCCCCACGTCGCTCCCGTCACGAAGAAGGTCCGAATTTCTTGCGGCGCAAGCGGCATTGTTCTTACTCACCAGGGCTAAAGCCCCGAGTTTTCCGTAGCCTGTTTCGCCGGGCTGAAGTCCGGCGCTTCCACCAGAGCGACCGGAATCTTTTTGTTTCTTGGTTTCCGTTTGCGCCGCTGCTGGCTTGCAGCATTTTCCGCGACCGGGGTCTTCGCATTCGCAATCGGAATCTTCCCATTAGGCCGTACGCGCTTCTGCCGCTGTGGCTTTGCTCCGGCTCCGACTTCGGCTTCGGCTATGGCGCCAGCGCCCGCCCGCAACTCCGCAAAGCTCTCATCCACGAACTTCTCCAGGCGCTTGAGATCGGGCGCCGCGTGCACATCGCCGGTGAAGCCGAAGAACGCCGTGCCGTTATAGGTGAGGATGGCGCAATTAATGCCCATCAGGCCGCCAATCGGCACCCAGGGATACCAGCACAGCATCTTGTGACCCATGAGGTACAGCGGGACTTGCGGGCCGGGGACGTTGGTGCAGATGGTATTGCACAGGCTCAGCGGCAGTTGGCTGACCACGGGCCCAATATTTTTCCAGAAAGCGTTGGGCAGAGTTGCCAACAGACCGCCGAACAAGCCGACAAATTCGGCTGCACGAGCGCGTTTGAGGAACTCGACTCGTTCCGTTACCACAGCCAGCAACTTCACGGGATCGCGTAGGTCCAGCGGGAGGGGCACTGGCACGAAGGAGATTTGATTTCCCAGTTCCGTGGCGTCTCCATTGCCGCGCACGTTCACCGGGACCACAACTCGCAGCGACCGCCCTTTTAGATCGACGCCGCGTTGCTCGACGTAACGGCCAAAGGCCAGAGTCACCGTCGTAAGGACGACATCGTTTACCGTCCCTCCGCAGGTATTCTTGATCGCCTTGATGTCGGCCAGCGGCACCTCGGTCCAGGCAAATTTCTGCGGCCCGCTGCAGACCACGTTGAAAGGCAACGGCTCTGCCGGCGCAGCGAGTTCGGAGATTACGCGAAGCATCTCGGCAGGTGCACTTGAGGGATTGGCGACAGCCCCCTCGGCCATGTTGAGCAATCCCGAATGCAGAGTGGCCGCCTCGTTGACCAGGGAGAGGTAGGACTTGGCCAGCCCGTCCAGGAAGGCCGCTCCTGCATCCTTGGGCGGCGGCGGAGGCCCTACCTTCGTTTTCTTCCGCGAGATCGGAGGCGGGTCCGGGGAAGTATCCATGATGACATTCATCGCGCCGACGCCAGCAATGCCATCCGCCAGGCAGTGATGGATTCGAACGATAAATCCCGTGCGCCCGCCTTTCAGTCGCGCCAGAGTGAAATCCCAGAGCGGCCGCTGCCGGTCCAGGCTCTCGCTCACGATCTTCCCGGCCAGCGCCTTGAGTTCGTTCTCCGTCCCGTACTTCAGGGTTACCTCGCGAACGTGGTTCTGAATGTCGAACTGCGGATCGAACTCCCAACTGGGAAGGCCTAAATCGAAAGCAGAAGCCACCGCACGCTGACGGTAGCGCGGAATCAGAGGAAGCTTCGATTCGATGAAAGCGCGCAGGTCGGCCAGCTTTATCTCACCCTCGAACATGCTGACCCCAGCGATATTGAGCGGCTGACCCGGGCGTTCGACGTGCAGAAACAGCGCGTCTCCCCAGGAGAAGGAATTGTGATTGGCCCCGTTCGTCATAATAGCTACCTCTTCCAAGCTTGCTTACGGTTGCGGCCCACGCAGGAGCCGCTCAACCACATGACGGTCCGCCCGCCCCCGGTGCGCTCCGGTGATAAAAGCTCTCAGGCCAGAAAGGAGAATCGTGACGTCAGTTTCACCAGCTTGAGCACTTTGTAGATATCGACGTTAACGCCACGCAATACGACCTTGACGGTTTTCCCGTCGGCCAAACCGGCTAACTTTTCCATCGCCCTGAGCGCATTCGGATCAATCCGGCGCACGGAAGAGAAATCCAGGACCACATCGCCCTGAGCAGTGTCCAGCGTCTCCCGGGCCGCTTGCAAGCCCTGGACTACACGCTCTCCATCAATTTCAATCCACTCGGCATTCATTGTCATACGCACGACCATTCCTCAGCGGTTTGTGGTTGCGGTGCCTTAGCCACCGTCGGCAGGCTTCGTCCCCGATAAGCGCTCCAAAACAGCTCGCCCAATTCGCTCAACAGTGGCATGCGCGGGTTCGACCGCCAGGAAGGATCGTCGAAGGCAATCTTGACTAAGTCGGGCATCGCCCGCTCGAATTCTTCCTTGGAAATCCCCAAGTCGGCGATGGAACGCGGAATCGCCAATCGGTCGAGTAACTGTTCTGTCGCGGCCACCAGGTTCTTCACCTTTTCATCAATCGTTTGACCGCCCAGACCCAGAAGGTCCGCCACCATCGCATACTTCTTGTGCGCGATATACCCACGCTGGTTCGGCGATGGCATGAACTTGGTCGGCACCCCCGCATTGAAGGCAATGACGTGGGGCAACATCAGCGCGTTGGCTCGACCGTGCGCGACGCCGAAGCGCGCGCCGAAGGCATGAGCCAGCGCGTGATTTACGCCCACCGCGGCGTTGGAAAACGCAATCGCCGCAATGCAGGCGGCATTGTGCATCATGGTGCGCGCCTCTTCGTCCTGGGGGTGCTCATAAGCGATGGGCAGGAACTTGAACACCATTCGAATGGCTTGCATGGCGTTGGAGTCGGTGTAGGGTGAAGCGAAAATCGAAACTCCAGCTTCCAGGGCATGGGTCAAGCAGTCGATGCCGGTATCGGCGGTAAGGCCTTTCGGCATTGACATGACGAACTGCGGATCGACGATGGCTACATCCGGACTCAGCGAGTAGTCGGCGAGTGTCACCTTGCGCCCATGCTCTTTGTCGGTCAGGACGGCAAACGGAGTGACTTCGCTCCCCGTTCCGCTGGTGGTCGAGATGGCAATCAACCGCGCCTGGGCGACTTTTTCGGTTGGGTACTGGATCACGCGTTTGCGGAGATCGAGAAACGGCGCCGCCAACTCCTCTAAGTCCGCCTCCGGCGATTCGTACTTGAGCTTCATGATCTTCGCCGCGTCGATCACGGACCCGCCGCCCAACGCAATGATTTGGTCCGCTTTGTAGAAATTCAGCGCCTCCACTCCTTGCATCACGACCTTGACTTCAGGTTCCGCATCAGGAATGACCGAGACATGGACCAGAGTTTCCGGTGGAATGTGGCGACGGACAGTGTCTACATGGCCGATCTGTTCCATGGCCGGATTGGTGATGATGATGGTGGAGCGCGACGGGAAATGGCGCACATTCTCCACCGCGTTCATATTGAAGTAGATCTGATTGGGAACTCGGAACCACATATGGGCTTGTGTCCTTCGCGCCACGCGTTTGATGTTGAGGTAGTTGTACACATTTACGTTATCGGTGGTGCTGTTGCCTCCGCCGGTCCCGCATCCGAAGGAGAAGGTGGGCACCATATCGTTGTAAACGCCACCCAGCGCTCCGATTGATCCCGGCGAATTGACAATGATCCGGCCCGCGTTCATCACCTCACCGAACTTTTGAATGATCTCGTCGTTGCGCGAGAAGATGACCGCCGTATGTCCGATCCCGCCGGCATGATTCACGTCGACGCATACTGTGAGCGCCTCATTGACCGATTTCGCCCGATAGACGGCGAGCACGGGGAACAGCTTCTCGACCGATAAGGGATGTTCGGGACCTACACCTTGAATCGGCGCAATGAGCAGCTTGGTCTTCGGCTTGACCGACAGGCCGACCATGCGGGCGATATCGGTGGCTTTCTGACCCACTGCCATGGGTTGCATGTATCCGGTCTTGGGATCGATCACCGTGCGTCCCAGCAGCTCCGTCTCTTTCTCATTGCAGATGTGCGCACCCAGCTCCGAAAATTTTTGCAGCACGGAATCATAAATCTCGTCATCGATCACCACCGTCTGTTCGGAGGCGCAAATCGTTCCGTTATCGAAAGTCTTGGAGGTGATGATGTCCACCACGGCCATGTTCAGGTCTGCCGTTTTTTCCAGATAGACCGGCGTATTGCCCGGCCCTACACCCAAGGCTGGTTTGCCGGAGCTGTAAGCGGCTTTAACCATGCCCGGCCCACCGGTGGCATCGATCAGGCCGACGTCTTTGTGCCGCATCAGGTAGGCATTGTCCTGCAGGGTCTGCGACTCCAGGCAAGTGAAAACGCCTTCGGGCGCTCCGTGCTTGACCGCCGCTTCATACATGATCCGTACGGCCTCGTAGCAACAATGCCCCGCGCTGGGATGCGGACTGAATATGACCGCGTTCCGCGTCTTGATCGCCATGATGCATTTGAAGAGCACCGTCGAAGTGGGATTCGTAATCGGGGTGAGCGAAAAGATGACCCCGATCGGTTCAGCCACCTCCACCACACCGCGTTCCGGAAACTCGCGAATGGCGCCAACGGTTCGTTTGTCCTTGATGTAGTTGTAGACGAACTCCGTGGCCACCATGTTCTTGAGGGCCTTGTCTTCCACCACCCCAAGCCTGGTTTCCTCAATCGCAAGGCGGGCCAGATATTGAGCTTGTTCCAGTCCAGCCAGCACCATCGGTTTGACAATGCGATCGACGTCCTCTTGCGTGTATTGGGTAAAGACGGCAGCGGCGATCCGGGCTTGGCTGACCAGTCCTTCCAGGTAAGCAATCCGTTCTTCACTGAGGCTTGCAACAGTCTCTGCCATGCTTCTATCTTCCTTTCAAATTCTCCCTGCGATTGCGCCCCAGCAGTTCATCGGCGGTCGCCTACGCTTGAATTCCCAAAATGAGAAACAGGAACTTCTTCATAATGGGGTACCTGGTACCCGAGTGGCAGTGACGAGTGAACCCCTTAGCTGTGATTCCCGTTTTGGGAATATGCCGCTCCAATTCGGCACAAGCCCCCTCGAATGGATCGCTCGAAGTTAACAGGTGTCGCCCAACAGTGAGATAATTCGCTGCTGAGTCGAGCAGCCATGACAAACACGAGCATTGCTTTCAAGCATTAGGGCAGTTTCACGCTTGCTGTATTGGGTGGAGCACCGCTTCAGCGGTGCAGTTAAGGTTCGGAAATGAACTGGCTTTAGCCACTGAGGTGACGGAAACACTACGTCAGGCGCTAAAGCGCGATCCAGAAACTGGCGGCAGTTATGCACGCCTGAAAGGCGTGCTCCACCCTCGCCTATGCACCAGATGTGAAAATGCAGCAGAGGAGCACGCCAATGCCGTCGCACACCGGCGAATGGGATTTCGATTTCATCGTCATCGGCTCAGGTTTTGGAGGCAGCGTTACCGCTCACCGGTTAGTAGAGAAGGGATACCGGGTTGCGGTGATCGAGATGGGCCTCCGATGGACACCTGAGAACCTGCCGCGTACGAGCTGGTCCATTCATCGCTGGTTTTGGAGTCCCAATCTTGCGCTGCGGGGCTTCTTCAACATGCGCTATTTCAGGCATGTCACCATTCTGCACGGCTGTGCGGTAGGCGGCGGATCCATTACGTATGCCTGCACTCTGCTTCAACCTCCGGACAAAGTTTGGGACTACGGGTCGTGGAAAGGTTTAGCGGAGTGGAAGTCGGAGATGCCGCGGCATTACGCGACCGCCTCGCGGATGCTGGGGGTCACGGAGAACAAGATCCTTGGATCCGCGGACCATCTGCTGAAGAAGGTTGCCGAGGCCACAGGAATCGGAGACACGTTCTACCGGACGAATGTCGCTATCTTCCAATCTCCTGAAGGCGAGCCTGGTGGTCAGACGTTTCCCGATCCATATTTCGGCGGAGAAGGGCCGGAGCGGACGACCTGCATGGCCTGCGGTGGCTGCATGATGGGTTGCCGCCACGGCGCCAAGAACACGCTCGACCAGAACTACCTTTACCTGGCGGAGAAGCATGGCGCCAAAGTTTTCGCGGAGACGAGAGTGGTAGATGTTAGGCCGCTCGATGGCATGATCGACGGCAACCTTGGCTATGAAGTTTCCACGGTGAAGTCCACGGCCCTTTTCAACCGGCATCCCAGGCGCTTCACCTGCCGCAGCGTAGTCTTTTCGGCGTCATCGCTGGGCACTATGGAATTGCTCTTTCAGCTGAAAGAAAAGGGTTCCCTGCCCGCGATCAGTCATCAGTTGGGCAGGCGGGTGCGCACCAATTCCGAGTCGCTCATCGGGGTGCGTGTGCCCGGTTCCAGCGAAGACTTGTCTAAAGGTGTTGCCATTGGATCGGGGGTTTACATCGATGAGCACACCCACATTGAAGCAGTTCGGTATCCGGCCGGCTCGGATACGATGGGCATGCTGGCCACGATTTTGACGGGCGGCCGTCCTGGCCCGGGACGGATTGGACTTTGGATTAGGAATCTCACAGTCTCTTTGCTGCGCCACCCCTTCAAGACCTTGCGCATCCTTCAGCCCGTGGGCTGGGCGCGAGAATCCGTAATTCTGCTTTGTATGCAGGCGCTCGAAGGACACATTGACATGCGATGGGAGCGGCACATCTACTGGCCGTTCAGAAAGTTTCTGGTAAGCCGCGGGCAGAAGGTACCCACTTTTATTCCCAAGGCCAACGAGTTTGCCGAGAAGTTCGCGCAGATTGCCGGAGGCACGGCCATGAGCATGTTGCCCGAGATACTGTTCGATATTCCCGGCACCGCCCACTGTCTCGGAGGTTGTGTAATCGGCAGTTCGCCTGAGAACGGCGTGGTGGATCATCGCAATCGCGTTTTTGGATATAAGAACATGTATGTTTGCGACGGTTCCGTGGTAGCAGCCAATCTTGGCGTCAACCCCAGCCTGACCATCGCTGCCCTGACGGAACGCGCGATGAGTTTTATCCCGCCGGTATCGGACACCATGTGGAACGACGCTGCGGAACAAGCCGAAATGCAGAGCCGGTGACGAACCGGTATATATATCTCTCTGCTTCCTCTTATTTCCGGATCAAACAGTACTCGCCGAGCTTCTCGCTGGTCGCTGGATCAGCCGTCGTCGGGTAAAGATCGACGTTGGCGCAGTCGTACATTCCCCAATTCTTGGGAAGGCGCACCATCAAATAGGTCCCTGCCGCCAGGACCTTGCAGTCGGACATGCCCTTATTACAATGCAAGACGAAAGACTCCGCGCCTTGCTCAGGCGTAGCTGCCTGCTGCACCGTGAGAATCACCACGCCGTTATTTACTTCGCTGCCTTTCACGGTGACGGTGGACTTGTCTTGCGCCATGAGTTGAATGGCAGCCAATAGCCCGAGAAGAATGATCGCTTTCCGCATGAGCCAAGCCTCCTCATTCGAAAGTTCATTTCGCGCAGGCTCCTGTGGAGGTCGAGGTCGGTGGGCGGAAGATGTCATCCGACCGGTCAGGTCGAGCGCTCTGCACAGACGGCTTCTGTTGAGCCTGCCCTCTGGTCAATGATCCCGCTTCGAGCCTTGGTTTGTCTGTGACGAATGATGCATGACCCGGGGTCAATTTGGAATCGACGGTCTCGTTTTGGAAAAGGATGTTGCCAGCGCGTAAGGCTTTGCATCCGGCGACGCCGCTGTCTTACCAGCTTACTTTTGTACGAACATCTTGATCGAGATTGCCGCTGAATCCGTCCTCCCATTTTCCATAACGAAAGTCTTAACCTTGGTGTAACATGGGGAACCTGTCGTCATTCTGCTGCTTTCCGTAACAAAGTCATATGGTCCGCCGTTCGCTGGATGATCCATCCTTAGTGCTGAATCGCGAAGCTTCGTGGCTTGCCTTCAACCGCCGGGTGCTGGAGGAAGCCGAGAACCCGCGCAACCCTCTGCTCGAACGCGTCAAGTTTCTTGCCATCACCGCCCGCAACCTCGACGAGTTCTTCGAGATTCGCGTTGGCGGTCTGATGCAGCGCATTGAGGATGGCCAGACTGATCCGGGTCCGGATGGGCTTACTCCTCACGAAGAGGCACAACTGGTGGCGCGCCTCACCCACGAGTTCATGCGCGACCAGTATCGCTGCTGGAACCATGCTCTGCGGCCCGAACTGGCTGGGGAGGGCATTCGAGTCGTAGGGATGAAGGAGCTAACCGCGGAGCAGCGGTCGTTTGTAGCTGATTACTGCGAGCGCGAGCTTGATCCGCTGCTCACTCCGGTGACCGTCGATCCAGCTCATCCGTTTCCGCGCGTAATCAACAAAGCGTTGTGCCAGGCGCTATTGTTGCGGCGGCGTCGCCGCGCTTCCACAAATTACATGGGAGTGGTGACCGTTCCGCGAGTGTTGCCGCGGTTGATCAAGTTGCCGCCCCGCAATGGCAGCGAAGACTACATCTTTCTTGCCGACCTGGTTGCTTCGCACACCATGGAGATGTACCGCGGTTACGAGATCATCTCCGAGGCTGCATTTCGGGTGACGCGCAACAGCAATCTGTACCTTCAGGAAGAAGAGTCGCGCAACCTGCTGGAATCGGTCCGCACCGAATTGCACAACCGCCGTAAAGGCGATGCCGTGCGTTTGGAGATCGAGGCCGATGCCAATCCTGAAATGGTGGACCGCTTGCGCGGCTACTTCGAGATGGAGGATTGGCAGGTCTACCGCACCGACGGGCCTGTAAACCTGTCGCGCCTCTTTCATTTCTACGACGAGACGCAGCGCCCTGATTTGAAGTTCAAGCCCTTCCTGGCGCGTGAGCTGCAGTTGAACCGAAAGTCGCACGACATCTTTGAAGAAATCCGCCATCGCGACATTCTGTTGCACCATCCTTACGATTCGTATGACTCCGTGGTGGGATTCATTCGCGCTGCCGCGGACGATCCCGACGTGCTTTCGATCAAACAGACTCTCTACCGCACTAGTGAAGATTCGCCCATCGTACGCGCCCTAATTGAAGCCTGCGCCAAGAAGGAAGTCACGGTGGTGGTCGAGGTGAAAGCGCGTTTCGACGAAGCCAGCAATATCCGTTGGGCGCGCTCGCTGGAAGATGCGGGAGTGCAGGTGTTTCACGGGTTGGTCGGCCTCAAGACCCATTGCAAGCTGGCCCTGATGGTGCGCAAAGACCCGGACCACGAGACCAGGCTCTACGCCCACTTGGGGACCGGGAATTACAACTCGATTACGGCGACGTACTACACCGACGTGAGCCTGCTGACGGCCGACCCGGAAATCACGTCCGCGGTGCACGGGGTCTTTAACTTTCTGACCGCCTATGCCGAGCGGCCGAATTACGACCCGCTGCTGGTAGCGCCGATCGATTTGGCGGAGCGCTGCATCAACCTCATCGCACGCGAGGCCGATCACGCACGGCACGGGCGTCCCGCCCGCATCGTTGCCAAGATGAATTCGCTGCTCGACCTCAGCATCATTCGCGAACTGTACCGCGCGTCGCAGGCGGGCGTACAGATCGATCTCATCGTGCGTGGGATATGTGGACTGAGGCCCGGGGTGCGCGGCGTCAGCGACCACATACGCGTGCGTAGTATCGTGGGACGCTTTCTGGAACACACGCGGGTATTTTGCTTCGCCAATGGCGGTGAAGAAGAAATCTATCTGGGCAGCGCCGATTGGATGCCGCGAAATCTGTACGAACGGGTGGAAACCGTCTTTCCCATCAAGGACCCGATGTTGAAGCAGCGCATCCGGGGCGAGATATTGGAGGCATATTTGGCCGACAACTCCCAAGCGCGTCTGCTGCAATCGGACGGCTCCTACGTGCATGCCGATGCCGCCCCGCGTTCCGGGAAGCGCGGCGTCCGCTTTAGCGCCCAGGAATTTCTGATCGCGCTTTGCGAGGGCAAAGTCACCTTGGATGCCATTCCGGCACTGCCGTCTTATCGCCGGCGTAGCGCTCGCCGGGCGGTTAGGGCACAATAGTCGTCATGGATATTTATTTCTTGCGCCACGCCAATGCCGGGGACCCGAAGGCCAACCCAGCCAAGGATGAGAAACGGCCCATTGACAAGCTGGGGATCGAGCAGTCCCACGATGTAGGACGTGCCCTTGCGGCGCTCGACGTGAACCCTGACGTGATTATCTCCAGCCCTTTGCGGCGTGCGACCCAGACCGCGGCGGTGGTGGCCAACGAACTGGGACACGAAGACAAGGTCAGCACCGATGCCGCGCTCCGGCCCGAGGCGAGCTATGAGAAGTTCCAGGAACTGCTTCGCTGCCACAGCCGGAGGGATGCGATCATGGTGGTCGGCCACAATCCCAGCATGACGGAGTTCCTGAACAAGCTTCTCTCCAATGGGGGCCCGCTGGACGCCATCGAACTGAAGAAGGGCGCGGTGGCCAAAGTTGAAAAGGACGGCCGCAAGCCCGCGGTGCTGAAATGGTGCATGCCGCCCAAAGTGGTGCGCTCGATTCAGCAAGCTTCAGCCAGCAGTTCGCGGCCGAAGACAGTGCGGAAGTAGTTTTTCTCCTGCTCCGCCGCCCACAATTCCAGTTCAATTCCCTCCGATGGGCTCGGTGTCAGCATCAGTCGCACGCGACCGTCCTGGTGAACGTGGACTTTTAACTCACGCACCGCGCCACGGCGCCCTTGATCGAGGGCGCGCGCCAGGCGCAGCAAAGCCACGGCTTTCGCAACGTGAATCTGGTCGATGCCGGGTAGAAGACCCATTACGCGATCGTTCGGCG
>Ga0208714_1000136_pt1 | contig 23224 bp, 15 predicted proteins | sample NGESurshal072012_3_FD_184461 | JGI IMG/M metagenome (GOLD analysis project Ga0208714, IMG submission 184461) | Arctic peat soil microbial communities from Barrow, Alaska - NGEE Surface sample 415-1 shallow-072012 (SPAdes) | ecosystem: Environmental > Terrestrial > Soil > Wetlands > Peat ... | reverse complement strand
GGAACGCCGTCAGGAACATCACCTTGACGACGCTGGCGCTCTGGAAGTGCTCGCGCAGGCGCGTGCCGTTGAGCCGCCCGGCGCTGTCGAGGACGGCCAGCGACGTGCGCCCGGCGCGCGCGTCGAGATAGCGGACGGCTGCGGCGATCGACGCGCGCGACGGGTAGGCGGGCGTGCTGTGCGCGGCCGGACTGCTCGGCGCGATCGCCGCCGCGCCTGCGACCGCGGCTATGCCGAGTCGGGCCGCCACGCAGGCCGTCAGCAGGGTCAGGCGTCCGCGAGCCGACATCCGCCGGCAGGCTAGCGCGGGCCTCGGCCGCCCGCGCCTAGTGCTTGTGCTTCTTGCCGTTGTGCTTGAAGCCGATGCGCGTGAACACGGCCGAGATCGCTTCGGCTTTGTTCTTCGGCAGGAAGCCGACGCGCGCCTTGAACTTGAGTTTGTGCGCGCTCTGGCCCTTGATGCCTTTGCGCGACAGCGGCGCCTTGATCGTGAACTTGCCGGCTTTCGCAAGGCGCTTGTAGGTCGTGCGCAGGAAGCGGCTCTTGATGCTGACGCGTCCCGGCGCGAACGTCTGTACGCGCAGCACGAGCTTGTTGTGCGCGATCTTCTTGCTGAGGATGCGAAAGCGCGTCTTGCCCTTGCCGCCTGTGCAGCCGGCGACTCCGACGTTGGTTTGGAGTTTGATGACCTTTCCGCTCTGCGCGGTGATCGTCGTCGGCATGATCAGCGTCTGCGTGCAGAATGCTTTGCCGTTGACGGCGAGCGCCGAGTTCGGCCCCTGCGGCAGGTCGAGCACGAAGCTCGTCACCGGGACATCGGGGATCGAGCCGAACGTCGACGTGGTGACGCCGTTCTTGATCTGCGTGTTGCCGTTGAGGATCACGCGCACGCCATCGCCTTCCAGCAGCAGGTCGAGGTCGGGGAAGGCCGCGCCGCCGTGGGAGACGAGGTAGGCCGGCCCGGTGAGGTGCCCGGGCAGGACCGGCGTGGTGACCGTCGCCGTGCCGACCTTCGAGCCGGCGAGGCAACTGAAGGGGTTGGCCGCGTATGTGGCTTCCGGGCAGGCTTTCTGCAGCGTCGTCAGACGCGACGGCAGCTGCTTGGGCAGCGACGCGACGACCGAGCGGATGTTCGCCTCGTGCGCGCCCTGCAGCAGGTTCACGCGCAGGCTCGCGCCGTTGGCTTTGACCGTCGTCGGGTTGGTCGACGCGCTCGTCGCCGCTTCGAACGTCGGCCTGAACGGCAGCGAGCCGCAGTCGGTGACCGCGAACGGCGTCGACAGCGTCTGGCTGGCGCCCGCGGTCGAGGTCAGCGAGCTGTCCTGGGAGAGCCCGCCGCAGTTTGTCGGGTTGGAGACGAAGTTCGCGTGGTTCACGAGCACGCTGATGTTGCGCAGGCGCAGCGGAACGCCCTTGAAGATCGTCGGCACGGTGCTCGCGGCGATCACCCGCGCGCTGTGCGGGTCGACGCCGATCGACACGCGCGTGACGAGCTTGCCCAGGTCGAACGGGCCGGCTTTGGCCTCGACCGGGATCGACAGGCCGTATGGCGCGCCGTTGTAGGGCCCGGTGAGGTACACCGGGCCGCTGAACGGATAGGCGTCGCCCGAGCCGGCGTTGACGTTCGCCGTGCCGATCTGGCTTGCGGCCGGGCAGGTGCCCTGGGCGGCTTCCGGTTCGCCGCACCGCGGCACCGCTGGGATCGCACCGACCAGACCCGCCGGCAGCGTCGTCGTCAAGCGCTGCAGGTACTGCTGACCTTCGGCGCGCGTCAGGTTGAACGTGTAGTTGCTGAAGGCGCCGGCTTTCGAGGTGCTGTCGCTCGTGCTCTGGCCGAGCGAGAATGGCGCGGTGGCGGGGCAGCCACTGGCTTGGAACGGCGTCGAGCCGATCGCGTTGGCGGCACCCGAATAGGCGCTGAGGTTGAATTCGGTCGTGCCGCTGCAGCCAAGCGGGTTCGCCAGCGGCGCGTGTTCGCCGCCGTTGAGCGTCAGGCGCAGTTCGCTGAAGGGCAACTGCGGGTTTTCGGCGAACGTGACTTCCAGGCGGCCCGTGCTCGGGTTGGGGCTGACCAATCCGTGCAGACGGACCAGGACCCCTTCGAGGCCCGTTTTCGGGTCGACGCCGGTGGCTTTCGCCACGAGATAGATGGTGAACGGCGGATTGGTGATCGGTCCACCGCCCGGGTTGCCGAGGTACACGTCGCCGACGAGCGATCCCGGCGGCAGGTCCGTTTCGATCGCAACGGTGCCGACTTTCGAGCCGGCGGGGCAACTGGGAGGCGCCGTCGAGCCGAGCTTGATCTGTTCGTCCGAGCACGCTTCCAGGCCGTGCGCGGCTGACGGGTTGAGCGTCAGGCCTTCGGGCAGCGTGACGTGGGCGTCTTTGATGTCGGACGTGTTGATGTCGCCGGGTGCGACGTTCTGCGGGACGGCGACGACCGTCGTGGCGCCGTCGGGCTTGTCCGAGCTCGCCGAGTTGGCTTCGGGCGTCACTGTCGTCGTCGGTTTGAAGGGGACTTTGCTGCATTCTTCGACGCCGACGGGCGTGTGCGTTTCCGTCCGCGATATTTCGCCGGAATAGGATTCGATTTCCAGGTGCGAGGTGGTGCTGGGCGAGCAGACGCTCGGCAGCGTGAGGAAGTTGCCGATACCGGCGTTGCCGTTGAAGTTGAGTTTCGACATCAGCGTCTTCAGCTTCGCTTTGACCGGCAGCACGAGCAGTTTGACTTCGGCTTCTTCCGGCACGTTGTTGATTTCGAAGTACTCGTGGTAGTCGCCACTCCAGTCGACGTGGCCTTCCAACAACAGCTGCACGGGCGCGGTCAGCGCACCGGCCGGTTCGATGTTGATGCCGAAGTCCAGTGGCAGGCCGGCCGGCGGTTCGAGATTGAAGACCTTGCCTTTCAGCCCTTTGAGCAACAGCGTTTCAGCGGCGACGGCGTCCAGTTCGGTCGTGCCGACTTCGCTGGCCGGCGGACAGGTGTTTGCTTTGAACTGCGCCTGCGAGCACTTCGGCAGCGCCTCGGGGTTCGCGGCCAGCCCGGGCGGGACGTCGACGCGGATCCGCTTCAGCGCCGCTCCTTCGACGTTGTTTCCGCTGTGGTTCATTTCGAACTTCGTGATTCCCCAGGGCGGGTGTCCGGCCGCCTTCGTGAAGAACACCGACGGCGGGTCTTTGTATTCGCACGTGTTCACGAGGCATGTGCCCGCTTCGAAGTTCGGTTCGGTGACGCCGAAGCCGGCCTGTGCGGCCGGCGCGAGGAGCGCGAACGCCGCGAGCGCCAGCAGCCCGGCGAGCGTGGCGCGGACGTGCAACCTCATAGCGACGTGCGAACTCATCCGACTACCTCCCTGTAGATCACGAACTCGATGCACGCGCAGCAGACATCGACGCACGCACAGGACATCTACCCACTTTGGCCGGCTCTACTCGCTCGATCGACGCCTGTCGGGTCTGCTGCCCTCAGACGCGCCCGACCTAGCTCTCGCGTGGGACGTAGGGCGCGAGCTCGCGCCGGGCGATCGACAGCTTGTGCACCTCGTCGGGGCCGTCGGCGAGGCGCAGCGTGCGCAGGTGAGCGTAGGCGTAGGCGAGCCCGAAGTCATCAGACACGCCGCCGCCGCCGTGCACCTGGATCGCGCGGTCGAGCACCTTCAGCGCCGCGTTCGGCGCAGCGACCTTGATCGCCGAGATCTCGATCCGTGCGTGACGGTTGCCGACCGTGTCCATCAGCCACGCCGCCTTCAGCGTCAGCAGGCGCGCCATCTCGATTTCGATGCGCGACTCGGCGATCCAGTCCTGGATGTTGCCGCGCATCGCCAGCGGCTGTCCGAAGGTGACGCGCGAGACGGCGCGCCTGCACATCTGCTCGAGCGCGCGCTCCGCCGCGCCGATCGCGCGCATGCAGTGGTGGATGCGCCCCGGGCCGAGGCGCGCCTGGGCGATCATGAAGCCGTCGCCCTCCTCGGCGATCAGGTTGGAGGCCGGCACGCGGACGTCTTTGAAGTCGACTTCCGCGTGGCCCTCCTGATCGGCGTAGCCGAACACGGACAGGTTGCGCATGACCGTAACGCCCGGCGCGTCGAGCGGCACGAGGATCTGACTCTGTTGTTTGTACGTCGGCGCGTCGGGCTGGGTCTTGCCCATCACGATCATGATCCGGCAGTTCGGGTGCATGGCGTTGGAGGTCCACCACTTGCGGCCGTTGAGCACGTAGTCATCGCCGTCGCGCTGGATCCGCAGCTCGATGTTCGTCGCGTCCGAGCTGGCCACGTCGGGCTCGGTCATCGCGAAGGCCGAGCGGATCTCGCCGTCGAGCAGCGGCGCCAGCCAACGCTCCTTCTGCTCGGGCGTGCCGAACTGATGCAGCACCTCCATGTTGCCGGTGTCGGGCGCCGAGCAGTTGCACGCCTCCGAGGCGATGTGCGAGCGCCCGAGAATCTCCGCCAGCGGCGCGTAGTCGGCGTTGGAGAGTCCGGCGCCGTGCTGCTCGTCGGGCAGGAACATGTTCCACAGCCCGGCGTCGCGGGCGCGCTTCTTCAGATCCTCCATGATCGCCGGATGGTGGTGCGGGTCGCCGGAGTCGAGCATCTGGCGCTCGTAGGTCTCCTCCGCCGGATAGATGTGCTCGTCCATGAACGCCGTCAGGCGCTCCTTGAACTCGGAACAGCGCTCGCTTGGCTGGAAGTCCATGTCTCTCCTTTGGTCCGGCGGAACACAGGGGTGTATATAGATCGACCCTGCCGCGCGCGTGGTGGACGCTCCCGGTGACCGCTACGGTGTGCTCGCCGATGGCGCAGAGAAATGCTCACGGCGAGCGCCGGTTGCCCCGCGCTCGTCGATATCTCGTACCGATCGCGCTCGGTCTGGGGCTGTTGGCGCTCGGCGGCTGCGGCGGCGGCGCAGCGCATCCGCAGGGCAACCGCACGGGCGCTGCGTCGACCGCCGCGAAATCGCTTGCGCAGGCACTCGGCGCCGGCGCCCGCGGCGGGCGCCCGAACATCGTGTTCGTGCTCACCGACGACCTCGCCTGGAACCTCGTGCGCTACATGCCGCACGTCGTGCAGATGCAGCGCCGCGGGGAGACGTTCAGCAACTACTTCGTGACCGACTCGCTGTGCTGCCCCTCGCGCGCCTCGATCCTCACCGGGCGCTTTCCGCACGACACGCGTGTGTTCGACAACAGCCCGCCCGAAGGCGGCTACGGCGTCTTTCACAAACGCGGAGAGGAGACGGAAACGTTCGCCGTCGCACTGCAGCACGCGGGTTACCGCACGGCGCTGATGGGCAAGTACCTCAACGGCTACCAACCGGGCGCGCGAGAAGGCCGGCGCAGGCCCTACGTGCCGCCCGGCTGGAGCGAGTGGGACGTCGCCGGCAACGGCTACCCGGAGTACGGCTATCGCATGAACAGCAACGGCCGCGTGCGCGCGTACGGGTACAAGGCGGCGGACTACCTGACCGGCGTGCTCGCGCGCAAGGGGCTCTCGTTCATCGACCGTTCGGCCACGCGGCGCCAGCCCTTCCTGCTGGAGCTCGCGACGTTCGCGCCGCACGCCCCGTATACGGCGGCGCCACGCGACGCGCGCGCGTTCCCCGGTCTGCGCGCGCCGCGCACGCCGGCGTTCAACACGGTCGGCAGCAACGAGCCGGCGTGGCTGAGTCACTTCGCATCGCTCGGCCCCGGCCAGGTCGCATCGATCGACGCCAAGTTCCGCAAGCGCGTCCAGGCGGTGCAAGCGGTCGACCGGATGATCGCCCAGATCCAGTCCAGGCTCGCCGCCGACGGCGTCGCGCGCGACACCTACATCGTGTTCAGCTCCGACAACGGACTGCACATGGGCGAGCACCGCCTTCGCCCGGGCAAGCTGACGGCCTTCGACACCGACATCAAGGTGCCGCTGATCGTCACCGGGCCCGGCGTGCCGGCCGCTTCAACCGTCGCGCAGCTGAGCGAGAACGTGGATCTCTGCCCGAGCTTTGAGGAGCTCGCGGGCGCGCGCGTGCCGGCAAGCGTCGATGGCCACAGCCTGGTCGCGCTGCTGCATGGCCGGCGCCCGGCCGGCTGGCGCAAGGAGATCCTCGTCGAGCACCACGGGCGCGTCTACGGTCGCGGCGACCCGGATCTGCCGACAAGCGGCTCGGGCAATCCACCGAGCTATGAGGCGATCAGGACGGCGCACGCTCTTTACGTCGAGTACTCCACCGGCGAACGCGAGTACTACCAGCTGCGCCGCGACCCGTTCGAGCTGAGCAACCTCGCCGATCGCCTCTCGCCCGCACGCGCGCGCAGGCTGCACCGGACGCTGGTGGGCGTCGAGCGCTGTCACGGGGCCCGCGCCTGCTGGCGCGCGCAGCGCCGCACGGCGTGAGTGCCACCCGCGGCGATCACACATCCCGCGCTACGCCGCGCCAGCGCAGGTCATAGGCTGAACGCATGAGCGACGATCGCGCGACGGCGAGCTACCGCGACGCCGGTGTCGACTACGACGCGCTCGACGCGGGCAAGCGTCTGGCGATCGCCAAGGCGCTGTCGACCTCCGGCCTGCTCGCCGCACGCGGCGGGCGCGCGCTGGACGCCTCGCGGGGCGAGCCGGCGTTCGTGTTCGAGCTGGACGGTCGCGCGCTGGCCTTCGTCGTCGAGGGGCTGGGCACGAAGTCGATCATCGCGCGCCACGTGCTCGAGCGCCAGGGGATCAACCGCTTCGCCGACGTCGCCTACGACACGGTCGCGGCGATCCTCAACGACCTGTGCTGCGTGGGCGCCCTGCCGCTGGTCGTCAACGCCTACTTCGCGACGGGAGCCTCGGACTGGTACCGCGACGGCGAGCGCGCCGGCGCGCTGCTGGAGGGCTGGCGCAAGGCCTGCGACGACGCCGGCTGCGCGTGGGGAGGGGGGGAGTCGCCATCCCTGCCGGGGCTCGTCGACGAGCGGGACATCGAGCTGGCGGGCGCCGCCGTCGGCGCCGTGCCGAGCGGGCGCTCGCCGATCCTCGGCGACGAGCTCGGACCGGGCGACGAGATCGTGCTCGTCGCTTCCAGCGGACTGCACGCAAACGGCGCGTCGCTCGCGCGGCTGCTGGCCGGGCGTCTGCCCGAGGGGTACGCGACCACGCTGGCGAGCGGCGCCACGCTCGGGGAGGCCCTGCTGGCGCCGTCGGTGATGTATGCGCCGCTCGTCGCCGCGGTGCTCGAGAGCGGGCTGGCGCTCACGTACATCAGCCACGTGACCGGTCACGGCCTGCTGAAGCTGATGCGCCCGCCCAAGCCGCTGACCTATCGCATCGCGCGCCTGCCGCCGGTGCCGGAGGTGCTCGCCTTCCTCGTCGAGCGCGCCGGACTGGATGCGCATGCCGCCTACTCGACCTTCAACATGGGCTCGGGCTACGCCCTGTACTGCCCGGTCGGGACGGGCGAGGCGATCGTCGGCCTCGCCTCCGAGCTCGGGTTCACCGCGCTGGTCGCCGGGCGCGTCGAGCAGGGGCCCCGACAGGTCGTGATCGAGCCCGCCGGCGTCCGTTTCGAGGACGCCGAGCTCGAGCTGTCCGCGGGCTGACCTAACCCTCGACCACAGCGTTAGATTCGAGCCGCCGGTCGGTGGTCGACCGAGTGGTTGGTAAGAACGGCCGGATGCGGGTAGTACTGCTGCAACATCGCCTGCAATCGCTTGCTCAGGGGCCCGTTGCCACTTGCAGGGATCAGCAGCGATGGATAATGTTGTCTGAAGACGTCGCCACTGTTCTCCGGTGAGTTGCCGGGGATCTCGATATCGCCGGACCGGCAATGGTTCCGGAGCTACCCGGATCGAGGCGGACCTGTCCATCAACAGAGGAGAGAAACCTGATGCGCAGAGCATCCACCTGTCTGGCCTTGCTCGGCTGCCTTGCCGTACTTGGCATCCCGGCCGCGGCCTCCGCCGCGCCCCCGACGTTCACCTTCAAAGCGAAGGCCGTGCCGATCCCCAAGCCGGGCGGCGGAACCTACCCGCACACCGGCAACATCCTCCCCTCCAAAGGCGGCCTCGGGGCGGCGCTTGAAGCCAACTTCGTGATCACCAAGGCTCCGGGGCCCGGATACGGCGCTACGGCGCAGAACCCCGAAGGAGGCATCCCGCCGCTGGCAGCCGTCAACTTCTTCCTGCCCGCCGGCGCGAAGATCAACTCCACCGGCTTCCCGACGTGCACCGAAGCGGTGCTCAAAAACACGGGCCCGACCGGCTGCACCAAAGCAGTCGCCAGCCCCAAGGGCAACGCGCTCGGCGAAGTGACGTTCGGCGCAGAACGTGTCCCTGAGGAAGCCTCGCTGCAGGCGTTCTTCGGCCCGAACAAAGGCCTGCTGTTCTACGTTCAGGGCAGCAGCCCGGTGTCGCTGGAATTCGTCTCGCAGGGCACGTACGTCAACTCGGGCGTGGCGCCTTACGGCCTCGAGCTCAAGTCGACAATCCCGGCGATCGCAACCGTTCCGGGCGCCGCGCTTGCCTCGACCAAAACGATCAACGTCAAGGTCGGCGCAGCGATCAAAAAGGGCAAGAAGCTGATCTCCTACGGGACGCTTCCCGCGAAGTGCCCGAAGGGCGGCTTCCCGGTCAAGGCCGAACTGACCTTCGGCGGCTCCTACGGCGGGGAACGTGAATTCGGCATTCCCGCCGAAACGGTCACGCAGACCTACAAGGCACCGTGTCCTCCGAAGTAGGACATGGCGGAGGAGTAGCGCCCCGCGGGGCGTAGACTCGCAAGCAGTGAGGTGGGACGGGCGGCTCCATCGAATCCGGTGGGGCCGCCCGGCTCGTTGTTGAACATCAAGGAAGGAAAGGGTTGAGGACGGAGACCGTGGGGTGGAGGAGAGGTGCGGCCGCGGTCGCGGCCCTCCTCACCGTGGCCGCGATCGCGGCCACGGTGCTGCTGTCCACCTCCGCGGGTGGCTCCAACGGCGCCTACACGGTGCGCGCGATCTTCGACGACGCCGGGAACATCATCCCGGGGGAGAACGTGAAGATCGGCGGCGTCAAGGTCGGCACGGTCGGCTCGGTGACGGCGACGCCGCAGGCCAAGGCGGCGGTCGTGCTGAACATCTCCGACCCGGGCTTCAAGGACTTCCGCTCGGACGCCAGCTGCACGGTGCGCCCGCAGGCTCTGATCGGCGAGAAGTTCGTCGACTGCCTGCCGACCCAACCGCGCGTCGCGGGCACGCCGCTGCCGCCGGCGCTGAAGAAGATCGGCAAGGGGCACGAAGGCTCCGGGCAGTACCTGCTGGCGGTGGCGAACACGCACAGCCCGGTCGATGTCGACCTGCTCGGCGACATCTCGCGCCTGCCCGAGCGCCAGCGCTTCACGATCCTGATCAACGAGCTCGGCGCCGGCCTGGCCGGCCGCGGCAGCGATCTGAAGACGGTGCTCCGCCGCGCCAACCCGGCGCTGCAGGAACTCGACCGCGTGCTGGCGATCCTCGCCAGCGAGAACAAGGTGCTGGCGAAACTGGCGGTCGACTCCGACCAGGCGCTGAAGCCGTTCGCCGAAGTCCGCAACAGGGTCGCCGACTTCATCGTGCAGAGCAACACCGTCGCGCAGGCCACGGCGCGTCATCGTGGCGCGCTCGCGCGCAACCTCGCGCTGTTCCCGGAGTTCCTCAGGCAGCTCGGACCGGCGATGGAACGTCTCGGGCGCTTCGCCGACCAGACGACGCCGGTGTTCACCGACCTGAAAGTCGCCGCGCCGGGCATCAACAAGGCGTTCACCAACCTGCCGGCGTTCTCCAACAGCTCGACCACGTTCTTCAAGAGCCTCGGCGCGACGTCGAAGATCTCCGGGCCGGCGCTGACCTCGCTGCAGCCGCTGCTCGGCCGCCTGGCGACGCTCGGAAAGCAAGCGAGGCCGTTCTCCTTCAACGCCGCCGAACTGCTCACGAGCCTGCGCTCGACCGGCGGCCTGGAGCGGATCCTCGACTTCATCTTCCTCGGCGCCGGATCGACCAACGGCTACGACGCGCTGGGTCACTTCCTGCGCTCTGAAGTGGTCGGCACCGCATGCCTGACCTATGCCGTGACGACCGCCTCGGCGTGCGCCAACGCGAAACTGTTCAACACCTCCCCGAGCAGCTCCGGCTCGGCGGCGACGGCCGGCTCGGCGGCGACGGCCGCCTCGGCTCACCCCTCCAGCGGCACGAGCGTCGTGATGGCGCGCACGCTGGCAGTGCTCAAAGGCGCGACGCCGGCTGAGGCGACCGCGAAATACCCGGGCGCGACGACGGTCACGCCGGGTTCGACGGGAACCGGCGCCCGGTCCGAACAGGCGACCATCGCCAAGCCGGTCGGCGGCGCGAGCGCCGGCACCACGTACTACACCCCTTCTGCGGAAAGCTCTGGCGCCGACGGCATGCTGCTCAACTACCTGCTGGGCAACTGAGACGCGGATGACCCGGCCAGCGACATTCATCGGGCTCATGCTTGCGGCGATCGCCGCACTCGCGCTGCTCGCGCCTGCGGCCTCGCTTGCCGGAGAACCCGCTCAGCCGACGGCGAGCGGGGAAGCGACGACGCCGGCCCCGGAAACGACGACCACGGCGCCGGCGCCCGGAGCCTCGACGCCGACCACGCCGCCGGCGCCGCCGACCGAAGCGCCGGCCGAATCGACCCCGGCACAGGCGCCGGCCACGCCGCCGGCGCCGGCGGCGACAACGCCGCAGGTCAGCGGGCAGAGCGCCCAGGACACGACGCCGTCGGGCTCGGCGCCCCGCGGCAGGCGCGGCAAGTCCAAGACCACCGCCGGCGAACAGGGCGCCGCCAGCGGAGGCTCCCCGGCAAAGCTCAAGCGCGGAAAGCGCGCCCTCAAGCCGTCGGCGCTGACGCCGCCGCTGCCGCTCTCGCTGTCGTCTTCGATCGCGGGCGTCCCGGCGTTCTTCATCGAAAGCTTTCGCATCCCGCCGTTCCTGCTGCCGATCTACCAGGCGGCCGGCACGGCCTACGGCGTGCCCTGGCAACTGCTCGCGGCGATCAACGAGGTCGAGACCGACTACGGCCGTGACCTAAATGTCTCTAGTGCCGGAGCCGAGGGCTGGATGCAGTTCCTTCCCTCCTCGTGGGCGAGCTACGGCGTCGACGCCAACGGCGACGGCTTCAAGGATCCGTACAACCCGGCCGACGCGATCTTCGCCGCGGCCCGTTACCTGCGCGCCGCCGGCGCCGCAACGAGCCTGCGCGACGCCGTGTTCTCCTACAACCACTCGCAGGCCTACGTGGAATCGGTGATGCTGCGCGCGAAGCTGCTCGGCGGCACGCCCTCGGGACTGCTCGGGGCGATCACGGGCCTCACCGAGGCGCGCTTCCCGGTGCACGCCAAGGCGCACTTCAGCGACGGGTTCCCGACCGTGTCCGCTGGTGCTTCTGCGGCCCCCAAGTCGCTTGCCGGGACGACGATCTACTCCGAAGCCGGCGCCCCGGTCATCGCCGTGCAGGACGGGGAGGTCGTGCAGATCGGCGACTCGCCGCAACTGGGCAGTTTCGTGTCGCTGCGCGACGCCTACGGCAACACGTACACCTACGCGAAACTCGGCAGCGTCGCGCAGCTGTACCCGGTGCTCAAGCCGCACGACGGGCAGTCCGGCGACGCGAGCGCGCAGAAGGCCGACGAACCGGGCGAACCGCGCCCGACCGGTCCCGCCAGCGCGGGAACGCAAGCCGATCCAAAGCCGCCGGGCGGCGAAGCCGCGGCGACGTCGGCGCTCTCGCTGGGCTCGGGCAGTGCTCTGGAAGCCGCGGCGCCGGGCGCGACGGCCACGCCGCAACCATCGCCGGGCGCGCCGCCGAGCGAATCGCCGACTCCGCCTGCCACGAGCTCGCCGCAGGCCGCGAGCACGCCCGCCTCGCCCGAACCGGCGACGGCCCCGCCGGCTGAACCGTCGTCCTCGACGCCGCGCGTCTTTCGCGACGGCCCCAACGACGTCTACCTGCACGACCTGCACAGCGGCGCGCGGGTGATCGCCGGCACGGTGCTCGGCCACGTGGGAGGGGGCGACGCCTCCACCGGCGAAAGCGCCGAACCGCACATGCTCTTCCAGATCCGCCCGGCGGGCGTCGGCGCGCCGCAGATCGACCCCAAGCCGATCCTCGACGGCTGGGTGGCGCTGGAGAACAGCTCGGTCTTCAGGGCCAAGGGGCAGAACCCGTTCCTGGCGATCGCGCCGACCGTCGGGCAGGTGCTGCTGGAGTCAAAGGAACAGCTGCAACAGCAGGTGCTGGCGAACCCCGACATCGACATCTACCCGTGCGGGCGCCAGGACATCCAGAACGGGCAGATCGACCGGCGCGTGCTGGCGACGCTGGAGTTCCTGGCCGTGTCGGGCCTGAAGCCGACCGTCTCGGCACTGAAATGCGGGCACTCCGACCTGACGACCGAAGGCAACGTCTCCGAGCACTCGACCGGCGACGCCGTGGACATCTCGGAGATCAACGGCATCCCGATCGTCGGCCACCAGGGACCGGGCTCGATCGCCGACACGACGATTCGCAAGCTGCTGACCCTGCAGGGCTCGATGAAGCCACATCAGATCATCAGCCTGATGACCTATCCGGGCGCCGACAACACGCTGGCGATGGCCGACCACTACAACCACATTCATGTCGGTTTCCGGCCGCTGTTCGCCCAGAGTGCCAGCCTGGCCGGCTCGCTCAGCTCCTCGATCACGCCGAGCCAGTGGATCAAGTTGATCGCGCGGCTGGGTGAAATTCCCGAGCCGACCGTCTCCAGCGGACCCTCGGCGGCGGCGATCCCCGTTCACGCCGGCGCATCGGCGGGAGGCGGGCACTAGATGGCGACGACCACTCCCCCCAAACCGCCGACCGCGCCGCCTCCGCGCGACCCGTCGCCGCGGCCGGCGAGGCCCTCGCGGGGTCGCTTCGTGCGCCCGCTCGCCGTCGGCGCGCTCGCACTCGTGGTGCTGATCGTCGCCTTCATCGTCTTCTCCGGCGGCGGCAACTCGACGTACAAGCTCGAATTCGCCGAAGGCGATCAGCTCGTTCGCGGCGACCAGGTGCAAGTCGGCGGCGTTCCCGTCGGGAGCGTCACCGACCTCGCGCTGACCCACGACTTCAAAGCGCTGGTCACGATCAACGTCAACTCGTCGCTGGTGCCGCTGCACGCGGGCACCGTCGCGCAGGTCAGGGTCCCATCGCTGTCGAGCATCGCCAACCGCTACATCGCGCTGAGCCCCGGTCCGAACAACGCCCCGGCGCTGCCGGCGGGCGCGAAGCTGCCGGCGAGCGCGACCCGCAACGTGACCGATCTCGACCAGCTGTTCAACACGCTGAACCCGAAGACGCGCAAGGGCCTGCAGCAGTTCATCCAGGGCACCGCCGAACAGTACGTCGGCGCGGGCAGGTCGCTGCAGGGCGCAACCGAATACTTCGCCCCCTCGCTGGCCGCCACCGACCACTTCGTCGCCGAGCTGGTGCGCGATCAGTCGACGTTCACGAAGTTCCTCGTGGAAACGGCCAAGGCGGTGACGACGATCGGCGCGCGCAAGAACGAGCTCTCAGACCTGGTCGAAAACGCCAACACGACGTTCACGGCGATCGGCTCCGAGCAGAGCGCGCTGGCGCGGGGGCTCAAGCAGCTGCCGGTCACGCTGCGCCAGGGCAACCGCACGTTCGCCGACCTGCCGTCGACGTTCACCGCGCTGAAAAAGCTCGTCGACGCCTCCAAGCCGACGGTCAAACCGCTGACCAAGCTGCTCACCAGGCTGCAGCCGCTGCTGACGACGGCGACGCCGGTCGTCAAGAGCTTCGCCGTGTCGTTCAATCAACCCGGCCCCAACAACGACCTGACCGACTACGTCCGCGCGCTGCCGCAGCTCGCACGGGCGCTCACCTCGGCCACGCCCGTCAACGTCCAATCGCTGCAGGAATCGGTGCCGATCACGGCGTTCTTCGGTCCGTACTCCCCCGACCTGCAGGGCACGCTGCGCGAGTTCGGGCAGACCGACGCCTACTACGACGCCAACGGGCACTACGCGCGGGTCGGGGCCGTCTTCCCCGACTTCACGCTCGACGGCAAAAACAACCTGACCCCGGCCAGCGTGTCACAGGCGCTGGCGCCGCTGAAGAGCGGCCAGCTGCGCCGTTGCCCCGGCGGCGCGACCCCGCCGGCCGCCGACGGGTCCTCGCCGTTCACCGACTCAGAACTATTGAGCTGCGACCCCTCACAGACACCATGAACCGCCGGCGCAGCACATCCCTGGCCGGCAGCCCGCTGTTGATCGGCGCGGTCACGACGCTGATCGCCGTGGTGGCGGTGTTCCTCTCCTACAACGCCAACAACGGCCTGCCGTTCGTGCCGACGTACAACATCAAAGTGGCGCTGCCGGAGGGCTCGGGGCTGCAGCCCTCCAACCAGGTGCGCATCGGCGGCACGCGGGCCGGGATCGTCGGCTCGTTGACCCCGCATCAGGACCCGTCGACGGGCAGGATCACGGCGATCGCCAACCTGAAGCTGGAAAAGGGCGTGGAACCGCTGCCGGCGGACACGAAGGCGACCGTGCTGTCGGTCTCGGCGATCGGGCTGAAGTACCTGGAACTGGAAAAGGGCACGTCGAGCAAGACGATCAAGGCCGGTCACGAGATCCCGGTCAGCCAGACCACCGAGCCGGTCGACATCGACCAGCTGTTCAACATGTTCGATGAAAAGACGCGCACGGCGATTCAGCAGAACACGAACAACTTCGGCGATGGGCTGGCCGGGCGCGGGCTGGAAATCAACGACGCGATCGCGACGCTGAAGCCCCTGGTCACGAATGCCATCCCGGTGCTGCACAACCTCGCCTCGCCGCAGACCGATCTGCGGGGCTTGTTCAAAGGCCTCGACCGCGCGGCCGAACAGGCCGCGCCGGTCGCCAACCAGCAGGCGGCCCTCTACAGCGAGCAGGACACCTTCTTCACAGCCTTCGCGGGCGTCGCGAAATCGCTGGAAGAAGCGACCGTCGGCGGCCCGGCATCGCTGGAACAGGCGATCTTCTCGCTGCCCTACGAGGCGCCGTTCACGGAAAAGAGCACAGAGTTCATGCGCCTGCTGCGCCCGAGCGCGAAGGACCTCACGACGGTCGCCAAGCCGCTGGGCGACGCGTTCGCGCAAGGCGCGGTCAACCTGCGCCGGGCGACCGCGCTGAACACGCGCCTGGCGGAGTCCTCGCAGGCGCTGCAGAGGTTCGCGCAGAACCCGGTCGTCACGGCGAGCCTGGAAGACTTCACGCAGACGCTGCAGTTCGGCAACCCGGTGCTCGCGGGGCTCACTCCCGAGCAGGCTTACTGCAACTACCTCACGCTGACCTTCCGCAACCTCGCCAGCCTGCAGTCGGAGAACATCGGCGTCGGCACGATCGGGCGCGCGGGCCCCGTGCTCGCGCCGAGCGGCCCCAACAACGAGGGATTCCCGTCCTCGGCGCCGGCCAACGGGCCGTCGGTCGAAAAAGCGTTCGTCGGCTCGAGCGCGATCGTCGACAACAACCACGTCCACGCCAACCCGTATCCCAACGTCGCCGGCCCGGGACAGCCGCGGGTCTGCGAAGCCGCCAACGAGACCTACGAAAAGGGCAAGGCGGTCCTCGGCAACCTGCCGGCAGGCAGCATCGGCGCCAACCGCGAAATCACCAGCCGCGAAGAAAACCTGTTCGGGCAGAAGTACTCCGCCGAACAGCTCAAGAGCCTCGGCATCTCGACGGCCAAGCCGAAGACGACGACAAAGAAGAAGACGCCGTCGAAGGGAAAGAAGAAATGAGGCTTCTGCCCCGCTGGCGCCGCCACGACGACATCCCGGTCGTCGAACTGAACCGCTCCAACCCGATTCGCTTCGCGATCGTCTTCGTGGCGATCGTGGTCGTCGCCGTGTACTTCGGCTTCACCAAGCGCATCCCGTTCAAACACGGCTTCCGCCTGAACGCGCAGTTCGCCAGCGCGATCAACATCAAACCCAAGTCGCCGGTGCGCATCGCCGGCGTCAACGTGGGCAAGGTCACTCAGATCAAGCGCCAGGGCTCGACGGGGCTGGTGAGTATGGAAATCGAATCCAGAGGCCTGCCGCTGCACTCCGACGCGACGGTCAAGATCCGCCCGCGCATCTTCCTCGAAGGCAACTGGTTCGTCGAACTGCAGCCGGGCAGCCCGTCGACCAAGACGCTGTCCTCGGGCGCGACGCTGCCGAGCACGCAGTCGTCGGACCCGGTGCAGCTCGACCAGGTGCTCGACGCGCTGAACACCGACACGCGGGCAAACCTGCAGGACTTCCTGATCGGCTACGGCGACGGGCTCACGCGCAAGCCCTCCAAGGCCGACGACGCCGAACAGGATCCCGAAGTGCGCGGGATCAACGCCGCCGAAGCGCTCAACAAGGCCTACCGCCGGGCGCCGTCGGCCGAGCGCGGCGGCGCGATCATCAACCAGGCGATCGGCGGGACCGAACCGCACGACCTCTCCAAGCTCGTGCTGAGCATCGGCAAAGTGACGTCGGCGCTGAACGTCCACGAGCAGCAGCTGGGAGAACTGATCGGCAACCTCAACAGCTTCTTGCGCTCGTTCGCCAACCAGTCGTCGAGCCTGCGCGCCGCCGTTGCGGTGCTGCCGAGCTCGCTGCGCAACATCGACAACGCCCTGCGCGAGCTCGACCTGGCGTTCCCGGCGGCGAAGACGTTTGCCACGGACATCCTGCCGGGTGTGAAGAGCACGCCGCAGACCGTCACGGCAGCGCTGCCGTGGATCGAACAGGTGCAGGCGTCGCTGGCGCCCAACGAGCTGGGTGGCGTTGCCAAGGGGCTGCAGGCGGCGACGCCGCAGCTGGCGCTGCTGACCGCCGAACAGATTCCGTTCCAGAATCAGACCGAACTGTTCAACAAGTGCCTGACCAAGGTCCTCTACCCGGCCGGCAACACCAAGCTGCAGGACGGCTCGGCGACGACCGGCGTGGAGGACTACAAGGAGTTCTGGTACAGCCTGACCGGGCTCTCCGGGCTCGGCGCGAACTTCGACGGCAATGGCACGATGACGCGCTTCCTGGTAGGCGAGGGCGGGCCGACGCTGCGCTCACAGCAGGCTTCTGTGCTGGGCAGCAGCGTCAAAGGCCTGAAGCTGCTCGCCCATGCCTCACTGCAGCCGCAGGGCACGCACCCCGCGTTCCCAGCGACCGAGCCCGAATACAAGCCGCTCGTGCCCTGCTACACGCAGGCGGTCCCCGACTTCAACGGCCCGCTGTCACAGGGCCCCGCCGACGGGACAGGATGATGGCGCCGAGCGAGCATAAACACGACCACAAACACGAGGGCGGGCTGACCGTCCGCGACCAGATCGAGCGCTACCGCACGGCGTTCGTCTCGGTGGTCGTGATGGTCGTGATGGCGGCCGGCGTTGGCGGCTACATCCTCGCGCACGAGAACCTCAAGCTCCCGGGTTGGGTGCCCGTGTTCGGGCGCAGCTACTACGCGCTGAAGGCCGAGTTCCAGACGGCGCAGGCGGTGACCCCCGGGCAGGGGCAGGCGGTGACGATCGCCGGCGCGAAGATCGGCGAAGTGGACAGCGTGGACCTGCATAACGGGCTCGCCACGGTGACGATGAAAGTCACGCCGAAATATGCGCGGATCTACCGCAACGCGACGATGCTGCTGCGCCCCAAGACGCAGTTGCAGGACATCACCGTCGAGATCGACCCCGGCACGGCCTCGGCCGGGAAGCTGCCGAGCGGCTCGACGCTGCCGCTGTCGCAGACCGCCCCAAACGTCAACTTCGACGAATTCCTCTCCTCGCTGGACGCCGAAACGCGCGCCTACCTGCAGGAGCTGCTGGCCGGCGCCGGCGGTGCCTTCAAGAACAACGGCAAGGCCTTCTCGGCGACGCTCAAGCGCTTTGACCCCACTGCGCGCGAGATCCAGGAGATCTCCTCGCAGCTGGAATCGCGGCACGCGAACACCGCGCGCGCGATCCACAACTTCAGGCTGCTGACCGAAGCGCTCGGCGGCAAGGACAAGGAGCTCGCGCAGCTGGTCGACGCCTCCAACGCGGTGTTCGCGACGTTCGCCAAAGAGGACCGCAGCGTCGAACGGACGCTGCAGCTGCTGCCGGGCGCGCTGTCGAAGACCAAGACCGGTCTGGGCAAGCTGGCGACCGCGGCGCACGTGCTCGGCCCGACGTTGCACAAGCTCCAGCCGTTCGCCAGCTCGCTCGGGCCGGCCAACAACGCGACGCGAAAGCTCGCGATCGAAACGACGCCGATCATCAAGAACGACATCCGCCCGTTCGCGCGCGAAATCCTGCCGACGGTCAACCTGGTCGCGCCGGACACCAAGGCGCTGGCCGAATCGTTCCCCAAGCTCGCGACGACCTTCGGCGTGTTCAACGAATTCTTCAACGAGCTCGCCAACAACCCCGGCAAGAGCCAGGGCGGCTTCCTGTTCTTCCTGGACTGGGCCAACCACAACCTCAACAGCGTGCTCAGCTCGGCTGACGCGCACGGCATCCTCGGGCGCACGCTGGTCTACTTCAACTGCGAAGTCGCCCCGCTGCTGAAAGGCGTCGCGGAAGTCAACCCGAACGTGAACCTGCTGATCGGCCTGCTCAACCCGCCCGATCGGGCTGCTTGCCAGAGCGCGGGCATCCTCAAAGGCGCCAGCGCCGTCCACAAGGTGACGCCGCCGAAAGCGCCGGGAACCGGCGTTCTGTCCGGCCTGACGACCGCCTTCGGCAAAGCCGCGAGCGAGCCCAAGGCCACCGGCAAGGCGAAGACTGCAAGCGGGTCGCGAGGGGGTGCTCACTAGATGCAGAAGCGGGCGCCGACCCTCGGCAACATGGTCGTGATCATCTTGTTCGTGCTGTCCTGCTTCGGGCTGCTGCTGTTCTTGTGGGAGTCCTTCGGCGGACCGCTGCCGCTGAAGCCCAAGGGCTATCGCATGACTGTCGCCTTCCCGAAGTCGCTGGCGCTGGCCGAACAGTCAGAAGTGCGCATCAGCGGAGTGAACATCGGGCGCGTCGTCGCGCTGAAGCTCGGCGACGGCGGGCGCACGCGCGCGGAAATGGAAATCAACCAGAAGTACGCGCCGATTCGCGCGAACATGCACGCGATCCTGCGCCAGAAGACGCTGCTCGGCGAGACCTACGTGCAGCTGATCCCGCAGGGCAACGGACGCAGCGGGCCCTTCGTGCGCGACGGCGGCCAGCTCGCCGACAGCCAGGTCGAACCGTCGGTCACGCTCGACGGCGTCCTCTCCGCGTTCGATCCCAAGACGCGCCGGGCCTTCCAGATCTGGCAGCAGTCGCTGGCCGAAGGGATCAACGGGCGCGGCGAACAGCTCAACGCCGGCTTCTCGCAGATCGACCCGCTCGTGCAGCATGCCAACACGCTCGTCGGCATCCTCGCCTCTCAGGAAGGCGCCGTGCGCGCGCTCGTGCGCAACACGGGCGTCGTGTTCAACGCGCTCGGCAGCCGCGATCATCAGCTAGAAGGGCTGATCGTCAACGGCGAGCACAGCTTCCATGCGCTCTCGGAAGGCAGCCAGGCCTTCGCTGCAGCCTTCCGCGCGTTGCCGGAATTCGAGAAGCGCTCGAGAACGGCGCTCAAAGAAATCGACCGCTTCGCCGCCGACGCCAGCCCGTTCCTCGACGAATTCCGCCCGGTCGAGCGCAAGCTCTCGGCGGTGACGCACGCGGCGAAGCCGTTCGCGCCGCAGTTCGACAGCTTCCTGACCTCGCTCGGCCCGCTGACGACGGCGGCCAAGAAGGGCCTGCCCGACGTCGGCAAGACGCTCGATCTGACGACCACCCAGCTGGAAGCCTTCCGGCCGGTCCTGCACAACCTCGATCCGTTCCTGCAGTACCTCGGCGAATACGTGCCCGAGCTGCAGGCGTTCTTCGCCAACCTCACCGCGACGACGCAGGCTCACGGCAACAACACGAACACGCCGGGCGGCCCCCAGCAGCACTATCTGCGCCTGATGAACGTGCTCAACCCGGAGGGCCTGTCGGTCTACTCCCAGCGCATCGGCACCGACCGCTCCAATCCCTACTTCAAGCCCGGCGCCTTCCGCGCGCTGGGCAACGGCGGGCTGCAGGTGTTCAGCAACAGCAGCTGCTCGAACCCCGTCCCCTCGGTCAGCGGCCCGGCCAGCGCGACGATCTCCCAGAGCCTGATCGAAGACATCATCCAGTTCAAGGTCGCCAACGCGCCGGAAACGCCGAACTCGATTGCGGCGCCCGGCTGCAACCAGCAGGGTCCGTTCACCTTCAACGGCCAGACGAGCCAGTTCCCGCACGTCGTCTACGGTGGCAAATGATGAGTGACGAATACCAGTATCACTCGACCGATCTCGACCTCACGGGCGACCCGGCGGAGGGCAACTGGTCGATCCGCTGCACCGACGTGCACAAGCGCCTGGGCGGCGTGTCGGTTCTCAACGGCCTGACCGTCGCGATTCCCGACGATACGATCACCGTCGTGCTCGGCCCCTCCGGGACCGGCAAGAGCGTGCTGATCAAGCACCTGATCGGGCTGATGTTCCCCGACTCCGGCGACGTCGTCGTGCACGGCGAATCGGTGCCGAAGCTGACGATGCCCAAGCTGCTGGCGCTGCGTCAGCGGATCGGCGTGCTGTTCCAGGACGGTGCGCTGTTCGGATCGATGTCGGTGTTCGACAACGTCGCCTTCCCGCTGCGCCAGCACACCGACCAGGGCGAGGCGGAGATCGCCAGAGTGGTCACCGAACGCCTCACCGATGTCGGGCTCGTGGACGCGATGGACGACTCGCCGTCGCAGCTCTCGGGCGGCATGCGCAAGCGCGCCGGCTTTGCGCGAGCGCTCGTGATGGAGCCCGACGTGGTGATCTTCGACGAGCCCGACTCGGGCCTGGACCCGGTGCGCACGGCGCTGCTGTGCGAGCTGATCCAGGAGATGCACTCGCTCCACGGCGGCACGTACATCGTCGTGACCCACAACATCGCCTCGGCCCGGCAGATCGGCGAGTATCTCGCGGTGCTGTGGAAGGGGCGCATCGTCGAGGCGGGCAACGCCGAGCGGATGTTCTCCTCGGAGAACGCGTTCGTGCGCCAGTTCCTCAGCGGCTCCGCTGAGGGGCCGCTGACGATGGACTGACGGCGCCGGCCGGCCCGTCGGGCAGGCCGACCACGACGAACGCCGTGGCGGAGCACTCGTCCGCGCCCTATGCGAACATGTGTTCGTATGGTCGTGTGCGTTCATCTTCCCCGCTTCGAGCTGGTGCGCGCCGCCGGAGGAGCGCGGGCGCTCGTGGGGCGCGCGCTGGCGATCGCGCCGCCCAGCGGGTCCGAACAGCGCCTGGGAGAGGTCTCCGGCGCCGCCGAGGCGCATGGCGTGCACAGGGGGATGGCGCTCGGCGAGGCGCTCGCACGCTGTCCCGATCTGGCCCTCGTCCCCGCCGACCCGGTGGGGGTGGAGGAGTCGTGGGAGTCGATGTTGCGCTCGCTGGAAGCGATCGGTGCGGCGGTCGAGCCGGCGCGTCCGGGCCTCGCCTACCTCGAGACCGGCCCCCTGCGCTCGCTGCACGGGGCCGATGCCGCCGTGATCGCCGCCGTGCAGCACGCCGCCGGCCCGTCGGCGGACGCCGCGGGCGCGACCGCGGCTGCTGGCCGATCTGCTGGCCGATCTTTGATCGGTGGTGCCGGCGATCGCCACGCGCGCATGGGGGCGGGGCCGACCCGCTTCTGCTCGCTGGCGGCGGCCCTGGCGGTGCGCTCGCGCCGTCCGCTCGTGCTCGACGGGAGCGAGGCCCTGCGCTGGCTGTCCGGGCGCCCGATCGAGCTGCTCGGCTACCGTGCGGAGACCGAGCAGCTGCTGCAGCCGCTCACGCGCCTGGGCGTGCGTACGCTGGGCGAGCTGGCGCGCCTGGGGCGCGCCGCGCTCGCTGACCGCTTCGGGGCGGCGGGGGTGTTCGCGCATCGGCTGGCCTGCGGGGAGGACACGCCGCTGCGGGCGCGTCTGGCGCAGGAGTGCATGCAGGAGACGATGAACGTCGGCGACGCGAGCTCCGGCCCGGCGATCGAGCGCGTGCTCGGCGTGCTGGTGGACCGCCTGCTGGCCCGCGGCGATCGCCGCGGGCGCACGCTGCGCGCGGTCACGCTCTCGGCGCGACTGCTCGCGGGTGGTGGCTGGCGCGAGCGCGTGGTCTTCCGCCAGCCGCTGGCCGATCGCGATCGCATCTCTCTGGCGCTGTCGCTGCGCCTGCTTCTGCTCCCGGCGCCGGCCGCGTCGCTGGGGTTGGCCGTCGAGCGTTTCGGTCCGCCGGCGGGCGAGCAGAGGGCGCTGCTGGAGGAGAGCCATGCTGCGCGCGCTGCGCGCCTGCGCGAGGCCGTCGTCCAGGTGCGCACGGTGGCGGGCGAGGACGCGGCGATGCGTGCCGTCTGCGTGGACCCGGACTCGCGCGTGCCGGAGCGGCGGGTCGTGCTCACGCCACTGCCGGGCTGATGTCCAGCGCCACGCGGACCATGTCTAGGACCCAGCTGAACCTTCCCCACCCGGCGCGCGTGCGCGCGGGCGACGGGGGAGTTCCGCTGCAGGTGGACGGGCGGACGATCGAGCTGGTGCGGGAGTCCTGGCTGGTGGAGGATCGCTGGTGGACGGCCCAACCGCTGCGGCGCCGCTACTGGGAGGTGGTGACCACGAGCGGGCGCAACCTGGTCGTCTTTCACGACCTGGGCGCCGGGCGCGAGCAGGCTGGCGGCTGGTTCGCCCAGCGGGCGTGAGGCGGGCGTGCGGAGATGACGTCCACGCCACCGTATGTGGAGCTGCACTGCCATTCGGCGTACTCGTTCCTGGACGGGGTTTCGCTGCCCGACGAGCTGGCGCACAGCGCGAGCGAGCTCGGCCACCGGGCGCTGGCGCTCACCGACCACAACTCGGTCTCGGGCTCGATGGAGCTGGCCCAGGCTGGCGCCGATCACGGGGTGCGCGCGATCCACGGTGCCGAGATCGACTTGACCACGGCGTCCGGCCGCGGTGTCCCAGCCTCCGGCTGCGGTGCCCGCGGCCGTCACATCACGCTGCTCGTGCGCGACGAGCATGGCTGGCGCAACCTCTGCCGGATCATCACGCTCGCGCATGCGCGCACCCGCGACGGGTCCAGCCGGCGCGTGCTCGGCGAGCCGTCGGTGAAGCTGCAGGCGGTGCTCGACCACGCCGAGGGGCTGATCTGCCTGACCGGCTGCGCCGGGCGATCCGTGATCGGCAAC
>Ga0208714_1000134_pt1 | contig 23313 bp, 23 predicted proteins | sample NGESurshal072012_3_FD_184461 | JGI IMG/M metagenome (GOLD analysis project Ga0208714, IMG submission 184461) | Arctic peat soil microbial communities from Barrow, Alaska - NGEE Surface sample 415-1 shallow-072012 (SPAdes) | ecosystem: Environmental > Terrestrial > Soil > Wetlands > Peat ... | reverse complement strand
CATCCGCCCGCCGCGACCGTGGCCGAGCTGGCGGCGGGCCATGTCGCGATTGAGATCCTCGGGCGTGATCGCCAGCCCAGCCGGCAATCCCTCGACGAGACACGTCAAGCCGGGGCCGTGCGACTCGCCGGCGGTTATCAGACGGAGCGTCACGCTCCTAGCTTATTTGCTGGGCCGTCCGCCTCAGAGCGAGGCGCTCCACGCGGCCACGTGGGCGCGACCGATCAGAGATCGGCCGGCGAAGGCCCGGTGCTCGGCGAACACGAGCACGCCCTTGTCGGCGGAGTAGCGCATGCCGGGCAGCGCGGACAGGCCGACGCTGCGAAGCAATTGCAGCCCGGCCTTCGATTCCGCGCGGAAGATCCGGCGCGCGGCCGACGCCGACGCCTTGCTCGCGTCGATGCTCACGACCTGCAGCTGGTAGACGACGGGGGTGCCTTCCGGCGGCACGTATTCGAGTTCCTCGACCTGCCCTGCTTTGAGGTCGATCGTCTGGCACTGCGATGCGTTGGGCAGGCAGGCGGCGCTGCCGCGCAGGATCGCTTCGCCGACGAGCGTGAACGACGCGCTCTTGCCTCCGGCTGTCACGCCGCGGAAGACCACCAGCGGCTGTGCGGTCGATGGCAGCGGCTGCTGGCGCTTGAGGTGTTCATACGGCGTCAGCGTCGGGCTGGGCGACGGTGAGCCGGCCGGCACGGCGCCGAACAGCACCGCGACGCCGTAGACGGTCTGCTTCTTGGGCTTGCTCGGCGACGGTTTGCCTTCAGGCGTCGAGGTACCACCGCCCTGGGAGCCGGAGCTCGATTCCGAGCCGGCGCCGGGGGTCGTCGTGGAAGCCCCCGACGGGGAAGAGGAGGACGATCCCGAGCCCGCGCTCTTGCCGGCGCTCGCTTCAGAGGCTGTCGAAGCGCTCGCCGCCTTGGCTCCGGGGAGCGGCGCAAAGGGGTTGCGCGACACGCCGGCGGCGCGATGCGAGGACCCGCTGGTCGTCTCGGCCACCGGCTGGTCGGTGCCGGTCGTCACCTGGGTGACGGCGATGCTCGAGGCCGAGGCGCCCGTCGACAGCGGCGACACGGTCGGGGCGACCGGCGCAGGCGTCGAGCCCGAGCTACCACCGCCCAGGATCGCGTAGGCCAGCGCGCCGACGAGGGCGACGCCGAGCAGGACGAGGATCGGCAGAATGCGCCGATCGAGCAGGTCGGCCTTCAGAGAGCCGAGAAAGTCGGTCATGGGGTCACCCTGGCGATCGCGGGAGCGGCTGGGGAGCTGGTCGAGCCGGTGCCGGAGACGGGCGTCGTGGAGGCTCCCGTGGGAGACGCCGCGGTCGCGCCGCCGGTCAGGCTCTGCGTCGCGGGCAGCACGTACGCAGTCGCCGTGATCGTGCCCGTCAGGTGTTCGGTCGGCTTGGCGCCAACGGAGGTCGTGCTCGTCGACGGCGACAGCTTGGTGCTCTGGATCGTCAGCAGGCGCCCGCTGACCTGCAGGCCACCCGATGTGGTTCGGGTCGTGAAGCGGTTCATCTGCTGGAACAGGTGATAGAGGTCGTTGAAGCTGCCGTTGAACACGAATGTGAAGGGCATCTGCGTGAAGCCGGCGCTGGCGACGGCCGCCGCGGGGGCACTCGCCGTCGAGCCCGATGTGCTCGCGGCGCTCGCGCCGGTTGAGATCGAGGTGAAGTCGACGTGCTTCTGGTTGGATGCCTGCGCGAGCTGGTAGATCAGCGAGGGAACTTCCTGGCCCGCCGGCACGGCTTTGCCGAGGCTCACGATCGACGCGTACGCCGAGGAGTAGCGCACCTGATCGGCGCGTGCGCTGGCGACCTGCCCCTCGGCGCTTGCCAGCTGCGCGTTGGCGGTGGCCACCTGCGCGTTGAGCGAGGAGGCCTGCTTGCGCTCGGGCGCGACCACGAGCAGGTACACGGCCGCGAGCATCGCAAGCGCGCCCAGTCCGATCAAAACGAGACGGTCGCGACTGGTCATCGCCCTGCTCCCTTCTGCGAGGTGAGCTTCGCCGTCGAGCTGATCGTCGATGAGCTCGGCAGCGGGTCAAAGGTGATCTGCACGACGAACGCCGCGTCGTTGCCTTCGCACTTGCCTGCCGCGCTCGAGCTGGCGGCGCCCCCGCCGGGCTTGGTCGAGCTCTGCAGCGCGACGCCGCTGACGCCGTCGATCAGGCGCAGGCGCTGGAGCGTCAGAGCGACCTCCTGCTGACTGGTCGCGCAACCGCTGAGGTTGAACGTGGGAACGCTCCCCGGCGGCGTGGCCGAGGTGGCCGTGACACCGGCGGCGCCTGCTGCGCCCGAGGCCGCAGACGCCGTGGAGGAAGATGAACCGCCGGAGCTCGACGGCGTGGACGCAGCGGAGGTGGATGTCGGGCCGACCGTGCCTTCCAGCGACGCGATCGCGGCGTCACGCGGCAGCACGCGCCCGAGCTCGTGGAACGCATGCGCCCAGTCAAAGCGCGCGTCGACGAGATCCGACACGGCCTGCAGGCGCTGCTGGCGCAGCGCGGCGAAGCTCGTGTACGGCGCCAGCTGCGCGACCTCGGCCTGCGCGCTCTGAGCGCGCGCGGTCAGCGACGCGGCCTGCGCGCGGCGGCTGGAGACCTGATGGTGGGCGATGCCGTACAGCAGCGCGAGGATCGCCAGCCCGCCGAGGATCGCGAGCACCGCGTAGGCGCCGCCACCGGAGCGACCCGCACCGGGCGTCGGGCCCGAACGGCTTTCCGACGGGATCAGGTTGACGGCCCTCATCGGGGCGCCTCCTCGCAGGCCAGCCCGGCGGCCACCGACAGGCGGTTGGTGGAGACCTTGCCGGCCAGGCCGGCGTCGGCCACGCCGACCGAGTCGCTGCGCACCTCGAAGCCCAGCGAGGCCTGCAGCGCCTCGGCGAAGCCGGGTAGGTCCAGCGCAGCGCCGCTGAGCACCACGTGGGAGACCTGGCCGCCCTCCTCTTGGGAACGGTAGAAGTCAAGTGAGTTGCGCACCTCGCCGGAGATCTCGCGGACGCCGTTCTCGAGCACGGCGCGCACGTCTGCGTCGGAGTCCGGCGTCGCCGGCTGCGACTCGGGCTCGCGCGCCTGTACGGCGGCGGCGATCGTCTCGGAGTAGCCCATCGCGATCTCGCGTGCTTCATGGTCCTCGGGACTGAGCGCGACGTCAGGCTCAGCCGAGGCATCGGGCTGCGGCGGCTCGCCGGCCGCCTCGGGCTGGGCGAGCGCGATCGTCGCGGGCTCGACGGCGGGCGCGGAGAGATCGACCCCGTTCAGCAGCGTGCGCGCCTGTTCCACGGCAATGCCTCGACGCTCGGCGATCTCGCCGGCCATCGACTCCAGTCCGCCGCCGACGACGCGAGTGAAGCGACAGATCGTCCCGTCGGCGATCGCCAGGTTGGTGAGGCCGTCGACGTTCAAATAGAGCACGCGGCCCTCCTGGTCTTCGACGCGGTGATGCAGCGAGCGGATCAGGGCGAAGGCCGACAGATCGATGCCCTCGGGCGTGAGTCCGGCGCCGCGCAGCGCGGCGAGCAGCTTCTCGACCATGTCGCGCTGAGCGGCCACGAGCACGACCCGCTGGCGCGGGCCCGCGGGAGTGTCGATGATTCCGAGGGGGTGAAAATCGAGCACGGCGCTGTTCAGCGGCATCGGCAGCTGGTCCTGCGCCTGGAAGCGCACGACGGCCGCGAGCTCCTTGCGATCGGTCACCGGGGGCAGCTCGAGCGTGCGCATGACGGTCCGCTGGTTGGCGATGCCCACGCGGACGCGCTTGCCGAGCTGGTTCTCGCCGAACAGCTCGCGCAACGCCTCGCTGAGCGCGTCCCGATCGACGACCTCGCCCTCGCGGACGACGTCGGAGCCGAGCGGCATGGCCGCGGCGCGTTCGGCGAGGATCGAGCCGTTGACGCGCGCCTTGACGGCGGCGATCAGACCCGGCTGGATGTCCAGGCCGACGACGTCTGCGCCGGGGCGGCGCCCGCCGAGCTTCAGGTCAGCGAGCCGGTTGAGCTTCAAGTTGGGGAGAGATGGCATCTTCACGGGTATCACGGTCAAGGCGAGCGGGTCACTCGCAGGTCCCGTATCGGCGCGACGACCGGCGCGCTTTAGGGCTGCGTGCGCTGCTACAGGAAGTGGTTGACATAAAGGTCGATCAGCGGCTGACCGGCGAACACCCCGACGAGCGCTCCGAGCGCCAGGAACGGGCCGAACGGGACCGCCGTCTTGCGCCCTTGCGCCGCGCCCTTCTCGGCGATGATCATCACGCCGACGAGCACGCCGGCGAGCAGCGCGACGAGGATCGCCGGCGCGACCGCGCGGCCGAGAAACAGGCCCATGACGCCGGCGAGCTTGACGTCGCCCATGCCCATCCCGCCGGGATAGGCCAGCGCGGCCAGCAGCAGCAGTCCGCCTGCGCCAGCTCCGGCGATCAGCCGTTCGGGCTCGCCGGCCGGATCGAGCGCCAGCCCGATCGCGAGAGCAAGCACCGCGCCGAGCGCGGTCAGTCGGTTGGGGATGATCCGGTGCTCGAGGTCGATCAGCGCAGCGGGAACCACGAGCAGGATCAGCGCGATGCTGAGCGCGATGCCCGAAGCGGAGGTGTGCGCGAGCACGGCGCCGACGCACAGCGCTGCGGTGAGCGCCTCGACGAGCGGGTAGCGCGGCGATATCGGCGCGGCACAGCTGCGACAGCGCCCGCGCAGCAGCAGCCACGAGAGGATCGGGATGTTGTCGTAGGGCTTGACCGGCGTGCCGCACTTCGGGCAGTGCGAGGCCGGCGAGATCAGTGACTCGTGGCGGGGCAGCCTGTAGGAGACGACGTTCAAGAACGAGCCGACGATCGCGCCGAGCACGCCTGCGAAGGTGATTGCCTCCATACCATGCTGATCGACCGCAAACCGCTCACGCTTGAGCGATAACCGCGCTGCGCCGGATGCACCGCGCTGATGGTTTAACGCAAAAGGGGGTGGCCGTTTCGGGCCACCCCCTTCTGTCATACGGCACGGAACCTGAAACGGTCAGGCTCGTGCGCTTTTACCAAGTGAGGCCGGCGCTGCACCCGCCTCCAGCTGAGCTGCAGGTGCGTTCGATTTCACCTTTTTTGTTTTTGAGCGTGTATACGCGTTTGGTGCCTGTTGCTTCGGATGTCACCGTGAATTCGTCCGTCGTGACGGTCCCCACGCCTGCTTTCGCCGTCGAGCTGTCTTTCAGCGTCGGCTCGATTTCCTGGAGCTTTGGAAGCGTCGCACCGGCAAAGCTGCCGTTGTTTTCGCTCGCGTAGGCCTCCATCGTCGTCTGCAGGGTTCCCGCCTGCGTCTTGGCGGCAGAGTCGCTGGCCTTGCTGGTCTGGCTCAGAAACGCCGGGATGGCGATCGCGGCGAGAATGCCGATGATCAGGATGACAACCAGAAGCTCGATAAGAGTGAAACCACCCTCATTGCTCAAGCGCTGGCGCAGTCGATATAGCATGTGAATCCTCCTAGGATCCGTTTATAGAGCGCCAGCTCTTGGCCCATCGCCCGCAAGTGGCGATACGTCCCCCGGTCGACCGGTCCGCGAGGACCGGCTTGTGAGAGCCGCCGGCTTTGCTTACACACCCCGAGGGGTGCACTGCCTTGGCACCTCGACACTGGCTTTGTCAGCCGGTGCATCGACCTGGACTCCTGCGATCTTTAGTTCTGCATCCCGCTTGGACGCATGAACTATTCAGGCTCGGCGGAATCCTCGGTCTCGGCGACAGCCTGTGGTTTATCCGCCAGCCATTTCCCCTGCGCATCGATGCCGGGGACGCGCACGCCGCTGCCATCGCACCACGGACAGGTGACGCTGTTGGGCGTCCCGCCCAGGTTGGAGATCACTTTGCCGGTGCCGCGGCAGGGCATACACTCCCGCGGCCCTTGGGACTGCTCTGTTCGATCTCCGCTGTCGGTTTGCTCGCTCGCCACGAGGCGATCAGACTAGCGTTCCGCAGATGAGAAGACCCGTTCGCGCACATCAGTGGGTCGTGCTGGCGGCGATCACCGCCGCCGCGGCGGCGCTGCGGCTGATCCTCATCGGCAAGGTCGCACCGGACCCTTTCTATGACGCAGCGGTGCGCAGCATGGGGCTGTCCTGGCACAACTTCTTCTTCGGCGCGTTCGAGCCCGGGGCGAGCATGTCGATCGACAAGCCTCCGGTCGATCTGTGGCTGCAGGTCATCAGCGTGAAGGTGTTCGGCTTCTCCTCAACCACGCTGAAGCTTCCCGAGACCTTCGCCGGCATCGCCGCCGTGCCGCTGCTGTTCCTCGCCGTCAGGCGCATGTGGAGCACGGCCGCCGGGCTGGCCGCGGCGGCGTCACTGGCCGTCCTGCCGGTCGACGTGATCACCTCGCGCAGCGACACGATGGACTGCGTGATGATGATGCTGATCGTGCTCGCGCTGCTGTTGATCCTGCGCGCGTGCGACACGGGCCGCTCGCGCTGGCTGCTGGGCGGAGCGGCCGTGATGGGCCTGGCCTTCGACGTGAAGATCCTCGAGTCGCTGGTCGCGCTCCCGGCGCTGGCCGTGATCGCGCTGCTCGGCTTTCCGGCGCCGCGCGGGCGGCGGGTCCTGCATCTCGCGGCGGCCGGCGCGGTGTACGTCGTCGTCGCACTGGCGTGGCTCACGGCGACCCTGCTCGTGCCCGCGCACGATCGGCCGTGGGCGATCGGCGCGACAAACGGCAGCGCGTGGAACGCCGTGTTCGTGTTCAACGGCACCGAACGGCTCGGCGGCAAATCGCCTGAACCGCAGTTCACCGTCTACGAGCCGGGCCACAAATACCCGGTCGCCACGCAGTCCCAGCGCGACCACATACCGATCGTCCCACCGTCGCCGACGCGCCTGCTGGCGCGCGTCGGCCCGCTCTCGGGCGAGCGCCTGGGGATGGAGCTGCTGGCCGCGCTGCTGCTCGGGATACCGGCGCTGCTGTGGGGCCTGCGCCGTCGCCGAGCCGCCGCAGCTGGCGACGAGGACGAGGCCGAGGTCGAGGACGATCAGCCCGAGCGGCGGCTGGGGCTCGCAGTCGCGGCGGGCCTGGGCGTCTGGCTGCTCACGGGGATCGTGCTGTTCAGCCACATGGCCCGGCTGCACCCGCGCTATGTCGAGGGTCTCGTGCCCGCGGTGGCCGCGACGCTCGGCATCGGCGCTGCGTGGGCCAGCGAAGCGCGCGGGCGAGCGCGGCTGGTCGTCCTCGCGCTGAGCCTCGCGGTGGTCGTCTTCTACGGCGAGCGACTGCTCTATGGCACGTCGGTGGAGTGGTGGATCACGCTCGCCGGTGCGCTGGGCGCGCTGGCGCTGGCGGCACTGGCGAGATGGTCGGCTGTGCCGCAGGCGCTGCGCTCGCTGATGGCGCCGTCGGGCGTGCTCGCGCTGACGCTCTGTGCAGTGCTCGCGATCTCCGTCGGCACCGACATCACATCGATCGACAGCCACGTCACCGACGCGGGCTACGTCGGCGCCCTGCCCCTGCAAGAGCAGCGCCCGGTGAGCAACTACCTGCGCGCCCACCAGGGCAGCGCCCGCTATGAGGTGGCTGCGCAGTCGGCCACGCAGATCGGCTCGCTGATCGTGCAGGACGCGCGCCCGATCGTGATCCTCACCAGCTACGGCGCCCGCGTGTTCACTTCAGTCGACAAGCTCAAGCGGCTGATCGCCGCCGGCGAAGTCAAGTACGCCTTCCTGAACTCCCCCTGCCCGCACCGCTTCTCGCCGAAAAACCCCGCCTGCTCGGCGCCGGCGCTGTGGATCCGCGAACACGCCACCGACGTGTCGCGCAAGGCGGGGCTGGATCGCGGCAAGGTGCTCTGGCTGCTCCCCGGGGCGGCGCCGTGAGCGGCACGCCGAGCGATGGCTCGCTGCAGGCGCTCGTCGCGACGGCGCGCGCTTCGGGGCGCCTGGCGCTGGACACCGAGTTCGTCGGCGAGGGCCGCTACCGCACGCTGCTGTGCCTGATCCAGCTCGCGGTCGCCACGCGCGACGGCGAGGACAAGCGCATCGAGGTGCTCGACCCGCTCGCCGACGGCTTCGACGGCGCGCCGCTGGCCGCGCTGCTGGCGGATCCCGATGTGGAGATCGTCGTCCACGCCGGGCGCCAGGACATCGCGCTCGCGCGCCGGGTGCTCGGCACGGAGGTGACCAACGTCTTCGACACGCAGGTCGCCGCCGGCTTTGCCGGAATGGGCGCGCAGTCGTCCTATGAGTCGCTGCTCAACGACGCGCTCGGCGTGCGCCTGGCAAAGAGCGCGAGCTTCACCCGCTGGGACGTGCGACCGCTGTCGGCCGAGCAGCTGGCATACGCGCGCGGCGATGTCGAGCACCTGCTGGCGCTCGCCGGCGAGCTGCAGCGCCGCCTGCACGAGCTCGGGCGCCTGGAGTGGGCGCGCGAGGAGTGCGCCGCGCTTGAACGCTCCAGCGACGAGCGCGACCTGCAGGCGGTCTTCGCGCGCCTGCCGCGGGTGCGCAACCTGAGCCCCTCCGCCCGGCCGATCGCTCGCGCGCTGGTGCAGTGGCGCGAGGAGACCGCGGCGCGGCGCGATCGCCCGGTGCAGGGCGTGCTCAGCGACGCGGCGCTGATCGAGATCGCCAAGCGCAAACCGACCACGACCGCGCAGCTGGAGCAGATCCGCGGCTCCGGCGCGGCGAGCCTGCGCAAGCGTGGCGAGGAGCTCGTGGAGGTCGTTCGCCGCGCGCGTGAGTCCGCGCCCGAGCCGGCGCCGGCGGAGGCTCGCCCGCCCGCGCCCAGGCCCGAGGACGCACCGCTGATCGCGCTGGGCGAGGCGCTGCTGCGCGCGCGCGCTCGCGAAGCCGCGATCGCCTACGAGCTGCTCGCCGCGCGCGCCGATCTTCAGGCGATCGTCGCGACGTGGCGCGCGGGCGGCGCGGAGGCCGACGTGCGCACGCTGCGCGGATGGCGGCGGGAGCTGGCAGGTGCCGAGCTGCTTGCGCTGCTGGGCGGGCGGGTATCGCTGTCGGTGCTCGACGGAAGCCTGCAGATCGCCGGGCCGGCGTCCGGCTGAGCGATTGGCGCGGGCGCGCAGATCGCCGGGCCGGCGGCTGGCTGAGCGATTGGCGCGGGCGCCTATTTGATGCTGTTGTACACCGTGAACAGCGGCAGGTACATCGACACCACGATGAAGCCGACGATGCCACCGATCACGACGATCATTATCGGCTCGAGAATCGAGGTCAGCGCCTTCACGGAGGCTTCTACCTGATCCTCGTAGAACTCGGCGACCTTGTCGAGCATCGCGTCCAGCGCGCCGGTTTCCTCGCCGACGCCGACCATGTGTGTGACCATCGTCGGGAAGATCGGCGCCTGCGCGAGCGGCGCGGCGATCGTGCCTCCACGCTTGACTGAGTCGATCACGCCCTCCATCGCCTCCTCGATGGCGACGTTTCCTCCGGTCCGACCGGTGATGTCGAGCGCCAGCAGCAGCGGCACTCCGGCGCTGGTGAGCGATGACAGCGTGCGCGACCAGCGCGCCACGGCGACCTGCTGGACGATCGTGCCGATCTTCATCGGTATGTGCAGGCGGAAGTGGTCCCATTGCGGACGGCCCCACGAGGACTTCTTCCACTTCAAGAAAGCGAAGGCCGTGCCCCCCGCCAGCAGAAAGATCAGCCACCAGTAGCCGGTCACGGCGTGCGAGAGGAACACCGACACCTTGGTGATCGAGGGCAGTTCGCCACCGAATTGTTTGAAGACGCCCTCGAACACGGGCACGAGGAACGCCACGAGCGCCATCATCACGCCGACCGCGAAGATGATCACGAGCGTCGGATAGACCATCGCCGATTTGATCTGACGCCTCAGCGAGGCATCCTTCTCCAGCTGATCGGCGACGCGCATCAGCGCGCCCTCGAGCACGCCGCCGGCCTCACCGGCCTGCGTCATCGCCACGAACAGCGGGCTGAAGACCTTCGGATGGCGTCCCATCGCGTCGCTCAGCGAGATCCCCGCCTCGACGTCCTTGCGAACCGCCACGAGGGTTTCCTTGAGGAACTTGCCCTCGGTCTGCTCCTCGAGCACGTACAGGGCGCGCAGGATGCTCATCCCCGAGGAGATCATCGTCGACAGCTGGCGCGAGAAGACGGCCAGTTCGGTCGCCTTGACCGACTTCAGAAAGGACAGCTCGATCTCCCGCGAGGCGTGCTTGTCGGCGATCTCCAGGACGATCAGGCCGCGCTGCTTGAGCTGATCGGAGACCGCCTGCTTGGAGTCGGCCTCCAGCTCGCCGCGCGCCTTGACGCCGGCGAGGTCCATGGCCTTGAAGACGTACGTGCTCATCGCGGACGCTCCCTACGCCGCGGCGCGCTGGCCGAGATTCAGTGTTGCGTCGCCGAGCAGGCGCCCGAGCTCCTCCGGGGTGGACGAGCGCGATTCGGCGAGCTTGCGGGTGATCTGCCCCTGGCGCACGAGCGTCGCCAGCGAGGAGTCCATCGTCTGCATGCCAGACGCCGAGCTGGTCTGCAGCACCGAGTAGATCTGGTGCGTCTTGCCCTCGCGGATCAGGTTGCGCACGGCCGGGTTGGGCACGAGCACCTCCGTCGCGACGACGCGGCTCGAGCCATCGGCGGTCGGCAGTAGCTGCTGGGTCATGATCCCCTGCAGCGCGACCGACAGCTGCACGCGAACCTGGCCCTGCTGGTGTGCGGGGAACACGTCGATGATGCGGTCGATCGTCTGCGCGGTGTCCTGCGTGTGCAGCGTCGCGAACACGAGGTGGCCGGTCTCGGCCGCCGTCAGGGCCGTGGAGATCGTGTCGAGGTCGCGCATCTCGCCGACGAGGATCACGTCGGGGTCCTGGCGCAGCGCCGCCTTCAGCGCCTCGGAGAAGCTCTGCGCGTCAGAGCCCAGCTCGCGCTGGTTGACGAGGCACTTCTTGTGGCCGTGCAGGAACTCGATCGGGTCCTCGATCGTCATGATGTGCTCCTCGCGCGTGCTGTTGATCTCGTCGATCATCGCCGCCAGCGAGGTGGACTTGCCCGAGCCGGTCGGGCCGGTGACGAGCACGAAGCCGCGCGGCTTGCGCGTGAACTCGTGCACGACCGCCGGCAGGCCGAGCTCCTCGATCGAAGACAGGTTGAACGGGATCAGGCGAAAGGCCGCGCCGATCGCGCCGCGCTGGAAGTAGGCGTTGACACGAAAGCGCGCGTGGCCGGGGATCGAGTAGGCGAAGTCCAGCTGCCAGTCGGTCTCCAAGCGTTGACGCTGGTCGCCGGTGAGAATCGAGTAGATGATCTCGCGCGTGTCCGTCGAGGAGAGCTTTGGATAGTTCTCCAGTGGCGTCAGGCGCCCGCGGACGCGTATCGTCGGGTGTGCGCCGGCGCTCAGGTGCAGGTCGGACGCCCGGCGCGCGACGACCTCCATCAGCAGATCTGCGAAATCTATGTCCATGGTCCGGCCCATCGGCTGCGCAGGCGCTCCGATCGCGTCTCAGGCGCGCGACTGGACGAAAGTTCGAGCGCGGTTGAGAGATCGCTGCGCTGCTGCTATGCCGCGCGCCTACAGCTGCGCAGTGCCCGCCCTGCGCGGCTGCCTCAGACAGGGCCGGCGCCGGCGCGCGCCGCTTGGCGCATCACCTCGAGCGGAGCCGGGCGCCCGGTCCACAGCGAGAAGCTCAGAGCCCCCTGGGCGACCAGCACCTCCAGACCGTCGCGCGTGCGCGCTCCGTGGCGTCTTGCGGCGCTCAACAGCTCGGTGGCGCCCGCGCGGTAGACGAGGTCGACGACGAGCGGATACTCGCCGATCGCCTCCTGCGTCAGCCCGAGCTGCGCCAGCTCGTCATCCGCCGGCGCCAGGCCGACGGCGGTGCAGTTGACCAGCAGATCGGCGGCCTGCGGAAGTGCGACCGCGCGAGCGCCCAGATCGCGTGCCAGCTGCTCGGCGCGCTCTGGCGTGCGGTTGTAGATCGACACCTCATCCGCGCCCGCCTCGCGCAGCGCCCACACGACCGCGCGCGCGCTGCCTCCGGCGCCGAGCACGAGCGCGCGCTTGCCCGTCAGCGACTCGCCGATCGCATCGATCAGCCCCGGGGCGTCGGTGTTCTCGGCGGCGATCGTGCCGTCGGCGGCGAGCGTCAGCGTGTTCGCCGCGCCGATCGCCTCGGCGACGGCGCTGGCGCTATCGGCCAGCTCCAGCGCCGCCTGCTTGTGCGGAATCGTCACGTTGGCGCCGACGAAGCCCGATTGCGCGAGCGCGCGCGTGGTCGGCGCGAACAGCGACGGCGGCACCGGCAGGCGCTGGTAGCGCCAGTCGCCCATGCCCAGCGACTGGAGCGCCGCGTTGTGAATCGCCGGCGAGCGGCTGTGCGCGACCGGCCAGCCGAGCACGCCCAGGCGCTTGACTACTTCTTCTTGCACTTCGGGGGGTGCCCGCCGTTCTTCTTCACCGCCGCCTGGTAGGCGGCGGCGTTCTTCTGGAACTGCGCGTAGGTGTCCGAGAAGGCCTGCTCGCCGCAGCCGTCGGCGCCAGCCACGTAGTAGAGGTAGTGCACATGCGCCGGATGCGCCGCGGCGTTGATCGACGCTTCTCCGGGATTTGAGATCGGCGTCGGCGGCAGGCCTTTGTGCGTGCGCGTGTTGTACGGCGAGTCGATCTTCAGCTGCGATTCGGTCAGTTCGCCGGTGTACGTGGCGATCCCTTTCTGCAGCTCGACCGCGTAGTAGGTGGTCGCGTCGATCCCCAGCGGGATGCCTTCGCGCAGCCGGTTGTAGACGACCGCCGCGATCAGCGGCCTGTCGTGGTCGGTCTGCGCCTCGCGCTCGATCATCGAGGCGACCGTCAGCAGCTGATACGGCGTCACTCCCAGGGCGCGCGCGCGACGCCTGTCGACCGCGTTGAAGCGCTGGCGAAATGCGGTCAGCTGCTCGTCGACCAGGCGCTTGACCGGCGCGCCCGCGGTCAGCTCATACGTCGCCGGGAACAGGAACCCCTCGAGATCGTGCGTGCTCGCGGGCGCTCCATAGTGGGCCGGGTCGAGCACGCGCGAGCGCTTGGTCGCGGCCAGATAGCTGCCTGTCAGCGCGTCTTCGTCGACGAGATCGGCGATCTGGCGGCGCGTGTAGCCCTCGGGGATCACCACCTTGACCGCGATCACGCGCGGCGGCGGCTTGCTCAGCGCGTCGATCGCCGCCGAGTAGCTCATGTCGCGCTTGAGCGCAAAGCGCCCGGAGTGCAGCGAGCTGCGCTTGCCCGCCAGCAGCGCGCGCACGTCGAAGAAGAAGCCCGACGAGACGACGCCGTCGTGGGCGAGGATCGATCCGATCTTGCTCGAGCTCGAGCCCTTCGGGATCGACACGATCACCCTCCCGCTGCCCGATCCCGCAAACGGCTGAAACAGCGAGACGAGAAACCACACGAGCGCGACCGCCGCTGCCAGCGCGAGCAGCGCAGCGCCGCGTGCGCGCGTCAGGCGCCGGGCGCCGCGCCCCTTGCCGGGCTGTGAGCGACCGCCGCGGCCGCGCGGACCCATGCCGCCTGAGCCGGCGCCCGCCAGCCGTCCGCCAGGCTGGCGCATGCGCTGGCCGACGACGAGATTCGCCGGCGGGGGCGCCGCTGGCAGCGCCGGCGCCGGGTCGGGCTCCCCTCCCACCTCCCACGGCGGTCGCTCTTCCGGCGGCGGCTCGAGATCGTCGCGCTCGTCGTCATCGAGGTCGTCCTCGAACCCGCGATCGTCGATGTCCGGTTCTGGCTGCGCCTGCACGGGCTCGGGCTCGTGGTGCTCGGGCGCGGCGGCGGGCTCGGGCACGTCCGCCCCGTGCACGGGCGCGGTCTGTGGCGGCTCGGACACAACCTCCGGCGCGTGCGGCGGGTCGGCCTGGACGGGATCGATCGGCTCGCTGGCCGGCTCGGGCCGGACGGGAGTCTCCAGCCCCTCTCGCTCGGCGCGGCGGCGTTCGCGTTCGGAGCGATCATTCTCGCGTTCCTGCGCGGTGCGCTCGTGCGCTGGGCGTGATCGATTGCCGCGAGACAAGAACTGAGACCTTAGTGTGCGCGCGCCGAGATCCAGCTCTCGAGCAGGTGCGCCGCCGCGCGCGAGTCCTCGCTCGCGCTCGAGGCGACGTCCAGACGCTGGGCCATGCGCGTGGTGAAGCGCTCGTCATACATCTCGACCGGCACCTCGTCGCCCAGGCGCCGGGCAAGGCGCTGGGCGAACTCGCGCGTCTCGCGCGTCTGCTCGCTGTCGCCGCCGCGCAGCGACAGCGGCAGCCCGACGACCACGTGAGCGACCTCGCGCTCGGCCACCAGCCGCGCCAGCGCGAGCATCCCCCGGCGCGAACGCGGGCGCTGCACCGGCTCGATCGGCGTCACGATCGTTTCCGTCGGGTCGCTGACCGCGCAGCCGCACCGGGCGCTGCCGTAGTCCAGCGCGAGCACGCGCATCAGCCTGCAAGCGCCGAGGCGATCGCCGCGCGCGCGGTGTCCAGCGCGTCGACGAGCTTCTCCGGCTCGCGCCCGCCGGCCTGGGCCAGCGTGTCGCGCCCGCCGCCGCCGCCGCCGACGACCTCGGCCGCCGCCTTGACCACGGCTCCCGCCTTGACTCCGCGCTGCACGAGCTCCGGCGCGACGCTCACGAGCAGATGCACGCGACCGTCCACGGCTGCGCCGAGCACGATCACCCCGTTGGCGAGCTTGCCCTTCAAGCGATCCGCAACGTCCAGAAGCGCCTTGGCGTCGGGCACCTCGACGACCTCCGCAAGCACCGCCGCTCCCGCGACATCAGCCACGCGACCCAACAGATCATCGAAATCGATCCCCGCGGCCCCAGCACCGCCCGCGGCCCCCGCCTTCAGCGCCTTCTCCAGCTCGCGGCGCTCGCGCTCGCGCGTCCTGACCAGCTCGGCCGCGTCCTCCGGGCGCGTGCGCAGCGCCGCTGCGACCTCGCCCAGCACGCGGTCGTGATCGCGCAGCAGCCTGACCGCCTCGGGCCCGGTGAGCGCCTCGATACGCCGCACGTTCGCCGAGCTGGAGGTCTCACCGACGATCCGAAACGGGCCGATCTCGGCTGTGCGGCGCACATGCGTTCCGCCGCACAGCTCGCGCGAGTACTCGCCATCGCCGATCTCCACCATGCGCACCACGTCGCCGTACTTCTCGCCGAACAGCGCCATCGCGCCCAGACGCTTGGCCTCGTCGAGCGTCGTCGTGATCGGGCGCACGGAATCGTTGCGGGCGATCCACTCGTTCACGCGGTCCTCGACGTCGCGCAGCTCCTGCTCAGACAGGCCCTGACCGTGGCTGAAATCGAAGCGCAGCTTGTCCGGCCCGACATAGGACCCCGCCTGGCGCACGTGACTGCCCACGCGCTCGCGCAGCGCCGCCTGCAGCAGGTGCGTCGCCGTGTGGTTGGCCTCGGTCGCGTGGCGCGCCGCGTGATCGACGGTCGCCAGCACCCGCTTGCCCGGCGCCGGCGTACCGTTTGAGAACTGCGCCGCCAGCGCCTGGTCGTCGCCGACCCGGAACACCCGCTTGACCACGCCATGGCAGTCGCCCTCCTCGCACTCGATCGTCCCCTCGTCGCCGATCTGACCTCCCCCGGGCGCGTAGAACGGAGACTCGGCGAGCTTCAGCAGCCACATCTGCTCGCCGACTTTCTCGGCGTCGTCGATCGTCGTCTGCTGGCGCTCGGTCTCATAGCCGGTGAACCGCGTTGGCACGTCTGACTCGGCGACGAACGACCTCGCACCCGCGTCGCCGACGCCCTCCGAGCTCACCTCGGCCGCGGCGCTCTCGCGCACGCGCCCCTCGCGGCTGCGCGTGCGCTGCTCGGCCATCAGCGACTCGAAGTCGCCCTCGATCGACAGCTGCTCGGCGCCGAGCAGCTCCTTGGTCATCTCATAGGGAAAGCCGAACGTGTCGTGCAGGCGAAAGACCTCCGCGGCGGCGACCGTCCGTCGATCGCGCTCGCGCGTCTGCTCGATCAGCGAGCGCAGCGTCGCCAGCCCCTGGGCGAGCGTGCGCCCGAAGCCCTCCTCCTCGGAGGACAGCCACATGTCCACCGCCTCTGAGTGCTCGATCAGCTCGGGGTAGGTCCCGCCCATCACCTCGCGCACGCGCTCGGCGTAGCGCGTGAGAAAGCCTGGCGCGAGCTCCAGCGAGCGGCCCTGCTGGATCGCGCGGCGCATCACGCGGCGCAGCACGTAGCCGCGGTCCTCGTTGGACGGCACCACGCCGTCGGCGACCAGGAACGTCATCGCACGCGCGTGGTCGGCGAGGATTCGCAGCGCACGGTCGCTTGCGAAGTCCTCGCCGTAGCGCGCGCCCGAGAGCTGCTCGCCGAGCTCGATCAGCGGCTGGAACTGGTCGGTCTCGAACACCGACGGCTTGTCCTGCAGGATCGCCGCCATGCGGTTCAGGCCCATGCCCGTGTCGATGTTGTTCGCCGGCAGCGGCGCCAGGCGGCCGTCTTGCTGGTCGTACTGCATGAACACCAGGTTCCAGTACTCCAGGAAGCGCTCGTTCTCGCCGCCCGGGAGGTCCTCCGGCGTGCCGCGATCGACGCCGCGGTCCAGATACAGCTCAGAGCACGGCCCGCACGGTCCCGACGGACCGGCCTGCCAGAAGTTCTCAGAGCGCGGACACTCAACGATTCGCTCGCGCGGGACGCCCATCTGTAGCCAGTGGGAGATCGCCTCCTCGTCGGGGCCGAGCCCGAGCTGCTCGTCGCCCTCGAACACCGTCACCCAGATGTCCTGCGCGGCGAAGCCGTACACGTCGCAGGAGAGCTGCCAGGCGAACTCGATCGCCTCGCGCTTGAAGTAGTCGCCGAAGGAGAAGTTGCCGAGCATCTCAAAGAACGTCAGGTGGCGGGCGGTGCTGCCGACGTTGTCGATGTCGACCGTGCGAAAGACCTTCTGGCAGTCCGTCAGGCGCTGCGCTGGCGGAGCTTCCTGGCCGAGGAAGTACGGCTTCAGTGGATGCATGCCGGCGACCGTGAGCAGCGCCGAGGGATCGTGTGCGGAAGGCACCAGCGAGGCCGAGGGGATGCGCCGGTGCCCGCGCTCCTCGAAGAACGCCAGGTAGCGCTCGCGGATCTCCTCGGAAGTCATCACGCGGATGATCTTAGGTTGCGCTTGGGTCGCCGCGCTCGGCGGACGCTAGGTGGCGATCGTGCCGTAGCCGACGACCAGCTCGCCCGCGTACAGGCACGCCAGCTGGCCGGGCGCGGTGCGCTCGGCCGGCTGGGCCAGCTCGATGCTCGCGCGCGCGTGGCGCCCGGCGTCCAGGCCGCGCGGCAGCCGGCAGCCAAAGCGGCGCCCGTGCGAGCGCACGCGAACCCCGTCGACGCACTCGCCGTGGCGGTGCAGCGTCAGCTCGCGCACCGCCAGGCTCTGGGCGAGCAGGGCGGCGCGCGGCCCCACCGTGACGGTGTTGGCCTCTGTGTCGGTCCCCAGCACGTACAGCGGCTCGCCGGCGCCGATCCCCAGGCCGTGGCGCTGGCCGACCGTGTAGGAGTGCGCGCCGCGGTGCTCGCCGAGCACGGCGCCGTGCAGATCGACGATCTGCCCCGGCCGCACGCCGAGGCCGCCGTGTCGCGCCAGGAAGTCGCTGTGGCGCGTTCCCGCCAAGAAGCACAGGTCCTGCGAGTCGGGCTTGCGCGCGACCGCCAGGCCGGCGCGCCGGGCCAGCTCGCGAACCTCGTGCTTGCGCAGCTCACCGAGCGGGAAGCGCAGGCGCGCCAGGGAAGCGGGCGACAGCGCCGACAGGACGTAGCTCTGGTCCTTGCGCACGTCGGTGGCCATGCGCAGCAGCCGGCCGTCCTGTACGCGCGCGTAGTGGCCGGTGGCCAGCGTGTGTGCGCCGAGTCGCTGACCAAGCTCGAGCATCGCGTCCAGGCGCACGTTGCCGTTGCAGCGCACGCACGGGTTCGGCGTCAGCCCGGCACGGTGATCCTCCAGCCAACCGTCGACGACGCCGGCGCGAAACTCCGCGCGCAGGTCGATCGACAGGTGGGCCATGCCGAGATCGTGAGCCAGCTCGCGCGCGCCGCGAACGGCCTGCGCCGAGCAGCAGCTGGCCTCACCGTCGTTCTGCGGATCTGACCACAGCTCCAGCGTCACCGCGACGGCCTCGCGGCCTTCCTCGGCCACGAGCAGCGCTGCAACGGCGCTGTCGACGCCGCCGCTCATCGCCACGAGCGCGCGCGACGGCGAGCAGGCCAGCTGCGCGCGCTCACGCGCGGCCTGGCCGAGCGCGCGGTGCAGCGCATCGGCCGCCAGCTCGGCCGCATGGCGCTTGGCGACGCTCAGCCCGCCGAGCTCCTGCGCGATCTCGCGCGTGCCGATGCGCGCCGCTGCCAGCAGCGAGGCCCCACGCAGCAGGCTCACGGTGGCGCTGCCGGCGGCGATCGTCGCGCCGCAGCCGCTGGCGTCGAAGCCCGCGTCGAGGACCCGGCCGTCGGGGCTGTCGGCGTCGAGCGCGAGCGAGATGCGGATCAGGTCGCCGCACGCCGCGCCGCCGGCCGCGCCGGTGAATGCGTGCGCGGGCACGTGGCCGCGCTGCAGCGGTCGTTCGAGGTGCTGGCGAAGGCTCTCGGCGGTCGCGTCCACGCGACCGAGTCTACGCAGAGGCGCTCAGCGCGCCCGCTTGACTTCCGCGACGGCTTGCTCGATCGAGAACACGTCGGTCAGCCCGGTCACGCTGGAGGTCAGGCCCCTGGTGTTGATCAGCAGGATCGTCGGCGTGCTGTAGACCTGCACGGCCCGCGTGAACGTGCCGAACGAGCCGACCTGGCCGGAGCGCGCGTTGTGCACGGCCAGCTTGCCGGCGAACTTGCTCGCGGCCGCCTGCAGTTCTCGGTGCACGACCGCGTCGACCGACCCCTGCGGATTCCAGAAGAGGATCGCCACGGTCTTTCCGTGCTTGAGCTGGCCTTCGACCTGCAGCTGCATCGCTGGAACGCCGCTCTTGACGTGCGTCTTGGCGGCCGGGGCCGCGGCGTGAGTCTTGGCGGCGCTCGTCGGCGCCGCCTTGGCCGGGGAGGTCACGGCCGGCGCGGTTGTCGTGTGGGTGGGCGCAGGCGTCGCGGTGGTCGAGGCGTGGTCAGACTTCTGCTGCTGGGCCACGGCGCCGCGCGCCTTGGCGATCGCGCGCGTCAGGCCGGCCACGCCCGGCGCCGAGCCGTGGTAGGTCGAGCTGGGAGACGTTGACGAGCCCGAGCCGCCGCTTGACCCTGAGCCGGCTGAACCGGCGCTCGAACCGGAGCTCGGCTGCGACGCGGTCGCGGGCGCGCTGGAGGAAGCGCCAGAGCCCGAGCTTTCGGTGCCCGAGGAGTGCCCGCGCAGGGCAACGAACCACACGGCGGCGAACAGGACGATCGCGGCGAGCGCGATCTGAAAAGGGCGCGAAATGTGGGCCATTGCCCCCTCCTTCGGCATTTCGCGGCCGAGAGTTGAACGCCGCAAACGGTTTTGGACTCGACTGGAGGGCTCGCGCCACCTATCGACCCTCTAGAGGGTGCGCAGGCCGCGCAAGACGGCGTGCACGACGGTGTCGGTGGCGATGCGCTCCTGTCCGCCGTCCTGCATGTCCTTGAGCGTGGTCGAGCCGTCGTCGACGATCGCCACGTAGCGCGCGCCGAGCGCGTCGGCGTGTCCGAGCTGGCCTTTGAGCGAGCGCCCGGCGAGCTCCATCTGCGCGCTCAGCCCAGCTGAGCGAGCGGCCTCCAGCAGCGCAAAGGCGGTTCGCCGCGCAGCGGTCGATTGCAGCGCGACGAACAGGTCGACCGGCCGCGGGGCCGTGGGCTGCCCGTCGCCGGCGAGCATCATCCGCTCGACGCCGGCGGCCCAGCCCATGCCGGGCGTCGGTCGCCCGCCGAGCAGCTGCACGAGGCCGTCGTAGCGCCCGCCGCCGCCGACGCCGCTCTGCGCGCCGAGCGCGTCGGAGGTGAACTCGAAGACGGTGCGCGTGTAGTAGTCGAGGCCGCGCACGAGCGTGGAGTCGATCTCGTAGCTCACCGACGCCTCGTCGAGCAGCTCGCGCACCTGCGCGAAGTGTTCTGCGTCCTCGTCGCTGAGGTGGTCGAGCAGCCGCGGCGCGTCTGCCATCACGCGCCTGGTGCCCTCGTGATCGGCGTCGAAGGCGCGCAGCGGATTCTGCTCGATGCGGCTGCGCACGTCGGCCGAGAGGCTGTGCTCGTTGGCGCGCAGGTAGTCCTGCAGGCGCTGGCGATACTCGGCGCGACTGTCGGCGCTGCCGAGGCTGGACAGGCGCAGGCGCACCTCGCGCACGTCCATCTCGCGCAGCAGCGCGGACAGCAGCGCGATCGACTCGGCGTCGACGGCCGGGTCGTCGGAGCCGAGCGCCTCGGCGCCGACCTGCCAGAACTGCCGGTAGCGCCCGGCCTGCGCGCGCTCGTGGCGAAAGAAGCTCGACAGGTACCAGAGCTTGACCGGCTGGCGGCGCTTGTGCATGCCGTGCTCGACGTAGGCGCGGCAGACCGGCGCGGTGCCCTCCGGGCGCAGCGTCAGCGAGCGCCCGCCGCCGTCGTCGAAGCTGAACATCTCCTTGCGCACGATGTCCGTCGACTCGCCGACGCCGCGCGCGAACAGCTCGGTCGGCTCGAACGCCGGCGTCTCGATGCGCTCGTAACCGGCGCCCTCGAGCAGTGCCTTGGCGCGGGCCTCGAGCGTCGCGCGCGCCCCGGCCTGCTCGCCGAGCACGTCGTAGGTGCCGCGCGGCGCTTTGAGCTTCGGCGCGCTCAACTTCCGGCGGCCGTCGCGTCCGGCGCGACCGTCTCGCGCGGCACGCGCTCCCGCAGCTCTGTCAGGAACGGGTTGGTGTCGCGCTCGCGCGCGAGCGTCGTCACGCCCATGTGTCCGGGATAGACGACGGTCTGCGCCGGGAAGGCGCGCAGCAGGCTGCCGATCGAGCGCTCGAGCGTCGCCCAGTCGCCACCGGGAAGGTCCACGCGTCCGACCGAGCCTGCAAACAGCACGTCGCCGGACAGCAGCGCGCGCTCGCGCGCCGTGCCGGCCTCGGCGCCGGCGCCTGCGCCTGCATCGCCCGCGCGCGCGATCGCGTAGGTGACGTGTCCGGGGCTGTGACCGGGCGTGAGCAGCACGTCGATCTCCAGGCCGGCGAGCGTGAGCCGATCGCCGCCGGTGACCGTGTGGTCGGCCTCGTAGCTGTCAAACGGACCGAAGCCGGGCGGCACCCAGCTCATCACGTCGGCGAGCACCGGTCGCTCGATCTCCGGGCAGTAGACGGGCGCGCCGGTGGCGTGCGCGATCGGCGCGACGGCGCCGATGTGGTCGAAGTGGCAGTGCGTGACGAGGATCGCCTCGATGCGCACGCCGAGCGCGCCGGCCGCGTCCAGCAGGCGCTGCGGCTCGTCGCCGGGATCGACGATGACGGCGGGACGCAGGCCGTCGGCGTCGGCGACCGCGCTGGGGTCGCTGACGATGTAGCAGTTCTCCTGGACCGGCCCGACGGTGAACGAGCGCACGTCCAGGGCGCTCATCGCGGCGTGCCCCTCGTCGCGGCTCGGGCGCTCACCGCGGCGCCGCCTTGCCACCGCGCTTTGCCTTGTTGCGCTGGCGGCGGTTGAAGATCCACTGGTCGCTGTAGAAGCTGATTGGCGTGTAGGCGATCAGTCCGACGAAGAAGTAGGCGACGGTCTGCCCGGCTTTGGCGTTGAGCACGAGCCCGGAGAGCAGCGCGAGCACGCCGGCGGCGAGCAGGCCGCGGTAGAAGGCGCCGCGCCATGTGGGCGGGCGGTCGGCGCGCTCCAGGCGCTTCTCCTTGGCGCGCGCGGCCTCGCCGGCGTTGCCGCTCTTCTCTGCGGCGGTGGGCTTGCGTCCGGTGCGCCCGCGCGACTCGACCATGCCGGCGGCGTTGCCGCGGTGCTTGGTCCGGCGTTTGCGCCTGGTCTGAGCCATGTCAGGAGCCTAGTGCGTTCTCGCCGAGGGCGTTCTGGACCGTCGGATCTTCTTTATTTGGATGGATCGGATATCGCCGTGTCGATGCCGAGTGCGCTCTCGATCACGTGGCGCGCGGGATCGAAGCCGGGCATGGGCAGGTTCTCGGGGAAGTCGTCGAGCGCGGCGCGCGGGGCGAGGCCGACGAGCTCGGCGCTCGCGAGCGGCGCGTGGCGAGCGACGACGTGCACCACTTCAGCCAACGACAGCTCCAGCGGGCGCTCGACGTTCATCGATACCTGCGCCACGCCACCGGCGAGCTGCACGCCGATCGCGCGCACCCCCGGCAGGCCGTGCTCTGCGCCCTCACGGACGAGCGCAGCGACACGACGCGCGTCGGCGATGCCCGCCGGCGCCTGCAGGTGCAAGTTGAACGCGACGAGCGGCTCGCGCGCGCCGACGAGCGTCACACCGGCGCTGGCGTGCGGCAGGGGCGGGCCGAAATCGGGCCGCAGCGCGTCCTCGGCGCCGGTCGATGCCATGCGCACGGCGAGCGCGGCGACGCCGCCGCGGCGCAGCTCGGCACGCGTCCTGCCGCCGGCGAGCTCGCCATAGAGGAACACGGCGACGCCGAGTTCTGAGCCGATGCGGTCGGCGACGACGAGCGCCTCGGCGCAGGCGGCGCCGCGCGCGGCGGTGTCGAGGTAGACCAGCGGCACGACGTCGAGCGCGCCGACGTGCGGGTGCGCGCCGGCCGCCGCGGGATCGCCGCCTGCGCGGGCGACGACGTCGATCGACTCGACCGCCGCGCGGGCGCCGCGCAGCAGCGCGTCGGCGAGCGCACGCTGGCGCCCGGCGAGCGTGAACACCGCGCGATGGTGGTCGCGGTCGCTGTGCACGTCCAGCAGCCGAACCTCGCTGTGCGCCGAGGCGTCGGGCGCGAATGCGGCGGCGAGCGCGTCGATGGCGCGGGCGTCGCGACCCTCGGAGACGTTCGGTACGGCGAGCAGGATCGGCGGCGTCATTTCGATCAGGCTAAAGCGTCGATCACCGCGCGCGGGTGCTATGGTCGTTAGTTGACTAGACAACTACTGTGCCTGGCCGAGGAGGTGCCCGATGAACTCTCATATCGCCGCTGCAGTCGCCGCCGAGCACCGCTGTGATCTGCAGGAGATCGCAGCTCGTAGGCGCACCGCGCTGAGCGCCCGCCAGCGCTACAGCTGGCGCGAGCGCGTGGGCGCGCTGCGCAGACTTCGCCGCACCGAGGCGCGAACGCGCTAGCGCCGCGCGGTGCTCGTCAGGTTCGTCAGGTAAGGCTGAGCACGCCGAGGGCGACGACGGAGACGGCGACGAGCAGGATGACGACGGCCGTCAGCAGCGAGTCCAGGCGCCCGAGGCGGTGCGCGCCCATCAGCTGGCCGTCGCGCGCGAGCGCGCGCAGG
>Ga0208714_1000133_pt1 | contig 23364 bp, 22 predicted proteins | sample NGESurshal072012_3_FD_184461 | JGI IMG/M metagenome (GOLD analysis project Ga0208714, IMG submission 184461) | Arctic peat soil microbial communities from Barrow, Alaska - NGEE Surface sample 415-1 shallow-072012 (SPAdes) | ecosystem: Environmental > Terrestrial > Soil > Wetlands > Peat ... | reverse complement strand
GAGCAGCGCCGGGAATTCCTGCGCATCATCAACGCCGAGACCGAGCGCCTAAGCCGCCTCGTCAACCAGGTTCTCGACATGGCCAAGATCGAGGCCGGCCACGCCCAATGGCACACCAGCGACGTCGACCTGCGCGCCTTGCTGACCCAGGCGGTGCAGACCACGGCCGAGATGTTCCGCGAGCGCGGTGCGACGGTCGCGCTCGATCTGCCCGACGCCGTGCCGACCCTGCGCGCCGATGCCGACCGGCTGATGCAGGTGCTGCTGAACCTGCTGTCGAATGCCGTCAAGTTCCTGCCGCACAGCGGCGGGCGGGTCGAGGTGCGGCTGCGCGCGAACGACGCCGGTCTGCGCGTCGAGATCCGGGACAACGGCAGCGGCGTGGCCCCGGAGCAGCAGGCGCTTATCTTCGAGAGGTTCCGCCAGGGCGGCGACGCCGCGCAACGGCCGAAGGGAACGGGCCTGGGCCTGCCGATCAGCCGCCAGATCGTCGAACATTTCGGCGGCCGGATATGGCTCGAGGCAGTGCCCGGCCCCGGCGCATGCTTTGCGTTCGAATTGCCATGGCAGGCACCGAACGACCCGCCAGGAGACCCATCGTGAGCCGCAGCATCCTGATCGCCGACGACGAGCCGAACATCCTGATCTCGCTCGAGTACCTCATGAAGCGAGAGGGCTACACCGTGAGCGTGGCGCGCGACGGCGAGGAGGCGATCGCGGCGATCCTGCGCGATCGGCCGGCGCTCGTGCTGCTCGACGTGATGATGCCGAAGAAGTCGGGCTTCGAGGTCTGCCAGGAGGTGCGCGCGAACGACGCCGTCAAGGACACGCTGATCCTGATGCTGACCGCCAAAGGCCGCGAGACCGATGTCGCCAAGGGCCTGGGGCATGGCGCCGACGCCTACATCACTAAGCCGTTTGCGACCAAGGAACTGGTGCGCAAGGTGCGGGCGATGCTGGAAGGCGGCGATTGAATCCAGCGCATCGCCTGCCGGTTCTGCTCGGCGCCCTGGCGCTTTCGCTGGCGCTGCTCGCCGGCGCGAGCGTGACGCTGGTCTGGGCGACGCTGGACGCGACCGAGCGCGACGCAGTCGCTGCAGTGCTCGCCTCGCGGGCGATGCTCGTGGTGATGCTCTGGCTGGCGGTGTTCGCCTTGGCGTCGTGGGGCCTGAGCCGCTTGTTCGGCCACTACGTCGAGGCGCCGGCCCGGCTGCAGGAGCAGGCGCAGGTGCAACTGGCCGGCGGCGTGGCGCGGGAATGCGAGGCCGAGGGCAGTGCCGCGAACCGCGGCCTGGCCGCAGCGATCAATGCGCTCGTGCGCCAGCGCAAGCAGTTGCAGCAGGACATCGCGCGGCAGGTCTGGGAGGCGAGCCGCGGCGTCGAGCAGGAGCGCAGCCGCCTCTCGGCGCTGATGGCCGAGCTGACGCAAAGCGTGGTGGTCTGCAACCTCGACGGCCGCATCCTCTTGTACAACAGCCGCGCCCGGGCCCAGTTCAAGGCCTGGTCGAGCACGCCGCAGACGGCCGGCGGCGCCGAACTGATCGGCCTGGGCCGCTCGATCTACGCCGTGTTCGAGCGCCGGCTGGTGGCGCACGCGCTCGAGAGCATCCGGCAACGCGCGAGGGCCGGCGCCGCGACGCCGTCGGCCCAGTTCGTCACGAGCACTCCGGGAGGCCAACTGCTGCGCGTGCAGATGGCGCCGGTGCGCCATCCCTCGACGCCAAGCGAGGGCGCTGCGTCCGAATTCAGCGGCTTCGTGCTCATGCTCGACGACATCACGCGCGACTTCGAACAGGAGGCGCTGCGCGACCGTCTGCTCCTCGGCCTGACCGAAGGCAGCCGCGCCTCGCTGGGCAACCTGCAGGCGGCGGTCGAAATGCTCGAGCTGCCCGACCTCGAGGCGCCGATGCGCGAGCGCTTCCAGCGCGTCGTGCGCGACGAGGTCGAAGCGATGACGGCGCGGCTGCAAACCCTGGCCGCCGACGTGCTGGCCGGAATGAAGACGCGCTGGCCGATGGAAGACATGCTCGGCGCCGATCTCGTCTCCGCGGGACTGCGCCGCATCGAGGCGCTGGGGCCGGTACGCGTCAGCGCGGAGCACGTCGATGCGACGCTGTGGCTCAAGGTCGACAGCTACACGCTGTTGCAGGCACTGGCTTACCTGGCCGGCCGGCTGATCGACGAGTACGAGGTGCGCACCTTGCAACTGCGCCTGCAGGCCGCGGGCCCGCGGGCGCAGCTTGATCTGGTCTGGGTCGGCCCGGGGATGAGCACCGAGACCGTGACGAACTGGCAGATGGACGCGATGCGCAGCGGCGAGGACGCGACGCCGCTGACGGTCCGCGACGTGGTCGAGCGCCACGGCGGCGAGTTCTGGTTCGAGCGCGAGCGCGTCCGCCACGAGGCGTTCTTCCGCTTCCTGCTGCCGTGCTCCGACGCGCAGGCCCGGCTCGCGCCCGCGCCGCAGGGCCGCGACGACAGCCGCCCCGAGTTCTACGACTTCGACCTGTTCCAGACCTCGGCGCAGACGCGCGCGCTCGACGACCGCTCGCTCGTCGAGCTGACCTACACCGTGTTCGACACCGAGACCACCGGCCTGAACCCGTCCGAAGGCGACGAGATCATCCAGATCGGCGCCACGCGCATCGTCAACGGCAAGCTGCTGCGCCACGAGTGCTTCGACCAGCTCGTCGACCCGAGGCGCGCGCTCGTGAGCGCCTCGGCGGCGATCCACGGCCTGCGGCCCGAGGCGCTGGCCGGGCAGCCGACGATCCTCGAGGTCCTGCCCGTGTTCCACGCCTTCGCACTCGACACGGTGCTGGTGGCGCACAACGCCGCCTTCGACATGCGCTTTCTGCAGCTCAAGGAAGCGGCGAGCGGCCTGCGCTTCGACCAGCCGGTGCTCGACACCTTGCTGCTGTCGGCCTGGGTGCAGCCGCACCAGGAGTCGCATAGCCTCGAGTCGATCGCCGAGCGACTCGGCGTGGCCGTCATGGGCCGCCACACCGCCCTCGGCGATGCGCTGGTGACCGCCGAGGTGTTTCTCAAGCTGATCCCGCTGTTGCAGGCCAAGGGTGTCCACACACTCGGGCAGGCGCGCGCGGCTGCGTTGCAGACCTATCAGGCGCGGCTGCGCTACTGAGCCGCAGATGCGACCGAAGAACGAGCCTGGACTATCCTTCGTGAGGACCCGAAGACCCCGGCAACGCCAATGATCCAGCCGATCGACGTCGATCCGATCACGCTCTCCGTCCTGCAGAACGGCCTCATGCAGGTCTGCAACGAGATGGATCTCGCGTTCGTCCGCAGCGCCTTCAGCCCGGTGATCGCCGAGGCGCTCGACCGCTCCGACGGCATCTACCACCGCGACACGGGCGAGCTCATCGCCCAGGGCGAGCTCGGCCTGCCGGTCTTCGTCGGAACGATGCAGTTCACGGTGCAGGCGGTGATCGAGCGCGTGAACCGGCTGAAGATTGCGCTGGCGCCCGGCGACGTCTTCATCGTCAACGATCCCTACCTGGGCGGGACGCATCTGATGGACGTGAAGTTCGTGCAGCCCTTCTTTCGCCAAGGCGTGCTCTGGTGCTGGCTCGCCAACACCGGCCACTGGCCCGATACCGGCGGCATGGTTCCCGGAGGCTTTTCGGCGAACGCGACCGAGGTCGAGCAGGAGGGCTTGCGCCTGCCGCCGGTCAAGCTCTACAAGCAGGGAGTTCTCGACGAGGAGATCCTCGCCATCATCCTGTCGAACATCCGCATCGCCGACCAGCGCATCGGCGACATCAAGGCGCAGGCCGCGGCGCTCGCGACGGGGCAGGCGCGCCTCGCGGCCTTGCTCGACCGCTACGGCGATGCGACGGTCGACGCGGCGATCGTCGAGCTGAAGCGGCGCGCCGCGCGGCAGATGCGCGCCAGGATCGCGACGATTCCCGACGGCTGCTACGAAGGCGAAGCGTTCGTCGATTCCGACGGCGTCGTCGACGCGCCCCTGCGCATCGCCATGCGCATCACCAAGACCGGCGGCAGCGACGCCGGCCGCGCCGAGCTCTCGTTCGACATGAGCGGATCGTCGCCGCCGTGCAAGGGGCCGATGAACAGCGTCATCGCGACGACGCGCTCGTCGATATACCTGGCCGTGAAGCACGTCTTCCCCGAGGCCGCGATCAACGCCGGGACGTTCGAGCCGCTCCACATCGTCGACCCCGAGGGAACCTTCCTGTACGCGCACTATCCGCGCCCGGTCTCGGGCTGCGCCGCCGAGGTGAGCCAGCGCATCGCCGAGGCGGTGTTCGCGGCGCTCGGCAAGGCGATCCCCGACCAGCTCTTCGGCGCGCCGGCCGGGACCAGTGGCAACCTGGGTATCGGCGGCTTCGATCCGTTGAAGCAGCGAGCCTATGTGATGTACGTGATCTCGGGCGGCGGCTACGGCGGGAGCCCCTCGGGCGACGGGTTGTCGAACGGCTGCTCGACGATCGGCATCTCGAAGACGACGCCGATCGAGATCATGGAGCAGCTCTATCCGGTGCTCTTCGAGGAGTACTCGCTGCACGAAGGATCGGGCGGCGCGGGCGAGCACCGGGGCGGCTTCGGCGTCAACTACCGCATCCGCCTGCGCCGCGGCGACGCTAGCGTGTCGATGGTGATGGACCACGGGCGCTTCGGCCCGCCGGGCGCCGAAGGCGGCGCGGCGGGCGGAAGGAACAAGGTCAGGATCATTCGCGACGGCGTCGTCTACGTGCGTTGCGCCGAGCACGTGCGGGGCGCCCGTCACCGACGAGCCGGGGGCAAGCCCGAGGTCGCCGAACATCGTCGTCGGCCCGGTGTTCGTGACGGTCGAGCCGCCCAGCACCGAGAAGCTGGCGGCCGTTCCCAGGTCGACGGTCGCGGGTGCGGCCGATGCGCTGGTGGCGAGGAGCATGCTCGAGAGCAGGCCCGCAAACGCCAGAAGGGCGATTCGAAGGGTCTTGGCGCCTGCCCGCAAGCGAAGACGCCGGCTTACTGTGAGGGAGTCGCCCGTGAGCGACTGATGCTTCTTTGGGACGCCTGTAGTCATTGGCGTCTCCTCGCTGCGGCGCTGGGCGCCGCGATAGGAAGGGAATGGCTCCCCGGCCTGGTCGGCCTGTTATGTAACCCGACCGTTTGCCGCCCCAGCGTTAGCCGCAAGCCCGTAGCTCGATCGAACGTCTAGCGCAGAATTCACCGGAATTCGCGCCTCAGTTCCACCTGAATTCGCGCCTCAGCGGTGGCGTGCGTCGTGGCCGCGTCGCGGGCGCGGCGTGCGACCGGCTGCTCGACGCCGTGGCTTGCGAGTCTCCGGGCTCGGCGGATCCTGACGATCGAGGACATGCGGAGCGGCGAGCTGGTTGCGAGAGGAGACACCGAGCTTGCGGTAGATGTTGCGCGCATGCGTACGGACCGTCTCCACGCCCACCTGCAGCTCGCGGGCGATCTGCGGGTTGGTGGCGCCCTGCTGCAGCAGCGGGAGCACTTCGGCCTCGCGCCGTGTCAGCAACTGCCCGCCGGCGATCGATCCGCCATCCGAGCTCGGGGAGCGAGGAACCACCTTGAGTCCTCGCGAGGCCAGGTGTATCGCGTTGAGCACGTCGCGCGCCTGGGTGTCCCGGCCCAGGCAGGCGCTCGCACCGAACGCGAGCAGTTGCGCACACTCGACGCTCGAGAGCTCGTCGGCCAGCAGGACCAGGCGAGTCGCGGGATGGGCGACGCTGAGCTCGCGCACCTCGGCGAGCTTGACGAGAGCGCGAACGTCGAGAATCGCGACGTCGGGACGATGCGCACGCAGGACCACCGGGATCCGCCTCTGCTCGATGTCCTCGGCCACGACCGCAAGGCTGTGATCTCCGCTGAGAAGCTCGCGCAGTCCCCCGGCGAACAGGTCGTCAAAGCGCCCGACGACGATGGTGATGGGCGTTGTTGGCGCGGGTGAGCCGGGAGCGAGCGGGCGCATAGCCTCCCATCGGCAGCGCGAAGCCAATGGGTGAGTTCCGCCTCCCCCCCAACTCCCCCCTCAATTGCCCGAAGATCCCCCGTTCGGGAGGACGAATCACGCCGCGCATCGGCCGAGCATGCGAGAGGTGGCTCGTCTTCTGCTCAGCGCCTGGCTCTCAGCGTTGCTGCTGCTCCCCGCGGCGGCCGAGGCTCAGGCAGGGCGCACCCCCCAGCGCAACGGCACCGCGGCGAAGGCAGGTCACGTTCGCGCTGGACGCGCGGCGGAGGAGAAGCTCGCCTCCCGCCACCCGGCCAGGCTCGCCACAGCGCTCGCCGAGCGCTATTGGGGCGCGGTGCCCTGCGGCGGGCAGGTCTCGGTGCAGGCCGATCAACCGCTCGCCGCCGGGATGGACGCCACGACCGACGGCTGGGTCACCTTCGAATCCTCGCTCGGGACAAACAACCTGCAGGCCCCGGCGAGCAGCTACACGCAGTGCGCGATCTCGCTCGCGGACTGGCAATGGCCGACACAGGCCGTACAGGCCGGCGATTGGAACATGTTCTGCCTGACCGTGGTTCACGAGATGGGCCACCTGCTCGGTCACCAGCACTCGCTCACGCCCGGCAGCGTGATGGCCCCGGTGTTCACCGACGAAGCCAGCGTTCCGCCGATCTGCCGTGAGGCTCGCTTGCCGGTCGAAGCGAGCGCCGGCCTGACCGGCGGTCGCTGAGCAAGTCGGCTCGGTCGAAACCATCGCCGGCCTCACCGGCAGTCGTTGAGCGAGTCAGCCCCAAGCCTGCCGGTGTGGATGCCCGCCCGACGGTCGCCGAGACGGCGTTTGGCCAGGCTTCTCGCGCCCGCTCAAGGCCCGCCCGGGAGCTGGCGATGGCACGTGCATGAAGCTGGTCCGCTGATGCACAGCCCGCGGCTGCGGCCGCATCCTCGTTTCAGCCTTCCCCGAGTGCGGGGGCGCAGGCTCTCTGCCCAAGCTCGAACGACCGCAATCGGCGCGCTCATCGTGATCGTCGGTCTGGCCGCCTCCGCGCTCGTCGCCGATCGTTGGCGCGCGAACGCTCGCGACGCCAACCGCAACGCGTTCGCCTCGACAGCGACGGATCTCAGCCGTACGCTCGACGCGAAACTGAACGCGGACGTCGGTCTGATCCGCGCTCTGCGAGCGATCGCGACGATGGAGCCCAGCGCGGGCGATTCGCGTTTTCAAGAGTGGTACCGACAGCTGCAGCGCGGCGTCACGACCGCGCCCGCGGCGGTCGCTGCCTTGATACAGCCGGTCTCCGCCGCCGGCCTGCCGGCCTTTCGCCGTCAAGCCGGAGCCGACCCCGCATTTCGCAAGCTGCTCGTGGGCGGATCTCACATCGTCCCCGCCGGCAAGCGCCCGGTCTATTGCCTGGCGCGCGCGATCGTCGGCCCATCCTCGGCATCCAGCCTGTATCCGCCACTGCTCGACTACTGCGCACCCACGCTCCCGGGCATCGGCCGATCGCCGTTCGCGGCGCTGTTCCGCGCGGAGGCCGCCGGGGGCTCGACGATCGTCACCCCGGTCCCCGGCTTCTCGCTGATCGCCGTCGGCCAAGCCGTGTACAGACGCGGCGCCCCGATCACGACGCGTCTGCAGCGTCAGGCGGCGTTCACCGGTGCGGTCGCCCTCTCCTTCGACAGCAACGCCCTGGTTCGCTCGCTGCTCGCCGGACATCGCTCGCTGACGCTTGCGCTGTACCACCGAAACCGCGGAAGCTCGCTGGCACTGGTCGGCCGCGCGGGCGTGCCGCTGCGGGTGAGCGCCTCCGGCTACTCCCAGCGGCGCGAGCTGGGCGAAGGCTGGCTGCTGGCGAGCACGGGAACGGCCGACCACCCACTGGCCGCCGACCGACAGGGCGCGCTCGCGTTGATCCTCGGCCTGCTGATCACGCTGCTGGTGTTCCTCGTCTATCGGGTGCTGTCAACCTCGCGCCGGCGCGCCTGGAGCCTGGTCGGGGAAAAGACCGGCGAGCTCGCCTACCGCGCGCTGCACGATCCGCTGACCGATCTGCCCAATCGCGCCCTTGTGCTCGACCGAGCGGAGCAGACCCTCGCCCGCGCGCGGCGGCTGGACGTCGCGGTCACCGCGCTGTTCGTGGACGTCGACGGCTTCAAGCAGGTCAACGACCGCTTCGGTCACCTTGCGGGAGATGAGGTTCTGCGCCAGGTGGGCGCGCGGATGAAGACGATCCTGCGCGACAACGACACCGTCGGGCGCCTCGGTGGCGACGAGTTCGTGATGCTGATCGACTCGACCGGCACAAACGCCTCGCCCGAACTCGTCGCCGAGCGGATTCTCGACGTGCTGCGCCAGCCGATCGAGCTGCCCGAGCCGGCCCGCGGGCCGGCGACCGTCACGGCGAGCATCGGCATCGCGACCGGGCTGCCCGCGACGGCCGAGGATCTGCTGCAGGACGCCGATCTGGCGCTGTACAAGGCCAAGGCCATGGGCAAGAACGGCTACGCGATGTTCGACTCGGGGATGCAGAGCGCCGCCGACGACCGCATGCACCTCGAGCTCGATCTGGCCGGCGCGCTGCACAACGACGAGCTCTTCCTCGTCTACCAGCCGATGCTCGACCTGGAGAGCAACCGGGTCGTGGGCGTCGAGGCGCTGCTGCGCTGGCGCCATCCGAGACGCGGCGTGATCTTGCCCGACGTATTCATCCCGATCGCCGAGGAGAACGGCATGATCGTCCCGATCGGTCGTTGGGTGCTGCGCCAGGCGTGCGCGCAGGGTGCCGCATGGCACGCCAAGGGTCACCGCCTGACAATCGCCGTCAACGTCTCCGCCCGCCAGCTCGAGCGATCGGAGTTCATCGGCGAGGTGCGCGAATGCCTGCGCGACAGCGGGCTCGACGCCGGCGAGCTGACGCTCGAGATCACCGAGACGGTGCTGATGCGCAAGCCGGACAGCACTGCAACGCTGCTCGGCGAGCTCAGAGCGCTGGGCGTGCGGATCGCGGTCGACGACTTCGGCACCGGCTACAGCTCGCTGGCCTACCTGCGCCGGTTCCCGGTCGACTCGCTGAAGATCGACCACACGTTCATCACGGGCCTGGGGCGCTCGCGCGAGGCGCACGCGCTGACGCACACGCTGATCCAGCTCGGCAAAGCGCTCGGCCTGCAGACGCTCGCCGAGGGCGTCGAAGCGCACACCCAGGTCCGCGAACTGCAACTGGAGGGATGCGACCTCGCCCAGGGATTCCTGTTCGCCCGCCCCCTCGCGCCCGACGCGCTCGAGCGCTTCCTGATCGACGGCGCGCACACGGCAGACGATTCGGCCGCTCACTCACTGCCGGCGATGCACTAGACGGTGAGGATCAACTTGCCGCGGATGTGCCCGGACTCGCTGAGCTCATGCGCCTTGGACACGTCGGCGAGCGCGAGCGTCTGTGCGATCTCCACGCGCACGTCGCCGTTGGCGACCAGCTCGGCGATGTGCGCGAGCTGCTCGGAGCCAGGCCGAACACGAAATCGCGGTTGCGCGCCGATCCCGTGCCGATCACCCGCGCGTCCGCGTGCTTTGCGAACTGGACGGCGAAGTGCCCGACGCCACCGGCTGCGCCGGCGATCAGCGCGGCCTGGCCGCGCGTCAGCCCTCCGCGGTCGAACAACGCCTGCCATGCCGTCAGCCCACCCACGGGGATCGCCGCCGCCTGCTCGTGGGTGACGCCGGCGGGCTTATTTGCGATCAGCGCCGCCGGGGCGGTGGCGAACTCCGCGTAGGCACCGCTTGGCGCGATGCCGAATACCTCATCTCCCTCCGAGTAGTCCGAGGCATGCGAGAGCTCAACGATGCCCGAGACGTCGTTGCCTAGCACCGCCGGCAGCTGCTTGGGCACGATGCCGCGCCGGAACTTCCAGTCGACCGGGTTGACCGACGCGGCGCGCACGCGGATCAGCACCTCGCCCTCGGCCGGCTCAGGGCGCTCGACCTCCTCCAGGCGCAGCACCTCAGGGCCTCCGGTCTCATGCATCAGCACGGCGCGCGTCGGCTTGCTCCTTCGCTGGGCGACGGGCGATCGAGTCTACGCAGTCGGCTGGCCCTCGGCCGACTCAGCGAGTCGCCGCACCGGCTCGAGCGTTGTGGCTTAATCGCGAGCGTGGCCGCTGCAAGTCAACCAGCGGGCCGGCGGCCCGCAACGCAGGCCGCGCTCGCGCGTCGTCTGCGCGATCGCCGCCAGCAGCTCTGGCTGCTGCTCGACCTGCTGATCGTCGCGTGGTTGTGCTGGCTGTTCGACGCGTTCAACAACCTCGCGCCCGTTCGCCAGGCGCTGGCCGAGCAAGACGGCGACGGCGTGCTCGAACTCGAGCGTTCGCTGCAGCTGGACCCCGAGCACGCGCTGGACACGTGGCTGGCGCACCACAACGCGCTCAGCCAGATCGTCGTGTTCTGGTATGAAAACGTGCACATCGTCGTGACGCTCGCAGTGTTCGCGTTGCTGTGGTGGCGGCGCGCGGATCTGCTCGGCGTGATGCGCTGGACGCTGGTGATCGTCAACCTGATCGCGCTCGCCGCCTTCTGGAGCTTCCCCGTCGCGCCTGCACGGATGCTGTCGGGGGGCTACGTCGACCTGGTCGCACGCGCCAACCACCTGCCCGTCTGGCAATTCGGCGCCACGGCGCTGGACTCCAATCAGCTGTGCTCGCTGCCGTCGCTGCACATCGCGTGGGCGACGTGGTGCTCGATCGCCATCTGGCACATGACCCGGCGGCGCTCGCTGCGCGCAATCGCCGTCGCGTACCCATTCGTCACGACATTCGCCGTGATGGCGACCGGGAATCACTTCCTCGCCGACGCCGTCGCCGGGGCCGCGCTCACCGCAGCGGTGTTCTTCGCGCTGAGCCGCAGTGCGATCCGCGGGCGCCTGGGATGGCAGTCACGCGCGGTCGGCGGGACGACACCGGCCTGAGCGACAGCCAGCCGATCGCGGTCGACTCGCTCCCACCGGTTTTCACGCTTCAGCGCCGGCGCTGGGGCGGGGCGCGGCGCGAGCGAGCGCCGGACGTGCCGCGGGCGCCCTTGCGAGCGCCCTTCTTGGGCGCGGGCTGCTCAGCGCGCGACGCCGCCAGCAGCTTCTTGACCGAGTCGCGCAGGGCGCTCAGCAGGACCTCGAGGTCGGGCACGGCGTCGCGGTCGGCGACCACGCCGAAGGCGACCTCGCCGTCATAGCTCAACACGGCGACGCCGACCGCGTGCTCGGCGGCGAGCGGCACCAGCGGATGGATCTCGCGCAGCGGCGCCCCGAAGGCGTACAGCGTCTGCTGCGGACCCGGCACGTTGGTGATCGTCAAGTTGAACAGGCGCGTCGCGTAGAGGGCCTGTGCGACCACGACGTGGAGCACCGGCGGGGCCAGCCCGGCGAGCTCGATGACCGCAGCCGTACCCGCTGCCTGTCGTCCACTGGACTTCAAGGACTCCGAGCGGGCGACCGTTTCGCCGTAGCGCTTCACCGGGTCGGCCTCGGCAACCGGCAGTTCCATGAACAGCGACGAGACCCGGTTGCCCAGTGCCAGCTGCTCGCTGGCGACGCGCACGTTCATCGGAACCATCGCGCGCAGCCCGCCCTCAGGCAAGAGCTCGCCGCGGGACTGAAGCAGCGCCCGCAAGCCGCTGGCGGTGGCGGCGAGCGCGACGTCGTTGATCGTGCCGCCGAGCGAGCCCTTGATCGCCTTCAGATCCGCCAGCGGAAAGCGCACGACATCGAAGCGGCGCCGGGTGCCTATCGGCACGTTGAGGCTCGTCGGCGGAGCCGCTCTGACCTCCTCGCGCACGATCAGCTCGACCGCCGAGCGGGCGGCGCGCAGCGCATCGAGTGGATGGAGCGCCCCGTGCACTCCCATCCGCGTTGCACGCACGATCGTGTCAACCGGCAGCAGTCCCGCTGTTGCGCGCGCCAGCGAGGCCAGTGTGCCGTGGACGGCCGGCTCGGCGGCCGATCGCGCGTGGCCGGCATCCGATGGGGCAGGCGTCCCCGCGCCGCTGGCCCGCTCCACGGAGGACCGAGCAGCCGCTGGCGTCTGCGGCGTGGTGTCGAGCAGCAGATAGCCGACGTCGACCGAGCCGACGCCGTCGACCATGCAGTGGTGCGTCTTGTGCGCAAGCGCCCAGCGACCGTCGGCGAGTCCCTCGACCAGCGCCATCTCCCACAGGGGACGATGACGATCCAGGCGCTGGGAGAAGAACCCCGACGCCCACTCCTGAAGCTCCTCATAGCCCCCGGGGGCGGGGAGTGCTGTGCGCCCGATGTGCCTGCCAAGCTCGAACTGCGGGTCATCCTCCCACTCCGGCCAGGACAGCCCGCCGGTGTGCGGCTCAGACAGCCGCTGCTGGTATCGCGGCAGCTGCGCCAGGCGAGCGCCAAGGTGCTCGCACAGCTGCTCGCGCGCGGGCGGCCCACCGCCGGGCAGAGGATCGAAGACCATGACCCCCCCGATGTGCATGTGCGCGCTCTCGTCGGCCTCTTCGAGCTCGAGGAACGTGGCGTCCAGGGGACTCAGGTGCTCACTCATGGCCGCACCTCCCCCGCGAGCTGGCGATTTCCGCCCTCATGATGGGAGGCTAGATCCGTCTGCACCGCTCCTACAGCGAAGAAAGCCGTCGTCGCCTCGCACGAACTACTGAGCACGCCGTCCTCTGAACATCGTCAAGAGCCTCGTCGTAGCGAGCCCGAAACCGACTTGGCCAATGCTTAACCCGACGCTGGCGTGGGGCTTGCCGGGACGCCTCTAGCTTGCTGGTCAGGCACCCAACCAGAACGGAGCAGACATGCGCAGCAGACGCACGATCCGAGCCGCAGCCGCACTCGCCGCCACCGCGATGCTCACGAGCGCGCTCGCCGTTCCGGTGGCAAGTGCGGCCGGGGCCGAAGAAGCTCAACCCGATCGATTCAGCTTCAAGCGCGCGTCCTACGTCGTCCACGGCGGGTCGGCCGGCTGGGGCATCAGCGAACCGATGACCTCATACCTGAAGATCGTCGACAGCAACAGTGGGAGTGGGGTCCTCGCGGTGCGCTGCAAGCGCTAGCGGGGTCACGCACCTGCCCACGCCGAGCGCGCGGCGTTGCCCAGACCCAGCCGCCGCCTCGAAGGAGGAGACTGTAGGTCTGATGAGCCGGATGCTGAGAGATCAGCAGTGTGAAGCTGCTCCCGTCCCCACAGGCTCTGGGGACGGACCGATCAACGTCGTCGAATACGACCAATCCTGGCGTGCCTGCTATGTGGCAGAGCGTGAACGGCTGGCTTCGCTGGTGCCTGGCGTGCGCACCCATCACATCGGCTCCACCGCCGTCCGCGGGCTCGCCGCCAAGCCGGTGATCGACATGATCGCGCTCGTCGACGATCTCGACGCCCACGCCGGCGAGTTGGTGGCGCGGGGCGGCTACCACCTGCCCGCACCGTTCAACACGGGCCTGAATCATCGTCGCTTCCTCTGCTACCCGACACTCTCGCATCGCACCCACCACCTGCACCTGGTGGATCAGCGCGAGGGTTTGGACAACTGCCTTCGCTTTCGCGATCGCCTGCGATGCGACCCCGAGCTCGCGGCCGAATATGCCGCGTTGAAGCGGGCGCTCGCCGACCACTTCCAAGCGGACCGACTGCGATACACCGAGGCCAAGGGCAGCTTCATCAAAGACGCGATACGCCGGCCCGTCTCGCAAGAGCGCTGACCCGCGTCTAGGACCCGGCTCGGGCCGCCGGCCGGTGCCGCGGTCGCTTGGTCTTCGGCGCTTGCAGCTCTGAGAACGAGCGCTCGATGCCCTGCGCGAGCACCGCCACGTCGGGCGCCGCGGTGCGATCGGCGTTGAGCCCGAAGACCACCTGGCCGGCGTAGGAGACGACCGCAATTCCGATCGTGTGTCCGGCGAACAGTGGTACGAGCGGAAGTATCTCGACCAGCGGGGCGCCCAGTGCGTACAACCGCTGCCCGGGCCCGGGGACGTTGGTGATCGTCAGGTTGAACATGCGTGTGCCACCGAACATCGAGCGCGCGAGCAGTGCGCCGGCGAGCGGCGGGCCCATGTCGGCCAGGTCGACGATCGTCTTGCCGCCGGCGCGTTGCGAGCCGACCTTCAGCTGCTCCGCGCGCTCGACGACGCGACGGTAGCGCTCGATCGGGTCCGTCTCGGTCACCGGCAGCTCGACGAACAACGACGTCAGCTCGTTGCCCAGCGCGTGCTCGCGGTCCTCCGCGCGGATGTTCACGGGGACCTGCGCCCGCAGATCTCGCTCCGGCAGCGCGTCCCCGCGAGAGAGCAGCAGGTGGCGCAGTCCGCCCGCGCAGACCGCGAGCACGACGTCATTGACCGTGCCACCAAGACGCTTCTTCGTCGCCTTGATGTCGGCCAAGTCAAACCGCACGGTCGCAAAGTGGCGCGTCGCGCTCATCGGCCCGTTCAGGCTCGACTGCGGAGCTCCGATCACCTCCTCGCGCACGATCAGCTCAGCCGCAGCGCGCGCGCGATCGAGCGATTCGCGCGGGTGCAGAGCCGCCCCGACGCCGGCGCGCGCTCCGCGCAAGACCAAGCCGGGCGAAAGCCACATGCGGCCACCGCCGTGCTCGCTGGCCTGCTCGTCGCTGGGCGGCGGCGGCGAATGCGGCGGCAAGGACTTCGCAGAGGCGTCGAGCAGGACGTGAGCGATGTCGAGCGAGCCGACGCCGTCCACCAAGCAGTGATGCGTCTTGGTCGCCAACGCCCATCGCCCCCGCTCGAGCCCGTCGATCAGCGCCATCTCCCACAGTGGCCGGTGACGGTCCAGGCGGTGAGACCAGAAGTCCCCCAACCAGTCCAGCAGCTCGACCTCGCCGCCCGGCGGCGGCAGCGTCACGTGATGCATATGGGCGTCGGGGTCAAACGACTCTGCCGGCTCCCATGTCAGCCAGGTCAGCGGGCCGGCATGCGTGCCAGAGAGTTGCTGGACAAAGCGCGGCAGAATCGCAACCCGCTCGCGAATGTAGTCGTGGAACTCGTCGATGTCCGGCGTTCCGCCTCCGGGGAGCGGATCGAAGATCAGCCCCGCGCCGATGTGCATATGCGCGGACTCATCGACCTGCTCGAGCTCGAGGAACATCGTGTCCAGCATGCTCAGCCGCTCACCCATGACTCCTGCTCCCTGTTCGGCGTTACCTCCAAGCCGAACCTACCGGGCCAGGCGCAACGCGGTATCGGAGTCCTCCCGCCGAATGCGTCCGTACTTCCCCACGTCGCCGACAGGGCAGCTGCCTACTGGGAGGCGCTGGGACCGGCGTCATTCAGGCGGTAGATCTCAACCTCCGCGCTCAATCCGCGCAGCCTGCGGCTGCCGATCGCCGTCCACTCGTCGGTGTGACTCGCACGATCGACGGCTGCGCGTGTCGCCAGCAGCTCACCGCTGCCCGCCAGCGCCAGCAGCCGCGCGGCGAGGTTGACGGCCACGCCGAAGTAGTCGCCCTCGCGCCGCACGACCACGCCCTGATGCATTCCGCCGTGCAGCGTGGGCGCACCCGGGTCGGCCATCGCCACGCGAAACCGGCGCCATGCCGCGACGGCCTCGGCGGCATCGGGGTAGACGAGCATCGCGCCGTCGCCGAGCCCCTTGACGACGCGCCCATGCTCGCCGCGCTCGTCGACCGTCACGTGCGCAAAGCGGCTCGCGGCCGCAGTCGCCGCCTCGTCGCCGTGACGCTCGGAGAACATCGTGAAGTCCTTGAGGTCGCAGAACAGCAGACAGACATCCGTCGCCCCCGGTATCGCGCCAGGGGCATGCGCCTCGGCTTCGCGCACGGCGTACTGGGTCAACTCGTGATCGACCCAGCGCCGGTGGATCCCGACGATCAGCGGGTCCGCCAGCGGCAGGAGCTCGGCCAGCGCCTGCTGGATCGTCGCCAGCGCCTGTGCTGGAGTGAGCTTTCCGCCCCGCACCCGCGGCTCGGTCTCGAAGCGGAAGTTGTAGACCTCGGCCGCCGCAATCCGCGCGAGCGCCTGTCCCCAGACGCGCGAGACCTCCATCTGAACCTCCATCGGCCACCACTCCTGCCGCGCGGCCGCCCCGATCAGCGCATCGGCCTCCTCGGCACTGAAATACGGCTCGTCGGGCTCAGGGCTCGGAAAGCCAAATGCCGTGACCATCGCGAGCGTGGACTGCACCGGCCATCCGCCGCGGGCCTCGATCTCGCGCGCGGAGACCGTGCGCAGGACCCGCTCGGGGTCGAGCACCATGTCGAAGATCGCGTCCGCCAGGCTGCCGCGCGCCTGAGCGTGCTCCATCGCCTCGACCGAGACGCCGAGATCGAGCAGCGCAGCCACCAGATCGCGCTGATCTGCCTCCAACCCCAGCCGTCGGCAGACATCCGCAGCCTGACCGATCGGTGTGCGCTCCTCGCCCACCTTCGGCAGTTTGACGACTCCTCGCCCGGCCAGGCGACAGCGATCCCGCCGGCGAGTCGCTCAGCCGGCGACCGACCACTGGATCGGCCCCAGCCCGGGAAAGCCCAGAGCGGCGGCCGTCGCGCCCGTCAGATCCCACTCCCGACCCGCTATGTAGGGGCCGCGGTCGATCACCGGCACGGTCAGGCTGCGTCCGGCATAGGTGAAGGTGATCAGCGTGCCGCAGGGCGCCGTCTTGTGCGCGACCCCGAGCTGGGCGCGACCCAGGACCCCGCCGCAGGCAAGGCCGAGGCCGTAGTCGGTGAACACCGACGCCACGCTCACCTGCGTGCCCGACCTGGGCTCCGATGACCACGGCAGCAGTCCCGCCAAGCTGGCGGCGGCTGCGCTGAGCGTCCGCTGGCGTTCCTGGCGCTGGATCGCGCCGAGCTGCGCCAGCTCGGCGCGCACCTCCGCATCCGACGGTGCGCCGGGCGCGGGGCGAAATGCAGCCGGCACGGGGTGAGCCGGCGGCACCTTGCCAGGCGTCTTCAGCCGCGCGGAGGCGCTCGGCGCCGAGGGGCCGGCGGTCGCCGGGTCTTCCACGCCGACCGCCCCGCGTCCGACCGCGACCGGCGGGTCGGCGGGCGCAGTCGCAGCGGTCGCGACGGAGCCCTGCCGGCTGGGCACGCTCGAGGCCGGTGCCGAGGCGCCGCAGCCGGCGGCCAGGGTCGCGGCAATCAGAACCGCCGCCGCCGCACCCGCTGCACAGCTCAGACGCCGCGATCGGTACATCCGGGCATTATCGGGCCCGCGGCGTGCGCACGCCGCGATCTGCGCCCGTTAGGAGGCCTGGGGAGGCGTGCCCTGCGACCGGTAGTGCTCACGCCAGATCAGCCGGTAGATCGGGATTCGGCGTGGGATGCCTCGTATGCCAGGCAGGAACGGTATGCAGATGAAGGCCAGGCTCAGCACCCCCATCACCAACATCACGAGAATGTCGGCGTTTTCGGACGCCTTGAACGGTTCGACCTGGTACCAGACCGTATACAGCCACAGCCACGTCTGGCCCGGGTAGCTGCCCGTCTCGTTCATCATGCCCCACTGCTCGCCAAGCAGATGCTGGGCTTCAGCGCGTTTTTCAAGCAGGCCGCCGTCGGCCATGAACAGCAGCGGCTTGGTGTAGTCGGTCTGGAAGAACTGCCTGCTCGTGAGCAGATCGCCGTCCAGGCCGCCACCCTGCGCGAGACCGAGCAGGCTGCTCATCATGCCGGCCACAGGCCCGTATTCTCCGGCCGCCACCTTCACCGATCCGTCGGCGCCCGCCGAGGCCTTTTCCAGCGCCTTGGCATACGCTTCATCCCAGCCCGCCTGCGTCTTGGCCGGCGCCGCTTGGTAGACGGCGAGCGAGCTCTGCAGCGCGGGGTTCGCGGGGATCGTCTTCAGCGGGTTGATCACGTAGTCATTCGCGGTGTTGATCGGGTGACTTACCCCCAGCCATTTCTGCGGGTACAGGAAGGCGGCGTGCTGGCCCTTGGCGTTGTGGTTATAGGGAGGCCCGTATTCGGCGGTGCCGCTGGTGCCACCAAGCTCAGCCACCGCAGCGGTCTCGAAATCGACCGGCAGCTGACGCGACCACTGCGCGATCGTGCTCGGGCGATCATCGGGCGAGGAGAAGAGAACGGTCAGCAGAATCGCCAGTAGAGCGACGACACCGACTGCGATGAACAGCTCTTTGACGAGGTCATATGGCGCATAGCCACCCTTCCACTCGGGCGTTGGCGCTTCGCCTCTCAGGCGGCGCATCGGGCTCATGAGGTCGCCCCGGCCTGGCCGGTGCCCTCGGCGAGCGCCGCGGAGTCCTGGTCGGCGACGGCGAGGGGGAATGGCGGGACGACGCCGTGCTTACGTACCAGCAGGACGTGCGCTGTCACGAGCGCGACCACCGCGGCCGGTAGCAGCAGGACGTGATAGCTGTACATCTGCCCGAAATTGGTGACGTTGAAGAACGCGCCGACGCCGACCGAGTTCAGACCGTCCTTGGCCTGGGTGGCGATCCACTGCGCGTCGAAGTTCTGCTGGCTGACGTAGCCGGTCAACGCGGCCGGGACGGCAACGATGAACGTGATCGCCCCGGTGACCCAGACGCGTGAGCGTCCGCCCCGCCATGCCGCCATCCAGAACTTGCCCCACAGGTGGATGACGATGAAGAAGAAGAACAGCTCGACAGACCACAGGTGGATGCTGTTGAAGAAGTGTCCGATCCCCGTGAAGTGCCACCAGGCGGGCCCCTTGAGGCTCAGGATCGAGCCCGAGGCGATGATCACGATCAGCGAGGCGATGCTCGCGACCCCGAACACGTAGATCCAGGAAGCGACGTAGGTCGGCTGGCCATCGGGCAGGAGCTTCTCGGGCGGCAGGACACCCACCGCGACGTCGCGGGTGCGGGTCGTCCACGAGCGGCTTGGGGGCGGCGTGGTGCTCAAGAGACGCCCTTTCGCCGGCGCGCGGCGCCGGGGAACGGCAGCACGATCGCCAGGGCGAACACGAGCAGCATCAGTCCAATCACGACGATGTTCGCCACCGACATCTGAAAGAAATGCCAATGCACGACATGCCCCGGGTGGTTCAGGTTGAAGATGGCCGCCAACACGCTCACGTAACTTGCCCCCCAGTTCAAAGTGGACCGATTGCCAACCCTACGGCTCGGTCCGGCGGCACGCGTCCGTAGAAACCCCGGGAGTAGTTGGGCAGCCGGACCTCCAGTTCATGTCACGACGCGTTTCTTGGCCGCACGACGGCGTGCGTTGAGCTTCTGGCGTAGCGTCATCGCCCCGGGATGGCCCTCGCCTGGCCAGGGGGTGAGCAGCAACAGCAGCCGAGCATCCGAGCGGGCGAGGACCTCGTGGCGCTCGGCCGCCTCGATCTCGACCAGCAGCCCGCTGCGGCCCGAAACGCGCTCGCCGGTGGCGCTCGTGATCTCGACCTCGCCCGTGACGACCAACACCCACGCCCGCTCGTGCACCTCGTGGTCGGAGAGTCCCTGGCCTGCGCTCAGATTGAGCGCGATCGCGCGCGCCTCCGGAGTCGAGGAGAGGATCTCGGGCAAACGCGGCTTGATCTCGAGGCTCGGGATGTCCCAGCTCTTCACGTTGGTCTCCTTCTGCGCGCGGACGGGCGAGTCGCCCTGACTCTGACGCATCCAAACCTCCGACGTCAGTTGGCCGTCAGCAGTCGAGCCCAACGGAGAGCCAGACGCTCGGTCAGGATCGCGAGCGTCGCTCGCCGTCTTGCCATTCGGTTCGCTTGTGCAGGTATCCGGGCGGCAGCACACCGTCAAGGCGCTCGATCACCTCGAGCCACTCCAGCGCGGACCTGAAATGGCGCTCGGAGGCGTCTCGCTCGGCGAACACCAGCGCCAGCTCACGAGCCTCCGCGTGTGCCTCTCCCAGCCGGGCGGCGTTGCGTGCCAACGGCGAACGGTCCTCGAGCGCTTGATCGCGCGTCAGCGCATTGTGACCGGCCAGATAGGGTGCCAGGTAACGGGCGGCGATCTTGCTCGGCGGCCACCACAGCGGGTTTGCCGCCATCACGAAGGACTCGCCACCCGTCGCCGCGATGCCTGCACGCAGGTAGGTGGGAGCGATGCCGGTCAACAGCATCCCCCGAAGCGTCGGCGTGAAGGGAGCCGGCGTGACGGGGGCGCCAAACTGCGCGGCTATGTCCTCGGCCGCCGCATCAGCCTGCTGGGCCGCGATGCCTCCCTGCTTGACGGAGAAGCTCGTTCCGTCGCCGGCGGCGTACACGCCTTCGAGACCCTCGACGCGGCTGTGCTGATCCACGGAGATGAACCCGTCGGCGTCGCAGGGCAGCCCCGGCACGGCAGGACCCGCGAGCCGAGCAAGGGTGACCACCTGGTCTGCCTCAAGCACGCCGGGCGGCTGAAGGTAGAGCTTGCCATCGTGAATTCTCTCGGCCAGGGTGTTCACCCTCAGGGCGATCCCACGGTCTGCGAGGACGTCGTGAAGCATGCGACTGGCGGCCGGACCGAAGACTTCCAGCGGATCGGCCTCTGGCGTGACGACGGTGAGGCCAACGCCGATGATGCCTCGATCCGCGACGCGCGAAGCGGTCAGCAGCGCGAGCTCATACAACGGCAGCGACCAGGTCGCGCCGGCAGGGTGCACGAACGACACGAGCCGGTCCGAGCCGTTCTCCAAACGCTCGAGCAGGGCCCGAAACGCACCCACCGACGCCGCTCCACCGAAGTGCAGCGCTCCGTCCAGCCAGTCACGCCGCTGCGCGCCGACCGCGACGACCAAGACGTCGTAAGGAAGCTCCGCATCGCCTGCGAGCCGCACTCTGCGGTTCTCGGCATCGACCCCCGCCAGCGTGTCCACGTGCAGCTGGGCCCCCCGATCGCTGACGATCTCGGCGAGGTCGAGCAGATGCGTCTCGGCCAGGTCGAACGGCGCCGCGACCGCGAGGGGTTGGTACACGAAGCGGCGGTTGGGCGCGACCACGTGCACCTCCACACCGACCTTGAGATGTGCGCGCAGGGCCAGCAGCGTCTCGAGCGACGCGACGCCGCCGCCACAGATGACCACCCGCTTGGTGCTGCGGGGTCTGTGCGATGCCCCGCTCGATGCCCCGCTATCAGCTCGCGCGCGTGTCGGCTGCCGAGTCGGCTCGCGCTCCACTCCATTCCCAGGATGCGAGGTCCCGGTCATCATGCTCAGAGGCTATGTCCGACCGGACGACTCGCCGACCGAGGAAAGCCGTTGGCGTCGTGCACAAACTACTGAGCCCCGCTTGCGCCACCTCCGGGCCGGAGGGGCGTCGTAGCCGCGGGAAGCGCGCGCGATGGCATGCCGCTGCGTCGCTTGCGCAAGCCGAGAGCTATGAGGATCAGACCGACCACCAGCAGGATCTACCCGAGGGTCGTAAGGATCGACACATCGAGGAGGAATCCCGCAAAGATGAGGCACCCGTAGTCTGCCCTTTCGTGCGCTGTCTCGGTCATCGCAGCGTGAAGGCATGCGGGTTCTCCGAAGTCGGTCTGTGGCCTTGTGCGCCTGTCAGCCGCTGTGCCTCGGCGTAGCGTCCCGAACGGCGCAACGGAGATCCTGAAGGGAGCGACTGGCAATGGCCGAGAGTAAGACTGAGCGCAGCATGCCCGCAAGAGCGACGACGACGCAGAGGCGCTCAGCCGCGAGCAAAGTCAAGACTGCGGTCGAAAGGACCGCCGAGCTGTCCGGGGAAGTAGCTCACTCCGTCGAGGATGGTCAGCGGGCCGCGATCGAGGCGGTGCGCAAGTTCGTCGATGCCGTCGACCACACGTTGCCAGCGTTGCCGCACGGCGAGGGCCCGTCCAGGCGGCAGGAGATCATCGACTCCGCTTTGGAGATGGCCGAGCGGCTGCTCCACACGCAGTACGACTTCATCCGCGCGCTGGTCGACAACGTCGGCAAGGCGGCGGGCCGGTCAGACGGCAAACTGCCCTACGAAACGCCGTTCCACACGGACAGTCCGGAGTACCCGCCGACCCATCGGAACGTGTACCACGACAACTCCCTGTGCGACTACGGCAAGGAGATCAAGCCTGAACATCGCATCTCCGGCCCTGGCGGTCGTTCTCGGTGCGACCGCTGTAACACCTTGGCAAGTCAGGATCGCTAGCGATCGACCGCCAGAAAGCAATTGCAAAAGCTCTGAATTAGCAGGGCTGTCTTGCTGATAGGCGATACTGACTCAGCAAAGAAGCTCGATGACATCCTGACGCTCGCCCAACATGAGGCACGGATCGGGCAGGTCGTCGAGCAACCCCGCGGCCCGAAGTCGACCGGCATGAGTGCAGCGTAGCCGTGGGACGACCGCATCCCACCTGCGGCCGTCACGGCTTCGCCGCGCGCCGGTGCGTTCGACTACGGTTGCGCGCATGTCCGTCACCGATCGGCGGCTTCGCCGCGCCGCTCGCCTCGCCGGCCTGCTGGGCGCAGCGTCGCTGCTCGGCGCGATGGTCTGGTGGCGTCGGCATCCGTCAGCGTGCCCGTACTCGCAGCGCTTCTGGCTCGAGCCCCCGCACCCGCTGATCACCCGTGCGCGGCTGCGCGAGATCCTCGAGCCACGGCTCGGCGAGCGAATCCTCGAGATCGGCCCTGGCACGGGCTACTACACGCTGCCAATCGCTGAATGGATCGGGCCGGACGGCCGGCTCGACATCCTCGACCTCCAGCAGGCGATGCTCGACGACACGATGCGCCGCGCGCGCGAACGGAGCATCGAGAACGTCATGCCGACCTGCGCAGATGCGCAGCATCTGCCCTACCCCGACGGAACGTTCGACGCCGTCGTGCTCGTCACCACCCTCGGGGAGATCCCCGACCAGGACACCGCTTGGTGCGAGATGGCCCGCGTCCTGAAGCCCGCTGGCCGCATCGTCAACGGCGAGCTGTTCGGCGACCCGCACTGGGTGAGCCCGGGAGCAGCCGAGCTGCGCGCGACCGCGGCCGGCCTGCCGAGTCACCGGCGGCTCGGTACCCGGGCGGGGTACTTTGGCCGCCACGAGCTGGGTCACATCCCGAAGGCGGCGGGATAGACGACGGTGCCGCGGGCCTCCCGCCGGTATGCCGGGAGGCGGTACGCCATACACGCTTCGGACGACCCCTCGAAGGGGGCGTCGATGCCGAGTGGCGCCGCTGGCTCAAAGCCGAACCGCGGGTAGAACGTGGGATGCCCGACGAGGACGAACGTCAGAAACGCCGTCTCGGCGGCGCGCCGTAGTCCCTCCGAAACGAGTGCGGAGCCGAAGCCTTGACGCTGATATTCGGGAAGAGCCACCATCGGGCTACTCCCAAGTGCTTGAGACTGGTTGAGATTCGCCTCAACGAAGTACCGCGGGGAGTTCCATGGCGACCCGATCCCCCCGGGTCCGGCCGGCATCGCGCTCCCACCCTCGCGGCGGCGGCCGGCGTCGGAGTCGCCGCGGCGATTCGCCAACCGGCTACGCCGGCGGGGGCGGGGCCT
>Ga0208714_1000132_pt1 | contig 23420 bp, 23 predicted proteins | sample NGESurshal072012_3_FD_184461 | JGI IMG/M metagenome (GOLD analysis project Ga0208714, IMG submission 184461) | Arctic peat soil microbial communities from Barrow, Alaska - NGEE Surface sample 415-1 shallow-072012 (SPAdes) | ecosystem: Environmental > Terrestrial > Soil > Wetlands > Peat ... | reverse complement strand
CGCCTCGGCGCCGGCTTCACCGCGGGTGCGCACGCCGAGCTTGCGCAGGATCGCCGAGACATGGTGATCGACGGTCGCTCCGAGACGACCAGGCGCTCGCCGATCTGCGCGTTGCGCAGCCCCTCGGCGAGCAGCGCCAGCACCTCGACCTCGCGCCCGGTCGCCGGCCTCAACGATCTGAGCGGAAGATGGGCCAGCCGATCTCGGTCTCCCACTGGTCGGGGTCCTCGGTGTCGAGAAAGCCCGCGATGTAGTTCTCGCGGACCGGGCCCTCGACGCTGATCTCGCGCCGCAGCACGTGCGCACCGAGCTCGCCGTAGGTGAGGTCGATGTCGGCGAGCGGGCCGCGATGAAGCATGATCGCGAGCTCGGCCTGCGGGATCCGCAGGGGGACGACGCGCCCGATTGCGCGAGCACCGCCGTCGATGGGGATGAACACCGTCGCCTTGCCGCGCCCGTGCTGGAAGATCTCGCCGGAATACAAGCCACCGCTTGGTCCTGACGGCCGCAAACCCTCGGCGCGCACGATCGCGTGGAGCTCACCGAGCGCGCCCTGCCACCACGCGAGCACGTCATCCCGGTCGACCGTCTGGCGGATGGCGATCGCGTTCGTGGGCGGCGCGGTCCGATGGAGGACCGCGGGGGGCGACTGTGGCCGCTCCAGCAGTGCGCGCAGCTCGCGCACGGCGGCCCGGGTTCGGGCCAGGTCCGCCTCCAGACGATCGAGATGGGCAACGATCAGCCGGTTACGCGCCTCGGAGTCAGTGGCGGCCAGGACCGACCTGACGTCGGCCACCGGCATCTGCAGGCCTCGCAGCCGGCGGATGACCTGGGCCATGGGGATCTGCTCCTCGGAGTAGTAGCGATAGCCGGTGTCGGGGTCGACCTCGGCGGGCTCGAGCAACCCCACCTCGTGGTAGTCGCGCAACGTCTTGACGCTGAGATGCGACGCGCGTGAGAAGTCGCCGATCGTGACCTGCGCACGCATGCCCTGGAGTATCGACTCTCCCTGTGGGGGAGAGTCAAGTCGGCATCCGGCCCTTGACTCTCCCCCGGCGGGATGGCGCAACCTGAGCGCAGCCGCCGCTCGGGCGGCACCGTAACGACCGACGCAGGAGGCTCTCATGGGTACCAGCACCGCAGTGCTTCAGGGAATCGTCGCCGAGCACATCGCGGCCGTGAACGGGTTCGACGAGGACGCGATCGTCGCCACCTTTGCCGACGACGCACTCGTCAACGACGCTCACCGCGAGTTCTGGGGCGCCGCCGCAATCCGTCGCTGGGTCGCCGAGGAGATGGTCGGCGACCGGGTCACGATCGAGGTCACCGAGGTCATCGACCACCACGGCGAGACCGTCGTGCGCGGGCGCTACGACGGCGACTTCGACAAGACAAACCTCCCGGACGAGCTGATCCTGACCAACTACTTCACCGTCCGCGCCGGCAAGATCGTCGGCCTGATCGTCATCCGCAACACACCGGCTGACCGCACGACGACGATTCGCGCTATCCCGAGCGAGGTCGTCCTCGAGCCCGGCGAGGACCCGATCCCGCAGACCTCGGCGGTCAACCTCGATTCGATCGAGAGCGTTTCGGTCGGTGTGCTCGTTGAACGGATCGGTCGGGTCGGCGACGACCGGATGCGACAGATCTGCGCGGCGCTCGACGTCGCTGTGGCGTGCTCAGCTTGACGCCGGGGCTCAGCGACCCCTCGCTACGGCTTCTCGGCCGGCGCCTGGGCGTCCTCGCTGCGCGCCAGCTCCCACCGGCGCCACGGCCACAGGCCGTCGATCTCCACCTCGAGCGAGAAGCTGAGCATGATCCGGATCACCACTACGATGCCGAGCACGGCGACGCTCTCGAGGGTGGTGTCGACGATGATCGTCCGGACGATGTCGGCGACGATCAGGACCTCGAGGCCGAGCAGGATGCAGCGGCCCAAGTTGCGGCGCAGTCGGTCGTAGGGCTCCCGTGACGTTCTGGCCTGCAGCGCCTCGACGATGAACACGATGAAGGCCCCGAGTCCGCCGAGCACCATGATCGCGGCGCCGATCGCCTCGACGACCCTGACGACTTCCCCGATCACATGGTCATAGCCCATGGATGCCCACCGTACTCGTTACCTCGGTCTGAGCGGGCTCGTCTCGGCGGTTAGCATCGGCTCGAGATGGACGAAGCCGATCCACCCGAGGCGGTCTGTTACCGACCCGTCGGCATCGTGCGGTCGCCGTTCATCACCCTCGAGGGGATGCCGTTGCAGTCCGTGGCCGCTGGGGCGGTCCGCGGCCAGGTCGTGGTCGTCGCGGAATTTGCCCCCGGGCTGAAGGACCTTGACGGGTTCTCGCACCTCCACCTCGTAACCCACCTTCATCGGGGTTCTCCCGGTGGGCTTGGTTGCAGGGCGCCGCCCGGCGTGTCCACGATGTCACGTGCGACAGGCGCTTCGACGCCTCGTAGTGCGCGCCTGAGCTCACGCTGGTGGTTCGGGCAGCCCGAGCAGCTGGAAGACCGCGAAGGCCAGCAGCAGCACCCCGATGGCGATCAGCCCGAGGCGGGCTGAGCGGATCCGGAAGTGGCCGCTGATGCCGACCAGGAACAGCACGGTGGCCAGGAAGACGGTGTCGCGGATGTACTTGTCGGCGGTGGCGCCCGCCGAGGCGCCCTCCGCGAAGGCGGCGTCGGCCTTCCCGTCGAGTGCCGTCGCGGTCGCCTCCTGCGGGATGACGTACTGCTTCATGTAGGCCGGACCGGGAGGAGCGTTGGGATTGTGCGCCGGGTCGGTGGCCAGCCAGGCGTTGAACGCCGGGCGGTATCCGGGCCGCAGTCGCTTCACCGCCAACCGTTCCGCGTTGGCGTTCCCGGCCGTGAAGGCGGTGAACCAGGCGTTGAACGAGGCGGAGTCGAGCGTGCGGATCACGATCCCCTCGATGTCGGCCCGGTTGGCCTTGGTCCGCTCCGCCGAGGCCTTCGCGAGCGTGACCGAGGACTCGGTGCTCCACTTCGCCGCCGCATAGCCGGAGTAGGCGGCGAGGACGGCCACGAGCGACAGGAGGATCGCCTCGAGGATCGAGAGCCAGCGATCCTGGCGGTGCGCTTCCTCATCGGTTTGCGTGTGCGGCTTCTGCTCGTCGGCGAGCTTCTTGTGCTCGGCGATCTCCTTGCCGACCTCGGCCGGGGAGAGACCCTCGGGCATGCCTCATCCCTCGCGTGTGCGCGATCTCACCATGAATCGCGGCACGGTAGGCACGCCGTCATCTCTGCGCATCCCCCGAAGCGGGTGACGTTGGGCCCAAGTAGGAGGTCCGGTCTATACCCAATGAAAACAATGGACAAACTGAAGTCGGTGATAGAGTGCCGCGCAAATCTGATCGAGATTGTGGAGTATCTCCCAGGGACGGATCTCCCGCCGGGCGAGCCTCCACCGGAAAGGAATCGCTTTGAGGTCGAGCACGAGGACATTCATCGGAGTGCTGGGGGCCACCACTGCCCTCGCCGGTCCCGCCGTGGCCTTGCCGGGCGCGGCGTTGGCCAAGGCCCCGCTGATCGGCTCGGGGTCCAGCGTCGCGCAGCCGTATCTGCTGGCGCTGTTCAAGGGCTACAAGACGGTGCATTCGAACATCAACTTCGTCTACACGGCGGACGGCGGCAATGCGGGCGTCAAGGACGTCCAGCAGCACAGCAGCCAGTTCGCGGTGCAGACACGCCCGCAGCTGCCGACCGACCTTCACACCCGCTACATCAAGCTGTTCCTCGATGGGCTGTGCATCGGCGTCAACCCGGCCAACTCGCTGCGCGGGCTGAGCATCAGCCAGACCAGGGACATCTTCACCGACGTGGTGACGAGCTGGAGCCTGGTGGCGGGGAGCAACCTCCGCACGACGATCGCTCCGATCGGTCGCAACTCCGCCGCAGGCACGTACACGTTCTTCCAGCAGGCCGTGCTCCGTGGCCAGACGCAGGCCTCGAACGTCAACCCTCTGACGTCGGACGGCCTGGTCGCGACCGCGATCAAGAACGACCCGAACGCGATCGGCTACGTCGGACTCGCTCACTCCAAGCCGGGGAGCGGCGTCAAGCGTCTGAAGCTGAACGGCGTGGCCTGCGACGCGGCCCACATCAAGAGCGAGAAGTATCCGCTGTTCCGCTACATCTGGGCGGTGCTGCCGAGCAAGAAGCCGAACACGGACGTCGAGAAGTTCTTCGACTGGGTGCGGACGAGCAAGGCGGCCGGCAAGATCATCGCCGCCGCCGGCGCGGTGCCTGCGTTCAACAAGAGATAGGCAGTCCCTTGGGGCCGAGCGGTGGATGACGACCTCCTCGTCGAGGAAGGATCAGGCTGGAGTCAAGATCAGCGCGCCGAGTATTTGCTCGGCGCGCTGGTCTGTGTCGTGGTGGCGCTGCTGCTGGCGATGTTCCTGTTCGTGTTCCGCGAGGCGTGGCCGTCGTTTGCCCACAATGGGCTTGGCTGGTTCGGGCCCGGCGGCAACGTCGACAACGAGATCCAGGCCATCTTCACCTCGGGGGATCTGGGCGGTAAGCCGGTCTATGCCTTTCACGCCTGGCCGTTGCTGTGGAGCACGGTTCTGATCACCGGTGCATCGGTGGCGCTCGCATTCGTGTGCTCGTTGTTCATCGCCGTGTTCATCGTCGAGTTCGCGCCCGACTGGCTGCGCCGCGTGCTCGAGCCGGTCGTTCGCCTGCTGGCGAGCGTCCCGTCGGTGATCTACGGGCTGCTCGGCGTGCTGATCCTGGTCCCGCTGATCGGCAACCATCTCATCAGCCAGAGCAGCAAGCAGTCGGTGGCATTCATCATCTCGCTGAGCGGCTACAGCCTGCTGGCGGCGGTTCTGATCTTGACCGTGATGATCGCGCCGATCATGATCGCCATCTTCGCCGACGGGTTGCGGGCGGTTCCACGCGGATGGATCGAGGGCTCGCTGGCGCTCGGGGTCAATCGCTGGCGGACCTTCTGGCAGGTCGCGGTCAGGACCGCTCGCCCGGTGCTCGTCGCGGGGACGGTTCTGGCGACGGCACGGGCGCTGGGCGAGGCCGTGATGTTGAGCATGGTGTCCGGGTCGGTCGGGTTCGCCCCGAATCCCGCCGACGGGTTGATCTTCTTCGTGGAACCGTCACGACCGCTGGCGGCCACGATCATCAGGAACACCGAGGAGCTGAGCTCCCCGCCGATGAAGCACACGCTCTACGCGATCGCAGCCGTCCTGCTGTTCTCCGCGGCGATGCTGTCATTCATCGGCTGGGCGGTCAAGCAGTCGATGAAGCGCTACGGGGTCCTCGCGTGAGCGTCACACCCGCCCTCGCCCCCGACGCGACGCCGCCCATCGGCCGCCGGCGCGCGGAGTCAAGTGCATCGTGGCGCCTCAGCGACCGCCTTGGGTTGGCCTTTGCCTGGTTCCTGGGGCTCCTGTTCTGCGCCATCGCCGTGGCCATCGTGCTCTACCTCCTGATCCAGGGCATCAAGTACGTGCGGCCATCGCTGTTCGTGACCAGTCCGACCGCCGGCTTTACGCAGAACGACACCGGCGGCTTTCTCGATCCGCTGATCGGGACTCTCGTCGTGGCGCTGCTGGCCATGCTGATCGCGCTGCCGGTGGGCATCTCGATCGCGGTCTGGCTGAGCGAGTACGGGCGCCCGCGGGTGCTGGCGCGCGTGGCTGAATCCACGGTCGAGATGTTGGCCGGCGCGCCGTCCGTCGTGCTGGCGCTGTTCGGGACGCTTCTGTTCGAGAGTCCGGCGCTGGGCTTCCTCAGCCGCAGCTCCGGCGGCGTCGTGTTCGGACGCTCGTTCTTCGCCGCCGCGGCGATGCTGTCCCTGGTCGCGCTGCCGATCGTCGTCGCGAGCGTCCGCGAAGGGCTCCAGGCCATCCCGGCCCACGTGCGCGAGGCGTCCTACGCCGTGGGCAAGACAAAGTACGCGACCACCCGCCGGGTGCTCCTGCCGGCGGCGCGTCCGTCGGTTCTCACCGGCGCGATGCTGGGCGTCGGGCGGGTAATCGGCGACACGGCGATCATCGTGATCCTGCTCGGCGCAACGCTGACGCTCGACGGCGCCGGATCAACCCCGATCCTGGGCACGCTTCGCGGGACCGGGAGCACGCTGACGAGCTACATCTTCGACAATGCCCCCACGGGCGAGCAGAACCAACCCAACAAAGCCTACGCGGCGGCGTTCGTCCTCCTGATGATCGTGCTGCTGCTCAACCTCGGCGTCGATGTCGCCAGTCGCCGGGCCAGGAGGCTCCGGTGGAGTTGAGAAAACCACCCCCGGTGCGCCGGCTGACGGGGACCGAGATTCCCGCGTCGAACGGCAACGGACACCACGCGTCCCCGGGCTTCGTCACCGCGCGCCGGCGGGTCGCCCCGGCGTCCCTGGCGATCGATCGGATGCAGGTTGAGGGGCTGTCGGTCGCCTACGGTGCCAAACCGGCCGTCAAGTCGGTCTCGCTGCCGATCCGGCAGGGCGAGGTGCTGGCCCTGATCGGGCCGTCGGGATGTGGCAAGACGACGCTCCTGCGCTCGCTGAACCGTCTCACCGAGTTGACCCGAACGGCCTCCTTCAGCGGCCTGATCAGCCTCGACGGCGTTGACATCGCCAGCATGGAGCCGACCGCACTCCGGCGCCGCGTGACGATGGTCTTTCAGCAGCCGAACCCATTTCCGATGAGTGTGTTCGACAACGTGGCCTACGTGCTGCGCGAGCAGGCCTCGCGGCGGCCGAGACGGAAGGCCGTGCGCGGCGCCGTGCGTGAAGCCCTTGACCGGGCCGGCCTGCTCGACGAGGTGGCCGACAACCTCGACCATCCCGCGCTGCGACTCTCGGGAGGGCAGCAACAGCGGCTCTGCATCGCCCGGGCACTCGCGGCCAACCCGGAGGTGCTACTGCTCGACGAGCCCTGCTCGGCGCTCGATCCCCAGTCGACGCGGGTGATCGAGGAGTTGATCGTGAAGCTCCGCGAGGACGTGGCGATCGTGATCGTGACCCACAATCTCCAGCAGGCCTACCGGGTCGCTGATTACGTCGCCTTCATGTACCTCGGCGAGCTGGTCGAGTACGCCAGCGCACAGACGATCTTCACCGCTCCGCGCGAGCAGCGGACCAAGGAGTACGTGAGCGGTGCGTTCGGGTAGGGCAGCGATCGGTGCTCTGGGCTCGGCGCTTGCAGTCGGGACCCTGTCAGGCTGCGTCACCACCCAGCAGAAGAATGCACGCGCGCAGCTGATCGCCGACCGCACGCTGGCGAGCCGAGACGTCATCCACGTGACGCGCCCGAATCCGTACGTCCGCGTTACCCGCCTGGCCCTCGTCGTGAGCCCGCACGGCACCGCGGTCGTCGTGCGGTTGCACAACCAATCGGCCCACGCACTGACCGATCTGCCGATCTCCGTGGGCGTGCTCAGCAGGCGCGGGCAGCGGGTGTATCTCAACCGTCAGGCGAACATCGACTATTTCGACACCCACGTGCCCGCGGTGGCGGCGAAGTCAACCGCCACGTGGGTGTTCACCAGCCGCCGGCGGGTGGCCGGCGGCTCCGCGCTGTTCGCCGACGTGGGAGTCGCTCAGTCTCCGCCCCCGGCGACGGTGTCGACGCTGCCGACGATTGAAGTCACGCGGGCGCCCGAGTCCTTGGCCGACGGATTGCGCGGCGTGTTCCGACTGGCGGTCGCCAACACCTCCGGTGTGCCGCAATACGGTCTGCAGGTGTACGCCGTGGCGGTCCGGGGCGGCCGTTACGTCGGCGCCGGACGCACCGGGATCGACCTCGCCGGCGGCGACCGCACGACCCTCGAGCTGACGCTGCTCGGCAACCCGACCCGGGCGAGCATCAGCCTCGACGCCCTGCCCACGATCTTCAAATAGGAGGCCAGGCATGGACACGATGCGAACAGACCCCGCCGCGCACTCGGTCGCGGACGCACGCGCGGTCACGGCCCCCGCGGCTTCGCCGAACGCCGAGTTTGGTGCCTGCGATCACTGCGGCGCTCTCGTCGATGAGCGACAGCGCTACTGCGTGTCCTGTGGTGCGCGGCGCACGCACGTCTACGACCCGGCGGCGCGGTTCATGGCCAGGTCCACGAGCCGCTCGCGCGCAGCGGCGCGCGCCGCCAACCGCCCCGGAGGCGGCCGCCGGCGGTTCACGCCCGGGCTGGGTACGGCTGCGGTCCTGGTCGCAATCCCGCTCGCTGTCGGCCTCGGTGTGCTCGTCGGACGCTCTCCTAACGGCGGCGACGACAAGCTTCTGGCCGCGCTTCGCGCCCAGAAGCCGCTGGTCGTGACGACGGCTGGAGGGGCGGCCGCGGCAGCTCCCGTCGCCGCGGCCGCGTCGACGAGCACATCGACGGCATCGCTCAGCAGCGACTTCTCGCTCCAGAGCGGGTACGCAGTCGAATTGCAGATCCTGCCCGCGAAGGGCACCGATCAGGGATCGGTGAGCGGAGCCGAGGCGCATCTCCGCGCCCAGGGCGCCCCCGCCCTCGGGTTGATCACGCCGACCGATTTTCGGATCACGCCGAGCCCGCCCAGGGGCGCGTACGTGATCTATTCCGGTCAGTACAAGACGAGCGCCGCCGCCGACCAGGCGCTCGTCAAGCTGAAGCCTCGGTTCCGGGACGCGAAGGTGATCTCCGTGCAGTCGGTCGCCGGGAGCGGCTCCGGCGGCAAGGTGCTCAACACGACCGCCTACGGCAGCGCCACGCAGGTGACGGGCTACAAGCCCAGCGCCGCCGCGATCGCGACCAGCCAGCAGGCGATCAACAAGACCGCGCACGAGATCGGCAACAACTACGTGCAGGCGCAGAAGGGCCTGCCCGACCAGACGGTGCTGCCATGAGACCGTGGTCGCGTCAATCCGGGACTCCGTCGCCGCCCCGGGGCCCCGTGACCGATCCGGAGCTCACCGCCCAACGCGATCGGCTCACCGAGCGCTTCGCGATCATGCAGTCCGAGCTCGGCGGCCTGTTCTATGAGATGGCGATCCGTGATGCGATCAGCATGGAGGTGCTGATTCCCAAGGCGGCCGAGCTCCAGCGGGTCGACGCCGAGTTGGGCCAGGTCGAGCACCTGATCGAAAGCGGCGACGCGGGCGTCGGGGGCCACTGTCCGGCCTGTGGGGCGGTGTACGCCCATGGAGCGGCGTTCTGCGCCCAGTGCGCCCAGCCCCTCACGGCGACGTGATCCGATCGCTGCGTGCGGTCCGTCTGAGCCGGTCGCAGCTCGCGGCGATCGCGGTCGCGTCGGCGGTCGCGACGGCGCTGATCATCGCCTCGGCGATGGGGCGCACCGGAGCCGAGTCCGCGGTGCTCGCGTCGCTGCACCGGCGGGCCGTCGTCGACGAGATCCCCGCGAGTGCGCCCGCGGCGGTCACCACGACCGACACAGCCGGCGCCGGCGCATCGGCGCCGAGCCCCACGCAGAACGGGTCCGCGACGCCGGCGTCGGACGCAAGCGCAGCGTCCGGCGCGTCGAGCTCGTTGTCCGGGACGACAGCATCGGACAGCACCGCCGGGGGGGGCGGCAGCACCAGCACCGCAGGCACAACCACAACGCCGGCCGCGGCCACGCCGGCCGCTCCGAAGGCCTCCAAGGCCAAGCACGTGTTCGTGATCGCGGTCCCGAGCACCGATTATCAGGCGACCTTCGGCCAAAGCTCCGTCGCGACCTACCTCAATCGCACGCTGCGGCCCCTCGGCACACTCCTGTCCGGCTATCGCACGCTCGGCAGCACCGGGCTGCCCGACGCGATCGCGATGACGAGCGGGCAGGCCCCCAACGCCAGCACCGAGCATGGCTGCGCCACCTACGCCGAGTTCGCCACGACGGCAAAACCGGCCGCCGACGGCCAGGTTCCAGGCGCCGGCTGCGTATACCCGAACACGATGCTGACGATCGGCGACCAGGTGACCAGCTCGGCGCTACGGTGGAAGGCCTACATCGAGGCGATGGGTAGCGCCCCGTGCCGCCACCCGAACTCGAACACCCCCGATCCGACCCAACTCGCCGCGCCCGTCGACCAGTACTCGACTCCTCACAACCCGTTCGTCTACTACCACTCGCTGCTCGATCTCGGCGACTGCATGAGCGATGACGTCGCTCTCGACCAACTGCCGACCGACCTCAAGCGCGCCGCCACCACGCCCAGCTACTCCTATATCGCGCCGGGTCTGTGTGTGGACGCCACGACGCTCACGTGTCCGGACGGTCAACCCGGTGGCCTGCGCGCCGCCGACGCCTTCCTGGCTCAGTGGGTGCCGCTGATTCTTCAGTCCGCGGCCTACCGCCGCGGCGGGGCGGTGATCATCGCGCTCACCTCGCCCGGGGCGCCGTCGTCAGCTCACAGCCGCCCGGTGCAGGTCGGAGCGCTGGTGCTTTCCCGCTTTGCCAAGGCAGGCGCGACCAGCCGAGCCCCGTACAACCCATATTCGGTGCTCCGCTCGGCGGAGGATCTGCTCGGCTTTGCGCCACTTGCGCACGCCGCCCACGCAGCGTCGTTCGCTGCGTCGGCGCTCCGCGCTGCCGTCGGCTGAGACAGCTCGCGGCGGCGGCGTCATCCGGTCGGCCGCGGGTCGGCTCTTGCCGCTGTCCCGCCCCTCGACCCCCTACGCTGCCCGAATGCATCGCCACGGCAAGCGCGGGGACCTGATTGTGCACGAGCAGGAGCCGTTCAACGCCGAGACCGGACTCGCCGCGCTGGCCGAAGGGCCGCTGACCGCCACGGACGCGTTCTACGTGCGCGGGCACGGTGCGGTGCCGGACATCGATCCGGCCTCGTGGCGGCTGCGCGTGCACGGGGTCGTCGAGCGGGAGCTGCACCTCTCACTGGAAACCCTGCGCGAAGTGCTGCTGGAGCGCGAGCTCACCGCGACGCTGCAGTGCGCGGGCAACCGGCGCGCCGGACTGGTGGCGATCCGCGACATTCCGGGCGAGGCGCCGTGGGGCCCCGGCGCGACCGGCACGGCGACGTGGACGGGCGTCGCGCTGGCCGACGTGCTCGCGCTCGCCAAGCCCAGGCCCGAGGCCGAGCACGTCGGGTTCGACGGCGCCGATCTCTGTCCCGAGGCCAAGCCCGCCCAGCGCTTTGGAGGCTCGATCCCGCTCGACAAGGCGTGTCGCCGCGAGGTGCTGCTCGCCTGGGCGATGAACGGGGAGCCGCTCCCCGCGGTGCACGGTGCGCCGCTGCGCGTCGTCGTCCCCGGCTACATCGGCGCGCGGAGCGTCAAGTGGCTCGAGCGGATCGAGGTCCGGACCCGGCCGTGGCAGGGGTATTTTCAGCACGTCGTCTACCGCCTGTTGCCGGAGGACGGGGTGCCGGCGCCGGGCGCGGGGATGTCGCTCGGCCTGGTCGCGCTCAACTCCGACGTGCTTTCGCCGGCGAATGGCCAGATCGTCGCCGCCGGTCCGGTCGCGGTGAGCGGCTATGCGTTCGCCGGAGGGGATCGTCATGTCGCGCGGGTCGACGTCTCGATCGACGGCGGCGTGAGCTGGAGGCAGGCGGAGCTGCTCGAGGATCTCGGACGTTGGGCCTGGCGGCAGTGGCGCATCACCGTCGACCTGGCGCCTGGAGAGCACGAGATCCTCGTCCGGGCCTGGGACTCGTCGGCCGCGACCCAGCCCGAGGACGAGGCGGCCCTGTGGAATCCGAAGGGCTACGTGAACAACGCCCGCCCTCGGATCCGCGTGCAAGCCGTATGAGCTGAGCGCCTATTCAATAGCGCGGTCGCTGCGCGGAAGACACTGGTCAGGAGGGTTTCCTGCCGAAATGCTGTATATCGCCGGTTATGAAAGCTCTTATCTCGCGTCGTGCGCCGGGAGCCTTGGTGCGTTCGTGGGATCACCGGCTCTACGCATTCGCGATGCGGTAGGGCGCGATCCGGACACCCCGAGGCGTCAGCTACCGAGGGCGTCCCGCGCCTTGGCGCTGTCGCCGATGAACTCGCCGCGGACGACCTTGCCTCCGCTCAGCGTGAACAGGTGGAGGAAGCGTGCCTCAAACGACCCACCCGGGCCGGTCGCATGCTGGACTCCGGTGACGACGACATGGTCGCCGGCGTCGATGAATTCCCCCGGCACGACGCTGAAGCTGCTCCAGTAGTTCGGCAGTTGGGTGAAGTTCCCGATGATCGCGTCGCGTCCCCGCACGAGTCCGCCGAGCGGCAGGCTGTCCGCGGTCTCCCATTCCGCGTCCTCGGCGAAGTGCTCTGCCACGGTGGCGAGGTCACCTCGCCCAAACGCCTCATAGGCAACGCGCACGACGTTAACGTTCTCGGCCGACATAGCCCCTCCTGGTCTGGGTTCCCTCCGAGCGCCTAACCTCCTCGACCCGGCGCGTCCTGTCAAGGGCCGACCCACCAGCCGAGCGTCGGTCTCCCGATGCCTAGTTCTTCTGCTCGTGCTCGAACGGGTCGGGCGCCGCGCCCTTCGGCGCCTGGGCCTCGAGCTCTCTCTTGATCTCGAGCAGCGCCTTGCGTTGCTGCGTGCTGACGGCCGGGAACCGGGGATCGATCTCCATCAAGGTGTGGGCGATCACGGCTCCGGCGCCGAGCCGCGCGAACCACTTTCGATCGGCCGGGATCACATGCCACGGCGCCCACTCTGTGCTCGTGTGCGACAGCATTTCGGAGAAAGCGTGCTGGTAGTCGTCCCAGCGCTCGCGTTCGGTGACGTCCGCGTCGGAGAACTTCCAGTTGTGGTCGGGTAGGTCCAGCCGGCGCAGGAAACGGATTCGCTGCTCCTCCTGTGACAAGTTCAGGAACAGCTTCACGACGCGGATCCCGTTGTCGGTCAGGTAGCGCTCCCAATCGTTGATCTCGCGATAGCGGCGCTGCCAGACATCGCCCTTCTTGACCGGCTCAGGGAGCTTCTGGCGGTCGAGGTTCTCCGGGTGCACCCGCACGACGAGCACCTCCTCGTAGTGGGAGCGGTTGAAGATCCCGATCTCACCCCGCCGGGGCAGTCGCTGGGCATAGCGCCACAGGAAATCATGGTCGAGCTCCTCCGCCGAGGGCACCTTGAAGCTGTGGACGGTGACCCCTTGCGGGTTGACGCCGCTCATCACGTGCCGGATCGTCCCGTCCTTGCCGGCCGCGTCGAGCGCCTGGAGCACGACCAGCACGCCCCAGGTGTCCTGCGCCGCCAGCCGCGCCTGGTACTCCGAGAGCAGCCCGACCCCATCGTCGAGCATGGCCACACCGTGCTTCTTCCTCTTGACCCCGGCCTTGAACGCGGGATCGAAATCCCGCTGGAGGTTCACCTTCGCGCCCGGCCCCACACGGAACGGCTCGATGAACTCCGCCAGCCGCCTCTGTCTCCTGTCAGCCATCGGCGGGTGTGCGATGCGTGTCTGTGCCGCCGGCGCGACGACGTGGGTTACAGGCCTGTCTCCGCCTTGACCTTGCCGGAATCGACGGCAGCGCTCAGCGCTCGGTAGTCCTGTTCGTTCTGCTCGGCGTAGGCCTTGGAGAACTCGAGGATGGCGCGGTCGAAGCTGTCGCCGTCGCCGAGGTAGGAGGCGATCGCGATCCGGTCGCCGCTGCGGGCGTGTGCCCGGGCCAGCGTCCAGCCGCACAGCTTGCCGTACGTGGCCAGGCCCTTGGGGACCATCTGCTCGATCTCCGCCGATCCCTTCCAGTCCTTGAGCTGGCGCCCGTAGAAGTCGCGCGCTTTGCCGTCGAGGCCGGAGTCGATATGCAGCCACCCGAGGAAGATGTCCGAGGTGGCCTGCATCAGCCGCTGCCCGACGACGACGCGCTCGCCGTGGTTGGAGAACTCGCTCGGCCCGACGAACTCCTCGAGCACGGACGCCTCGGCCTCCTTCATCTGCAGGAACAGCGGGTCCTGTCCGTCGCGACCCAGCATCAGCGCGATCCACGCCCGCGTGCCCACGCTCCCCACGCCGACCACCTTGCGCGCGAAGTCGGTCAACTGGAACTGCTCGAGCAGCACGCGCCGGTCGAACTCGAGCGAATCGCGGTACGTGCGCAGCGTCCGGTGGAGCTCGTCGAACATCGCATCGCGGCTCTCGCCCTGCACGAGCTGATCGATCGGCACGATCAGCGGAGACTCATCGACGATCCGCGCCTGACCGTCGACGACGTGGGTGAGCTTCGCGAAGGCGGTCATGCTGTCCTTCGTGCGCGCCTTTGCCAGGTTCTTCTCCGTGCGCTTGACCAACTTGGGCTTGAACTGCGCCGCGTAGTCCTGGAGCACGTCCTGGATGTCGAGGTGTGCGTACCACACCTCGAGGTTCGTCTTCCCGGCGAACTCGGCCATCGTGGTGCGGTACATGGCGACGGTGTCCAGCACGATCTGGTCCTGGTCCTTGGGCCGGAAGTCATTGGAGCGCGCCGCAATCAGCATGCTCACGGCCAGGCGCTTGACGTCCCACTCCCACGGGCCCGGCAGCGTCTCGTCGAAGTCGTTGACGTCGAACACGAGCTTGCGCTCGGGCGAGGCGAAGACGCCGAAGTTCGACAGGTGGGCGTCCCCACAGCACTGCACGGTCATCCCTGATCGGGGTGTCCCGGCGAGATCCTGGGCCATGATCAGCGCGGCCCCGCGATAGAAGGTGAACGGGGAGACGAGCATCCGGCCGTAGCGAATCGGCACCAGCTCGGGCACGCGCGTCTTCGCCTGGCGCTGCAGCAGCGCGACCGGATCCGGACGATCGGCCGTCGGCTCGAAGACCCCATGACGGGCGCGCGGCACCTCCTTGCGTGCCGCCTTGCCCCGTGCGACGCGCTCCGCCACGGACAGGTGCGGAACCGCCGGCGCCGCCCCCGGCTTCCCCGCCGCTTGGGTGCGCTTCCCGGCCGTGGCCTTCCTCCTGCTGCTCCGAGTGGTCGTTGCCATCGTTGTCGCCTTCCGTCGCTCGGTCTCTATTGACTCATCCAGCGTCCCACAGCGACCGACATTTCACGATGGTGTGGGCACCACTCTCCGAGTGGAAGCGCGCCGTGGCGGCGGACCTCACGTCGCTTGCCCGGACACAGCTCGATTGGATCGCTGCACAGCTGCTGATCGGCAAGCGCTGATGGGGGCATGGAAAGCTGGGTGTATGGTCAGTGGCGCTTCGTTTCACACCTTCGCGGGCGACGATGTTCCCGGCTCCGAGCGTTGGTCGGCTTGGGCGTGTGACTTCCGCGGTCACCGAACGACACACGTCGACGGATGGGAGCTCATCTTGATGGGATCGCCGCTGTACTTCTCACACCCGGCCTGTCTGGAGCACAGGACGCCGGCGGGGCACCCCGAGCGGCCTGGACGGATCGCCGCCATCGAGCGGGCCCTCTCTCGGTGCGGGTGGCTGGGCTATGAGCTCCGAGAGGCGCCCGCGGCGTCCCGGGAGATGCTCGTCGCGGTTCATTCCCCGGAGTACGTCGAGGCGGTGCGCTCGATGAGCCGTCGCGGTGGGGGCGCGTTCGACCCGGAGACCGTCGTGAGCGCCGGGTCCTACGAGGCCGCGGCCCACGCGTCCGGAGCGGCCGTCGCGATGGTGGAGGCGCTGTTGGGGACGCACGAGGCGCGGGTGGGCTTCTGCGCGACACGGCCACCGGGGCACCACGCGAACACCGGCACCACCTCGGGGTTCTGCCTGTTCAACCATGTTGCCGTGGCGACGCGCTTCGCGCTGGACTGGCTGGGGGCGGAGCGCGTGTTCATCTTCGACTGGGACGTTCACCACGGGGATGGCACCAACGACATCTTCCGGGGCAGCGATGCGGTGCTGTACGCGAGCATCCACCAGTCGGAGATCTTTCCCGGTACAGGTCCGCTTTCTGACGCAGGAGCACGCGCCGGCGTGGGTTACTCGCTGAACCTGCCGGTGCCCAAAGGCTCGGGGGAGGACGCGTGGATGTCACTTCTGGAACATGTGGTGATCCCCGCCGCCGAGGAGTTCGATCCCGATCTCGTGCTCATCTCCGCGGGCTTCGACACCCACCACGACGACGTGCAGGCCGGCTGCGAGCTCGAGGCGTCATCGTTCGCCGAGATGGCACGACACATCCGGACGCTCGGTGAGCGCACCGGCGCGCCGGTGGGCGCCGTGCTCGAGGGTGGGTACGCGCTCGACGCGCTCGCCGCCTCGGTCTGCGCCACGATGAAAGCGCTCGCCGGCGAGGGGGCGCCCGACTCGGTGGCGCCTGACTTCCTCACGTCCCGGGCCGCGTCGTACGTCGGCCACCACTGGGGGCTATGAACGATCGGACTCCTCTGCGGGCCAACGGGCTCCAGACGCGCGTCATCGCCGGCGTGGCGATCCTCATTCTCGTCGCCGCCGTCATCTCGGATCGTGTGGCGAACGGATTCTGGATCCGCAACGCGTTCCTCGCCAGCCTCGTGTCGAGCTTGGTGGTGGTGGGGCTTTCGGTGGCAGTCGTCAACGAGGTGCTCGAGCGTCGCCGGCGACGGCGCTGGAGCGTGCTCGCCCAGTACGTCCTGTTGGAGCTCGTCCGCACGGCCCGCCTCACCTGGACTGCTCTGCTGGAGCTGTTGGGCCTCATGTATGCGGGTGAGGAGACACCGGCGACGCTCAGTGCCGGATCGCGCACGCTGCTCGACACGCCACGCATTGTCGCCGCGATGCGCGAACTTCTCGCTGATCCTGACCGACGCCGGCAGCTGCACGGGCTGATCGAGCGGTTGATGGACCGTAGCGATGAGGTGCTGGGTCGCTGGGCCGGGGTGATGCTCAACTCGGCCGCCTACGCCGAGACCATCGACAGGCACGTGGAGCTGTACAGCCGGTTGGCGTGGGTCGGCAGCCTGCTCGAGTACTTCGAGCCCACCGACGACGACCCCCGGCGCCGGCGTCTGAGCCGGAGCAGCCCCGCCGTTCAGCTCCAGGGCGACTTCGATGACGACTGGCTCAGCGACAACCTCGTCGCCATCGCCCAGCTTGCGGAGGCGCTGGACCAGGACTCGCTGAAGTTGGCGCTGCACATCGTGCCGCGGGAGTGGTGGGCCGAGCGCTGGCAGTCCCCGACCGTCGACGCGCCTGACGAGTCCCCGGTGCCGACGCCTCAGCGCGAGTAGAGCGCCTCGAACATCTCCGCGTATCGGGAGTAGACGACGTTGCGCTTGACCTTCAGGGTCGGGGTCAGCTCGCCCGTCTCCTGTGTGAAGTCGTGGTCGAGGATCGCGAAGCGTTTGATCTGCTCGACCTGCGCGTAGCGGGAGTTCACGCCGTCGAGCGCTTCCTGCACGAGGGCGATCGCGTCCGGGTGGTCTGGGAGCTCGCCGAGGTCGTCCGGGAGCCCGCGCTCGCGGGCCCACGGGAGGATCGCCTCGGCGTCGAGCGTGATCAACGCAACCGGGTACGGCCGCCGGTCGCCGTACATCACCGCATGTGAGATGAACGGTGACTGTCGGAGGTCGTTCTCGAGGTTGGACGGCGCGAGGTTCTTGCCGCCGGCGGTGATGATGATGTCCTTCTTGCGGCCGGTGATGCTGAGGAAGCCGTCCTCGTCGAGCGACCCGAGATCGCCGGTGTACAGCCACCCCTCGGGGTCGAGGATCTCCTCCGTGGCCGCCTCGTTGTCCCAGTAGCCCGAGAACACGTGCGGTCCGCGCATCAGGATCTCACCGTCGTCGGCGATCCGGACCTCGAGTCCGGGGAGTGCCCGCCCGACGGTCCCGAACCGGAATGACTCCTGGCGGTTCACCGTGCCTATCGCCATCGTCTCGCTCATCCCGTAGCCCTCCATCACCGGGACGCCCGAGGCGTAGAAGAACTCGAGGATCTCCGGCGCGATCGGAGCGGCCCCGGTCAGCGCCTCGCGCAGGCGCCCACCGAACAGAGCTCGGACCTTGGAGAAGATCCGCTCGTCGGCGCGCTCGAATGGGCCGCGCATCTCGTCCGGCACCGGCTCCCCCCGAGCCTCCAGCCCACGGACCTGAACGCCGAGGTTCACCGCCCGCGCGACATCGTCCTGCTCTTCTGGTGGGACCTGGGACATGGCAAGCGCGTAGAGCTTCTCGAAGATCCGCGGAACTGACGGAAGGTAATCGGGGTGGACCTCCATCAGCTCGGGGATGATCTGCTTCGTGTCCCCGCCGTAGTAGGCGATCGCGGCGCCGACCTGGAAGGCGGCGAGCTGCACGATCTGCGCGAACACGTGGGCGAGCGGGAGATACAGGTACGCGACCTCGCCGGGCCGCAGCGTCTCGATCTCCAGCACGATCGAACAGAGCGACATCGCGTTGCGGTGCGTGAGAACGCACCCCTTGGGCGGACCGGTCGTGCCCGACGTGTAGATGATCAGGGCAGCGTCATCCGGATCCACCGCGTCACGACGACGTGAGAGCTCCTCGCGCTCGCCACCCGAGGCGGCCAGCTCGTCGAATGCGGTCACGCCGTCGACGGCGTCACGACCCTCGATCACGAACAGCGAGCGCAACGCCGGGAGCGCCTCTCGCACCGTGTCGATCTTGGCGCGCTGGGCCGCGTCCTCGACGATCACCGCGACCGCTCCCGAGTTGCCGGCGACCCACGCGCACTCCTCCGCTGAATTGGATGGGTAGATCGGCACGACCACGGCGCCCGCGGTCCACAGCGCGTATGAAGCCACCGACCACTCCGGACGCGTGTCGGCCAGGATGCACACCCGATCGCCGGGCTCGATCCCCTGCACGATGAACCCCGTCGCCAGGCGCTCGATCTCCTCCGCGACCTCAGCGTATGACCGGTCGCGCCACACCCCATCGCCCTTGACCCGCAGGGCCCGTCGGCTGCCGTGGGTGGCGATTGCAAAGCTCGGCAGTCCGGCCGCCGTGAGCGGCGCCGTTTCGGTCTGGGGCATCAACGAACTCCTCGATAAGCGTGCGGGCGGTTGCGCCCGGCATCCTTGAGAGCATCGCACCGAGCGCAAGGCGCGACCTCGAAGGCGGGGTCCAGTAGGGCTAGCCGTTCTCCGACGTCAGGCCATGCCGTCACAATCGGCGCGCGCGGGCCTGGGCGTGAGCACTTACTCCGATCCGTAGTTTCTCGCACGCACTCTTGCAGCCACGTGGACGATAGGGAGAGACACACGCGCGCGGGCCCCGGCGCACGAATATGCTCGTGGAGAAGTCCGGAACGAGCACGAGGAGACGAGATGAAAGCCACCGCGACCCCGACCCGCACGCCGCTCCGCTCGCGTCCGGCCTGGCGGGCCCTCGAGACGCACTTCGCCGAGGTCGGGGCCCTGCACCTCCGCGACATGTTCGCCGGCGACCCCGACCGCGGGGAGCGACTCGCCGCCGAGGGCGCGGGGCTCTACCTCGACTACTCGAAGAACCGGATCACCGACGAGACGATCCGCCTGCTGGTCGCGCTGGCCGAGGAGTGTGGTCTGCGCGAGCGGACCGAGGCGATGTTCCAGGGCGAGCGGATCAACGTCACCGAGAACCGCTCCGTGCTGCACGTTGCGCTCCGGATGCCGAAGGGCGAGTCGCTCCGCGTCGACGGCGTCGACATCGTCGCGGAGGTGCACGGCGTGCTCGATCGCATGTCCGCGTTCGCCGATCGGGTCCGCGCGGGCGACTGGAAGGGGCACACCGGCAAGCGGATCCGCAACGTGGTCAACATCGGCATCGGCGGCTCGGACTTGGGCCCGGTGATGGCGTACGAGGCCCTGCGCCACTACACGCAGCGCGAGCTCGTCTTCCGGTTCGTCTCCAACGTCGACTCCACCGACTTCGCCGAGGCGACGCGCGACCTCGATCCCGAGGAGACACTGTTCATCGTCTCCTCGAAGACGTTCACGACGCTCGAGACGATGACCAACGCCCGGACCGCGCGCGACTGGACCCTGGCCGCGCTCGGCGACGAGGCGGCGATCGCCAAGCACTTCGTCGCCGTCTCCACGAACGCGCGGGCGGTGTCGGAGTTCGGCATCGACACCGACAACATGTTCGGCTTCTGGGACTGGGTCGGCGGTCGCTACTCGATGGACTCGGCGATCGGCCTCTCGACGATGATCGCCGTCGGTCCTGACGGGTTCCGCGAGATGCTCGCCGGCTTCCACGAGATGGACGTCCACTTCCGGACGACGCCGTTCGAGCGCAACCTGCCGGTCCTGATGGGGCTCCTCGACGTCTGGTACGGCGACTTCTTCGGCGCGCAGACAGTCGCCGTCCTGCCCTACAGCCAGTACCTGAAGCGGTTCCCCGCCTACCTGCAGCAGCTGACGATGGAGTCGAACGGCAAGCACGTCACGCTGGACGGGCGCCCGGTCGATTATCAGACCGGCGCCGTCTTCTGGGGCGAGCCGGGCACGAACGGTCAGCACAGCTTCTACCAGCTGATCCACCAGGGCACCGAGCTGATTCCCGCCGACCTGATCGGCTTCGGGAAGGACCTGAACCCGATCCGCGACCACCATGACCTACTGATGTCGAATGTGTTCGCGCAGGCGGAGGCGCTGGCGTTCGGCAAGACCGAGGAGGAGGTGCGAGCCGAGGGAACGCCTGAGGCCGTCGTTCGCCACCGGGTGTTCGAGGGGAACCGCCCGACGAACACGATCCTGACCGAGCAGCTCACGCCGCGCACCCTCGGCGCTCTCGTCGCGCTCTACGAACACAGCGTGTTCACGCAGGGCACGGTCTGGGATGTCAACTCCTTTGACCAGTGGGGCGTCGAGCTCGGGAAGGTGCTCGCGAAGCGGATCATCCCCGAGCTCGAGTCCGCCGATGAGCCCGATCTGCGACATGACAGCTCGACCAATGCGCTGATTCGGCGCTACCGGGCGATGCGATGACCACCATGACAAGGAGCTGAGGATGGCCACGAACACCCCAATGCAACTCGGAATGGTCGGTCTCGGCCGAATGGGCGCCGGCCTCGTCCGGCGGCTGATGCGCGACGGACATCACTGCGTGGGCTACGACGTCTCGCCCGACGCGGTCAAGGCACTCGAGGCGGACGGCGCGGTCGGTGCGTCGTCGATGGCGGACTTCGCCGCCAAGCTCGAGCCGCCGCGAATGGTGTGGGTGATGGTTCCCGCGGGCGAGATCACCGACAAGACGATCGCCGCGCTCGCCGAGGTCCTCGAGCCCGGCGACACGATCATCGACGGCGGCAACACCTACTACCACGACGATCTCCGGCACGCTGCCACGCTCGGCGAGAAGGGCATCCATCACGTGGACGTCGGGACGAGCGGCGGCGTCTGGGGCTTCGAGCGCGGGTTCTGTCTGATGATCGGCGGAGAGCGGGACGTCGTCGATCGGCTGAGCCCGATCTTCGCCTCCATCGCCCCCGGCGTCGACTCCGCACCCAGGACGCCGGGACGGACCGGGGAGCCCGCGCCGGCCGAGCAGGGGTATTACCACTGCGGGCCCAGCGGTGCCGGCCATTTCGTCAAGATGGTCCACAACGGCATCGAGTACGGGCTGATGGCCGCGTACGCCGAGGGCCTGAACATCATCAAGAGCGCGGACGTCGGCCTGCGCCAGATGGACATGGATGCCGAGACGGCGCCGCTCGAGCATCCCGAGTACTACCGGTACGACATCGATACGACCGAGGTGGCCGAGGTCTGGAGGCGGGGGAGCGTCGTCGGCTCGTGGCTGCTCGATTTGACCGCCGCCGCCCTGCAGGCCTCACCGACGCTGGACGAGTTCACCGGCCGGGTGTCGGATTCCGGCGAAGGGCGCTGGACGTCGAAGGCGGCGATCGACGTGGGCGTGCCCGCCCCGACCCTGACGACGGCGCTGTATTCGCGCTTCGCGTCCAGAGGCCTCGATCAGTTCGCCAACAAGCTCCTGTCCGCGATGCGCCAGGAGTTCGGCGGACACGCGGAGAAGTCAGCGTGATCTCCGGGCGCCGTCCCGAGCCCGGGTCACCGGTGGAGGTGCGCCGGACCGCCCGCCGCCCGCGCCCGCGACCCCTCCGCCGCTCAGACCGTCCAGGTACGCCCGCACGGCGTGGGGATCGCGTCCGTCGTGACGGAGCCCGATGTATCGGTCCGGTCGTACGGCCAAGATCGTGACCGCATCGATCCCCAGCTGGTCGGCGACCGAGGCGTCGATGCGCCCGATCGGCTCGTTCGCTTCCTGCGTGCAGAGGCCGAGGACGGCATCGATCAGGCGCGAGCCGGCGTGCGCGGTCTCCAGGGCGCCGACAAGCTCGAGGACGTCGCCGCCGGCAGCTTCCGGGCCGCGTGGGCGACCTCTACGTCGGCGCCAGAAGACACGACCCGTACGGCCACCGGGCGGCGTTCGGACTCATAGCTGTAGAGCAGCTCCGGTCCGCTGATCCCCCGACAGACGAGGGCGAGCTTCCAGCCGAGATTGAAGGCGTCCTGCAGCCCGGTGTTCATCCCGTGACCCTCGGCCGGCGAGCACACGTGGGCCGCGTCGCCGGCGAGCAGCACACGATCGCTCCGGTAGCGCTCGGCGACACGGCAGTGGCAGCGAAACCGGGCCGGGAAAGTCGACGCCGACCAGCTCGCGCACGGCGCTGCGGAGCCCGTCGCAGGCCACCACCCACGAGGCGACCACCTCACTGCGCTCACCGCGCTGCTCGAGCGCTTGGTGGAACGGGACGACCCATGACCAAGGTCCGCGCCGCGTGGAACCAGACGTTCCATTCCCTGCGCATCCGCAACTACCGCCTGTACTTCGTCGCCCAGCTGATCTCGGTGTCCGGCACCTGGATGCAGACCGTGGCCCAGGCCTGGCTGGTCCTCCACCTCACCGGAAGTGGTGTGGACCTCGGGATCGTGGTCGGACTGCAGTTCCTCCCCATGCTGCTGTTCGGCCCGTTCGGGGGGCTGGTGGCCGACCGGATGAACAAGCGCAGGCTGCTCTACATGACACAGACGGCGGGCGGCATCCTGGCCCTGGTGCTGGGCGTCCTGGTGGTGAGCCACGCGGTGCAGCTGTGGCAGGTCTACCTGCTGGCCACCCTGCTCGGCATGGTCAACGTGTTCGACAACCCGACCCGCCAGACCTTCGTGATGGAGATGGTCGGGCGCGATGAACTGCCCAATGCGGTCAGCCTCAACACCGTGGTGATGAACACCTCCCGGGTGGTGGGGCCGGCCATCGGTGGTGTGGTGATCACCGTCTTCGGGCTGGGCATCTGCTTCTTCGTCAACGCCGCGTCGTACATTGCCGTCATCGTCGGGCTGTCCATGATGAGGAGCAAGGAGCTCCATCCGACCCAACGCGTGGTGCGGGCCAAGGGCCAGATCCGCCAGGGCTTCCGCTACGTGTGGCGCACCCCGAGCCTGCGCAACACGCTGCTGGCCGTCGCCGTCATCGGCATCTTCGCCTACAACTTCACCGTCACACTCGCCCTGCTGGCCAAGGTGACCTTCCACGGTGGAGTGGGCGCCTACTCGTTGCTGACCTCGTGCATGGGCATCGGGGCGGTGGTGGGAGGGTTGTTCGCCGCACACCGGGCCCGGCCCACCCCGCGCCTGTT
>Ga0208714_1000131_pt1 | contig 23434 bp, 19 predicted proteins | sample NGESurshal072012_3_FD_184461 | JGI IMG/M metagenome (GOLD analysis project Ga0208714, IMG submission 184461) | Arctic peat soil microbial communities from Barrow, Alaska - NGEE Surface sample 415-1 shallow-072012 (SPAdes) | ecosystem: Environmental > Terrestrial > Soil > Wetlands > Peat ... | reverse complement strand
ATCCCGGCGAGCGCATCGAGACGGCGCTGAACAACTTCTTCAAGCTCGAGAACCTCTCCGCCCTGCGCGAAGTCGCCCTGCGCCAGGTCGCCGAAGAGGTCGAGGCCAAGCGAATCCCCACCGAGTCCGGCACCGGCGGCCGCGGCCGCGAGGAGCGGCTCATCGACACCGCCGCCCCACAGGCGATCGGCGAGCGGCTGCTGGCCCTGATCACCCCCCGGCCCGAATCCCAGCGTGTCGTACGGCGGGCGTGGCGCTCAGCCCAGCGCCTCGGCGGCGAGCTCGACCTACTATGGATCACCGACCACAACCCCAAGCCGGGGGAGCAGGAACAGATCGACGCGCTGCGCCGACTGGCCAGCGTGCTCGGCGCCCATCTGCTAATCGAGCACGGCGACGACGTCGCACTCACCACGCAGCGCGTGGCGATCGAGCGCGGCAGCACCTACATCCTGATGGGCACCCCCAAGCCGCGCAGCGCGATGCGCCGGCTGATCGAGCCGGCGCTGCCGTTCCGGCTGCTCGGGCTGCTGCCCGGCGTCGATCTCCGGATCGTCGCCGACCGCACGCAGATGACCAAGGAGGAAGACGGATGACACTCCCACTGATCCTGATCGTCGTCGTGCTCGTGGTCGCACTTGCCGTGCTCGCCTGGGTGCATCTGAGCTACCGCCAGCGGCGACCGTCGCGCTCGACGAGCACGAACGGCGGCCGGCGCCGGATTCTGTTCCCGTTCGTGGCCTACGCGCTCTCCCAACAGGCGCTCGACGCCGCGCTGCGCCTGTGCGCCGCCGAGGACGCGACGCTCGTGCCCGTGTTCCTGGCCCGGGTCTCGCTCCACCTCCCGCTCGAGACCCCCCTCCCCCGCCAGTCGGCGATCGCGATCCCGCTCCAGGAGGCGATCGAGCACCGGGCGACCAAGTTCGGCATCCCCGTCGACGCCCGGATCGAGCGCGGCCGGACCTATCGCCATGCCCTCCGGCTCACGATCGACAACGAGCGCTTCGACCGCATCGTCATGGCCGCCGCCCAGCACGGCGGCGCCGGCTTCGACCCCGAGGACGTCGCCTGGCTGCTGGCCAACGCCCCGGGCGAGATCGTCGTCCTGCGCCCCGACAAGGACGAGCACCTCGGACCGCCGCCGCCCCGGCGCGCACGACGGTCACGGGGATCGCGGGGATCGCGCGCGCGGGCTCGGGCGGCGCGGGCGAAGGTGGCGGCGTAGGGGGCGCGCCCCGCCCTACTCGTGCAACCGGAACGGCAGCGTGGCCACGACCACGTCGGTCCGTGACCGGAGCACCGCCGCGAGCAGGGCGCCGCGCTGGTTGTGGAGGATCTCGTGGCGCTTCTTCTGGGGCTGGATCTCGATGATCAGAACGGCCATGATCACGTCCTCGCCGGCCAGCGACTCGACGTACTTAACCACCGAGCGCACGAGCGAGCGCTGCGGATTGACGAGCACCTCGAGCGCGACGCCGGGATTCCACGTGGCCCAGTGCTCGAGGATCTTCCCCCGCTCCTCCTCGTCGCAGGCGACCGCAATCGCGACGACGCGCCCGCCGAGCGACAGCGCGGTGCTGAGGACCTGTTGGGTGAGCAGGCTGACGGTCGAGGTCGGGACGATCACGACGCTCTGCTTGGGCTGCGGGGGCGGCGGGATCCGCCCGAGGTGGAGCTCGCGCGCCACCTCGGCGTAGTAGTTCTCGGTCCGGTGAAATAGGACCATCATCACCGGGACCGCGATCACCACCACCCAGGCTCCCTCGAGGAACTTGGTCGAGACGAACACGACCACCGCCACCGCTGTCATCACCGCGCCGGCCCCGTTCAGCACCGCGCGCCGGCGCCAGCCGGGCGGCCGGTCCTTGCGCCAGTGCCGCACGAGCCCGACCTGGCTGATCGTGAAGCCGACGAAGACGCCGATCGTGAACAGCGGGATCAGCTTCTCGGTGACGCCGCCCACGGCGATCAGCAGCAGCCCGGCCGCGACCGCCAGTACGACGATCCCGTGCCGGTAGACGGGACGCTCGGCGCGCAGGTAGAACAGATGCGGGAGCCGGTGGTCCTTGGCCAGCAGGTTCATCAGTACCGGCAGTCCGCCGAAGCTGGTGTTCGCGGCCAGCGCCAGCACGAGCGTGACCGCGAGGTTGGAGACGTAGAACGGCCAGCCGGTGCCGAACGCGCCGGCGGTCAGCTGAGCGAGGACGGTCACGCCGCCGCGCGGCTCGACGTGGTGGGCCTTGATCAGGATCGCGAGCCCGACCAACATGATCCCGAGCATCACCCCGAGCGAGACCTCGGTCTGCTGCCCGGTCCGCACGCGGGGCTTGCGGAACTGCGGCACGCCGTTGGCGATCGCCTCGACGCCGGTGACGGCCGAGCATCCGGCCGCGAACGCCTTGAGCAGCAACACGATGCCGAGCGCCTCGGTGACCGGGAACGCCTCTTTGGTGCCGATCACCGCGACCGGATGCGGATGGAACGGGCTGATGATGATCACCGCGAGCACGCTGACGATGAACAGCAGCGTCGGCCCCATCAGCAGCTTGGCCGACTCGGTGATCCCGAACATGTTGACCGCGGTCAGCAGCACGAGCCCGATCAGGCAGACGAGCAGCAGGTGGTGCGCGAGGCCGGGAAACACGCTCCCGAGGCTGGCCGCGCCGGCGGCGAGGCTGACGGCCACGGTGAGCACGTAGTCGACGACGAGCGAGGCCGCGGCGAGCAGGCTCGTCTTGGGGCCGAGATCCTGCTTGGCCACCGCGTAGGCACCGCCGCCGTCGGGATGGGCGGCGATCACCTGCGTGTAGGAGATCACCAGCAGCACCAGCATCGCCGTGATCACGAGCGTCAGCGGCAGCGTGAACCGCAGCGCGCTGGTGCCGGCGAGAACCAGCACGGCCATCATCGCCTGGGGCCCGTAGGCGACGCTCGAGAGCGCGTCGAGACTGAGCGCCGAGAGGCCGCCGGCGAGGCTCAGGCCCGCGTGCTTGTGATGGGTCGGCGTGTGTCCCGCGCCCCCCGGCGGCCTCGGCCGGGGCGTCTCTGCGCCCGGCTCAGACGGAGTGGCGTCGGTCACGAACTAGATCATCGCTGGTGCGGTCCTCGGCGGCGGCACGACCCCGGGCGCGATGGCCCGGGGCCGAGCTGGCGCCGCACCTCAGGCGAGGCCGTTGGCGGCCAGGAACTGGTGGGCGACCGTCGCCGGAGCCTGCTGATCGAGCGCGACCGCGGCGTTCATCTTCTGGATCGCCTGCAGCGTGAGCAGCGCGCTCACCTTGTTGATCGTCTGCGCGAAGGCCGGTCCCTCAGCCGTCACCACGCTCTGCTTGACGACCGGCGCGACGTTCTGGAAGCCGAACACCTTCTTCGGGTCGGCCAGCAGCAGGTACTTGCCGGTGGTGAGCTGCGGGTCGGTGGTGAACACGTCGGAGACGCCGACCTGACCGCTGTCGAGCGCCTTGTAGAGGAGGCCGATGGCCAGAGGGACGAACGTCGGGTTGATCCCGTACTGCTGCTTGAGGCCGACGAGGCCCTGGGCCCGGGTCTGGAACTCGGGGGGGGCGCCGAGCTTGACCGCGGTGCCGAGTTTCTTCAGGTCAGCGATCGTGGTCAGGTTGTTCTTCTGCGCGTAGGGCCTGAGCGCCGCGAGCGCGTCGGAGTCGTAGAACGGCGTCTGGTCGAGCAGCGTGTAGCCGTTCTTCTGGGCGAACGCCTTGGCCTGGCTATAGGCGCCCTGCGCGCTGTGCGGGGGTGCGGTCACGCCCGCGACGGCCGTCAGCAGCGTGCCCGTGTACTCGGGGTACATGTCGATCTGCCCTGACGTGAGCGCCTTGTAGGTGATCTCGGTGGAGCCGATATTCCCCTTCAGCGTGACCTTGTAGCCCTTGGCCGCCAGCGCCTGCTGATAGAGCGCGCCGAGGATGTACTCCTCGGTGAAGTTCTTGTCGCCGATCGTCACCGCCGGCTTGCCGACCCCGGGACCGCTGCCCGCCGCGGCGGTCGAGCTCGCCCCCGTGCCGGTGGTGGCCGCCGTCGAGCTCGAGGAGCTCGAGGAGCTCGAGGAGGAGCTGCCGCAGGCGGCGAGAGAGAGCGCCGCCGCCAACGCGAGGATCGCGCCGGTCGCGCCCTTCGATCTGGGTAAACGCATCTTGACTCCTGTTCGTGTGGTGAGTGGATGGTTGATCAAGGTTCAGGTGCTCTCGCTGACGATCGGCACGAGCGCCGAGCCGGCGTCCTCCTGCCCGGCGAGCTTCAGCCCGCGCGGAGTCAGCATCCGCTGCACGCCGGCGAGCGCAAACTCCACGACCAGGGCCAGCACCGCGATGCAGATGGCGGCGCCGAGCACGCCGGAGAGGTGGTAGCTGGTCTCGTTGTTGATGATGTCGCCGAGGCTGCCGCTGTAGCCGGTGAGGGCGCTGATCGTGGTCGTGGAGACGACGAACAGGGCCGAGGTGCGGATGCCGGCGAAGATCAGCGGGATGCCCAGCGGCAGTTCGACCTTGCGCAGGACCTCCCAGCCGCTCATGCCCATGCCCCGGGCCGCGTCGACGAGATCCCGGTCGACGCCGTCGACCGCCACGTACGCGTTGGTGATCATCGGTGGCACGGCCAGCACCGAGAGCGCGAGCAGGACGTTGCCGAGGCCGATCCCCAGGAAGGCGACGCCGATGGCCAGCACGGCGAGGCTGGGCAGCGCCCGCCAGATGTTGCCGACGTTGATCGCGACGAACGACCCGCGGTGGATGTGGCCGAGCCAAACGCCGAGCGGGATCGCGATCACGAGCGCGACGGCCATTGCGATGCCGGCGATCTTGAGGGTCTCGAGCGTCAGGTGGACGAGCGTGGGCAGCGGCGGTGCGCCGGGTACCTGCCCGTTGCGGCCGATAAAGCGGAATGCCTCGACGAAGTTGTTCATCGCGATCAGACCGCCCGCGCTCGGGTCCACGGGGTGAGGCGCCGTTGCAGGAGCACGAGCAGCCCATCGGCCATCAGGGCCAGCAGCACGGCCATGCCCCCGGCGACGATCAGCTCGGTCTTGAAGACCTCATTGGAGATCGCCGACAGGATCGGCGCTCCGAGTCCCTCGTTGTCGATCAGCGAGGCCACCGTGGCCAGCGAGATCACGGTCACGGTGGCGATCCGCAGACCGGCGATGATCGCCGGCATGGCCAGCGGCAGCTCCACGCGCAGCAGCGACTGCCGGTCGCTCATACCCATCCCCCGGGCGGCGTCACGCACCTCGGCCGGCACCTCACGCAGTCCGGTGAGCGTGTTGCGGAACAGGATCAGGAGCGTGTAGGAGACGAGCGCGACCTCGGCGGTGGTGCGGCTGAGCCCGAACCCGGGCAGCGGCTCGAGCAGCTCGAACAGGGCCAGCGACGGGATCGTGTAGAGGATCGCCGTGACGATCAGCACGGGGCGCTCGAGCCAGTGGCGGCGATAGGCGGTGAGCGCGAGAGCGGTCGAGAGGACGAACCCGATCGCGACGGCGATCAGGGTCAGCTCGACGTGCTGGCGCAGCGCGGGCCACAGGACCGTGCTCCAGTTGCGCGATACCCAGTTGGGACAGAACAGGTGGTTCGCCCGTTCGCACGCGAACTGCCCCGCGCCGCCGCCGAAGCTCGGGATCACCGGGGCCGCGGCGAAGACGAACGTCATCGCTCGGCCTCCGCGGAGACGCCCGACCCATCGCCGTTCGCCCCGTCGGCGCCCGCGCGATCGCCGCCGGCCCCATCGCCAAGGGCGCCGCTACCGAGCACGCCCCCGAGCAGCTCGAGCGTGACGATCCCGGCCACCTGCTCCTCGCCGTCGACGACGGTCAGCGGCGAACCGCCGCCGGCGATGAGCCGCGACAGCGCGTCGCGCACGGTGGCGCTGAGCGGGACCCGGGCCGGTCCGAGAGCCAGCCCGTTGGGCGAGAGCAGCTCGATGTCGGCCAGCGTGGCCAGGCCGAGGCGCTTGAGCGCGCGGTCCTCGCCGACGAACTCGGCCACGAACTCGTCGGCGGGCTCGGTGAGGATGTCGGCCGGAGTCGCATACTGCGCGAGCACTCCCCCCTGGCGGAGGATCGCGATCCTGTCCCCCATCTTGATCGCCTCGTCGATGTCGTGGGTCACGAACACGACCGTCTTGCGCACCTGCGCCTGCAGACGCAGGAACTCGTCCTGCAACCGGGCGCGATTGATCGGGTCGATCGCCCCGAACGGCTCGTCCATCAGCATCAGCGGCGGATCGGCGGCCAGCGCCCGGGCCACGCCGACGCGCTGGCGCTGCCCGCCGGAGAGCTGGGCCGGGTACCGGGGCCCGATGTCGTCGGGATCCATCCCGATCAGCTCGAGCAGCTCGCGAACCCGGCCCTCGGTACGTGGCTTGTCCCATCCGAGGAGCTTGGGCACGGTCGCGATGTTCTCGTTGACCGTGAGGTGAGGGAACAACCCGATCTGCTGGATCACGTACCCGATCTGCTTGCGCAGCTCGGTCGGCTCGTGATCGAACACGCTGCGGCCGCCGAGCAGGATGTCGCCGCTGGTGAGCGGAATCATCCGGTTGATCAGTCGCATCGCCGTGGTCTTGCCCGACCCCGAGGGGCCGACCAGCACACACACGTCGCCGGCCTCGACGCTGAGACTGAGTTCGGTGATCGCCGGCTCCTTCTGGCCCGGATACCGCTTGCTGACCTGGCGCAGCTCGAGCGCCGCCGCCTGCGGGAATGGCGACGGCCCCTCATCATGGGCGGGGTGTTCTCGGGGCAAAAGGGGAAAACCGGACCGGGTTTCCTGCTGAGAGTACCGGCAGCGTGGCGGGACTCGTCACTGGACCGCCTGTGGCGAGCCGGAAGGGTGCCGCCGAAACCCGTCCCGGCGCCGCCGGGCTTCAGCTCACGCCCGGGACCGGGCGCCCCTCCTCGAGATAGACGCAGCGCTCGCTGCCCACCGAGGCCGAGACGCGGCGCCGCAGCGGTCCGCTCAGGAGCTCCAGCGCCTCGGCCAGCTCGACGACCCGGTGCTCGTCGATCTCCTCCGCCTGGAGCCGGATGCCGGCCAGCTGATCGTCGCTCACGGTGCCGCAATCGAACAGGAACCTCACCCCGCCGGGGCGGCTCGCCTTCGGCCGCAGGAAGTCGACGCACAGCAGCCGGCCCTGCTCCACCTCGAGCCCGCATTCCTCGTGGATCTCGCGGCGGCACGCCTCCCAGGGGGACTCGCCGGTCGGATCGATCTGCCCGCCCGGGAGCGTCCACCCCTTCTTGTAATTGGGCTTGAGGACCAGCAACCGCCCCGCCGCGTCGAAGATCAGGGCCCCGGCGGAGGCCGGGATCCGCGGGACTCCGGCCGGCATGGGTTCAGTCGCGCGGCCGGCCATCACCGGCGATGATGGCCGACCCGGGGCCTGAGCGCGTTCTGCCGGCGATCTACGGGCCGCCGAGCGTGTGCACGAAGTTGCTGCCCGGCGAGCCGAGCCCGGTCATGGCGTCATAGCCCGGGAGGGCCGGGATCGACACGTTCTGTGTGGTGCACGGATCGTGCGACGGAGCCGGCGGGCAGAACTGCTCGGGACCCACGTACCCGATCAGCCGGGTCCAGAACCGGTAGCCGTCGTTGCCGTCGATCGAGTTGGCGAAGTCAGCCCGGGACTGGTCCTGCCTGCCCGCCGGGCCGACGTCGCTGATCGCCGCGCTGTTGCCGTACAGCGCGTACAGCCTCGGGTTCAGGAACCCGCGAGATGTGCCGCCGGCCTGGTCGGCCAGCGCCACCATGCCTGCGAACAGCGGCGAGGACACGCTCGTGCCGCCGATCCGGTACTGGTCGTAGTAGACGCCGTCGGGGAACGTCTGCGTCTCGCCGACGAGGAACCCGGTCGCCGGGTCGCCGACCATCGAGATGTCGGGGACGACCCGCTTCGGATCAGCGCCGACGACCTCGCGGTGAACGGTCGACATCGACCGTGGCACGGCTCCGGCCTGGTAGGACGGCTGCGGGTAGACGTAGCTGGTGCCGCCGCCGGATCCACCGCCCAATGCCAGGTCGATCGGCATCCAGCTGTGGAGCTGGGCGTCCGTGCAATCACCGAGTTTCAGGATCGTGTCGTTGCAGAGCAAGCTCCGGGCCGTCGACCAGCCGAACTCCCCGAGGCGCTGCCCGGCGGCGCCGATCTGCAGCGTCGTGCCGCCGACCGCGGTGGCCCACGGGCTCGACGCCGGGTAATCGGCCACATTGGCGCCCAGGGTGGTGAACTCGTCGCCGTTGTCACCGCTCGAGAACAGGACCGTGATGCCGGTTCCGGCGGCCATGACCAGCGTGCTGTCGACCGCAGCGCGCACGCTGGCGTCATCGAGCAGGTCGCCGCCGTTGTCGCCCCACGAGTTGGTGACGATCCCGGCCCGGTGGCCGTCGACGACCTGGCGCAGGCTGGTGAACAGGTCGGCACCGCAGTTCTGTGCGCCGACGTAGAGGAGATGCGCTCCCGGGGCGATGGCGTGGACCGCCTCGACGTCGAGGGTCTGCTCGCTGTACCAGCCGCTGGCGCCGCACTCATCGCCCTGGGTGAAGTGGCTCGCGAGGACCTGGCTGAACCGCGAGGAGGGGAGCGGATGGCCGGGGTCGTTGCGGGAGGCGTACGTCTGGGCGTCCTGCAGCAGCGTCGGCGATGCGTAGGCGTCGATGATCGCCACCGTCTCACCCGCGCCGTCGAGGCCGGCCGGGGCGTTGTAGGCGCTGCGGAGCTGACCCGGCTTGTAGCCGCAGACCGCGTAGGGCGCCGGCGATGGGTAGCCGTTGCCGTACGGCGGCCGGGTCGTGTCGACCTTCTGGCCGTAGTAGTCACCGCACGGGGAGGCGACGCGGAATCCCGGAGGCTGGGGATAGACGGGGCCGCTCTGGTCCGAAGCGGGAGACGGCGCGCTCGTCGCCGGGTTGTCGGTGCGCAGCCGCGGCGTGGCCAGCGTCTGGCTGACGCCGGTGACGCCGGCGATGATGCCCGCGAGTGGCGCGGGCACCGACAGGTTCCTGTCGGCGAGGCGAAGCGCCCGGCCGTTGACGCGGTGATACGACACCGAGGTTCCGAAGGCTCGTTCGACCTGGGCCGTGGTCCCTGAGGCGCCGATCGCCATCCGGTCGGCGGAGACGTTATGGACCGCGAAGCCGCTCGCCCGCAGGAACGTCGTCACCTCGGTGACCTGCCCCGGCGTGGCGAGAACCGCAGCTCCCATTGCGCGGTGGTGAGGTAGTGGCCGTAGGAGGAGCTCCCCGGCGTGGAGACCGTGGCGGCGAAGCTGCGTGCGCCGGCGGCGGCGTTGAGCTGGACCTCGAAGCTGATCGGGGTCGAGCCCGGCACCGGGGCGACGGTCGGGCTCTTGGCCGCCTCCGGCGAGGCGGTACCGCTGAGATGCGTCGTCGCGGATGCTGAGACCGGACCGGCCTGCGCCACGAGACCCACGGCGAGCGCGATCACCGTGCATAGCGCCAACCCGAGCTTGCGATACGTCATCCAGCCTCCCATTCACAGATGCAACGTCGTTGCGGCCACCCTAGCGGACAGGATCGCCGCCCCGAATGCCGCCGGTCAGCTATCAGGCCGCATGTCCGCTGTGTCGGACCGCAGCGCGCCCACGGACGCGGTCCCCGGCCGGATCGAACAACGGCTCGTTGGTCACCTCCCCCTCGACCCAGGCACCGAACACGTCGACCTCGACGGCCGTCCCGGGCTCGATTTCGGGCGGCAGGTACGCGTAGGCGATCGAGCGCTCCACGGTGTAGCCGTAGCCGCCGCTGGTGACCCGGCCCACGATCCCCCCGCCCACGCGGACGGGCTCGTTGCCCAGCGCCACCGAGCGCGGGTCGCCGAGCACGAGGCAGCGCAGGCGCTTGCGCGGCTCGCCGAGCGCGTCAGAGCCGATGAACTCCTTGTCCTCGCGCACGCAGAACCCGAGGCCCGCCTCCAGCGGGCTGTCATCCGCGGTGATGTCAGCGGCCCACACCCGGTAGCCCTTCTCGAGGCGCAGCGAGTCGATCGCGCGGTAGCCCCCGGCCAGGAGTCCGTGGGGCCGACCGGCCTCCCATAAGGTCCGCCACAGCCCCGCGCCATACTCGGTGGGGCAGTACAGCTCCCAGCCGAACTCGCCGACGAACGTCACTCTGAGGGCGCGCACGGGCACATCGCCGAGCGCGATCTCGCGCATCCGCATGTAGGGGAAGTCGAGCGGGTCCGGAGTGAGCGGGGCGAGGATCTCCCCGGCGCGCGGACCCCAGAGCCCGAAACACGCCCAGCGCGCAGTCATGTCGGCGACGCGCACGGAACCGTCGGCCGGCGCATGCCGGCGGATCCAGCCGAGGTCGTGGTTGCCGAACGCGGTGCCGGTGACGATTCCGAACACGTCGTCCTCGACCCGGGTGACCGTGAAATCGCATTCGATCCCGCCGCGGCGGTTGAGCATCTGGGTGTAGGTGACCGCGCCCGCGTCGCGAGCAACGCGGTTGTCGCACAGGCCCTCGAGGAACGCGGCCGCGCCCGGACCCGCGATCTCGATCTTGGCGAACGACGACTCGTCGAACAGGCAGGCGGTGGTCCGTGCCGCCTGGTGCTCGACGCCGATCGCCGGCGACCAGTGGATCCCCGCCCATCCGCGCGGGCGCAGCGTCTCATCGCCGTCGGCGGCGTTGTCGTCGTACCAGTTCACCCGCTCCCAGCCGGACTTCTCCCCGAACGCAGCGCCGTGCTCGAGGTGCCAGCCATACGCGCTCGAGGTCCGCAACGGCCGCCCGCCCAGGCGCTCGTGGCCCGGGTAGCGGATGTCGTAGTAGGTCTCGTAGACCTCTTTGGCCCGCTTGAGCGTGTAGCTGGGCGAGCGATAATGGGCGCCGAAGCGGCGGATGTCCATGTGCCACACGTCCATCGACGGCTCTCCGTCGAGGATCCACTCCGCCATCACCTTGCCGACCCCGCCCGCGCCGGCGAGGCCGTGGGCGCAGAACCCGGCGGCCACGAAGAACCCGCGCACGTCGGTCTCGCCGAGGCAGAACTCGTTGTCGGGCGTGAACGCCTCGGGCCCGTTGATCAGCCGCGTCACCGTGATCTCGTCCATCACCGGCACACGGTGGCGGGAGTTGTGGGCGATCTCTTCGAACCGCGGCCAGTCCTCCTCGAGCAGGCGGCCGTTGAAGTCGGACGGGATCCGGTCGACCAGATGCTCGTCGAGGGCCCAGGGAGCGCTGTCGCGCTCATAGCCGCCCATGATCAGGCCGCCGCCCTCCTCGCGGAAGTAGATCAGCAGATCGGGGTCACGCAGCGTCGGCAGGTGCTCGTCGGCCGTGCGGTCCCGGAACGGCTGCGTGACCAGGTACTCGTGAGCGAAGGGGATGATCGGCACGCGGACGCCGGCCAGACGGCCGATCTCGGCCGCGAACATGCCGCCCGCGTTGACCACCACGTCAGCCTCGATCCTGCCCCACTCGGTGTGCACGGCGCGCACGCGCGGGTCGCGCCCCGCGTCCGCGACCTCGATCCCGGTGACGCGCGTGTTGGTGAACACGCGCGTCCCGCCCTCGCGCGCCCCATCGACCAGCGCGGTGGTCAGCAGTGAGGGATCCAGGTAGCCATCGCTGGACAGGTAGGACGCGCAACGGACGCCGTCGGTGGCCATGAGCGGGAACAGCTCGCGGGCCTCCTCGGCCGAGATCAATTCGAGCGGCAACCCGAACGTCTTGGCCCACGCGACCTGGCGCAGCACCTCCTGCTCGCGCTCGGGCGTGCAGGCGAGACGGATCCCGCCGCACTCCACCCAGCCGCAGTCCAGTGTTCGGTAGAGCTCGACCGAGTGCATCATCATCCGCGTCAGCGTGACGCCGGCGCGCAGCTGTCCCACCAGTCCCGCGGAGTGAAACGTCGAGCCGCTGGTCAGCGCGTTGCGGTCCAGCAGCACGACGTCGCGCTCGCCGAGCGCGGCCAGATGGTACGCAATCGACGCGCCGCCGACGCCGCCGCCGATGATCACGATCTGGGCGCGTTCGGGCAGCTCACGTGGACGCGGCATTCAGGTACTCCTCGTATCGGGGGTCGGTCGTGGTCTGGCGCAGCCGGGCGAAGTGCTGCTCGGCGTAGCCGCCAAAGTCGAAGTCGAGCTCTGAGAGCGTGCCCTGCACCACGCCCCAGGCGGCCTCGCGGACGTCGGACATCGCTCGCATCAGGCGCAGTCCGGCGAGCTCACGCGCGCTCGGTGGTCTGCCGAGATACGCGGTCAGCAGGCGCAGGTCGGCCTGATGGTCGAACTCGTTGTTGACCGACAGGTTGCCCAGGTCGAAGAACGGGTCGCCCATGCCGGCGTACTCCCAGTCGACGAGCATCAGCGCTCCCCCCTGCGCGCGGATCAGGTTCGCCGTGAGCAGGTCGTTGTGGCACGGGGCTCGCTCCGGCATCGGGCGAACGGCCGCGATCTCGGCCGCGACCGCACGCGCGTGCTCGTAGCCGTCGGGCAGCGAACCGCCACGCTCGAACACGACCCGCGCGTATTCCTCGAGCAGGTCCGGCACCCAGAACGGCACGGGCAGCTCGGGTCCGTGGTCGTGAAAGGCTCGCAGCGCCCGCGCGGCCTCGTCCGGAGCGTCGGCCAGCTCCGCCGCGGACACCGGGCGGCATTCGATGAAGCGCGTCACCAGGTAGGCATCCGAGCCGGCGACGACCGCGGGCGCGATGCCCAACTCGGCGGCGGCGATGTTGGCCACCCGCTCCGCTTGCCGGTTGATCCCGAGCTGCGACGTGTCCTTGCCGGGCAGACGCACGACATAGTCGTCCTCGCCGAGCCGGACGCGGTAGTTGCGATTCGTGATCCCTCCGTCGAGCGGTTGTGGCTCGCCGCCGGCCGGACCGAGCAGCGGCTCGAGCTCGGCCACGATCGCCGCGATGCCCATGCTCGCCGACATGGGTCGCTCAGTCCCCCTCGGGCCGCGCCGCGCGCTCGAGCAGCGGCTCGAACTCGGGGGACTCGAACTCGTCCACCGCCCGGCCCCACAGCGCCTGAGCCCAGTCGCGGATCTCGGGATCGCCGGTGGTGCCGATCCGGATCGAGCCCCACAGGGTCCATCCGTACTTCGACATCAACGACCACAGTCGCGCCCGCGCCAGCTCCTGCGGACGCGGACCGCCGTGATATTCGGTCACGAGCAGCTCAGCCAGTGCAGGGTCGAGCTCCAGCTCGTTGATCGCGTCGCCGAGGTCGTAGCACGGGTCGTTGTTACCGGAGTACTCGTAGTCGATGAGCCAGATGGGGCTTCCGGACCCCGCTGACTCGATGAAGTTCCCCGGCATCAGGTCGTTGTGGCACGGCGCGGTCCGGGTGCGCGTCCGGATGAGGATCTCCCCCACCGCCCGCGCCCGCTCCTCGTAGCGCGCGTATGCGTCCGGCAACGGGTAGGAATGCTCGACGACGATCTCGTGGTAGCGGCGCTGCACCTCGATCATGTCGAAGTCGCGGCTGAACGCGGGCGCTCCGTGCAGCCTGCGCAGCAGGCGGGCCAGAACTGCGACGCGCCGTGGATCACGGAAGTGCTCCGGTGCCAGTGTGGCGCCGTTGACGAACTCCACGACCAGGGCCTCCGGTTCACGCAGACGGGCCACGACACGGACGCCCACCCCGGCCGCGGCGGCCAGCCGCGAGTTGTGGTCCTCGTTGTCGCGATCGATGCCGAGCTGCCCGGTCTCCTTGGCCCCCATCCGGATCACGTAGTCCCCGTCCGCGGTCCGCACCCGGAAGTTCCGATTCGTCATCCCGCCGGCAATCGGTGTCACCGCGCGATCGGCGTCCGCCAGCTCCGGGATCCGCTCGAGGGCAAGCTCCAGCTCGGCGTCGAGCTCGCTGATGCCGGGCTTCGGGCCGCGCTCTGGGCCGGGCTCAACCACGGGTGCGCGTCCCCTCGGGGTCGTAGAGGACATCGCGCTCGAGCCGCGCCGGCGCGCGCTCGCCGAACACGTCGATCGTCAGCTCTGTCCCGACCGGCAGCGCGGCGGGAAGCGTGGCAAGAGCGATGGTGCGGCGCACCGTGTAACCGTAGGCGCAACTGCGGACCCTCCCGACGACGGATTCTCCGAGCCGCACCGCCTCGCCGCCGTAGATCGTCAGGTACGCCTCCTCATCGCCGGCGGTGAGCGTCCGCAGCCGTCTCTGCGGCGCGTCCGCGCCGGGCCGCACCAGCGCCTCGCGGCCGTTGAACTCTCCCTTGGCGAGGTCGACGCAGAACGCCAGTCCGCTTTCGTACGGCGTGTCCGACGACGTGAGGTCGGTGCCGAAGTACCGATACCCCTTCTCCAACCGCAGCGACTCGAGCGCGCGATAGCCGCCCGGCGTGATCCCGTGCGGCGCGCCGGCCGCCATCAGGCGGTCCCAGACCTGGACCGCCCACTCGGGGGCCACGTAGAGCTCGTATCCGAGCTCGCCCACGTACGTGATCCGCTGAGCCAGCACGTGCGCGCCGCCGATGCCGATACCGAGCGCGCGACGGAACGGAAGCGCCGCGCCGGTGACGTCCTCGGCGCTCACCGCGCCGAGCACCTCCCGCGCGGCCGGGCCCCAGATGCCGATCACGGCCAGCTCGTCACTGCGATCGTGGATCTCCACCGCACCGTCCGTGTCGCGCTGGTTGAGCTCGATCCAGCCGCGATCGGCGTCGACCGTCCCCGCCCCGGTGATCACCCGGAAGCGCTGCTCGTCCAAGCGGGTGACGGTGACATCGGCGAGGATCCCGCCGTGCCGGTTCAGGAACTGGGTGTAGACGACGCTGCCGGGGTCGCGGTCCACGCGGCTGTCGCACACGCGCTCGAGCAGCGCGACCGCGCCGGGACCGGACACGTCGAGCTTGCCGAACGAGGTCATGTCGATGATCCCGACCCGCTCGCGGAAGGCCGCGTGCTCGGCCCCGACGCGCGCGAACCACGGGGGTCGCGAGAAGCCGAACCGCCGCTGGTCGGCGCCGCTGCGCCGCCAGCGCCGCCCCGGCTCGAAGTGATCGGGCCGCTCCCAGCCGTTCTTTGACCCGAACACCGCGCCGAGTTCCTGCACTCTCACCTGCAGGGGGCTCGAGCGGCGTCCGCGACCCCACTCGTCGGCATCGAACGGATACCGCAGCCGGTAGTAGTAGCGGTAGGTCTCACGCGCGCACGCGGTGGCGAACGACGGATCGTCGTAGACCGCGCCGAAGCGCCACGGCCGGTAGGCGTTGACGTCGATCTGTGGCTCCCCGTCGATCATCCACTCGGCCAGCGCTCGACCCATACCGCCGGCGCCGCCGAAGCCGTTGAGCGAGAGCCCGGCGGCAATCCAGAAGCCGGGGATGCCCGGCATCGGGCCGAGCAGCGGGTTGGCGTCGGGGGTCATGGCGTCGGGGTGGCAGAGCAGGCGGATCACGCCGGCGCGCTCCAGGAACGGGAACCGCCTGATCGCTCCCTCGAGCAGCGGCGCGAACCGGTCCATGTCGGACTCCACCGGGCTGGCGCCGTGCTCCCACGGGACGCCGTCGGTCCATCGCGCCACAGGGTTGTGCTCGTAGCCGCCGATCAGCATCCCGCCCGCCTCGTCCTTGCCGTAGACGAGGTTGTCGGTGTCCCGAAAGCACGGGCTGCCGCGCGGCACCTCCGCTCCCGGGACGGCCTGCATCAGCACGTGCTGGTGGTCCACCGGTACCGACGGCAGGCGCGCACCGACCATCTCCGCGAGCTGGGGGGCCCAGACGCCGCCCGCGTTGACCACGTGTTCGGTCTCGATCGTGCCGTCCGGCGTCCGCACGGCCCGAACCTCGCGGCGGGGCCCGAGCTCGATCCCCGTCACCCGTGTGCGGATCCTGATCTCCACTCCGAGCGCCCGCGCCGCGCCGGCGACCGCATAGGTGGCGATGTGAGGATCGACATGCCCGTCTCCGGCCATCCACACGCCGCCGTGCAGGGAGCGCTCGGACGCGTACGGCAGACGGCGGAGGACGCCCTCGGGTCCGATCAGCTCGGCCTCGAGACCCAGCGCCGACGCGCGGCTGACGGCGCGCTCGAGGTCCTTGAGCGCGTCGGCGCTCGAGGCGATCCGGACGCTGCCGACCGTGTGGAAGACCTCGAGCTCCTTGTACAGCGCCACGCTGTAACGACGGAACTGCATCATCGTCGCCGAGGGGTTGAACTGCGTCACGAGGCCGGCGGCGTGATGGGTCGAGCCACTCGTGAGCTCACCCTTGTCCAGCAGCACCACATCGGTCCAACCGGCGCGAGCGAGGTGGTAGGCGACGCTGCAGCCGGTGACCCCACCACCGATGACGACGACTCGAGCCGACCCCGGGAGGGGCACGTCAGCGCGGCTGCAGCACGGGGCAGTGGGCACGCCGGGACGGCATGGCGAGAGCATATGTGCTCACGCCCCGGCCGGGGACCCGCGGCAACGGCTGAACCGGCGGCGCTCGTTCATCCCGAGCGCACCCTCCGGCGGGCAGATACACCCGGGCAAGCCATCCGACGCCCGGAGGGGCGATCAGATCCTTGTCAATGCGTTGACCACGGGCGTGCGTGATCTCCCGAGTGAGCCGAGGCGCCCGACCGTCAGTCGTCGTCGTCGAACAACGGAAGCAGCGCGACGGTCATGTTGGCTTGGCGCATCGCGATCACGAGCACCTCGTTGCCGGCCGCGCCGGCGCGGACGAACGCCGTCTTGAAATGGGCCCGGGGGACCGCGAACCAGTTGCGGCTCCATTCCTCATCGTCGCCGACGATGAACAGCAACACCTCATCGGTCTGTCCCGTGGCCTCGAGCAGCCACGCCGGCGGCTCGCCCGACCGCTTCAGCGGGCCGCTCATGCCCGCGATGGGCATCGCGCCCTCGAACCTCGGCGTGATCGTCACCGCAACGGACCGGCCGATCCACCCGTGCAGGTGCAGCAGCACCTCCTCGTAGGAGCGGAAATCCCCCCGTGCGACCATGCGGGCTGAGGTTATGGCGTTCGGCGGACAGGGCGCCGAGGTCGTCGGTGCCCTCCCACACGTCCCCGATCACCCGCGTGACGGCGCCCGCGCGGGCCGTAACTGTCAGTGACGCGCGGTCCGTAACGCGCTCACGTCGACGGCACGAGCGATCACGTTGCCGCCACGGAGGCCGGCCGGTCGGGGTCGGCGCCGGTCTCCTGAGCCGCCGCGGCGGGCTGTTGGTCCGGGATGTTGCCGAGGAAGAACAGCGAGATCAGCGCGACGATGGCGAGGACGGACAGCGCCGTGCGCAGCCCGTCGATCCGTGCCGTCGCGTTCTCCGCGACGATCGCATCGGCGGTCTTCGCGGGCACGTTCGCCTTGTCGAGTGCCTCCTTCAGCTGGGCGTCGGAGACGAACGGGGCGCCGCCCGCGAGCTCCGTCGTGGCCTGGGATTTGACGCTCTCGGGTACGTCGGGGTTGTTCTGAATGCCGGTCACGAACGATGTGGTGAGAGCGGCGATGACGATCGCGCCGGTCAGGGCGGTGCCGATCGACATGCCGAGGTTCGTGATCGTGTTCTGCAGACCGCCGACCTCGCCGCTCTGCTCGTCAGGGACCGATGACACGGTGATGCTCCCGAGCTGTGAGGCCAGCGCGCCGATCCCCAGCCCGGCGAGCAGCATCGGCCAGGTGACGATCTCGGCACCGGCGCCCGCGTCAAGCGCGGCCACCATCACGACCAGGCCGGCGAACAGAGCGAGGAAGCCGAGCCGGGCCACGCGCCGGGGCGAGGCCTGCGGAAAGAACTTGGGGATCCCGGCCGCGGCGAGGATGAGCGTGATCGACAGCGGCAGCAACCGCACGCCGGTGTCGATCGCCGACAATCCGAGCGCCACCGAGAGGAACAGCGGCACGGCGAAGAACAGGCCGGCCTGCAGGAAGAACTGGAAGAAGAAGGCCGTGAGGCCGCCGCGCAGCACGGGCGCGCGCAGGATCGCCGGGTCGACGAGCGGTTCGCGCCCCCGGGCGATCTGCCGGCTCTCCCACTGGAAGAACAGCCACAGCACGACCCCGCCTCCGAGCAGCAGCCAGATCGTCGGCGACAGGCCGATCCACTGAGGCGCGCCCGGCTTGGCCTTCACGAGCCCCCAGGTGCCGGAGCGGAGGATCGCGAACACGATCAGCGCGAGACCGACCGCCGACAGCCCCGTTCCCACGAGGTCGAGCTTGACGCCCGTCTCACGCGGGCCGTCGGCCATGCGCCGGGCGAGCACCAGGATCACCAGCACCATCAGGACCTCGCCGGCGAACACCCATCGCCACGAGAGATACGTCGTGAACAGTCCGCCGACGATGGGCCCGACGGCCACGGCGATCGCCGCCGCCGCTGCGACGAGTCCGTACGCGCGCGGTCGCTCGTCGCGGCCGAAGTTCGAGGCGACGAGGGCGACGATCGCCGGCAGGATCAAGGCGGCCCCGATCCCCTCCAGCCCCGACCAGCCGATCAGCAGCACCGTGAGGTTCGGCGCGATCGCGGTGATGAACGACCCGCAGCCGTAGATCACGCACCCGATCGCGAACGCCCGCTTGCGCCCGAGGATCTTGCCGAGCTTGCCGCCGGTGATCATCAGCGACGCCATCACCAGCGTGTACAGCGTGATCGCGGTCTGGATCCCGGTGATCGTCGTGCCGAGATCCTTGGCCACGGTGGCCATCGACACGTTCATCACGGAACTGTCGAGCGTCATCAGGAACTGGCCCGCGCACAGTGTGGCCAGAACCGCCCCGGCGGCCTTGGCGGCCGTGGCCTCCCTCTGATTCATCGGGTCTCAGAGCCGTTGCGGACACACATCGATGCGGCCGAGCATATTCGCGCCGCCGGAGGCCGGTCGGCCGGGAGCGGCGGTCTGAGCCGCCACGCGGCCTGCGATGCGTGGAGGCGGTGGAGATCCGTCTGAACGCACTGAACGAGAAACAGGGTCCGGCGGTGGGTGGACCCTGCTTCACCCTGTTGGGGTGAGGTCGCGCACGAGCACACCCGCGAGTCTGTGTGCAGCCCGCTCCCGCCCGACAGGAATCGATGTTCACCCGCGAAGCTCTGCGTGATCTCGCCACCGCCGTCCCCGCGGGACTCGTCGTCAGCGTCTACGCGCGGACCGACCCACGGGACCCGGCGAACACCGCGAGCACCCCGGCATGGCAGATCGCGGTGCGCAATGGGCTCAGCGCCGTCGCGGAGCGGTTGGAGACCGGCGCCGCCCGCGAGCACCGGCTGGCCTTCCGCGACCTGCGCGAGCGGATCGAGCGTGAGCTCGTGGAGCTCGAGCCGGCCGAACGCGCCCGCAGCGTCGCCTGGTTCATCGACCTCGACGGAGCGAGCTCGGAGCGCTTCAGCCTCCAGCTTCCGCTCCACGCCAACGACGTCGTCGAGGACACGAAACCGTTCGTCTCCCCCCTCGTGGACATCGCCGACCGCGGCGCACGGACCGGCGTGATCCTCGTCGGCGGCGATCTCGTGCGGCTGCTGCAGATCGAGCAGGCGGAACCCAGTGAACCCGCGAACTCGACCTACGAGCTGACCCTCGGCGATTGGCGGCCGTTTGGTGGATCGGCCGGCGGCAGTCCGGGCCGTGGGCTGCAGACGATCTCCCACCAGGAGCGCTACGAGGCGCGGGTCGACGCCCAGCGCGACCAGCTGTTCGAAACCGCCGCGACCGAGACGGCCAAGCGGCTCCGCGAGCTCGGTTGGGAGCGCCTCGTGCTCGTCTCCGAGCGGCAGGTGGCCAACCGCTTCCGCCACTCCCTCCCGACCGAGCTCGGCGAGCTCGTGATCGCCGAGGTGAACCTCAATCTCCACGGCGAGGAGCCGGCCGTGATCGCCGATGCCCTCGAGCCGCTGATCGAGGACGCCTGGCTCACGCGCACCACGGCGCTGATCGGGGTCGCGCACGGGCGGGCACGCGCCGGAGGCGCGGCAACACTCGGCGCTCAGGAGACGCTGGGGGCACTGGCCGAGGGGCGAGTGGATCACCTGATCCTCGATCCCGACTACGACTTCGCCCAGACCTCGACCATGATTCCGGCGTCGATCGGCGGCCCCGCCGACCTGATCGGAGAGCGTGCGGTCGAGACGGCGATCGCCACCGGCGCGCAGGTCACCGCGCTGCCCACGACCTCCTCCGCGATCCTCCGCGAGGCCGGCGGCATCGTGGCGCTGTTGCGCTACTGAGGGGCCGGCGGCCCGATCCAGGCGGCCGGCTCCTGCCCGCGCCGCCAAATCCCGCGAGGCATCAGCTCGGTGGAAAAGGGCATGGCCACGTTGCCGTGCGCGTCGATGGCGATCAGTCCGCCGCGGCCGCCGAGCTCGCCGACGTCGTCGAGAGCGCGCTGCGCGGCGTCCGGCACTCGTGCCCCGTGTTCGATCAGCGCGGCGATGTGGCGGGCGGTTCCCGAGCGGATGAACGCCTCGCCGTCCCCGGTGCAGGACACCGCCACGCGTGTGTCGGCCCAGGTTCCGGCCCCGATCAGGGGCGAGTCGCCGATCCGGCCGGGCCGCTGCCCGCACACGCCGCCGGTCGAGGTGGCCGCCGCGAGCATCCCCGCGCGGTCGAGGCAGACGGCGCCCACCGTGGCACCCTCGGCGCTGGGAGTGCGCTCGGCGAGCCGGGCCCGCTGGCGCTCCGTGATGAAGTCCGCATTCGTCAGCTGCTCCAAGCCCATCTCCGCAGCGTAGGACTCGGCACTGTCACCGGCGAGGAGCACAGAGCGGGACGTCAACAGCGACCGCGCGCCGGAGATAGGATGCCGGGTCCGCCGCATCCCGGCGACCGCCCCCGCGGCGCGATCGGATCCGCGCATCAGGGCGGCGCTCATCTCGACGGTCCCATCCGAGCACAGCACCGATCCACGGCCGGCGTTGAACAGGTCAAAGTCCTCCATCGATACGACCGCGTCGTGCGCCGCCTCGATCGCATCTCCCCCGCGCTCCAGGCAGGCGCGGGCACACTCGAGCGCCTCTATGAGCGCTTGGTGGCGCGCGTCGTCGGCGTCCGCCGGCCTCGCGCCACGGTCGCCGGCGCCGGCATGGATGACCACGACGGGGGCCACGATCGCGACACCCTACTGCGCGCGAACGGCCAGCTCGCCGCTGGATAACTCGTGGACGGCCAGGCGCCATTGCCGCAGCCCCAAGGCCACGTCCAGCTTCTCGTCAACGTGCTGGACCTGGACATGGGACTTCAGGCGGCGATCGATGCCCCCCGTTACCGAATCCTCGAGGGAGACGAGCTCGCGTTCGAGGAGACGCTCGACGCCGAGCTCGTCGCCGACCTCGAGCGCCGCGGTCACCAGCGGGTCAGCGGAGATCCCCCACCCAGCGATTGGGCCTCTCCGCAAGCGTTCGCGCGGAGCTTCAAGGGCAGCGCGCAGATGATCCGCTTCCATCGCGACCACGCAGCACTCGAGGGCGCGACCGATCCGCGCCTCGACGGCGTGGCGATCGGCCTGTAGACCCAAGTCCGCACACAGGGGATCGTCAGGGCATCGTCGGCGCGCTGCCCAGGCAGGCCGCCGCTCCGCCGGCCTCGAAGGTCGAGACAGCGCACATGGCGGCGCGTGGGTAGTACGCGCCGAGTGCCTGCTGGGCGTCGGCGACCGAGGTGCCGGTGGCGGCTCTCGGGCTGTTGGTGAAGTGCGTGTTGACCAGCATGTTGCGCAGCGAGACCTGCTCGACCGTCGTGGGCTGGCTCGTCGACATCGGCAGCCAAGCGATGCCATTCGCGGCCGTGGCGTTGGACGGCCTGTCTGCCGGGAAGGAGAGCACCACGGTCGCGCTGCCCTGAGCGGCGGTGGGGACCTGGAGGTCGGCGGCGCAGCCGTAGACCGTGCTACCAGATGGTCCGGGCGCGACGACGACCGGGAACGGCTTCGCGTAGACGTAGTTGCACAGTGACCAGTAGCGGACCTGCCAGCGCGCGATGTCATTCCGGGGCCACGGCGCCGGGCTCTCGCCGCCGTTGTATGCGAAGGGCGAGGTCGGCACCTTGGCCTGGATGACGACGACCTCCCCGGCCTGCGGCGTGAAGAACGCGGCCGCGTAGCCGCTGGTCGTGTTGGGGAACGGGATGTCGCCCCCGGAGGCGGGGACGAAGAACTGCAGGTTGGGAGGGCAGCCCGTGGTCCCGGGCGGACACGGTGCCGCCGGGGGTGCCGCCTTGCCCTTCAGGAGCTGTAGGACCTTGGCTCCAAGTGCCGAGGAGCCCAGCTTCGCGCTTCCCGTGCGCGACCCGCAGCGGGGCAGCGTGACGGCCTTGCGGCCGGGCATCGTGATCGTGATCGAGGGGAGCGGCACGCTGCTGAAGTTCAGTTGCGGCGGCAGGTAGACACGGATCATCAGAAAGCCGATGTCCTTTGGCAGAGCACCGGATGTCGGGCTGGCTGGGGCGATCGGCAGCGTGTTGCGCAGCGTTCGCGCCGACCCGAGCGAGCTGACCGAGCGCAGGGACCGCAGCGTGACGCTGTAGCGCGCGCGTCGCGCCGGGCTGCCGGGCAGTGCGCTCCACGGGTTGCGCCCCGTCGCCGGCGCGATCTGGTAGTCGGTCAGCGACGAGGAGACCCCGCGCACGCTGTAGGGCTGAGCGCTGTTGTCGTAGGCCTGGATCGAGAAGTACCGCGCCGTCGGGTACGTGCCGCGCAGGATGATCCGCATCCCGGGCCGTACCCGGTACGGCATCGTCCAGTAGGTGGAGTTTGAGTCCGGATACAGGACGTTGGCGCTCGTCGGGGTGGACTCGACCGGCCACGAGCAGCCCGGGAACGGGGTCGTCGCGGCGGCGGCCGGAATGGCCCAGCCCACCACGCACAGCGCTGCGATTCCCGCCGCTCGGAGAGCAATCCTGGCGCCTGCGCGCCCACCATCAGGCCGAATCATCGAATCTCCCTTGCTCGTCAGCCCCGTTGCGCATTTGGCGCGGCGTGACTGGATGTCGCTCGGCGCCAACCGCGACACGTGCGCGGGCGCGAGCCCATCACGACGGAGGCGAAAGGTCAGGCGAAACGACGAGGACGTCGGTTCGATCAACGACCGCCCAGGCCTATATCGGCAGGAAGCGTGCACAGATCAAGCTCCCGCGATTCGCCGGCCCAACGCCGGATGTACAAGCGCTACGTCGAGCCTTCCAGCACGTGGACCGGCGTCAGGGTGGGCTCTTCGTCGTCGACGCCGATCTCGATCGTGTAGGTGCCCTCGTGTGGGGCCCACCACTGGAGCCCGATCGCGTGCAGTGGTGTGGCGAGCCAGCCGGGCACGAGCTGCGAGGCGCCGGTGGTGGTGTGAAGGTCGAGCTCCAGGGGCGCTGCTGCGGACCCATCCCGAGCGCGCACCGCTGCGCCGTCGGGGCCGAGGATGCGACCGATGAGCTGGTGGCCCTGGTCCGCGCTGACCTCCTCGAACGGGGCGGAGAGCCGCACGGCCACCATGATGCCGACCTCGTGCGGGAAGTCCGCA
>Ga0208714_1000130_pt1 | contig 23438 bp, 25 predicted proteins | sample NGESurshal072012_3_FD_184461 | JGI IMG/M metagenome (GOLD analysis project Ga0208714, IMG submission 184461) | Arctic peat soil microbial communities from Barrow, Alaska - NGEE Surface sample 415-1 shallow-072012 (SPAdes) | ecosystem: Environmental > Terrestrial > Soil > Wetlands > Peat ... | reverse complement strand
GGCCGCCGCCGTGGTCGGGGGCGGGTCTGGGGGGCGCCGATCGGCGCCGCGCGCACTCCCTCCATCACCCGGCGCTTGAGCGCGCGGGGGACCTCGACGGGGGGCGCGGTCATCGGCAGCGCATCGACGACTGCCTCCAGGCTCGCGACCTCGTCGCGGCAGACGGCGCATCGGGCCAGGTGGGCGCGGAACGCATCGAGCTCGTGGTCCTCGAGCGCGCCCAGCACATATGCCGCCGCGTCACCACCACACCGATCCACAGAGCTCACACCACCACCTCCGCCGGATCACCCAAATGCAGCCGCATCTTCGACAAACCCAACCGCATCCTGCCCTTCACCGTCCCCACGGGCAACCCCAACATCTCCGCAATCTGCGAATGCGTAAACCCACCGAAATACGCCAACTCGATCACCCGCCGCTGATCAACCGGCAATCCACCCAACGCCGACCGCACCGCCCGCGCCTCCTCGCGCCTCCCCACCTCCACATCCGTCCGCTCCGGCGCGGCCAACCGCTCCGCCAACCCCTCATCCCCCACATCGCGCCCCTCACGGACAACCCCCCGGCGCAACGCATCAATCGCCCGATTGTGCACCACCCCCAACACCCACGAACGCACACTCCCGCGCGCCCCGTCATACCGCGCCCCCGACCGCCACAGCGACAAGAACGCCTCTTGCACCACATCCTCCGCCATCGCCCGCCGCCCACACATCCGATAGGCGAGCGAAAACGCCGCCCCGCTATGACGGTCGAAAACCACCTCGAAGGCTCGCGCATCCCCCTCACGAACCAGACCCATCAAATCCTCATCGGCGAGACCACCGAAACCGGACCCACGCGAAAGACGACCTGGACGGAACATCATGGCGAAAGTTCTACGCACCAATCAGCGAATCGGATCACCGGCATCCTGAAAAACGGACGATAGTCGCCCGGCGCTCAGCCGTTGATGAGCGGCCCGGCCTTGGCCAGCACCTGGGCCTGTGTCAGCGGCTTGTCGACCCGCCGAAGATCGGGGTTGACTTCGCATCGGCCGTGATGTCAGAATCGCCGTGCCGACGGTCGCGCCTACACTCACGTTTCCGGACCGCGGCAGTCGCCGTGCCGGTGGCAATCATGATCGGCGCCGCAACGGCAACGGCCGCGGTTCTGGGCCTGCCGGCGAGCGGCTCGCAGGTCAACAACGACCCCGCAAACGGGATCGACCCCGGGCTGAGCGCGGGCCTGTCCGATGTCGTCGGCGGGTCTCTGTTGCTCGGTGGGGCACGTGTCCCGTGGGGCACCTTTGAGCAGAAGGCGGGCGCAGCGCAGCACATCTTCGTGCGGGCGTTCAAGAGCGGTCAGTGGGTCACGCAGGGCCAATCGCTCAACATCAGCCCCGGCGCGGAGGCCGAGGCCCCGCAGATCGACTTCGCGGGTGCCGGGCGCAACGTGCCGTGGGACACCTGGTATGAGCCCAACGCCGCCGTGGGCGGCCAGACGCAGATCTTCGCCAGCCGCTTCAATGCCGCGGCCAACACCTGGGTACCGGAAGGACAGGACCGAACGGCGGGCTCCCACGTTCCGTCACTCAACATCCACACCGACAAGGAGGCTGAGAACCCGTCCGTCGCCGGCGGCGCCACCGTGCCCGGCAACGCACCCGTCCCGTGGGTGGCCTGGCAGGAGCAGGACGGAAACGTCAACGCGTCCGGAAACCACGATCAGATCTTCGTCTCCAAGGGCGTCAAGCAGGCCTCGGCTCAGCTGCCGTGCACCGGCTTCAAGCCCTCGGCCTCGGCCAGCGTGAGCGCGTTCTGCTGGCAGCAGGTCGGCGCGGACCGTCTGGCCGCCTCCGGCGGATCCTCGCCGTCGGGCGACCCGAGCCTCAACGTGGATCCGAGTCGTAACGGGATCGAGCCCGATAACGCCTTCACCGGCCCCAGCGACAAGGTCGCCTGGACGGTGTGGTATGAGACGGGCTCGAGTGCGCTTGGCCTGCGAGGCAACGATCAGGTCTTCGCGGCCAAGATCGTGGCCGACCCGAACGCCGACGGCGGCTTCCACTGGCAGGCAGTCGGCGGCGGGACGGCCGCCACGACCAACCCCCTCGACACCTCGAGCTCACCACCGGGGTTCGGGCCCTGTGCGGCATCGGCGTCGGCCGAGGATGCCTGCTCGCTGAACGCCAACCCGGCGCACGGTGCCGAGGATCCGAGCGTCGCCGCCGGCGCGCTGACGCCCGGCGGGACGACCGTTCCGTGGGTCGTCTGGGCCGAGGACACGGGAACGGGGCGCCATGCCATCTTCATCTCGAGGTTGGTCGGCGGTACGCACTTCGAGCTGTTCAACGGCGGTGCGCCGCTGTCGGATACGCGCCACGACGCGGTCAGCCCCGACATCACCTTCTTCGGCTCGATTCCGTATGTGTCGTGGATCGAGTCGGTGGGAGGAGTGCAGCGCGGCTTCATCGGGCATTTCCTGAGCGGTCAATTCGTGCTGGACACGCCCGGAGGGATCGTCCTGGCGTCGAGCGGTCAGCGGGCTTCGCTGATCGACTTCAGAGTGCCGATCTCATCGAACTGCACGGCGGACCCGTTCACCGCGGACGCCACGCAGTGCCCGGCCGCAGCGGTCAACGACCCGTTCTTCCTGTTCACCACGGTGGGCTCGCCACAGCGCCTGTTCGGTGAGGCGCTCGTCGGCGGCTTGAACTGCGTTCTGTTTCCCGGATGCGGTGTCTCCGTTCAGACTCAGGGCAGTGGCGCCGTGATCGTGGCACGACTGGGCCAGGACGACACGGTCGGCATCCTGGTCGAGAAGATCGTCGGCACCAAGCGCGTGCACGGCCGAACGGTCTTCGTGGTCAGGGCGGTTGGGAAGGTGCCGCTGGGTGCGCAACGCTCGGGGCACCTCCGCATCCGCTGGAACCTCAAGGTCAATGGGCACCGCCTGGGGCGTGGGAAGTACCTGATCACCCTGCGCGCCTTCAACCGCAACCGCACCGTGCTGCTCGGGACCACGAACCCGGTCGTGTTCACCGTCAAGTAGCTCCCATGACGCAGAGGTTCCGGTTCGGCCTCGCTCTCAGCGCCGCGAGCGCGCTCATGGCCGCCGGCGGCCGACGGGACTATTCCGTCGGCTGCCGGCAGCCGGCGAGCGCACTGTGTAGACGCTCGCGCAGCCGAACCTGGCGACCGACGCGAGGATCGGGGCGAGGGTTCGCCTCAGGTCGACGGACGTGCAGTCTCCGAGCACGAAGCGGGCGCCGCTGCCGAGCACGAGGGAGCGGGCCGCAGTCGGGCTGAGTGCTCCCTCGAGCAGATCCTCGGTGATCTTCGCCCGTCCTCCGCAGTCGGGCTCTGACCACAGGCAGTTGCCGACGTACGTGCGCCGGTCGGTTTGCGCCGGCACGACCGTGCCGAGGTAGAAGCGAGTCAGAACGCCGCCGGGCTGCGGACTGCGGGCCAGGTAATCGAGCGCGTGCTGCTCGTCATTGGTGATCAAGTTGGGGTTGCCCGGCGTGGGGGTGACGAGGTCGCTGACGCCGTGCAGCTCCCACACCGTCGCCGGAATGGTCACCAGGGCGATGGCGACGGCGGCGATGAGGCGCGGGTGGCGGAGGCGATTCCAGCCTGCCGCCTGGAGGCCCTGGACGGCGAGCACCGAGAGTGGGAACGTGATGCCGGAGAATGCGTGCAGTGGCGTTGCGCTGAGCTCGGTCGCCGAGAGCACGTACACGACCAACGCGGCCGCGGGCCACACCTTCGTGAGTAGCTCGAGGAACGTCTGCGGGCGTTTGCGGTAGGCGAGCGCGGCGGGGATCAGCAGGGGCAGCAGGGCCAGCACGATCGTCAGCAGCGAGAACGTGTGCTTGCTGGCCTCGCGCGCCAGGCCCCAGGAGCTGTCGGCCCGCCCCAGGATGGCGTAGTAGAGCAGGGGCGCAGCGCTCATCGCGATCGTCAGCGCCGGCAGCAGCAGCCGCGGCCGTGGCGCGCAGCGGCTGCGCCACATGACCAGCTCGGCGCCGATCACGATCAGGATCAGGGTCTCGCCCTGCCACGGGTGCAGCGCGCTCGCGATCGCTCCGAGCAGGCCCGGCAGCCAGATGCGCCCGCTGCCGGCGCGAGCCCGCTCGTAGGCCAGCACCGCGAAGGCGAGCGCCGCGATCGAGATCAGGCTGAACGTGTAACCCCAGGTCAGGAAGCCCGGGAAGAGGTCGCCGACGACCCCGAACGATCCGTACACGACCGTGAAGGAGCCGAAGAACAGGGTCAGCACGAGGGCCGAGCGTCGCGGCCACAGCCCGACGAGGTTGCGGCGGGCGAAGGCCCGCGCCGCGGCGAACCCGGCCAGCACGGCCACCGGCTTCCACAGCAGCAGCGCGAGCCACGGAGCGACCCCCAGAGCCGTGATCAGGCCGGAGATCGTGATCACCGGCTGGAAGTAGTCCGACGTGGTGTGACCGAGGACGAACAGGTTCCCCGCCAGGACGTGATGCGAGGCATCCCGGATCCAGGACAGGTACTGCATCTGATCGACGATGTAGCTGCCGTCGGTTCCGGTCCACGATCTGCCGTGGACGATGACCTGCCACAGATCGAGTCCGAGCACCCAGACCGAGACGAGCGCGAATACGAGCAGCACCAGCGGGTCGAAACCGTCGAGGCGGCGGCGCCGCGACCGCGGCTCAGGGGACTCGGTGGCGACCGGGGCCACCTTCTCGACTTCGGCGTGAACGCTGCTCATACGATTTTGCTGTCGTGACCGGTGATCCCAGCGATCTTGCTGGACAGTCGGACGCGGGCGCAACGTGCGCCGGGTATGAACCAGGGCCCGCCGTTAGGCCGACTTCACTACCTAAAGGCTACCCGCTCGGGACCGCCGGCCCGTTGCGGGCGACCGGCGCGGCGGGGGTCTCGGCGACGATCGCGGTTCCGGGGCCGGGTGCCGCCTTGGGTGCCGCCACGGGCGTCGGCTCGCCGGCACTCCCGGCGTCGCCGCTTGCGGCCCGCAGCGCTTGCAGCAGGTCGAGGGGGAACGGGAACACGATCGTCGAGTTCTCGTTGCCACCGATCTCCCGCAGGGTCTGCAGGTAGCGGAGCTGGATCGTGACGGGGTTGCGACTGATCAGATCCGCGGCATCGAGCAGTTTGGCCGCGGCCTGGAACTCGCCCTCCGCGTCGATGATCTTCGCCCGCCGCTCGCGCTCGGCCTCCGCCTGGCGGGCCATCGCGTGCTGCATGCCGGCCGGGATCTCGACGTCTTTGATCTCCACCGTCGTGACCTTGACCCCCCAGGGCTCAGTCTGGTCGTCGATGATGTGCTGCAGGCTCTCGTTCAGCTGCTCGCGTTCGGAGAGCAGATGGTCGAGTTCGGCTTTCCCGAGCACCGAGCGCAGCGTCGTCTGCGCGATCTGCGACGTGGCCGACATCACGTCCTGGATCTCCACGATCGACCGGTTCGGGTCGACGACCCGGAAGTAGGCCACCGCCGTGACCCGCGCGGGCACGTTGTCGCGCGTGATCACCTCCTGCGGCGGGATCTGCAGGGTCACGGTGCGCAGGCTCACGCGAACGAGGCGATCGACGAATGGCGCCAGCACGACCAGGCCCGGGCCCTTCTGGTCGGTGAGGCGGCCGAGGCGGAAGACGACACCGCGTTCGTACTCACGCAGCACACGGACCGAGAAGGCCGCCAGGACCAATCCGACCAGCACGATCACCACGACGGCGACGACGATGACGTCAAGGATCATGGGTTCAACTCCCATTCTTCGGCCTTGCGCACGCCCAAGGTCAATCCGGTGACGCGTTCGACGACCACCCGGTCGCCGTCGTGCAACGCGCTCTCCTGCTCTGGGTGGCTCGGCTGAGCCCGCCACAGTCCTCCGTCGACGAACACGCGGGCGCCGGCCGCGCCGGCGCGAACGACGCCGATGTGGCCGATCATCGCCTCCGTGCCGGCGCGTGGACGCAACCGCCGCACCGAGCCGACGCTGCGGCCGAGGAACATCAGGCCCGCCGCTGAGGCCAGCATCAGGCACACCGCGACACCGGCGACGGCGAGCCACCCCGCGCCCGCGCCGACCAGCAGCACCGACGCGCCCGCCACCAGCGCGACCACAGCCACGCTGGCGATGAAGCCGCCGGTGCTGAGGTGAGCTTCCGCGAGCACGAGGATCACGGCAACGACCACGAGCACGAGACCAAAGACCAGCATGACTTCGATGCTACTCCCCGAGCATCGCGGTCCCTACGGGGATTTGCCCTCGCCATCGATGTCCGCGCGCACCGCAAGGCCGTGGCCGCGTTGGCGGGCGGCCGGCGGGATCGCTTCGGTGTGTGGGTTCAGTTGTGTGGTGCTCATCGTGATGAGCACCTTGGCGACCGTCGGCCGGCGTGTCGATTACCTCACGGGTAAGCACACTGGTGTCGCTGACCCCGCGGCGTCAGCTTTGCCTCAGGCGGCTTCGAGCTCGGCCACGGGCTCCGGCCCGCAGCCGGCGATGCTGTCGGCCAGTCGCGTCGCCGTGACCTGCTCCCAGCGCTTGCTCGCGACGAGCTCGCGGCACAGGTCCCCCATGTCGCCGAGCGACTCGCGGGCGATGACGTCCTGGTCGAGGTCGCCGCTGAAGATCAGGTTGTCCGCGGCGTGCCGGATCCGCTCCTGCTCGTCGGCCAGCAGCTTGCTGGGTCCGAGCTCGTCGAGCATGTGGACGACTCGCCGGTAGGCCTGCACGCGTTCCGGGCTCATTCTCCACCCCCCTGCGGGATTGTGATCAGCATGACGCCCATGATGCCCAGGGCTGGCGGGCCCCGCTTTAGCCCACTGTCCAAACATTCGCGCTCGCGCTTGTACGGGCTCGCAGCGCCGGCCGTCGGCTCACGCTCACTCCTGGAGCGCCCCCGGATCGGCGGGGACGTCGACTGCGTGCTCGCGCAGAGCCACGAGCGGCACGATCTCGAGCGCCCGCTCGTGCGTGGACGCCAGCACCACGTAGGCCGCCGCGCCGTCGGCGTGGGCGCGCAGCCAGTTGACCGCGGTGACGCACCAGCGATCACCCGGCACGAGGCCGGGAAACCTGAACTCGGGCACCGGTGTGATCAGGTCGTTCCCGATCGCGCGCTGGTGATCGAGGAACTCGGCCGTGACGACGGCGCAGATCGTGTGCCTGCCGTGGTCCTCGAGGCCCGACCGGCAGCATCCATCGCGATAGAAGCCGGTCATCGGGTCGGTCCCGCACGGTTCGAGCTCACCTCCGAGGACGTTGCGATCGGGCACAAGCGAAGTATCGCTCCGGCGCGGCGCGAGCGCACACGCTCGCGCGGATCGACGCCCTGGTCTCCGCCGGCGAGACCCCGGCCGAGCTGCCCGTCACGTGCGAATCGGTCTGAGCACCCTGGCTATCGCCTGACGGTGAGCGCCCCCGTGGCGAGCACCGCGTATCTGGCCACGGGCGTGAAGGTCGCGGTCGCGGTGAGGCTGACCCGACGTGCGCGCGCGAGCAGCGCTCGGCCCTCTGAGGTGAGCTCGAGCTTCAGCGGGCCGATGCCCGCCGCGGCGAAGGCCAGCCTGCCGGTGGCGAGGAGCACCCTTCCGGCGTGCCCGCCCTTCCCGTGACGTGCGGGGGCCAGGGAATACCACGCCAGCACCGCGGTGCCGGCGACGAGCGCCCGGACCGGAACGGTCTCGCCGTTCGCCCGCAGAATCGCGCCGATTCTGGCCGCCTTCCCGCGCACCGCGATCGCGTCCCCGAGCACCTTCCTGATCCGGGCCGCCGACGGCGTGACGATCCCGGGCACCATGCCGGTGGGGAGGGACGCCGTCGCGCCGATGCCATGCGCGTTCGCCGCCGCTTCCCGCACGCGGATCGTGTGTCCGGCGTCAGTGGCGCTGACCGTGTAGGCAGGTGTCGTCGCGCTGGTGATGACGACGCAACCGCGGCCGGACGGATCGCAGTCCTCCCACTGGTAGGCGAAGGACGCCGGACTGTTCGCCCACGCCCCATGGGTCTCGGTCAGCGTGTGACCCCGCAGCGCGCGGCCGGACACGCCCGGCGCCGACAGGCTCGCCGGCGGCGCGGGCCGGTGCATCAGAGCCGCGAAGAACGTGTCGGCGATCAACCGGTGACCGATGCTGTTGGCATGGACGTCGACGCCGTAGTCGCACCCTCCGGTGAGGAGGCAGATCACGGCCACGTCCTGCGGCACGGTGCCGTGCTTGAGCGTGCTCACGTCATCGCCGGTGACCTCAGCGGAGAACGCGCCGGCGACGTCCGCGGTGATGAAGCCCGGACCGAAATCGCTCACGAGCCGCGCGTTCAGCGTGTCGAGGACCGGTACGCTCTGCGCCGCGATCGTCTGGCCCGCCGCGCCCGTCACCCAGTACTCGAGGAACGGGTCGTAGTAGGTCATGAACGCGAAGCGGGTCTCCGGCCCCGCCGCCGCGGTGAGCCCGGCGACGATCGTCCGGACATTGCGGTCGATCGCCGCCAGAGCGGCGGCGTTGCAGGTGGCTGAGCCGCCGCAGCCGGCGATGTCGTTGCCACCGATGTCGATCGTCACGAACGGGACGTGGCCGGGGTGCGCCCGCAGGAACGCGTCCGCCTGCGCCAGCTGAGAGCCCAGGAACGACGACGACGTCTCGCCCGGGTTGGCAAGATCCGCCAGCGTGATCCCGGGATCGACCGCCTGGAGCCGCGCGGTCAGCACCATCGGATAGCCACCGCCGGTGACGCTCGGAGCCGATTGCCAGCCCGCCGCGAGCGAGTCGCCGAGCGCGAGGTAGTAGTCGCCGCCGGCGGCGTGCGCCGCGCCGACTGCGGCGCCCCACGCCACGACGACCACGATCAGGGCGAGCCTCCTCACCGGCGAGCGGGCCCGGCGCGGGACTGTGCCTGGTCCGCGCTCCGCGAGTCGGACATGGCCGTGACTGTACAACCGCCTCGCTCGCCGTCGCTGACACCTCGCGCCGCGGCAACGCCGGGGGCTGGCAAGATGACGCCGTGCGGCGCCTCAACCTGCTGGCCCCCGACTTCGATCACGGTTCCGAGCGCGACGGCTACCGCTGGCGCGGTGCGGTCGTCGGGGAGGCCGTCGGGGCCGAGGAGATCGCCGGCCGCCTGTACGAGCTCGCGGATGGGCAGCGGACCCACCCGTACCACTTCCATCACGGGATCGAGGAGTGGCTGCTCGTGGTCGCGGGCAGCCCGCGGCTCCGGACTCCGGTCGGCGAGCGCGTGCTTCGGGGCGGCGACCTCGTCTGCTTCCCCGCCGGGCGCGACGGCGCGCATGAGGTCAGCGGCCCGGGAACGGTCCTGATCGTCTCGACCCGTCGCAGCCCCGACGCGGTCGAATACCCCGACCGCGGCCAGGTGGAGCTCCGCCCCCCGGGCACCGTGTTCCGCACGGCCGATTCCGTCGAGCTGTGGGAGGAGGAGTGACGGCGCCGCTCAATGTCTTCGGCGTCGCCGTCGAGGGCGATCCCGACGCACCGCCCGGCTACGGCCGCCGGCTGGCCGAGCTCGGCCCGCTGCTCGGCGCCGAGCGGCTGGGGGCGTCCGTGTACGAGCTCGATCCGGGCGACAGCGTCTGCCCGTACCACTATGAGAACACCGAGGAGGAGTGGCTGCTCGTCCTCACCGGGACGCCGACGATGCGCGACCCCGACGGAGAACACGAGCTCGCGCCCGGTGACCTCGTGTGCTTCGGCAAGGGGCCCGGCGGTGCCCACAAGGTGACCAATCGATCCGCTGCCGCCGTGCGGATCGTGATGCTCTCGACCATTCCCGAGACCCGGATCCCCGACTCCGGCGAGCCGATCACCATCACTGTCTATCCCGACAGCGACAAGGTCTCGGTGTGGCCACCGGGCAAGCGCTTCCGCATGACCGACGGCGTCGGGTACTGGGACGGGGAGCTCTGAGCGCGGCAGCTGCCGAAGCTCGTGTTCTCGACCACGCTCGAGCGAGTGGAGGGCAACGCAACACTGGCCCGCGACGGCGTCATCGACGCGGTCGGGCTCGAGCTACTGGAGAGCCGGACCTTTGGCGGCCGTGTCGTCTACCTGCGCTACGGGCGCGCCTGAGACGCCGGCTGCTAGTTGACATCCTGGCTGCCGCGGGCGGGTGGCGCGGCGGTGCGAACGACGGCGAGCCGGGCCCGGCTCGATTCGAGCGGGTTGATCCACAGCTCCTCGATCAGGATCTTGATCGTGGCCAGGATCGGCACAGCGACGAACAGCCCCACGAACCCGAACAGCTGCTCCACCGCGATGACGCCGACGACCACGGCGGCCGGGTGCAACTTGACCGCCCGCGCCATCACCACCGGCGCGACCACGTTGCCCTCGATCTGATGGATCACGAGGTAGATGATCGCGACGAGAATCGCCTTTCCCGGGGAGATGGCCAACGCGTACAGGATCGGCGGAATCGAGCTCGCCAGCGCGCCGAAGTAGGGCACGATGATCGCCACCGCGGTGAGGATCGCGAAGAACGCCGCATAGCCGATGCCGGCGAGCTCGAGCGCGAGATAGGTGAGCACGCCGAGCAGCAGCATGCCGACGACGAGCCCCCGGAGCCATCCGAGATACGCCTCCCTGAGCCGTCGCAGCACGTGACTCGCGATGGGCCGGCGGGCCGGCGGCACGAGTCGGGTGAGGCCGTCGACGAGCGGTTGGGGGTGGATCGCGGTGTAGACCGCCGTCAGCACCACGACGATGATCGCCGCCAGCACGCCGGCCAGCGACACGCTCAACGACGCGATCGGCCCCAGCAGCCGCTCGGGATGCTGCGTGTACCCGTTGACGAAATGCTGTACCTGCTGCCCGATCCGGGTAGGTGATGTCCCGGTGAGATGACCCAGGTTGTGACGCAGCGAGTCGACGGTCGCCGGCAGCGAGTTGGCGAACTGATCGACCTCGTGCGTGAACACGGGAACGATCGCGGTGATGAGGCCGATGACCGTGGCTAGGGCAACGAGGAGTGCGAGCACGACCCCGACCGCCCGGGGCACCCCGAAGCGCGCCAGCCACGTGGCCGCTGCCGCCAGCGGGATCGCCAGCACGACGACGATCAGCATCGCCAGCACGAGCGTCGCCAGCTGGCGGAAGATGAGGCCGGCGACGACGAGCCCGAAGGCCAGGAGCACGGACCGATACAGCGCGGTCGGCGTGAGTCTGGAATCAGCGTTCAACAGAGTGGTTATGCCCGCCGCACCGGGTCGCCAAGCGGGAGCTTGGCCGTGAGCGCGCGTGGCGCCTATCGGGCGGTGGCGCTGGGCGCCGGTCTCATCGTCGGCGGCCTGCTGCTGCAACAGCTGATCACCCTCCTGATGGCGGTGATCGTCGTCCTGCTCATCTCGCTACCGCTGTCGGCGGCCGCCGGGCGGGCCGAGCGCCTCGGCCTGCCGAGAGCGGTGGGAGCGATCGTCGCGCTGGCGGTCGGCCTCGCGATCGCGACCGTACTCGGCCTCCTGCTGGTGCCCCAGTTCATCACTGAATCGCGCCGGTTCTCCGCCCGCTTGCCGACGATCATCGCCGGTGCGGAGCACCTCGCGCACGTGCTCACGGGAGTCTCCGGACAGAAGCTGAGCGCCGACGTGGGCGGCTTCGTCCAGGGCTACACCCAGCATCCCGAGCGGCTGCTGGGCCCGGTGACGACGATCGGCCTCACCCTGCTCAGCGTCCTCGTCGAGCTGATCGTGGTGTTGTTCTGTGCCGTCTATGTCGCCGTCAACCCGGACGCACTGCGCTCCGGTCTGTTGCGTCTGATGCCGGACGACCGCCACGCCCAAGCCGAGCGGATCCTCGAACGCGTCCGCACGGCGTGGGTGGGCTGGATCTTCGCCATCGGGATCGACATGGTGCTCCTCGGCGGGCTGCTCTACATCGGCAGGAGTGTGATCGGCCTCGACTTCGCCCTGGGTTTCGCGGTCTTCTCCGCGCTGATGACCGTGATCCCGAATTGGGGCTCGGTGATCAGCGCCGCGCCGCCGATCCTGCTCGGTCTCTCGGAGTCTCCCGGCAAGGCGCTCCTGGTGCTCGGGGTGTACGTGCTCGTCAACCAGATCGAGGGCAACCTGATACTCCCGCTGGTGATGGCCCGGCGAGTCGATGTCCATCCCGCGCTCGTCGCAATCGGGCTCCTGGTCACCGCCCAGCTGTTCGGGATCATCGGCGTGCTGGTCTCGATCCCCCTGCTGTCGTTGGTCCTCATCGTGGTGGACGAGTTGTGGGTCGCGCCCCAGGAAGCGAAGGCGCGACCGGAGATCACCCCTGTGTCGGGGCCGTGAGGCGGCGCAGGACTCAGGACAACAGGACGATCTTGCCGTGGGTGCGGCGCTGCTCCAGCTCGCGGAAGGCGTCCCGAACCTGATCCAGCGGGTACGTGCGCGCGATCGGGATCTCGAGGCCACCGTCGGCGACCAGCCCGGCCAGCTCGGCCAGCAGCGCCGCAGTGGCGATCGCGTGGGTGCCCTGCGCGCTGACCCCGAGGCGCTGCACCGCGTCGTAGTCGATGATCGTGTTGATGCGCTGCGGAGCGACACCGAGTTCGATCGCCAGATCGACGTAGCCGCCGCCGAAGGTGTCGATGAACGCATCCGCCTTCCCGCCGGTCGCGTCCCGGATCCGGTCGGCCTGCCCCTCGCCATAGGTCACGGGGACGACGTCGTGGCGGCGCAGCCAGTCATGGTTGTGCTCGCCCGCCAGCCCGATCACCGTCGCTCCCGTCCGCCGGGCGAGCTGGACGGCCACCGACCCGACGCCGCCTGCGGCGGCTGAGACCACGACTGTCTCACCGGCCTGCGGAGCAACGGCCTGAACCGACGCCAGTGCGGCGAGCCCGACGACGAACAGCGAGCCCGCAACCTCCCACGGGACCGCGGCCGGCTTGGCCGCGAGCTGATCGGCGGGGACGGCCACGAGCTCAGCCTGGCTGGCGCGCTCCTCGGTCCAGCCCAGCACCTCATCGCCGACGGCGAAGTCCGTCACGCCTTCACCCACGGCCTGCACCACACCGGCGAGGTCGGTGCCCTCGCCCGACGGGAAGGTCGCCGGCCAGCGCTCGTGCAGCCGCCCCTCGCGGATGCTGATCTCCCCCGGGTTGATCCCGGCCGCTTTGACCGCGACGAGTATCCGCCCGGGGCCGGCGACCGGATCCTCCACCTCACGCACCTCGAGCACATCCACGCCGCCGTATTCGTCGAATCGCACAGCCTTCATGTCATCTCCTCGGTTGGCCGTCCCGGACGATAGCTACCCACACGTTGGGCCTGCACGAGCGACATCTCGACATGCGTCGTTGAAACCAGCGTTCGCGTTTAGTAGGTTATGCAACACCATCTAACGCATTACGGAGGTGACGGACAATGTCGATCAGCATGCACCGGGTAGAAGGAGCGCTCCTCGGCCACGAGGTGACCGCGCTCGGCTCGCCGCGAGCGCGAGCCGCGGTCGCCGATCGCCGATCGCCTCGACAGCTTGCTGGTGGCGGCGGGGACGCGCCCGGCCGGCCGCTGGCGGGTGCTGCCCGATCGCACCGCGATCCTGGACAACGCCGGCACGATGCGTGACCTGGCCGCGGTCCTGCGTGGACCCGCACCGGTCCGCGCCCGAGGGCTGGCGATCCTCAAGCGGATCCTGAGCGACGGAACGGGTCCCGTGTACGTCGGCGGTGGCGAGGAGCTTGCCCGCCGACTCGATGACGCCCGGGGCGCGTTGCGCGCGTAGCTCCATCGGGGGGCCGTCGTCCATCATCGCCCAGACAGCGGACGGTCTACTCGGCCGATTCAGCCGCCGCAGCCTGATCCAGACGCGCCACGCCGGTCTTGTCCGGCGTGAGGCCCTCACCCTCGACGCGGTCCGTCCACCCGTGCTTGTTGTCGTACCAGCGCCGCGCGGCAGCTCCATACGGATCCGAGTACCAGCCTCCGGAACGCTTGCGCTCCTCGGGCGTCTCGGGCTCGTCGACCGGTCGTTTCCGTGACCAGAAGGCCATACATAGGCGACTGCACCCGATCGATGGCGCGGATCAGGCTGCGTACGCTTCCTGTGCGGTGTCGCGACTCAAGAGACCCCGCACGACGAAGGATCCGGCAGTGGCGACATCTATCTCGTCGTCCCGCCCGCCGCCTGGTCACGCGCCAACGAGATCATCGAGAACCTCGACGCGTAGGTCTCCCGGGACACCCTTGCGAGGGTGTCGTCCGACTCACCCAAGGGGGTCTGGCGGAATCAACCGGCGTGCGGGAACCTCCCGGGTGATACTCATATTGCGCCGTCGCGGGAGGGCCGTGTCCAACAGGCTTTTCGAGGTCCTGCCCGGCGGGTAGTACGAGGACCGATGCGTTAGTCAGGGCGAGGCCCGAGGCAGGAAGACAAACCCCGTTCGCGGAGGAGCGCCACAGGCGCGAACTCTGTCCGACGTCGCCCTGACTAGCGACCTACTCGCCGAGCGCGACCAGCTCGCCCGGTTGCCACCGGCCAGGGGTCCAAGTGGGCGCCGACAAGTCTGGCCGCGTGGCAGATGACCGGCCGGCGCGCGTCGACCAAGCTGTTTCCGAGCGGCGGACCGCCGCAGCCGCGGACCACGTGTCAGACCCCGACCGGAAGGCGCCCCATGCCCTTCAAGCAACGCGTACTCGTCATCGCCAACCAGACGGTGGGCTCGGCAGAGCTTAGGAGCGAGCTGCACGAGCGCTGCCGGAAACGACCGACGGCCGTGATGCTGCTGCTCCCGCACCGCTCCACCGCGGAGGCCGAGGATCGCCTGGGGCGCGCACTGTCCGAACTGCGGGAGGACGGCGTCGAGGCCGCCGGTCGGCTGGCCAACCCGGACCCGTTCCTGGCCGCCCACGAGGAGTGGGATCCGGCGAGGTACGACGAGATCCTGATCTCGACGCTGCCCACGTCGAAATCGCGGTGGCTGAGCTCCGACCTCCCCCGCCGGATCGAGCGACACACCGGCGCACTGGTCAAGATCGTGTCCGGCCGACCGCAGCCCGTGGGGGCCGCCGCGGCGGAGTCGGCAGCCACCCGGGTGATGGTCACCCCGTGAGCCGGCCTGACGCCTCGATTCACGTGCGGGGCTGGTTCGCGACGACGGCCGCCTCGACGAACGCGGGACGCGCCTCGCCGCGCTCGACGTAGGCCTGCAGTCCGGGCCGGCGCTCGAGGGCCCGAACGCGCCCGAGCGGATGGCGCGCGAGGTGCGCGCCGGCCCGGGCGCTCTGTGCGAACCTCTGCGGGCCGTGATCGGGTCAGACGTGGAATGAACGAGCTCCTCCATCGGGCGCGCTTCCGGCGCGATCATCGCTGGGCGACCACCCAGATGTCGCCGTACCTCGACGGAGAGCTCGGGGTGACGCGGACATCGCGGATGGAACGACACGTCAAGGAGTGCGCAGAATGCCGAGCGCTGCTGGCCGGACTGCGCCGCATGCTGAGCGCGCTGCAGCGACTCCCGCCTCCGGCAGGGGGCGCGGAGGCGATCGAGATCGTCGCTTCGGTGCGCGTGCGCCTCGGCGGTCCTCCCGCGCCGGGCGTGAACCGTTGACGGTGTGGGGCGGGTCCAACCAGGCATGAACGACACCACTCATCCCCAGAACCAGGCCGCTCCGCCCCGCGTCGAGAGGACCGAGCGCGAGTGGCGCGAGCAGCTGACCCCCGCCCAGTACGAGGTGCTGCGGGGCAAGGGCACCGAGCGTCCCTTCACCGGTCACTACGTGAGCGAGAAGTGCGATGGGACGTACCGGTGTGCCGGATGCGGCGCCGCGCTGTTCTCCTCGGAGACCAAGTTCGATTCGGGCACGGGCTGGCCGAGCTTCACCGAGCCGGCGGACCGGGCCAACGTCAACCTGCATGAGGACCACAGTCACGGCATGCACCGGATCGAGGTGACCTGCGCGGCGTGCGGCGGCCACCTCGGCCACGTATTCCCCGACGGACCGGGCGAGACCGGCGAGCGCTACTGCATCAACTCCTGCTCACTCGAGCTCGACGCACGCTGACCCGCAGGACGCCCGGCGGGCGGCACGTTCGCGTGTCGCCTGCCGGGGAGTCGGTATAACCGCGCGGTGACCGGCGGCCCCACCTCCGAGCATGACCTGATTCGGCGTGCCCGCGCCGGCGACCAGGACGCCTTCGCCGAACTGGTGATGATCCACGCCGACCGCGTGCGGGGCGCGCTGCGACGCTTCGGACTCGAAGCGAGCGAGGCCGACGAGGTTGCGCAGGAGGTGTTCCTGCGGGCCTGGCGCGGCTTGCCCCGGTTCGAGGAGCGGGCGCAATTCTCAACTTGGCTCTATCGGATCGCCTTCAACGAAGCTCAGCGGCGGCTCTCGCGGCGCGCCCTGCCGCGAACCGAGGCAGATCCCGGTCACGCCGACCCGGTCGCCTCCCTGCCGGAGGCGCCACATCTCGGCCCGGAGGCGCGCGCCCTCGACCATGAATTCGCTCGCGTCCTGGAGCGGGCATTGGCCCAGCTACCCGCCGAGTGGCGGGCAGCCATCGTTCTTCGCGACATCGAGGGTCTCTCCACGCAGGAGGCGGCGGAGGTCGTCGACGTCCGCCCGGCGGCGTTCAAGAGTCGGCTTCACCGCGGCCGGATGCAGCTGCGCGCCCTCCTCGAGCCGTACCTGGAGCTCGAGGAGGGCTGAGGCGCTACCTGACTGTGGTGGCGCAGACCGCGCCGCCGTGCTTCTCGAAGTAGCGCTGGTGGTACTCCTCGGCGGCGTAGAAGGCTTGCCCGGCGCTGATCTCCGTCACGATCGGCGTGCTCCGGGCTCCCTGCAGCCGATCACGGGATGCAATCGCCACCTTCTCCTGCTCGGCGTCGTGGAAGAAGATGGCCGAGCGATACTGGCTGCCGAAGTCCCAGCCCTGCCGGTTCCGGCTGGTCGGGTCGTGGATCGACCAGAACGTCACCAGCAGATCGTCGTACGTGACCGTGGCCGGGTCGACCCACACCTCGACCGCCTCGGCGTGACCGGTGCGCTCGGAGCAGACCTGCTCGTAGGTCGGATCGATCGTGTGTCCGCCGGTGTAGCCGACCGTCGTCTCCACGACGCCCTCGAGCTCACGGAACGCGGCCTCGATACCCCAGAAGCATCCGGCAGCGAATGTCGCCCGCTGGAGCTCTGTGCCATTTGCATTCATCACGTCCGATCCTTTCGTTTGTTCGTGTCTGGACAGACCCGCCACGAGCCCGAAAGGATTCATCCAGGACGGCAGCACCGAGGGTCTCGGCGGAATGAAACACCGCGGCGCGATCGAACGTCCGCGGTTGCCGCGTGAATTCGTCGATGATCGCGTCGTAGTGCATCAGGTGTCAGTTCTCACAGATGTCCCCGGCGGACGGGACTAGCGTCTGCACCACGGTTCCTGACGCGATGTGTCCGCCTCGCGGCGGGCCTCGCAGCAACGAAGGAGGGGCGACATGGGTACGGCATTTGGCATCGTGCTGTTCGGGGTGATCTACGGATCGATTGCGTACATGGTCTATGACCAGGTGGCGGGGCCACGGTCGCGTGGTACGTCTCAGCTTCCGGCCGGGAGCTTCACGGCGTCGAGGCCCAGAGGCGCGCAGACGAGCGCCGGCCGGTCCGAGCGCATCAGTCTGCGCCGCAGCATGACGAAGGCCGGCGCGCCGAGCAGTGCCGGCACCGCGAGCTCGAACAGGCGATAGAGGAGTACCGCCGCGGTGGCCTCGGTGAGGTTGACGCCGTAGAGCGCGAAGACCGCGATCAAGGCTCCCTCGGTGCCGCCGATCCCGCCGGGTACCGGAATGAGGTTGCCGAGCTGGCCGATCAGGTAGCCGAGCACGAGCGTGCCGAACGGCGGCGCGTGCCCAACGGCGGCGAAGCCGCACCCGAGGGCGGCGATGTCGAACGCCATGTACGCGAACGAGCCCACGATCACGCCGACGCTGTGTGCGCGCAGCAGCGCGATCGCCTGATCGACGCCGTCGGCGCCGGCCACCAGCCATGCGTGCACGGCCCGCCGCACGCGCCCGCGCCAGCCGTCGGGCGCGGCGCCGGCGCCGCGCTCCCCGAGCGCACGGAGGAGCCGCGGGCTCAGGCCGATCACGAGCGCGCCCACAGCGGTGATCAGTGCGGGCACGAGCGTGAGGGCCGCCGAGCCACGGCCGTCCAGAATCCCGACGAATACGCCGAGTCCGACCAGAATGAGCGCGAAGAAGTTCGCTGCGCTGGTCACGACGAAGAACGCTACCGTGCGGCGGGCAATGTGACCGGTGGGCATGCCGGCCTGGCGCAGCGCCCACGCCCCGAGCGCGAGTCCGCCGGCGCCTCCCGCCGGCAGCAGCGAGTTGGCCGCCAACTCCGCCATCGCGATGTCGTAGCTCAGTCCCCAGGACATCTGCGAGCAGAACGTCGCGCGGAAGACGAGCAGATAGCCGACGCACGACCCCACCTCCGCGAGCGCGAGCGCCACCACCCAGACCGTGTCCGCGCCCTGAAGACGGGCGCGCACCTGGTCGAGACCGGGGAGGGCGCTGATCGCGATCACCACCAGCGCGACGAGCGCGGCGATCTCGGCGACGCGAATGATCAGGTGCCGCGGGTTCAACTCGTCGGGCATCGCGCGTGTGCGCGGCGCCGGCGCGGTGGCGCCTGAGCCGCTCAGCTCACCGCGGTCCATACCACGTGACGGTCTCGAGTTCGCTCCGCGCCACCACTCCGGCGTTCAGCTTACGCGCCGGAGCTCAGTCGAGAGGGTGCTCGTAGACCACGAACGAGGTCGGCTGCGCAACGGTGTCATAGAGCGATCGGGCCGCGCCGTTGTACTGCTGGGTGTGCCAGTACACGCGATCCGCCCCCCGCTCGCGGGCCTGCGCGTAGACGGCCTCGATCAACGTCCGGGCGATGGGACTGCCGCGCCGTGTCGGATCAACGTAGAGATCCTCCAGATAGCAGTAGCCCGCGCCGCTCCACGTCGAGGGGTGGAAGACGAGATGAGCCAGACCGATCGGCGTGTCGTCCCCGTCGACCGCGACCAGGCCGAGCAGCCCCTGCTCGCCGTCGCGCAGGCGCGCAAACGTCGTCTCGGTCACCGCCTCGGTCAGGTGCGAGCGATAGAAGGAGAGATAGCCGCTCCACAGCGCTTGCCAGCGTCCGCGGTCCTCATCGCGGAGGCGACGCACGCGCACAGGCTGATCGGAATCGGTCATTACTGTGACCATCCCAGAACGCTCGACTCCGTGTGTTCTCGCCCCGCCCCAGTGCCGACCGGCGCGTCTGCGCCGGTGAAGAGCAGCTTCGTCAGCAGGTGGGCGGACGCGACCGGCGTCAGCGCCATGAACACCGTGACCGTCCGGGCCATGCTGGTGGGGATCAGGAAGGCGAGGCTGACCGGCGTCGTCGTGTACAGCCAGAGCAGTGCGGCCACGAGCGCGACGAAACTGAGCAGGTAGAACACGGCGAGCCGCCGGGCGGTCCGAGTGGCCAGGCTGATGATGCACAGGGCGATGAAGATCGCCGCCAGCCAGCCCCACCCGCTGAGCGTCTGGGTGACCATCGCGAACGCGGTCTGCTTGAGCTGGGGAAGACGGTCCAGCACGAACACGGGGCTGAGCGCACGGGGGAGCGGCGGCACGACGGTGTCGCTGAGGTGATGGGCCGCCGTCCAGATCCGCCACGGCGCGATCAGGACCGCGAACAGGCCGATCACTCCGCCTCCTTCGATCGGGGCGCTCAGCCTATGGAATTCCGTTCCGTCGGGCGTGCTCCGTCACGCGGCTTGACGCTCGATCTCGATCTCGGGCTCGGAGCCGATGTAGCCGGCCGGCTGCGGGGTCGCCCCGGCGTCGAGCTCGGCGGCCGGTCCACGAGGGCGCAGGACAACGAGCGCAGTCACGATGCCAACCACGATGCTGATGCCGCCGATCGCGAACGCGAGGTGATAGCCGCTGACCAGTGCGGCGGCGACTGTGTGACCCTGGGCCACGAGACCCTTGGTGTGATTGGTGGCGATCGTGCCGAGCACGGCGAGACCGAGGGCCCCCGCGACCTGCTGCGAGAGGTTCGTGATCCCCGAGCCCAGCCCGGCATCGGCTTCCGGCACGTCGGCCATGGCGATGGTGAGCAGGGGCATGAAGGCGCTGCCGATTCCGAGCCCGATGGCGAAGTAGGCCAGGAAGATGGTCGGGAGAAGGCCGTGTGGACCCCCACCGTTCCGAGCAGCGCGAGGCCGACGACGACCGTGCTCATGCCGGCAACAAGGACGCGCATGGGGCCGAAGCGGGCGACCAGTCGTGCGGTGACCCCGAGCGACAGCATCCCGACCGTCACCGTCCAGGGCAGGAACGCCATCCCGGTCTGCAGAGCGCTGTAGTGCAGCACGTGCTCGAGGTACAGCGTGCCGAGGAAGAAGGTCGAGTACATCCCGGTGACGAGGAACCCGCGCACCGCGCTGGCGCCCATCAGCCCGCGCAGACGCAGGATGCGTAGCGGCATGATCGGGTACTCGATGCGCGACTCGAGGGTGAGAAATGCGCCCATCAACACGATCGCGACGGCGCCGAAGCCGAGCACCGGGGAGGACTCCCAGCCGTGACTCGAGGCCTGGGCGATCGCGTAGACGGCGGTCATCAGGGATGCGGTGACGAGGATGGAGCCGAGCCAGTCGACGCCGTGCTCGAGTCCGAGCCCGTTGTCCGTGGGGATCAGCGCCTTGCCCAGGACGACGGTGGCCAGGCCGATCGGGAGGTTGACGAAGAAGATCCAGTGCCAGCTGAGGGCCTGGGTGAGAGCGCCTCCGGCCAACAGGCCGAGCGAGCCTCCGGCGACGGCAACGAAGACGTACGCGCTCATCGCGCGGGCGCGATGAGCCGCCCCGGGGAACTCGGTCACGATGATGGCGAGAATCACCGAGGCCTGCAGCGCGCCGCCGATGCCCTGGATCAGGCGCGCGGCGATGAGAAAGCCCTGGCTGGGGGCCGCGCCGCACAGGGCCGAGGCGACGGTGAAGACGACGACGCCGGTGAGGAGGACCCGCTTGCGTCCGAGCAGGTCCCCCAGTCGCCCGGCCAGGAGCAGAAAGCTGCCGAAGGTGACGAGGAAGGCATTGACGACCCAGGTCAGGTTGCCCTGGGTGAAGTGGAGATCGCGCTGGATGGCGGGGAGCGCCACATTCACGATGGTCGTGTCGAGAACGATCATCAGCTGCGCGAGGCAGACGACCGCGAGGCCCAGCCAGCGACGCCGGTCGCTGCTGGGAGTGGGCAGAGGTGCCGTGTTCATCTGGATTCCCAACGGTTGAGTGGCTCAAGAGCCGGTGCTAAAGTGGAGCGTGCCTCCAGAACTAAGTGGAGGTATCCTCCGGAACTATACGGAGGGCACCTCCGGTTTGTCAAGAGGATCGGAAGCAAATCGCATGGCCACCCCCGACACCACCGACCAGCTCAGCCGTGCCCGCCCCAAGCGGGCCGACGCGCGGCGCAACTACGACAAGGTGCTCGCCGCCGCGCGGGACGCCTTCGCGGAGAGCGGCGCATCGACGTCGCTGGAGGAGATCGCGCGGCGCGCGGAGGTTGGGATCGGCACCCTGTACCGCCACTTCCCCACGCGCCAGGCGCTGCTCGAGGCCGTCTACGTCGACGAGGTGGAGGAGCTCTGCCGCTCAGCGACCGACTTCGCCGAACTGCCCCCGTGGGAGGCGTTCGTCGGTTGGATGCACCGATTCGCTGCCTACATGGTCACCAAGCAGGCGCTGGCCCAGGACCTTCTGGCCTACGTCGATCGCAATGCCGATCTGTTCAAGAGCAGCCGCGCCGCGCTGTACGCGGCCGGCGGACCGATCCTCGGGCGCGCGCAGGAGTCCGGGGCGGTGCGTACGGACACGGACCTCGCCGAGGTGATCCAGATTGTGGGTGCCATCGCGAAGATCCCGGCCGCCGACCCGGGCCAGATCGAGCACCTCCTCGAGGTCGCGCTCGACGGGTTCCGGTACCGGCCGGCGAGCACCTAGATCGGACCCGGGCGACGCTCGGCGGACGCCCCGACCTCGCGCCGGTGAGAGCGGACAGCCCTACGGATACGCGATCAGGCTCGGTGCGCCGGCATACGGGATACCACGGGCGATTCGGATCCGGAGCACCGTCCGCGACCGCCGCGCCCTGCGCGGTCAGGGGGTGCTTAAGTCGACAAACCACGCCGGCGGGAGGGCTCCTCGGCCATGTAAGCGCCGTGGAGACGCTTAGATGGACGACGAACCTCTCAGGGGCGGCAGTTTGTCGACTTGCGCACCCCCCGCGCGGGTTGCGATGGGACTGGCATCGGCGGCCCGGGCGCGGCCCATTGAGGCCAGGCTGGATGCCGAGCGGCCGCGAGCACGCGGCAGCGCCACCGGGGGCCACTCGAATGCGACGGATTCTGCATCAGGACACGAGTTCGGACTCGGTGCCCGTGCGGGCGACGCCCCGGACGTCGCGGCGGTCAGCGCGGACAGCGATACGGATACGAGATCAGGCTCGGTTCACCGGTATACGGAATGCCCCGGGTGAATCGAATCCGAAGTTCTCGCCGAAGGCGCCCGGCCCGAGCGCGCGCCCGAGCTCGGACTCCCACCATTCTGTGTCTTCGAGCCCGTAGGCGTACACGGCCTTGTCGGGTCCGCCGTGGACGCTCCGATCGGCCTGGTCGTCGCCCCGCAGGTTCACCCCCCGCACAGGCACGCGGCCCTCGACCGGGTGCTTCCAGGTCGCGGTCATCACCGTGCGGCCGTCGACCTCGACCGGACGCGGCGTGCCGACGTTCACCGACGCGACGGTTCCCGCGCTGGAGCCCGGACGAGCGCTCACGACGCCGGGAGCCGGAAGGTCTCGAGCAGTTTCTCCAGGCGGCGCCTGTCCCCATGGATCTCGGCCTCCGTATGGCCGAGGTCACGTTGGCCCGTGGCCAGGGAGAGGAACGCCTCGCGGTCGAGCATGAGTGCGGCATCCGGAGGATAGGGCGGCACGCCGTCGCGGAGCTGCGAGCGTCCATCGGCGACACGCAGCCAGAACGCCTCGTCGGCGACGGCGAAGGCGTACGTCCCGTCGGGTGCGACGTCCGGCGAGCGGTTCATCCAGGCCTGCATGTTCATCGCCGCCCAGGCCGCCCGCGTCTCCGCGTCGTGACTCGGCGGCTCGAGCAGATCGGTGCCCCAGACGATGAGGTCCTGCACGGTGGCCGTGAGCCCTTCGCCGTGTTGGGTCAGCCCGTACGCGCTGGTTCCGGGCGCGGTCTGCACCCGTTCGATGATCGCGGCTGCCGCGAGCCGCTTGAGACGGGCGGCGAGGAGATTTGCGCCGATGCCCGGCAGACCGGACTCCAGATCCGTGAAGCGCTTCGGCCCGCGGGCCAACTCCCGGATGATCAGCAGGGTCCAGCGCTCGCCGACCAGGTCGAGTGCGCGGGCGAGGCTGCAGTTCTGCCGGTAGCTTTGGGTGT
>Ga0208714_1000128_pt1 | contig 23516 bp, 29 predicted proteins | sample NGESurshal072012_3_FD_184461 | JGI IMG/M metagenome (GOLD analysis project Ga0208714, IMG submission 184461) | Arctic peat soil microbial communities from Barrow, Alaska - NGEE Surface sample 415-1 shallow-072012 (SPAdes) | ecosystem: Environmental > Terrestrial > Soil > Wetlands > Peat ... | reverse complement strand
AGCCGATGCACTTCTCCAGGCCGTCCGGCCACCGGTTGAGCTGGTGGTGGCCGTGGAACCGCGGCGCGGTCGGCCGTTTATCCTCCGGGTACTGGACGGTCTCGACCTTCCGGAACATCTCGGTGAAGGTGACCCCGAAGCCCTTGATCGGGTTGAGGAACTCAAGCACCTGTGACCTCCTTACTGGAGGCGGGGGTTTCGACGCCGACACCGTGGTAGTGCGGCAGGTCCAGCGGCGGCACCGGGAACCCGGTGGCGGGCTCGGCGTGGCCGGCTTCGGTCTCGGCGGCGTCCAGCAACTCCTGGGTCATTGCCGCCCGGGTGCGGCCCTTGACGGTGGTTGCCGCAAGCGGGAGGTCCTCCGTCATCGCCTGGCCCGCTGTCGGCCCGTAGCCGTACAAGTTCTCCAAGCTCACCAGCAGCGCACCGTTACGCTCGGCCGCGCTCAATACCCCCCGCTGAAGCGGTGGGAATCGCGCCGGCCAGTCCGTGTACGGAGCGCTCAGACACTGGTAGATAACCGACGCGCCCGCCGCGGCCGCCGCCGCAGCCTCCGGGACGCTCGCGTCAGCCGCCCGCCAACCGACGCCATCGGGCAGCTCCGACGGCCGGTTCCTGGACACCGCCCGGACCGCCAACCCCAGCTCAACCAAGCGGCCGCTCAGAGCACGCCCCACTTGTCCAGCTCCGAACACCACGTGAAGCTGATCGCCACTCATGTCTGCGCTCGCACGCTCGCGGGGGCGACGATCCCGTCAGCCTTCGCACGCTGCGCGGCCTGGCGCACTCCGGCAAGGTCGCGGAAACCCGCAACAGCGGTCGCGAGGAGCAGGATGCCGGCACCCAGGCCAGTGATCGCCACCAGCGCCGTGCCTGACAGGATGACGACCAGGATCACTGGCCCGAGGGTCAACGCCCATCCGACCGGCCGATAACGCGGGAGACTCACACGATAGTCGAGCCACAGCAGCAGTGGGCCGATCGTGATCGCAATCGACGGCAACACCCAATCTGAATGACCAGCCGAACTGACGATCACCGGCAACACGATCGCCGCGGCAAACTCAAGCACGGTCGCGATCGTGACCGCCCGCTCGATCCGCCGTCCCTCCGGGCTCCGCGGCCGCGGAGCCGTGCCGGCCGTAGCCTTCACCGCATAAACAAAGACGCCGATGACGATCACACCGAACACGGCGATCAGGACGGCCGCGACCCCGCCGCCAACCGCCCGGCTCCCGCGGACGATCCAGAACGCTGCAAACGCCGTCTGAATCAGCCCGCCAACCCACCGCACCCGCCTGGACCATGCCTCCTTCGGCGTGAGATCAGCGGCCCTCGTCGGACTCAAGCCGCGGGCGCGTTTCCCCCCCGATGTGGCCGCCGACGCATACCCGACACGGCGCTCGCTCGCCAGCATGGCCGGCTCCTTTCGTCGACCTCTGAGCAGCCAAGCGGCCGGCGGCAGCCGAGCCTCAACGGTTCGCAACCGACAATACTCCTAGTGAAGAACCGACATCGAGGGCACCTCGGCGCCGGGCGCGCACGCCGGCCTCCTCGAGCTCACGAGCAAGCTCCTCGTGCGTCCCGGTCATCAGTGCGGTTCGGTGCCACACGCGGCGGTCGGGATCGGACTCGAGCGTCGCGGCGAGCGCCTCATGTACGCGGCGAAGCTGCTGCAGGCCGGCGCTCGGCCGGACCGCGGAGCGAATCAGCGGGTGTCGAGAATGGAATGTAGTTGACGTCAAGGTCAATGAGCGCCGGGCAGCGATTGCTCATGCGCGGTCGGACCCCCGCCCCCGGCAGCTCCAGCAGCGCCAGGGGGTTGCCGGCGGCCTCACGCAGCACGCGGCTCTGGGTCGTGAGCGGAAGGCCCGGGCCACCGCGTCCAGCAGGAGCTGCAGCAGTTACGTCGTTCGAGGCCGGTCAGCCTGTGCTCCGGCAGCCCGTGTCCGCGAGCCCCCCGGTACCGTCGCGCGCCGCCGCCAGCAAGAGAACCGGGTCGGACTCGATTCGCCGGGCAATGAACGCGAGCACGTCTGCGGCCGGTCGGTCGAGCCAGTGCGCGTCGTCGACGACGAGGAGCACCGGGACATCTGTGGCGACGTCCGAGACGAGGTCCAGCGCGGCCATTGCCATCCGGTAGGGCTCAGGCGCGACCTCAGGGGCTAGTCCGAACGCGGCGTCGAGCGTGTCCCGCTGAATGGGAGGCAGCTCGACCGCACGCTCGCGTACGGAACGGAGCATCTGATGCAGTCAGTCCGGCAAGGGGGCAGATTCGTGACCGGGTGCTCATCAGCCGTTGGCGTCCGCGACCCGCGCGCAGGGAACTCAGCCGTAGTGTGCGGCGACGATGTCGTCGATTGCCGTGACGACGGAGAAGTCGCCAACGATCCGGTTGCGCATTACGGCCACCGCGATGCCGGAATCGATGTCGGCGTACGCGGCGGTCCCGTTCGAGCCGACCATGCCGAAGGTCGAGCCCGGACGCGGCTGCGCGGTGCCGAGGCGCGCGGGGCTGTACCCGAGCGCCCATGTGGTTGGGAATCCCATCACCTGATCGGTGCCGGAAAACGCCGGTGCCGCGATCGACTTCAGGCGCCGGGCTGAGATGAGCTCGACACCTTCGATGTGACCGAGGAGCGCGGCGTACATCCGGGCGACCGCACGCGCCGTCATCGTGCCCTGCGACGGGATGTCGGCTGCGAGAACGTCGTGGCGGTTGGCGAACGCAGCGGTTGGCTGCACGCCGGGCGGGACCGCGCGGTCGAGCGGCGAGCCGGAGACTGGCCGCGGCGGCTCGTCGCCCTCGGGACCGACTCGTGCCACTCGGGCCATGAGCTGGCCGGGCACGCCGAAATGCAGCTCGTCGGCGACTCCAAGCGGCGCCGCGATCTCCTCGCACAAGATCGACGCGAGGGTGCGCCCGGTCGCGCGACGAACCGTCTCACCGAGCACGAACCCGAACGTCAATGCGTGGTAGCCGGTCATCGTGCCCGGCGGCCACCATGGCGGCTCGTCGGCAATGAACGCGCAGACGCGATCCCAGTTGCAGAGCTCGTCGGGCGTGATCTCTGGCCACAGCCCCGGAACCCCCGCGGTGTGGACGAGCACGTCGGCGAGCGTCACCCTGTGCTTGCCGTGGGCGGCAAACTCGGGCCACACGTCCGCCACCCGCTGGTCATAGGCGAGTGCGCCGCGCTCGACGAGCACGTGCGCGACCGCGGCGGCGACTCCCTTGGCCGTCGACGTCGCGAAAAACAGCGTGCTCGTCCTCGCCGCGTCGCCCGTGCGCTGATCGGCGACACCGGCGACCGCGTCGACGACGATGTGACCCCTGTGCAGGACCGCGACCTGGAGCCCGATCTCCGCCCGGGAGGCGACGAGCTCATCGATCGTCGCCTGGACCTGCCGCTGAACCTCGCCCTCCGCCATCACCTGAGAAAGCGCCACGTCGTCTGGCTGAAGCTGTCGCCCTTGCGAAACCCCAGTGCCCGCACCGGCGGCACGCGGAACACCATCGCACGGGCGCCGGAGACCCGGTGAGTGAACGCCCCGTCGCGCACCGCGAAATCCCACGTGTCGGTCCCATACTTCGCTGCGAACGCCTGAGCGACAGGCCCAAGCTCCGCGTCGCTCGTGACCTGCTCGGCCACTCCCTCGAGCACGACGTCGAGCGCCCCTGCGACGAGGTCGCTGCGACCGGTTGTGAGGATGCACGCCGGGTTCTCGGCCAGGTTCTCCGCCTTGCGCTCTCCCGGCCCGGTCGAGAACCACATCGAACCCCCATGCCACACCGCAATCAGCGGCGTGACGTGCGGCCTGCCGTCCGAGCGGACTGTTGACAGCCAGAACGTGTCCGCGGCGACAAGTTCCTCGAGTCCCACTGCCCACGGCGTGGGCGCGGCGTCTGGATCGCTGAAGCCATGGATCTCGGCAATCACGTCGCCAGGCAAGGTGCTCATCAGGCTCCTCCTTCCAAGTCGGTCCGTGGCGCTCACCGGAGTTCTGATTCTCCTGAGGGCCGCTTGACACCAACAGCATCCCTGGCGGACGCCCACCGATCAACACCAACTTCAGGGCAAGCTCGGTGACCAGCGCGCGCCGACTACGTGGCCGAGGCGACCCGCGGCGTCGAGGGGGTCCTCGGGTGCATCCGGACGACTGGTCGCTGCCGGACCCCGACGCCGACGCGGAACGGACAGGGGAAGGACTGGCCGCGGCGATGCGGCAGAACCGGATCGCGCGTGTTCATGCCCGCGTCGCGACGGCGGCGATGTCACGCGGGTCGACCCACGGCAGCGACGCGTCCATTGGCCCGGTGGGGTGAGCCCCCCGGCGCGCAGCCCGTCGAGATCCAGACTAGATTGGTCATGAACAAGCCGCAGCGCAGATGCAGCATGGTGCCGATGTCATCGCGCGTGGCGCCGAGTCGCTGCTCGATGCGGGCGAAGCCGGCGCCGTGGCGCATCTCGGCGCCGATACTGCTCTGGAACACCAAGTGATGTCGCCGTCGAGGGGATCGTCGGCATGGCCGCGGGCAAGCGCGAAGGTTTACCCCGGAACAGCTGCGCTCGGTGCTGACGACGACGCCGAGCAGCCTGGCCGGCTGGGCGATCACGCATCTGCGGCCGGCGACCGGGCGCTGCAACGCCCTTCCCCGGGACCGACACCGGCCCTTGACTTTGCGACGTAAAGCCTAGTAGGCTTTGCGCCACAAAGACTGCGAAGGAGCGAGAGATGCAAGGGACGTACGACAGGGGCACAAGCGAGTCGTTCGAGGACGAGGGCGGACTGGATCCCCGTGAGGCGGCACGGCTGCTGGAGCGGACCAGACGGGAGGCGCGGCGCGGGCTGGACTTCAGGTCGCCGGGGCTGTCGCTGCTGGCGGCGGTGGGGGTATTGGTCGGCTTCGGCGCGGTGTGGCTGTCGGTCCGCGGACAGCATCCCTACAAGGGTCCGACGCCGGCGGGTCTGGTCGTCCTCTACGCGTTCGTGCTGATCCGGATCGGCTCGGTGGTCTACGCCCATCGCCGCGCCCAGGCCGGCATCAGCGGACGGTCCGTGCAGCGGCGGCAGGCGGAGGGAGCAGCCCTAGCGGTGGCGCTGGTCGCGGTGTACGTGGTCATGGCAGCGCTTGCGAGCGACGGGGCGAGTGACGGCGTCGTCTACGGCGTGTACGTCGTGACGGCAACAATGCTCGTCCTCGGCACATTCGGGGCAGCGCGCTCGGCGGTACGGGAGGACTGGCACGAACTTGGCGTGTCGCTCGCGGTCGTGCTCGTCGCCGCGGGGAGCGCGTTCGCTGGCCCCCGCGGAGTGTGGCTGAGCAACGGCGTGGGCCTCTGCCTCGTGCTCCTGGGATACAGCGCCGCCCAGGCGTGGCTGCTTCGTGCGGCTCGATCAGACGCATGACGGCTGACACGCTTGACCCTTTGATCCACGTCCCCGCCCGACTGCAGATCGTGGCCACGCTGGCTGCATTGCCCGACGGTGACGCACTGTCCTTCACCCGCCTGCAGGACATGATCGGGCTGACGCCGGGCAACCTGATCACCCACCTGCGCAAGCTCGAGGAGGCCGACTACCTCACCAGCGAGAAGACCGGGAACGGTCCGGCGTCGCGGACCTCGGTGGCGCTGACCCACCGGGGTCGCGCGGCCCTGGGCATCTACACCGAAACGCTGCGCGGGCTGCTCAAGGGGCTATAGACACATGGCGGCGACAGCGTGGCCCGGTAAGGTCCACAACATGGAGAAGAGCAGCTCCGCGGGGAAGGTCGAGTCTCCGTCTCAGCTGATCGACGCACGGATCGGGGAACTGGGCGACTGGCGGGGCGAGACCCTCTCCCGGCTCCGCGCCCTGATCAAGCAGGCCGATCCCCAGGTGGTCGAGGAGTGGAAGTGGAGAAAGGCCTCTCATCCGGGCGTTCCGGTGTGGTATGACCAAGGGCCGATCTGCACCGGCGAGACGTACAAGAGCGTGGTGAAACTGACGTTCTTCAAGGGGGCCTCGCTTGAGGACCCTTCCGGGTTGTTCAACTCGAGCCTCGGAGGCAACACCCGGCGTGCCATCGACTTCCATGAGGACGATGAGATCGACGAGAAGGCCTTCGTGACGCTTATTCGAGCTGCCGTGAGCCTGAACGAGTCCTCGTCTCGCTAGTGCATTCCGCAACAGACGAACGCTCGGTGCCCGTATTGTGCCCGAGAAGTCGGTCGGGTTCCCGTTGTGAAGACCGACCCGCCTGAGGCGCTGGAGGCCGGGCCGGCGTCGATGCACAATGGTTCGGCGTCTTGCGGGCACGTTGCGATTCCGGCGTCCTAACCCGTGTAGGATTGGGGTGCCACATGATGGGGCACCGGGGCTCCCTGACCCATGTCTGAACCTCTTCGCCCGTCCCGCGGCGTTGACGAAGCCGCCTGGAACGACGATCGTCTCTGGGTACAGGCGGCCGTACTCATGGTCGAGGACGGCTTCACGATGGCGCAGGTCGGCCGCGAGCTCGAGGTGCCCTACACGAGGCTGTACGAGGCACTGCACCCGTCTCAGTGCGAGAGCCACACCAAAGACCGCGAGCAGTCTGAGCGCAAATCTCGCTGTGTGCGTTGCCTGCGGCGGCTCAGCTACCACACGCAGGTCCGCGAGCCCGTGTGCAGAGAGTGCGAGCAGGCGTGGGCCAGGCGCAATGACGTGGCGATCGTCGAGTTGTGGTACGAGGGACTCAAGAGCCCGGCGATTGCCGAGCGACTGGGGGACATGACCCCGAATGACGTGAACCGGCGCGTGGGCAACATCAGGCGCCATCAGGGCATTGACTTGCCCTACCGACGGTGACTCAGCACACTCATCTCCGTCAAGCTCGTTTGCTTGATCTGATGATGCCGTTGAAGGCCGCGCGGAACGCTCCGCTCAAGGCGGTCGAGTAGGTCGGAGTCAGATGGTTGTCGTCTCGGTAGGCGATGATCTTTCCGATCACGAGTGGGCACTGGGCTTCGTAACAGAACCAGCCCGTGGTGTCGATGAAGCCCAGGCCGTCACTGGCGGCCATCTGCGAGACCGCGCCGGTGATCGCCGTCTGGTCCTGACCCAGCGGCCGGCTGCAGCTGGCGAACGTCGCGTTCGGTGCGAGCAGGCAGTCGACGGGGTTGTTGGCGCGGGTCGGGGGGTCGCCGATGATCGCGACATGCTTGGCGCTGCGCTTGACCCCGTCGGCCGCTGCCCGAAGTCCGTTCAGAACCCACGGCTCGCCCCTGATGCCGACGTAGCTGTAGTAACCAGCAATCAGCACGACGTCCGGATGCAGCGAGCGGGCCTTCGCCATCGCCCAGTTGAACCAGGCATGGCACTCGTCGAGGCTGGCGAGACTGTGACCCGCATCCACATGGTATCCGCCGGTCCACTCGCTCGCGAGGCACCCCTGCTTCAGCAGCGGCACCACCGCCCACCCATCGTGCTGCCCGAGACTGATGATCGCCGGCATCCACATCTCCGCGTGCGAATCGCCAATGACTACGATCGTTCGCGAGCTCGACACGGCGCCGAAGCGACAGATGTTCTGCGTCGTCATCCCGAAGTGGCTCTTGCAGTCCTCGCTCGGAAGGTAGTTTGGGTTCTGAAGCTCCCCGATCGGGGGACTGAGCGCCGCTGGGTCGAGGTGCCGGTTGGGCGGCGAATTGACTGCGGCGACAACAGCCGGGAGCGACTGGCCGGCCGGACCGGCGGCGCTCGCCGCCCCTCCGTTGACCTGCGCCGTGGCCGGTGGGGACACGGGCGCAAGCGCCAGCGTCGGCACAGATGTGGTCTGTGAGCGCAGCTGCGCCTGGAGCTCGCGGTTGTCGATCGACGAGTCCCAGCTCGTGGCGAGCACGCGGTTCTACGTGCGTGAGCGCACGGGGCTGATCGCCGCCTATGGCCTCGCGCTCTATCTGCCCTTCTTCGGCGTGCTCGGCACCATCTGGGTGGAGCCGGTCGCTGCGTTCTGGCTCACACTCGCCGCGTTCTTCATGGTCCGGTCGTTTCGCGGCGGTCGTCGTGATCACCTGTGGGCGGGGATCGCGCTCGCCATGCTGGCGCTCAGCCGGGTTGAGTACGGCTACGTCCTGATGGCGGCGCTGGTGCTGAGCTGCGCCTGGTTCGTGGCGTCGCGGCGATCGCGGGCGGCACGGCGCAGCACGCTCGCGGTGGTGCTGGCGCTGCTCCCTGCACACCATGGCTCGCGTACACGTATTCGCTCACGCACAAGCCCTTCTACTGGGGGAGCTCCGGCGGGCTCTCCCTCTACTGGATGACGGCCCCGGGCAACCTCGGCGACTGGCACCACGAATTCGATGCGTTCTCGATGCGTGCACTTGCCGTTGACCGACCGGTGTTCAGCGAGATCGCCCGGCTCGGCCCCGTGGCCCAGGACGCGAGATTGCAGCACATTGCCATCCAGAACATCAAGAACGATCCCAAGCACTACCTCTCGAACGTGCTCAACAACGTCGGCCGCTTGTTGTTCAACTCGCCGTACAGCTTCACCAGCGAGAAGGTCAGCCCGATGTTCTACGCCGTGCCCAACATGCTCCTGCTCAGTCTCCTGGCGATCGCCCTCGTCGTGGCGATCAGGGTGCGGAGACGACTGGGACCCGAGATCATTCCGATTGCCGTCTTTGCGGCGCTTGGCTTTGCTGTCCACGTGCCGGTGGCTGCATACGCGCGCTTCTTCATCCCTCTGGTGCCGGTGCTGCTGTGGCTCGTCGTAGCTGTCACTGGACCCAACGTCCGCCTGGCGACGGAGGACCGCCCGCCGGTTCCGGCTCGTGGTTGAGCTGGGCTCTCACTGAGCAGGTGGGAGACCAGAGTCGGGTCGTTCAGCGCCCCATCGGGATGCGCGGCAGCTCCCACCGCGCCCGCAGCCGGTCGAAGCTCTCCCAATCAACCGGATGTCCGTCATCGGGCGGCGGCGGAGGGTCATCGCCTCCGGGAGGCCCGCCGCGGTGGTCGTCGTCATCGCCCTCTCCGGGCTTGCCGGAGCCGAAGAACATGAATCCGCTCAGCAGGCCGCCGCCGAAAACCGCGGGCATCGCCAGGGCGGGCGGGAAGACGCCGAGCAGGCCGGCCGCCCACAGGCCCAGGCCGAGCAGGCCCAGGTTCCGCGTCAGCACGTGACGCTCGACGGTCAACTTCCCCAGCCGGCGGACATGCCCGATCGCTCCCGACGCCGCGAACGGGATCAGAAGCAGCAGCCACACCCCCGGAAATGTCTCTGGCACCGTGGCGACGGTACGCCCGGCCCGCCACGTTGGCATCCGGTGGTTCCCGGCGAAAGCGATCCGTAGATCCCCCTCAGTCCCCGTGCTCCGAGGGCTCCGGGCTCCTGCCAGCGGCTTCCTGCTCAAGGACGTCAAGCCGGCGGCCCTCGTGCCGGCGATCCGGGTCGTGGCCGCCGGGGACGCCGCTGCTGCTCGCGCGCGGACTCTCCAACGCCGAGATTGCCTCCGAGCTCGTCGTCAGCGAGGCGACGGTCACGACCCACGTCTCGAGCGTGCTACGCAAGCGCGGGCTGTGGGACCGGGTGCAGCCGCTGATCCTCGCCTACGAGACCGGCCTCGCCGGGTCGCGGCCGGTCGCGGATCAGAGCTGACAGGTCGGGCACCAGTACGTGGTGCGGCCACCGATCACGGCCCGAGAGAGGGGGTCGCCCGAGCGCGGGCAGCTGCCCTCGCGGCCGCGCGCGGCAACGAAGCTTCCCGTGTGCGCGCCGCCGTTGCGGATCGCGGAGCGGATGGCGGAGCGGAGCTCGCGACGCAGCCGGTCAAGCTCTTCGACCGACAGGTCCGCGACGCTGCGTCCCGGGGCGATGCGCGCCTGCCACAGGGCCTGGTCGGCGAGCAGGTTGCCGACGCCCGCGATCGCTCCCTGGTCGAGCAGGCGGGCCTTGACCGGTGCACGCCCGGCCCCGATCAGGCGGCGGAACTCATCGCGTCCGACGAGCGCCGCATCGGGCCCCACATGCCCGAGGTCCGGATTCAGCACCGCCCGCCCGAGCCGCCGCTTGTCCCGCAGGGCCAGGCGTGTCCCGTCGTCGAACTCGAGCGCGAACCGGTCCCAGCGCACGGCATCCGCGGCCCCGTCGAGGACGATATGGCCGGCCATCCCCAGATGCAGGCCGAGGGTGGGCCCGTCCGCCGTCTCCAGCCACAGGAACTTGCCGCGGCGGTGGGCGCTGACCGGGACGTGGCCGATCAGCGCGTCGGCGATCTCGCCCGGCTGGTGCGGACGGCACACGTAGGAGTCGCGGTCATCCACAGCGGCGATCCGGCGGCCGATGACCGTCTCCAGAATGCGGCGAGCGCGCTCGGCCTCGGGGAGCTCAGGCATCAGTCAAGCCTAGGACGCTGCTCCGGCTGGCCGGCATCGCCATGCGGCACTCGGGCGGCGGCGAGCGGCGCGGTCACCGCTCAGCCGCGCCAGAAGGCGGCCAGGGCAGCGGCATCCTCGCCGGCCTGGAGCGCGCCGAGCGCGAGCGCCGCCGGCACCTCGGCTGGATCCATCAGGTTCGTGATGTCGGACAACCGAGCATGGCGCACCTCGACCGCGGTTCCGGTCGCGCGCAGGGCGGCGATCTCCCGCTCGAGGCTGTCGGGTCGAATGGTCAGCCGCGGCTCGGGCAGCGCGCCGGCGAGCGGGAACACGAGGGCGCGCTCGGCGCCGGCCACGAGGTCGCTGTGGATCCCCGTCCCGGACACGCCGCCGTCCATGCATCGCCGGTCGAGGACCGGCTGGGGGGCGAACAACCCGGGCACGGATGCGCTCGCGGCGACGGCGCGCAGCAGGGGCGCGCCGGAGGCGCGGGTGAGGGCGAGCCGGTCACCGCTGTAGGCGTCGATCGCGCTCACCGCGAGCCGATCGTCCGGCCAGCGCCACGTCTGCAGGGCGACGAGCACGCTGGTCGGTAGAAGGTTCCCCGCCGGGGTCGCGGCCGCGAGTGCGGCGGAGCCGATGGCTCGGATGGTGGCCGGCTCGGCGTCCTGCGCGAGTTGAAAGAGGTCGAGCGCTCGCTGCTGGCTCGGTTTGAGATCGGCGGCGGGGGCGAGGCGCGCGATCGCCCCGGGACGCTTCGAGAGCACGCGGAACAGGGCGCCGAAGCGGTCGAGGTGGCGCTGACCCACGATCGTGGCGAGAACCGACCCGGCGGAGGTGCCGATGATGCGATCCGCGTCCTCGAGCGCCACGCCGCGACGGGCAAGCTCGCCGAGGTACGCCGTGAGCCAGGCCACGAACACGATGCCGCCGCCGCCGAGGACGAGCGCGCGCCGATGCCCGGCGCCGTAGCGGGCATCGAACGAGATCGGCTGCGCGAGGCGATCGTCCACGGCACCCGATCCTAGTCGGGGAACAGGCACACGCCGGGTGGAGGCCGGCAGGCAGCCCCCACCCCCGGACGGCCACGGTGAGGATCGCTCAGGCGGCGGCCGCCCTCGGCTCGGGTTCTCTGGTCTCGGCGGCCGAGAGAGGTGCGTGCTCGGACACCGATCGCGCCGCCGAGCCCTCGATGTTGAAGGAGGGCAGCCTGGGCGAGCTCGGAGGCCATACCGTCGAGCCGGCCGGCGGCCTCCAGCCCCAGCCACGCTCCCAGTGCGTTGTGCCCGGCTCCGCCGACCTCGGCCCCGGTCGGCGTGAACGAGCGTAGGCGCCACGCGGCCCCGGCGAGGTTGGGGCGGAGCAGGAAGGTGGTCTCGGACTGATTGAACTCGCGCGCGATCGCCAGCATCTGCGTCTCCTCGAGGCCGTCGGCGTCCGGCACCAGCGAGAGCGGGTTTCCGGTCAGCGACGGCTCGCGAACACATCGACGAATGCGAAGGCGACGGAGCTCATCGGGCTCATCTGCCCACTGCCTCAGGACGCGAACCCTTGCCGCCAGCTTGCATGCCGGGGCGCCCAGCCGAGGTCGCGCTTGGCCTTCCCGTTCGATGCTCCCCGGGCCTCGGTCATCATCACCGCACCCGCCTCGCCGGCGAACAGCCGCCCGACGAACCGCGGTATCCGCCGCGGCGCGCGGGCGCCGAGCTGCGTTGCCAGCTCCGGCAGCCAGTCGGCCACCGGGGCCGGGTCGTCGTCGACGACGTTGTAGATCCCGCGGGTCCCGTGCTCCAGCGCCGCGACGGTCGCTTCGGCCGCATCCGCGACGTGGATGAACGACCACACGCCGGCGCCGCTGCCGACCACCGGGAACCTCCGCTTGCGCACCAGCTCGAACTGGTCCCCGCCGGGGGACAGGGACGTGCCGGGGCCGTAGAACATTCCGTAGCGCAGCACGATCCCCTCGGTCCACTGTGCGCCCGTGATCGCCTCCTCCAGGTGGCGGATCGCCGCCAGCGATTCCCGCATCTCCCGCGCCGGCGTCGGATCGAGCGGGTCCTGCTCGCTCTTGACCGGGCCTCCAGTGCGAGCATAGGGCCAGCTGGTGAAGCTCTGCGCGACGAACCGCCCGACCCCGACGGCGCGACCGGCCGCCAGCAGGTTGTCGGTGCCCTCCGTGCGCAGACGGTTGGTGGCGGCGAAATCGCGGTCGAAATGGCGCGTGTCGAGCGACGCGATCGCGGTCAGCTGATGGACGATCGCGTCCGGCTGCGCCGCGGCCACGGAGGCCGCGACCTGGTCGGGGTCGAGCGCGTCGGCAACCACCGGAGTCGCGCCCAGCTCAGCCAGCGCGGCCTTCTTCGACTCCCTCCGCGTCATCGCCACCACGTCGTGGCCGGCGCTCACGAGCCGGGGTACGAGCTGCGTGCCCATGGCTCCGGTGGCGCCGGCGAGGAACACCTTCATCGCTACTCCTTACTTGTGCAGGGGCCCGGCGTCAAGCGCAGGGTCCAGGGTTGTCGGGGTTGAAGTGCGATCGGCTGCTGGTGCGTGCGCGCGGTCGATGGTGCGGGTGGTGTGCGCGCGGGCGCCCAGCCTTCCTTCGGTCCACGACCCTCGGGTTGGGTCCGGGGCCGAGTGCGGCGTTGGCGATGCCGCTGCCGATACCGGCGACGACCAGTCCCGGCAGCAGTCTCGCCCAGCTCGATCCGGTGCCGACCCGGTGAGCGCCATCTCGCCACCCGCTGCATCACCGCCGGGGAGTAGCTCATCAGGCCGATCGCGGCCACCCCGGAGAACAGAGCCCCAGCGATGGAGGCCAGGAACTGCGGCTCGGTGAACAGTCGGGGGTCGAGCATCGGGCGCCGCCGGTTCACCTCGACGACGGCGAACGCTCCGAGCAGCCCGCTGCCAACACGAGCAGCGCGATGGCGGTCGTGCTCGACCAGTCCTGTCGGCCCTCGAAGAGCGCGGCGGTGAGGAGCGCCATGCCGGCACCGAGGGTGCCGGTCACGATGTTCCCCGCATCGCCGCTGAAGTCGATCGAGGTCGGGGCAGACTACTGAGGGGCGCCGGGAACGATTCGGCGGATCTGGATGTCCTGCGCCATGGCGTCGCCGGGGACCGCCGCCGGTCCCGCCTCGACCGCTGCGATCAGGGCCTTCAGCTCGGCGAGGTCGAGTTCGACCGTGTGGGCCTCGCCGTCGATCGTCTCCACCGCCGCCGGCACCATCGCGTCGCCGACGTGGGCGGCCTTGATCGTGGCCCGGAACGCGAGCTGGGTGCCCGTCTGTCCCCATTCGACGGCGAAGCGACCCTCGAGACGGTGGCCGATCCAGGCGATCGCCACCATCAGCGCACCGACGATCACGAGCGGCAACGTCCACACCGAGCTCGTCATCAGCAGACCGCCGATCAACAGCAGCAGGACGCCGGTCAGCAACAGCCGGACACGAGGCTGCTTGAGCCAGTCGGACGCGGAGGAGGCGAGCGCCGCCAGTTGGGCCGGCCACTCGGAGGGGTGGGGGGCCGGCGCCGCGGGGGCGGCTGCGGCCGGGACCTCTGGGTTCGGCGTCTCCGCAGCCGGCGCCGCCGGGGCGGCTTCGGTCGGGGCCGGCGTCTCCGGAGCCGGCGCCGCCGGGGCCGGCGCTTCTGCCGTCGAGCCCGGCTTCTCTGGTTCGTGTGCCCGCTCGGAATCCATCATCTATGACGCCCTTCGTCACCTGCGTTGACTCCCTGCCCTTTCGACCTGGGCTCGGACGTCCCTCCCCGACCCGGTCCGAGGTGTCAGAGCATGGCCCCGGGCGCGCGGCGCCCGGGTCTGCCTTACCGCGGGCTCCGGGTTCCCGCCCCGGCCCCTCGCTACGCTCGATGGATGACGGAGCCGGAGGACGATCCGCCGCCCGAGGCGGGCAAGCTGCCCACGGGGCGGCTGGCGCGGACGGCGCGGGTGGGCGGCCTGGTCACCGGACAGGGGTTGCGGTGGGCCGGCATGCGGACCGCCAACCGGGTGCGCACGCCGGAACGGGCCGCCGAGGCGCAGAGCGAGCGGACGGCGGCGCTCGTCAACCAGCTCGTCGACCAGCTCGGTCAGATGCGCGGCGCGGCCATGAAGGTCGGCCAGATGATCTCGATGGTCGAGTTCGGCGGCGACGAGGAACAGCAGGACGAGCTCCAGCGCAAGCTCGCCGCCCTCCGCGACGACATCCCGCCGGTGGCGTTCGCCGACCTCGAGAAGCTGATGCGAAAGGAGTTCGGCGGCCCGCTCGAGCGGGTTTTCTCGGACTTCGACGAGCGCGCGTTTGCCGCCGCTTCGATCGGACAGGTGCACCGCGCGACGACCACCGACGGCGACGAGGTGGTGGTGAAGATCCAGTACCCCGGAGTGGCAGAGGCGGTGGAGACGGATCTGCGCAACGCGACGTTGCTGCTGCCGCTCGTCAAGCGCCTTGCGCCGGGCCTGGACGCGAGGGCCCTGGCGGCGGAGATGCGCGAGCGAATCGGGGAGGAGCTCGACTACGAGCTCGAGGCCCAGAACCAGCGCCGCATCGAGCGTGTGATGCGAGGACATCCGTTCGTGCGCATTCCCCGGGTGCGCACCGACCTCTCCACGCGGCGTGTGCTGGTGTCCGAGTACGTCTCCGGAGAGCGCTTCGAGGCCGTGCGCCGGGCCGACGAGGCCCAGCGCGACCGCTACGGCGAGATCGTCTTCCGGTTCTTCTTCGGCCTGCTCTACCGCGATCGCATCGCCCTCGGGGACCCCCATCCGGGCAACTACCTGCTGCTGCCCGACGGGGGCGTCTGCTTCCTGGACTTTGGCCTCGTGCGCAACGTCGACGCCGCGCGCGTGGCCGCGGAACGGGCGATTGCGCTCGCCGTCCTCGACCGCGATCCGGCCGCCCTGAAGGCCGCGCTGATCGCTGCGGGCTACCTCCCCGCCGATCGGGCCGACGCGGTCGATGCCGACTGGGCGCTGGGGCTGATGCGCATGGCGATCAAGTGGTACGCCGTGCCGGGAGAGCGTCGCTTCCTGCCCGACGACGGTCGCGGCGCCCGCGAGCGTGAGCGTGAGCGCTTCGACGACGAGCAGCGCGCGGCGATGCGGATGCAGGTCAATCAGTTCACGATGCCGCCCGAGGCGATCCTGATCCGGCGGATGCACGGCATCGTCGGCGTGGTCCTCGGTCAGCTCCGGGCGGGTGCGGACTGGGGCGCGATCGCCGCCGAGTACCTGCACGGGGCCCCTCCGGCGACGACGTTGGGGCGGGCCGAAGCCCACTTCTTCGCGCGCCGGAGTGGCGCGGCCGGCGTCCGGGCAGAAGCGGCCGGATAGGCCGCGTTGCGGCGCGGCTACCAGGTCCTGATCGGCTGGCTCGGAGCGCGGCGCTGAACGCGCAGGCGCATGTCCAGCACGATCGCCCCCTCGGTCGTGCAGCGCACCGGCGTGAGGTCGGCCTCGACGATCTCCGGGACCTCGCGCAGGAGCATCGCGAAGCGCAGGAGCAGCTCACGCACCGCATCGCGGGCCAGCGGTGGCTGTCCGCGAAACCCGCGGAGCTGTGTCACGACGCTGTCCGAGCCGTCGATCAGCTCGTCGGCCTCCACGTCGGTTCTCGGCAGCAGGCGAAACGCGGCCGTGCGCCCGAGTCCGGCCTGGCGGCCGCCGAGGCCGATCGCCATCATCGGCCCCATCTCGGGGTCGCTGATGGCTCCGATGAGCAGATCGGCGCCGGGCGGCATCAGGGGCTGCACCACCGCGCCGATCCAGCGGTCGGCGCGTCCAGCCGCGTGAACTCGCCGGTCGAGCTCGCGCCAGCCCGCGTGCACCGACTCCGGCCCCTCGGGCCCGAGCTCGACGGCGTCGATGTCCTCGGCATGATCGGGCCCGAGGAACTCGGCCTTGAGTGCGATCGGCCCGCCGAGCTCGGCGGCGACCGTGCTCGCCGCCTCGGCGTCGGCGCAGTGGTAGGAGCCGACCACGGCGATGCCGTGCGTTGCGAGCAAACTCTCCGCTTCGGTCGCGGCCAGCCACAGGTCGCGGTCGTCGCCGCTGCGCCCGAGGCGGTCGGCGATCAGCGCGCGGGCCGCGGCCGGCTCGATGTCCTCGTAGCGCGGGCGCTGCCCGAGTGGGCGTGACAGCCACTCCCGGCGCTCGGCCGCCCGCGCGAGCACGTCCGCGCACGCATCCGGGAACAGGAAGTTCGGCACCCGCTGGGACCGGGCCTCCGGCAGTCGCCCATCAGCCGTGATGACCGACGCGACCACGGGCTTGGCGTGCGGCGCCGAGGCACGCGAGATCGCCTCGAGCACTGCGTCCGGATCGCCGCCCGAGACGTCGACGTAGTGGGCCATCAGGGCATCCACGCCCGGATCGGCAAGCAGGTCCCGGACGCCCTCGGTGTACAGCGACGGACCTGCGTGGATGCCGAGCACGAGGGGGTTGGCGACCGTGCCCTCGGTCTTGGACGACACCAGCCCCCGTGCCACGCACGCGTCCGTAGCGAGTGTGGCCACGCCGGTCGAGTTGCTGAGGATTCCGATCCGCCGCCCGTTCGGGAGCGGCTGGGACTCGAAGAACTCGGCCGCGTTGAACAGCTCCTCCCCGCTGCGAAACCGCAGCACACCGGCCTGATCGAGCAGCGCATCGACGACGATGTCGCCGCGCAGCGCGGCGGCGGTGTGCGAGCGTGCCTCGGACGGCGGCAGGTCCGGGACGCGTCGACCCTTGACGGCGAGGATCGGCTTGCGGCGGGCGACCCGCTGGGCGATGTGGGTGAACCGCTCGGGGTTGCCGAACGTCTCGACGTACAGCATCACCGCCGCCGTGCGGTTGTCCTCCTCCCACAGCTCCAGCAGGTCATTGGTCGACACGTCGGCGCGATTCCCGAGCGAGGCGAAGCTCGACACGCCGAGCCGACGCGCGGCGGCATGGCCGAGCAGCCCGATGCCGATCGCGCCCGACTGGGAGCAGATCGCCAGGTGCCCAGCCGGCACGGTGGCCCGGGCGAAGGTCGCGTTCAGGCTCACGCCGGCTCGGGTGTTGAGGACGCCGAGCGAGTTGGGGCCGACCATCCGCATGCCTCCGCTGCGCACGATCTCCAACAGACGCTCCTCGCGCTCGCGGCCCTCATCGCCGTCGCCCAGTCCGGCGGTCAGGACGAGCAGCGCCTTGGCCCCGGCGCTCGCGGCCTGAGCGGCGATCTCGGCCACGTCGGCCGGCGGCACCGCGATCACGACCAACTCGGGCGCTTCCGGCAGCTGCGTGAGGTCCTCGACGGCGCGGATCGAGTGCACCACGCCACCCGATCGGTTGACCGGAGTGGCGACGCCCTGGAAGCCGCCGTCCACGACGTTGGCCAGAACGGCTCCACCGACGCTGCCGGGCGAGCTCGAGGCTCCGACGACGGCGACCGAAGCGGGAGCGAGGATCGGGCGCAGCGAGGCCACGGCACCCATGTGGTCGCGCTCGGCGATGCGCTCTCTCACCTCCTCGCTGGGGGTGATGTCGAGCGACACCGTCACCTCGCCGGCCGCGCCCTTGCGCCGGATCGCGTAGCCCGCATGCTCGAAGACGCTCAGCATCGGCCGGTTGCTGGCCATCACCTCGGCATCGAAGCGGTGGATGCCCTTGACCGCGGCGATCGCCGCGAGCTGCTCGAGCATGCGGGTCGCCACGCCGCGACCCTGAGAGTCGTCGGCCACGGCGAAGGCGACCTCGGCCACGCCCGGCTCGCGCAGACCGTCGAAGCCCGCCGCGGCCACCACGCTGTCCCCCCGCCGCCCGATCAGGGCCACGCGGTCAACGCCGTCGGCCTCTGCGGAGTCCCGTGCCGCCATGTCGGTGCGCCCGTTGCCGTGGAAGCGCATGTAGCGACTGTCGGGGGAGAGGCCGTCGTAGAAGGCCTTGATGTCGTCGAAGTCGCCGGGCCCGGGCGCCCGCAGTCTAAGCGTCGAGCCGTCGCTCAGAATCACGTCGCGGATCAGCTCCCGGGTGCTCATCGGCTAGCACGGTCTACCACGGACCGGCGGCGAGCGGCAGGCCGGGGAACACCTTCAGGCGCGCGACCTTGTCCAATGACAGCGCCCTGGCGATGCGCCGACCGCTGGCCACCAGGGGCATCGCGTCGGCGCCGCCGACGGTGGCGGGGGCGCGATCGGCACGCCGGCGCGGATCGCCAGTCGCACGAGGGCCTTGCGAGCAGCGGCCGCGAGCGGCCGAACTGAACGTCCAGTCGGGCCCGTCGAGGGACCACTCGCCCGCGCGCCGGGCGACCCATCCGCTGACGCCGGTCTGCTCCTCGCCGCGCCGGCGCAGCTTGGCCGCCGCCTCGTCGGCGTGCCGCTGGGGATCGGGACGGCGGGGACGCCCCCGCTCGGCGGTTCGTCGGGCCTCGGTCACGAGTTCTCCTCCCACCTTGAGCGCCGCGTCGGCGCTCGCTGGACGTTGCCTTCGCAACAGCCGCACCCGGACCGGCGGCGCGCTACACCCGCGGGTTCGATCTCCACAGGACGGGTACACGCATTGTGATGGCTCAGACGCAACCCGACGCGAACGGCGAGTTACCCGACGACCTACGGGCCAAGGCCGAGGAGGCCCGCCGAGAGTTGGCGCCCGAGTACGAGCGGGTGAGCCCCGGCTCGGGCCCCGGCTCGGACGACGCGGCGGCCGTCGCGGATGACCCGGAGTCCGACGATGCCTCCGAGGTCGTGCGTCAGCGTGCGGAGGACCAACGGCTCGAAGCGGCCCAGGAATCGGCGCGGCAGGAGTTGAGAGCGCGCCGGTCCGAGTCTGACTGATCGCCGCGTCCCGATTCGCCGGCCAGGTGCGGGAGGCGCGGGGGTAGCCCCACCGCGTGCCCCAAGAACTCAACCTTGCAGACCTCACACTCACCAATCGAGAGACGAAGGAGTTGATGCCAGATGGCCAACGAGCTCCAAGGCAAGCGTGTCGCATTCCTGTTCACCGAGGGCGTCGAGCAGGTCGAGCTGACCGAACCGCTGGAGGCCGCGCGCAAGGCGGGCGCGGACGTGGATCTCGTCTCGCTTGAAACGGGCGGGGTGCAGATGTTCAACCATCTCGACAAGGGCGACTCGATCGAGGCCGATCGCTCGGTCGCGGACGCCGATCCCTCCGACTACGACGGCCTCGTGCTTCCGGGCGGCGTCGCCAACCCGGATGCGCTGCGCACCGACAGCGACGCGGTCGGTTTCGTGCGCGGGTTCTTCGAGCAGGACAAGCCGGTGGCGGTCATCTGCCACGGTCCGTGGACGCTGATCGAGGCCGATGTGGTGCGCCGTCGCACGCTCACCTCGTGGCCGAGCCTGCAGACGGACCTCCGCAATGCCGGCGCGACCTGGGTCGACGAGGAGGTGCACGTCGACAACGGGCTCGTCACCAGCCGCAACCCGGACGACCTGCCGGCGTTCTGCGCCAAGCTCGTCGAGGAGATCGCCGAGGGTCGGCACGAGCAGCACGTGGGCTCGGGCGCCCGCGCGAGCTCGTGAGCACCGGGCGGGCGCCGCAACGCGGCGCCCGCCGGCCACCCTCGAGGGGCGAGCCGGCCCATCCTGACGAGCGTGACGGGGCGGACGGGGAGCGCGACGAGTCGCGCTTGGAGCGGCTTGACCGCAACACCGTCGAGCTGCTCAACGAACTGCGGGTCGCGGGCACCGGCATCCAGGTGCTGTTCGCATTTCTGCTCGTCGTCCCGTTCAACACCGGCTTCAGCCGCCTCTCAGCGACCGACCGCTACATCTATTTCGCCACGCTCCTGTGCATCGCGGTCGCGGCGACGCTGCTGATCGCGCCTTCGATTCACCACCGGATCCTGTTCCGGCGGGCTCAGAAGCCGTACATCGCGCCCGTCGTCTCGGCCTCGGCCCCGAGCACCGCGACCGAGACGGCGGCCAGGACGCTGGCATTCCAGGTCCGGAAGTCCTTGGCCGAGAACCCGCCGCCGGTCACCTCCTTGATTCGGTCGTTGAGGTCGTTGGAACGCAGTTCGACCCAGCGCCGGCCGTTCCGGTACGCGAGCAGCCTCTCGCCGCCGTAGCGCCGGCGTTTGCACTGCGCAACCACCGCCCGGACGGCGGGATCCGCGATCGCCTGCACACGCCGTCGTCCACCCTTCCCCTCGTAGTCGAACACGAGCTGGTCGCGCTCGAGCCGCACGTGCTCCTTGAGCATCGTGGCCAGGCCGTAGCTCCCGTTCTGCTCGGCATAGCTCTCGGAGCCGATCCGAAAGAAGCCGAGGTCGAGCAGCAGCAGCCCGCAGGCGACGACTCGCTCGTAGGTCAGCTCCTCGCCGCGCAGATCACGCCGCGCGCGGCGGCGCAGGCGGGGCAGCGTGGGGGCGAACTCGAGCGTCACGTCGAACTTCGCCCGGTCGCGCCGCTCTCGCCAGAGCGGGTGGTAGAGGTACTGCTTGCGGCCGGCGGCGTCGATCCCCGTGGCCCGGATGTGGCCGAGCGGGTCGGGACAGATCCAGGCATCGGTCCAGGCCGGCGGGATCGCCAGCTCGCCGATGCGGGTGAGCTCGGCCTCGTCGCGCAGCCGGTCACCAGCCCGAGGTCGAACATCTGCTGCCGCGTGACCGCGAGCTTGACCGGCCGGTCGGTGACCTTCGCGCACAGCGCGGCGAGCACGACGTGCGGCCGGGGCGTGCCCTTGGAGCCGAAGCCGCCCCCCACGTGCGGAGAGATGACACGCACCTGTTGCGGGTCGAGACCCAGCACCTTGGCCACGGATTCCCGGGCCGACGGAGCGCCCTGCGTGGAGTCGTACAGCGTCAGCGCGCCGCCGTCCCACACGGCCATCGTCGCGTGCGGCTCCATCGGATTGTTGTGGGTCGCGGCCGTGGTGTACGTCGCGTCGAGCTGCACCGCCGCCTGGGCGAACGCGGCGTCGCAGTCGCCCTGCTCGGTGTCGGTCGGGAAGCGAGGGTTGACGACGTCGGGCTTGTAGAGCTTCGGATGCTGCGGCGTGAGCATGACGTCGTGGCCGCCGTCGTCGTAGCCGATCCGCACCAGCGCGGCGGCCTCGCGCGCCGCCTCGAGCGTCTCGGCCACGACCGCGCCGATGATCTGGCCGCGGTAGGACACCTCGGGCGACTGCAGGATGGACAGCTCGCCGTCGGGCACCGGCTGCAGCTCAGGCGCGTTCTCGTGCGTGAGGATCGCGATCACTCCGGGCGCCGCGAGGGCCGGGCCGGCGTCGATCGAGCGGATTGTGCCCCGCGCGATGGTGGCGCCGATGATCCAGCCGTAGGCGGCATCCTCGCGCGGGTGCTCGTAGGCGTACCGGGCTGCGCCGGTGACCTTCTCTCGCGCCTCGAGTCGCTGCGCCCGGGAGCCGAGCGCCGGCGAGGCGGTGGCCGGGACGGCCATCAGGCGCCCAGCTCGCTCAACGTGGCGACGATCAGGTTGCGCGCGAGCGCGACCTTGTAGCCGTTGTCGCGCAACGGCTCGGCCTGCGCGAGCTCGGCGTCGGCCGCGCGGGCGAATGCCTCCGGCGTGGCGGGCGCGCCGCGCAGCTCGCCCTCGCCGCGCTCGGCGCGCCACGGCGCATGAGCGACACCACCGAGGGCGATCCGGCAGTCGCGCACGATCCCGTCCTCGACGGTGAGGAGCGCGGCCACGGAGACGAGGGCGAAGGCGAACGAGGATCGCTCGCGCACCTTGCGGTAGCGCGCGCGGAGCCCGGGGCCCGGGGCGGGAAGCGTGACGGCCGTGATCAGCTCGGTGGGCTCGAGCACTGTGTCGCACTCGGGCTCTCGCTCCGGCAGCCGGTGCAGACCGGGCATCGGAATCACCCGCTCACCCTCGTGCCCGCGGACATGAACGCGGGCGCCGATCGCTGTCAGCGCGACCGCCATGTCCGACGGATGGGTGGCCACGCAGGACGGGGAATGGCCGAGGATCGCGAGGTTGCGGTGCTCACCCTCGCGCGCCGGGCAGCCGGTTCCGGGGGTGCGCTTGTTGCACGGCTTGGTGGCCTCTTGGAAGTAGGAGCAGCGCGTGCGTTGGAGTAGATTGCCGCCGACCGTGGCGAGGTTGCGCAGCTGACCCGAGGCGCCATTGAGCAGAGCTTCGGCGAGAAGAGGGTGATCGCGCCGGACGAGCCCATCGGCGGCCAGCTCGCTGTTGGTCACGGCGGCGCCGATGTGCAGGCCACCGTCGTCGGTGGGCTCGATCCGGTCGTGGCCGAGCCTCGAGACGTCGATCAGGTGGGCCGGGCGCTCGACGCCCAGGCGCATCAGGTCGACGAGGTTGGTCCCGCCGCCGAGATAGCGCACGCCGCCGTTGCCGGCGTGGGCGACGCCGGACGCAACCGCCGCGTCGGCATCTACCGCCCGCTCGTAGGTGAACGGCCTCATCCGGCCGCCTGCTTGACCGCGGCCACGATGCCGGGGTAGGCGCCGCAGCGGCAGATGTTGCCGCTCAGCCGCTCGGAGATCTCGGGCTCGGAGAGCTCCGGCGTAGCGCCGAGGTCGGGCGTGGCGGCGCTCGGCCAGCCCGCGGCCAGCTCCGAGAGCATCCCCACGGCCGAGCAGATCTGCCCGGGCGTGCAGTAGCCGCATTGGAATTCCTGCTCGACGAACGCCCTCTGAACCGGATGCAACTGCTCACCGTCGCCCAGCCCCTCGATCGTCGTCACCTCCGACCCGTCGCGAGCGACGGCGAGGACGAGGCAGCTGTTGACCCGCCGGCCGTCGAGCAGGACCGTGCAGGCCCCGCACTGACCGTGGTCACAGCCCTTCTTTGAGCCCGGCAGGTCGAGCTGCTCGCGCAGCACGTCGAGCAGCGACGAGCGCGTGTCGATGGTCAGGCGGCGATCCTCGCCGTTGACGCGGAGCGTGATCTCGGAGAGCTGAGCGGGATCGGACATCGTCTGCGGCTCCAGACCGACTATCGCAGACCGGTTTCGTCCAACCGCGAGCACAGCTCGGCCACCGACTCGAACACCTCGACCGCGCCGGCCTCGCGTAGCTCCTCGGCGCCGAAGCCGCCGCTCAGCACGGCCAGCGTCGGGACGTCGGCCCGGCGGGCCGCCTCGATGTCCCACGGCGTGTCGCCGACCATCACCGCATGGCGGCTGCCGCCGGCGCTGAGCGCCGCCTGCACCAGATCGGGCTCGGGTTTCGTGGCCTCGACGTCGGCCGAGGTGGTCCACG